>OLSC01000004.1_pt1 | contig 352720 bp, 308 predicted proteins | sample 1672881 | NCBI WGS metagenome assembly OLSC01 (sample SAMEA3136733, study PRJEB25190) | human gut metagenome | biome: human gut; feature: human-associated habitat; material: faeces | place: Austria | collected 2013 | reverse complement strand
GGTCGGGTAATTCGACACATCAAAAATGTGTCGAATTACCCGACCCCTAGCACACTGACTACTCAAAAAGCCAGCTTACGCTGGCTTTTTTCGTGTATGAAATCCTCTAAGAAGCTGTTACTAATCTTGGACGCGGATGACGGAAGGATAGCCGCCAATGACCGCATTGGGGAGCGCAAGGATCTCGTCGATGACCTTGGCAACGCTGTCTTCGTGAGCCGTATGCGTGACGAACACGAGGTTGACCGCATCGCGCGCTTTCGTACCACGCTGCTGAACCGACTGGAGCGAGACATCGTACTTCGCGAAGATGTCTGCACATGCTGCCAAAACGCCTGCACGGTCTTCCACGAGGAAGCGCAGATAGTACTTCGTTTGCAGCTCTTCAACGGAAATGACCGGGATGTTATCCGTGCACGTGCAGCCAACGATCGGCTTCACACCAAGCTGCAGATGACGCGCCACTTCGAGCACATCGCCCATGACCGCGCTCGCCGCAGGACCAGCGCCCGCGCCTTCACCGAAGAACATGGTCTCGCCTACGGCATCGCCGATCACGTAGATCGCGTTGTAAACACCATTGACCTTCGCAAGCTGATGATCGAGCGGAATCATAGTGGGATGAACACGCACATCGATACCGTGATCGGTGCGATGAGCATGCGCAACGAGCTTCACGGCATAGCCCATGGTGTCCGCCATTGCCAGGTCGACCGGCGAAATACGGCGGATGCCTTCGGTGTAGACATCGTCCATGACCACACGCGAATTGAAAGCGATCGAAGCCAGAATGGCGATCTTCGCTGCTGCATCGTGACCATCGACATCGGCCGTGGGATCAGCTTCTGCAAAGCCTTTGGCCTGGGCTTCAGCGAGTGCTTCATCGTAGCTCATGCCGTCTTCGCCCATGCGGGTGAGCATGTAGTTCGTCGTGCCGTTCACGATGCCCATGACCGCAGAGATCTCGTTAGCGATCAGCGAGTGCTTCAGCGGACCGATGATAGGGATACCGCCACCAACGCTTGCCTCGAACGCCAGCTCAACGCCCTTTTCTTCCGCGAGCGCCATGATCTCTTCGCCCGAAGTTGCCATGACCGCCTTGTTCGCGGTAACCACGTTCTTGCCTGCATTGAGCGCGTCAAGGATGACCTGCTTGGCAATGCCCGTTCCACCGATGAGCTCGATGACGATATCGATCTCAGGATCGTTGATGATGTCGTTAAAGTCTTCCGTGAAGATATCGGCCACGCCGTGCGCTTCAGCTTGCTCAGGTTCACGCGAACAAACGCGCACGAGCTCGATATCGATGCCGTAATGACGCAGGAAATCTTCCTTGTGGTTGTGCAGAATATCGATGCAGCCACCACCAACGGTACCGGTTCCAACCAAGCCGACTTTAACTGCCATGTGATCCACTCCATTCAAAATCGTGTATCCCGTGATTATACCTACTAGAAGACACATCGAGCGGCCAGATCGCGGGCCGCTCGATAAGATAGCGTTTTCGATTGTCTTGCGGCGCTTTGGCGCTTAATCCACGTCGCACGCCATGAGGTCGGCATAGGTCTCGCGGCGCGTGACGAGCTTGGCTTGCCCATCCTTCACGAACACGATGCCTGGGCGCGGCTGGCCATTGTAGTTGCTCGCCATGGAATGACAGTAGGCACCGGTGCCGAACACACAGATGACATCGTCCAGATCGGGATGCTGCAGCGGTCGATCGAGCACGACCGCATCGCCGCTTTCGCAGTGCTTGCCGCAGATGGTCACGATCTCCGTGCGCGGTTGGTCGGCCTTGTTCGCAACCACCGGCTCGTAGTCTGCGTGATAGAGCGCCGTGCGAATATTGTCGGACATGCCGCCGTCGATGGCCACGTACTTGCGAATGCCGGGAAGCGTCTTCAGGATACCCACCGTGTAGAGCGTAACGCCCGGTACGGCCACCATCGAACGGCCCGGCTCGCAGAGCAGGCGTGGCTCAGCGAAGGAGAACTCGGCGCAATACTTCTTCATGGCCGTGGTGACTACTTCAGCGAATTCATCGATCGACGAGGGGTTCTCTTCGGTGGTGTAAGCGATGCCCAGACCGCCGCCCACATCGATCTCGCCCACTTCGATGCCGTAGTGGCCCTTAACGCGCGCCGCGAATTCGACGATGACCTTGATGGCTTCGTCGAACGAATGCAGTGCGAAGATCTGCGAGCCAATGTGCATGTGGAAGCCCACGAGATTCACGTTCGGAAGCTCAAGAATGTCGGCTACGCAGTTGAATGCGAAATCTTCGCGCATGGTGAAGCCGAACTTCGAGTCTTCGCAGCCCGTGCGGATGTATTCGTGCGTATCAGCCTCGACGCCCGGTGTGATGCGCATGTAGATGTCTTGCGTCTTGTCCAGCTGACCTGCGATCTCGGAGACGCGGCGCGCTTCGATGCGTGAATCGACCACGATGCGCCCTACGCCTGCCGCGATGGCTTCGCGCAGTTCTTGGGGAGTCTTGTTGTTGCCATGCACGAACACGCGCTCCATGGGGAAATCAACGGCTTGCGCCAGCGCCAGCTCGCCGCCGCCCGACACATCGAGGCAAAGGCCATGCGTGTTCACGAGGCGGCAGACCGCCTTGTTCAAGAACGCCTTCGAAGCATAGATGACATCGGAATTGGGATAGCGCGAAGCGAACGCATCGCGATAGGTTTCCATGCGGTTCTCAAGGTCTGCCTGGTCGTACACGTAGAGCGCCGTGCCGAATTCTTCGGCAACTTTCACCATGTCCACGCCACCGATATGAAGATGACCATCGATGACCTCGGCGGTCATCGGCAGGCATTCGCCTAGTTCCATAGTAGTGAGATTATCAGGTTCGACATCATGCTTTGGTGCTGGAAGCGACATGGGAGCCCTTTCTTTCGTGCCTCGCTCGATATGCTAGTTATATGGGGTTAACTTATCCGCATCTACCCCATAGTAATAGGTAGGACTACGAAAATAAAGCGAAGAAACGCGATAGTAACGATTCGTCGGTTTCTTGCACTTCTTCAGGCTCAGGCTCAGGCAGCGCGATCGCTTCGGTGGTCATGACGAACTGGACGAGGTTCACGTTGGTATTGCGCGCATCCGCAAAGCTCTTCGGAGTGAAATCGCTCTTGTCGTACTCGGCCATCATGGCATCGATCTCGGCTTGGACCTTGTCGGGGATGGTCGCGCTTTCCTCATGGAGCGTGGACGTTCCTTCAGCTAGCGCCGAGGCTCCTTCACTCAGCTTGTCAGCTCCCTGCGCGAGACTTCCGCTCGAACCTGCAAGTTCGCTCACACCCGCATCGAGCGCGGCAGAACCGCTCGTAAGCTCATCGCCCTGCTGGGCAAGCTCACTAAGGCCACCTGAAAGCTTGGTGAGCGAACTATCGAGCGGCGCATACCCATCTGCAAGCCCTTCAACTCCCGCGGCATAGTCTTTCAGCTGGCTGAACTGTCTAGACATGCCTGAAAGCTGGGTAACGATCGCATCCTTTTCATCTTGCGACATCGTGGGACTTGTTTGGATAGCGTTCACCAGCTGCTGCATCTGCGTTTGCGTCTGGTCGAGCGAGTGCACTATAGCAGCGCTCGCTTGGCTCAGCCCCTCAAGCTGTTCGGCGAAAGTCTTCGATCCAGCAGCCGCCTGCGCAAGGCCATCGCTTATCTGCGCAGCCCCTGCCACATAGGCAGCAACGCCCGCGGAGAGCTCTTGAGCGCCCCCTTGCAACTGAGCCGTTCCGCTCTTGAGCTTATGAGTTCCTGCCACGAGCGCGGTTGTGCCCTCTTCGAGGCCTTCCGCGCCAGTATCGAGCTTGCCCGTTCCCTCGATGAGCTCATCGAATTGCACGATGAGCGCACTCGAATCGGGTGCTTCGATCGCCATTGAGAACGGGATAGCAGCGATGCTCACCCCCTCCATCTCGAAGTCTTCGACATGGGCCGTGAGCGCATAGGAGCCTGTCTTGCCTGGCATGCCACTGAACGTGACTGCGGTGTTAGAACCATTGAGCGCAATGGAGCCCTCGTCTGTGGCAATGTTCGAGACGTGGTCCATCGGGAGCGTGCAGGTGATCTGCAACAGATAATTGTCGAAGTAGAGCGGATCGATCGCTAGATTCTGGGTAGTCTCGATGGTTATCTTCAGCTCGCCCGACTTGCCGGCAACTTCTTCGGGCGAGCACACCTTACCATCGAGCTCATAGGTGATGCTCACGCGCCAAGGCAGATCGGTCGAGGTGAGATTGCCCTGGTAGGCGAACGATTCGCTCTCCACGGTACACAGCACGCTATCGGACTCGCGCGCGATGTTCGTGCCATCGGTCAGGTTCACCACTTCGCTGTAGGTGCCGAAGTCCTTCACCATGATGGGCTCTTCGGAGAACAGTTCGTTCACCACATAGAGGCTCTTCACCGCACCTGCGGCCGTCATGCTCGCATACACGACCTCTTGCTTTTCGCACGTACCCTCGAGCAGGGTTGAAGGCGGCGCAGCGAGCGTGGTGTTGGTCGCGCTCTCTGTCTCGGCCGCATTGGTCTGCTGTTCTTCTGCGGCATACCCAAGATTCGCAGGAGCGATCTCGGTGATGGCGGTTGCGATGATCAATAGCACGCAAAGCGCCATTGCTAATGCCGTTCTTCGTAGCGTCATGGCTCTCACCTGCCCGCTTTCTCTTCGAGTGGCTGTTTGTAAGGCTGTTTATAGAAATGCGTTCCAAGCGTTGTCTTTTCGATAACGCGATCGAAGATCATGAAGAGCATCGGTAGGAGCAGAAACGTGTTGAGCGCTGCGATAAAGGCACCCCGCCCGATGAGCGTTCCGAGGCTCGCGATGACCCCGTTGCTCGAGATGAGACCGATGAACGCACCGCACAGCGTAAGGATAGTCGCTGAGGTAAGGATCGTGATCGCACTGCGCGAGATCGCTTCGGTGATGGCCTGGCGCTTCGGTTGCACACGGCGTTTGTCGAGGTAAGAACGCGTGAGGATGATCGTGTAATCGACCGTTGCTCCCAGCATGATTGCGCTGATGATGAGGTAGCCGATGTATTGGATCGTCTCGCCCGCAAAATAGGGAATGGCTAGGTTGATCCAGATGGAGCTCTCGATCGTGAGCAACAAGATGAGCGGGATCGACAGGCTGCGGAACATGAGCAAGAGCACGAGTCCGATAGCGATGATCGAAGCGAACAGCACGCGCGCAGAATCGTCGTTCACGATGAGCGACATATCGTAGCTCGTTACCGTGGAACCAATGAGCTTCGCTTCATCGGGATAGTAGAGCTGACATAGATCGCGAATACGCTGCACGAGTTCGAACGCTTCGGGGCTTTCGCCGCGCAAATCGGTCGCGATGATGATGCGCGAATAACCACCCGAAATGAGCGATTCGAGGCTTGCAGGAGGCACCATATCGGTAGGGATGCGTTCCGAGACCGTGGTCACGTACGATGTGATCGAGCTCACGTGCGGCAACGTATCGAGCGCAGCGACCAGCTCCTTCTCTTTGCCCCACTGGCCTTCGGGAACGAGCACCGCGCACTGACCAGAAGCGTTGAAAGTCTCTTCGATGAGCTCGGTATCCTCGTAGAGCTGACTGCCCGGCTCCACGAACCCGCTCGCCCCATACACATATTCGGTATTGCGCGATCCCAAGAACGCCGGCACCACGATGAGCGCCGCGATAAGGGTGAACGGAATGCTCAAGCGCATGCACCACTTCGCGAACTTGTCGAACGAGGGCAAGAACTTGCGATGCGCTGTTCGCTGCAGCAGCTTTTCGGAAAGCAGGACCATAACGGGCAGGAGGAACAGCACCGAAAGGAAGCTGAACACGATGCCTTTCGCCAGCACCACGCCCATATCCGCGCCGATGAGAAACGCCATCGCGCAGAGGGAGAGGAATCCGAAGAACGTGGTCGCAGCCGACGAAGCGATGACACCCGAAGCCTTGTGCATGCCCGCGAGTGCGGCATCGTAGGACGAGCGACCCTCTTGCTTGAAGTGGCGGTATTCGTGCAGCATGACGATGCCGTAGTCCATGGAGACCGCAAGTTGCAGGATAGCCGCGCACATCTGCGTGATGAACGAGATCTCGCCGAAGATGATATTGGTGCCGAGGTTGTACACGATCGAGATGCCGATGACCGAAAGGAAGAGTACCGGCTCGAACCAGGCTTCACTCGTTAGGAGCAAAAGCCCCAGGATCACGATGACCGCCATGACCAGGATGAGCTGGATCTCGAAGTCCGACGAACCCTGCGCGACCGCCGTGTTCACTTCGTCACCTGAAAGTGCGACCGCGTTCGCCCCTCCTGCTTGAGCCGCTTCCTTGATCGCATCAAGCGCCGCGACCGACTTCGTTGAGTCGAGTGCGACCTGGTAGAGATAGCCCTCATCGCTCTTCCATGCCTTCACGATATCGGCATCGTAGGTTTCGAGCGGTCGGCGGATATCCACCACATCGCCGAGCCAAATGAGGTCATCCACGCCGTCGATCGCCGCGAATTCAGCGGCAAGCGCATCGGCTTGCATGAGATCGATCCCTTGGGCATAGATGTAGCTGTTGGGTAGGTTCGCGCCGAAAGCATCTTCGAGCGTTTGGAGCGAACCAGTGGAAGGAGAATCTTCGGGCAAGTAGTCCGAGAACTGGTAGTTGATCTTCACCAGCGGGATACACAGCGCGCAGGCAACGCATAACAAAAGTGCCGCCGCTAATACCCCTTTAGGATGATCGAGGGTCGCACGGAAGAGTTTGTCGATCATATGACGCATAACCCTCCCCTTTGTGCGCTATCGATTGGATGATTCGTTGAATCTTTTTACGTTCCGCGATTCTTGGGCGCTTTATTCCCCCGCGCGCTCATGGAAACGTATAGAACGTAGTATAAACAATCAGATGGAGTTAACGATTCATGAAGGGGATTCTCCATGCTAAAAATCACTGTTATCGCAGTCGGCAAACTGAAGGAGCGCTTCTGGCGCGATGCGTGCGCTGAATATAGCAAGCGCCTTGGTGGCTACTGTAACCTTACCGTACGAGAGATCCCTGATTCGAACCGCGAGCAAGAAAGCACGCTCGTTTTGGAAGCGCTGCCCGAAAATGCGACCATCATCGTGCTCGACATCCAAGGGAAAGAGACCTCCAGCGAAGCACTTGCGAGCCGGATCGAACGCTACACCGTTGAAGGGGTATCACATCTGGTGTTCGTGATCGGAGGATCCGACGGTCTTACGAATGCGGTGAAAGAGCGCGCTTCTTTGCGCATGAGCTTCGGACCGATCACTCTTCCGCACAACTTGGCGCGCGTGGTTCTGCTCGAACAGGTCTATCGCGCCTTCAAGATCATCAAGCGCGAACCCTACCACAAATAAAGGTGACGAACGATGATGGGTGGAGGCTATTCCCAGTCAGCGCCGATCACCACAAGGAAATCGGTCTTGAATGAATAGGTGCCGCCTGTGTTCTTCTTGAGCTGACCAACCCCGAGCGCATCAGCAATCGCCTGTGCTTGAGCTTTGTCAGATTCATCGTTGTAGATGATGAGCGTATTCTTATACTTGGAATCATCCGCATTGCCCGTATCAGTTATTGCGCCCTTGGCTGAAAGCTTTTCGGCAGCTTCTGCGGCAACGCCATTTATACCCGCGCCATTACGAACTGCAATTTCAACACCCGAAAGGCTTAAGCTTGATGCATTGGAGCCATTCGTTGCAGATGCGTTCTTGCCACCGTCACCAATGACGGCAAGCGTAACACCGGTATTAGGGTCGACCAAACCTTCTTCCGTAGGTGGAAGACCTGCATCAACGCGCTTCATCATCTCGCGCCAAGGCTCTTCATCAAGAACAGCCCACCAAATGTCGTTTTCATACAGTGGCGTAGTGGGCTCCATAGCCGAATAGATATCTTCATCAACGTTGATATCTTTGAAGGTGTTCGCAAAACCAAGGATACTCGAGACCGAGAAGTCGGTGGTGATGTAGTTGGCAAGCGTGTTGACCGTGTTAGTCATGGTTGCCACGTCGGAAGACATGATCTTCTTCAAGATAGCCGAGATGACCATGCGCTGGTTCGCTGCACGCATGAGATCGCCATCACCGTACTTATCATAGGCGTGACGCGAACGACAGAGCACGAGCGCTTGTGAACCATTAAGCGTTTGCGGACCTGCCTCAAGCGGCTCGCCAGCAAGGGGGTCATCGATAGCCATGGGCACATCGACTTCAACACCGCCAAGCGCATTGACTACATCTTCAAAGCCATTGAAATCGATTTCGGCGTAATGATGGATCGGCACACCCGCCAACTTCGATACTGTTTTGACCGCGAGTGAGGGACCACCGAAAGCATACGCCGCATTGATCTTCTGTTTGCCATAACCTGGCAGTTCGACCATCGTGTCGCGATAGATCGAAACCATGGTTATCTTGGTATTACGCGGATCGACACGGGTAAGGATCATGGAGTCGGTGCGATACGCACCGCCGTAAATGTCGCTCTCTTCGCGCTCTTCTGATTTATCAACGCCGATCAACAACATGTAGAACGGTTCGCTGGGAGAATCGGATGCGGTGAGCGAGGCGAGAAGGTCCTCGTCAAGACCGTCTTGCAGATTACGGTCGATATTGGAAATGAAAGCAAACGCAACACCGACACCCGCAAGTACGACTACCAGGAAGATGGCAGCAACCGTCATACCAACTTTGCGTTTATGATGCTTCTTCTGCTTACGAGAGGCATCGTGATACTGTTCTACATTACCGTGCCGAGAATAGGCACTCGCATCATAAGGCGATGTGAAAGATTTCCCGCTGTATGACGAGTTTTCGGCACTGCGGACGGCATGGCGCCCAGTCTTTTTTCGCGATTTCATCATGAGTATATAATGCTCAAACTCTATTTGTTACGCAATCGTTTATCGGGTAACAAAACAAGAACTCCGCGTATTTAGCGTTTTTTCTCCAAAAATGTGTTGAGCCCATGAATTTTGTAAGGTTTCTCGTACAAAATAGAAGCCTTTTTGTGCCGGTTTCATAGTGGCTACTTGCCTTGATCGACCTTGTCTGCAGAGTCGCTCGGCAGGGTAAAACGCCATGAGCAACCGCATGTCGGATCCGTGATTTCGGGGTAACAACTCAGGCACTCTACCTCGATGCGCGGGTCGATCGTCTGGGCGAACGTGGTGTATTCGTTGATGCCAGCTGGCTTACAGGGATGGAATTCCATGCCCTTGCGCGAGCGGGCCGATTGAACGCGGCACACATCGGTTCGGAAGATGAGCGCATCGTCTTCCCAGTGCATGCTCGTCTCGTTCGCGATCGTGTTGTAGTAGAGCGGAAGTGCCTGCGCAAGACCTTCAAGCCCGGGATATTCAGCAAGATTGAGGAACTTCTTCAGGCGCCTTGCCTCGGAAATGGGATAGCGCTCCCACACAGCAATATCGATTTCCATGGCGTAATCCATGCCCTCGCGCTCTTCAAGAATTTGGAACCAGGTGCCATCCATGGCGACCAGGTTCTTCGAGGCCATCCTCAAAAGCTCAACGAGCTGTTCCTTGGTCAAGTTCTCGATCGCATTCTTCAAGCTGGGCATTGCTTCGTCCTTTCGATCCGGTAGGGCAATGAGGAGCCGCTGCATCAGCACGCTCAAACTGTTCGTTCGATGATACCTGCTTGCACAAATGCGCTCAAGCAAGACCATCGTGTAGAATGATTCGTACTAAGAGTGAGGAGCGAGCATGAGCTTTCGTAAGACAGGTGCCCGCTTGGCATCGTCGCTTTCCACCTGGGGGCTGAAGACCCTTGCCCATCGTCCGGCAGCGAACATGCCGGGCAAGATCGCGCTCAAGATCGACCCCGATATCATCTCCGAAGAGATGAGCAAGATCGCGGAGGGTTCGATCGTGGTAGTTGGCACGAACGGAAAGACCACCGTAACCAATATGATCGCCGATGTGATCGAAGCAAGCGGCAAGACCGTCGCGTGCAATCGCACGGGTGCGAACATGGCTTATGGCGTGGCGGCTACACTCTTGCAGACCGAGCCGGCAGACTGGGGCGTGTTCGAATCCGACGAGCTTTGGCTTGCGCGCATCTTGCCGCAGGTGAAAGCCACCTATGTGGTGTTGTTGAACCTCTTCCGCGACCAGCTCGACCGCTGTGGCGAGATCGACCGCGTACAGGATGCCATCATCTCAGGGCTTGAGCATTCGCCCGAATCCACGCTCATCTATAACGCCGACGATCCTCTGTGCGCGATCATCGCTGAGAAGGTCGAGAACAAGACGATCGCCTTCGGTGTGAGCGAAGACATGCATCTCGCGCAGAACACCGTTGCCGATGCGCAGATGTGCCAGCGTTGTTCAGGTATGTTCACCTACGATTATCGCCAGTACGGGCAGCTCGGTACCTATCACTGCGAAAACTGCGGCTTTGCGCGTCCCAAATTGGATGTTCATGCGCATAATGTGACCTTCGATGGCGGCATCACCTACGCGATCACCGATACGATCGATTCTACACAGGCCACCATGCGCCTCGCACAGTCCGGTCCCTACATGGTCTACAACACGCTTGCGGTATGGACCTGCGCGCACGAACTCGGCATCGACAACGAAACCATTCAGGAGTGCGTGAGCGCTTTCGATCCGCAAAATGGGCGCTTGCAGCACCTTGCGATCGAGGGGCGTCCACTGCTTCTGAACCTTGCGAAGAACCCCACCGGATTCAATCAGAACTTGAAGATCATCACCGCTGACCCAGGCAAGAAAGTGGTAGCGTTCTTCATCAACGACAATGAAGCGGATGGGCACGATATCTCATGGATCTGGGACTGCGATTTCGAAGAGCTCGCAAGCCAGCCGGAGCTCGTGGTCTATGCTGGCGGCACGCGCAAGAACGATCTGCAACTGCGCCTGAAATATGCTGGCATCCAGGCACGACTCATTAACAGCGTGAACGATATGGTCGACACCGCGCTCGACATGCCCGCCGATTGGAACATGTACGCGATCGCGAACTACACGGCGTTGCCTGCGGTGCGCGCCGCGCTGATGGAACGCGCCGATAGCGTTGAGGTCGCGACCCCACGCGAAGGCAAACTCAGCGTTACCCCTGCGGTCATGGCGAACACGATCCCGCCTATCCAACAGGAGCCGCTGCGCATCGTGCATCTCTTCCCCGACCTGCTCAACCTCTACGGCGATGGGGGCAACCTGAAGGTGCTCATGCAACGTTGCGCTTGGCGTGGAATCCCTGCTCAGCTCGAGCAGATTCACTACGGCGACGAGTTCGACATTTCGGAAGCCGATATCGTATTTATGGGCGGTGGCCCCGACCGTGAACAGCATCTTGCCTCGCAGGAGATCTTGAAGAACAAAGAGCAGCTTGCCACCTACGTCGAAGATGATGGCGTGTTGCTCGCCATCTGCGGTGGGTATCAAATTCTAGGCAAGAACTGGCTGATGGGCGATGAGATCGTTGAAGGGCTTTCGATCATCGATGCCGAGACCAAGCGCGCGAACAAAGGCTTCGATCGCTTGATCGAGAATATCGCGCTCGTCTCCCCTATCGCCTCGCACCCCGTGATCGGCTACGAGAATCACGCGGGACGCACGCATCTCGGCGAAGGTCTTGAGCCATTCGGTCAGGTAGTTTCAACGACTGGGCACGGCAACAACGATACCTCTGGCGCCGATGGCGTACGTTACAAGAACGTGATCGGGTCTTACTTGCATGGGCCGCTTTTAGGGAAGAACCCCGAAGTTGCCGATTGGCTCATCGCAACTGCGCTTTCGCGTAAATTCGACCAGCCAGTGAAGCTCGAAGTGCTCGACGACACCGTTGAGCTGAACGCTAACGATTTCATGGCAGCTCGATTGATCAAGTAAGCTGCGCCTATCAAGGCAAGCAGCACGCCTATGAGGCACTTGTAATTACCCGCGCTCGGCGCTGATCGAGCAAAATCAGTTACTAGACAATAAAAACGGGCAGGAATAATCCCTGCCCGTTTGCATTCAGCTGCTCTGTTGCGCAAAAACTACTTTGCGGCTTTGAGGCGCTTGTCCAGTTCGTCGGCGAGCTGGTGACGCTTCACCTTGCCGCTTTCCGTATGAGGAATCTCATCGATGAACTCGATGTGCTCTGGCCACAGACGCTTCGCGATACCCTTCGCGGTAAGGTAATCAGCGATGGAATCGAGCGTGGGGCGCTCTGCATGCGGATCTTCGAGCACGATGAAGGTACAGATGCGCTCGCCCAAGCGATCGTCGGGCAAGCCGATAGTGGCATGATCGCCAACGCCCGGACAACCCATGAGGTTCTCGTCGACTTCGTTGGCAGAGATGTTGATGCCGCCACGAATGAGGATCTCCTTCTTGCGACCATTGATGCGGATGCGGTGTTCATCATCCATGTAGCAAAGGTCGCCTGAAGAGAACCAGCCGTCGTCGGAAAGCTCCGAAGCCGTTGCTTCAGGGTTCTTCAGATACCCTGCGAACATGTGCGGACCACGCGAAAGCTCTTCGCCCTGTTCGCCGTGAGGAACTTCGTTGCCGAATTCATCGACGACCTTGACCTCGATGCCCTCAGGAGCAACGCCTGACCAAGCACCATCCCATTCGAGCGCCTTTGCCGGCGGAACGAAGAGGTGCGGACAGCTTTCGGTGGAGCCATAGCATTCGCAGAGGACCACATCATGAGACGCAGCGCGCTCGACCATGGAGCCCGGAACGGGAGCGCCGCCGCAAATGTAGAGCTTGAGCGATTCGAAATCGAGATCGGTTGAATCTGCTGTGTTCAGCATGTCGTAGATGAACGGTGTAGCGCCCATCGACCAGGTAACGCCTTCGCGGTTCATCTGGTTGATCGCCTCTTCGGGGTTGAAGTGATGCGCGACTACGACACGACCGCCGAGCAGTAGAGGCGTGATGAGACCATGATTGAAGCCCGTTGCATGATTGAGCGGAGCCGGCATGAACATGACATCGTCTTTCGTAAGGCCTAGGCCCGTCGAGAATGCACGTTCGGAGAAGAGCAGCGCGTTGTGCGTGATGAGCACCGCCTTCGGACGGCCCGTGGTACCAGAAGTGGAAAGGATGAGCACCACTTCATCGGACTTGCTGCCTGCTTCGCCCGTATAGGGTTCGTATTTCTCGAAGATCTCTTTGAGCGTGGTGGCAGATTTTGCATCGACCGTTTTGTCGTGAACGGCGATCGCATTGATCGGAAGAGAAGGAATGCGCTCGACCACGGAGAAGATCTGATCTTCGAAATTGGTCTTGTGATGGAAGGTGGGAGCAATGAACGCCTTGGATTCAACAAGGTTCATGGCGTAGACGAGGTCTTCGCCGTTGAAGGTGACCGCGAGCGGATGGATGACCGCGCCGACCTTCAGGCAAGCAACGTAGAGAATAGCGAATTCAGACCACGGCGGCATCTGGAAGGTGACCACATCACCGTTCTGGATGCCCTGTTCACGCAGCCATGAAGCAAGACGCGCAGCCTTATCGTCGATTTCGGCGTAGGTAAGGCGCACACCCATGTCGTCGGAGATATATTCACGATCGGGGTGAGCCGCAACACGATCGTTCCAAATATCGTTGACCGTCTTTTCAGTCCAATAACCTTGCTCGTAATAGCGCTTTTTGTTCTCTTCGTTGATCTTGAGATCGGTAATCATAGTCCCTCTTCCTTTTTTATGAGGTTAGAACGTGTTCATGAGAACACTGGGCAAAATTTTACCTGTAATGTAAGCCCCCATCAACACAAAACCAATCCAAATCCGCACTAACCTATTTTCATTTACGATAAATCGCTCTGCACTGCGGCGCATAAGAGGTTGTATGCTTATGTGAACATGTTTTTTGAACCCAAGGGGGCTTATATGGAGTGGCAGCAGATCTATAAGGATCGCAGTATGGATGTTGAGACGATGCTTGATCGCTTCGTAGGCGATGGCACGTCCGTTTTCGTAGGAACCTTCGAAGTAGCCGGTGGCCTTATCCGCCCGATGCTCAAGCGCATTCAAGACGGGGCGTTGCATGGCATCTCGATGTATGGCGGCATCACAAGCGAGGATTTGCACCTCGATGAATTGACCGTTGGCTTCGACGAATTCCATTACCACAATTACTTCACCGGTGGCAACGAGCGCAATGGCATTTCTGCTGGTCACACTGCCTATGTGCCCCTGCACCTTCATCGTACGAAGAACCTTGTTGAAAATGACGGGATCGATGTGGCGTTCATCGCTATGACGCCTCCCGACAAGCATGGCTACTGCAATATCGGCCACGTTGGTTGTCGTCCTGAAGGCATTCGTACGGCAAAGCACGTTATCGCGCAGATCAACCCAAGCGTGCCGTGGGTGAATGGCCTCGAACGCAACCTGCATGTTTCGCAGATCGATGCCTTCGTTGAGATCGACCAGCCCATGACGCAGATGCCGATCGCTGAGCCAAAGCCCGAAGAGAAGATCGTGGGCGATATCGTCTGCGAGCTCATCGAAGATGGCTCGTGCATTCAGCTCGGATTCGGCTCGATCGCAAATGCCATCGCTGAAGGCCTGAAGGCGCGCAAGCACTTGGGCGTGCACTCCGAGATGTTCAACGATGCCATGGCAGAGCTGCAGGAGCTCGGCGTTATCGACAACAGCCGCAAGAACTACCTGCCCGGCGTTTCCGTTGCGGGCTTCGCCTCTGGCCAGCAGTACCTCTACGACTTCATCGATCACAACCCGGGCATGTTCTTCACGCCCTATTCCCACGTTAACAACCCCGATTTCATCCGCTTGAATGACAACATGGTTTCCGTGAATTCTGCTGTTTCGGTCGATCTGACCGGCCAGGTTTGCGCTGAGAGCATCGGAACGCGCCAGTATTCCGGCACCGGCGGACAGGTCGACTTCATCCGCGGCGCGACGCTCGCGAAGAACGGCAAAGCTATCATTGCCATGACCTCCACTACGAAGACGAAGAACGGCGTGGTCTCGAAGATCGCTCCTACGCTCATGGCTGGCAGCGTGGTCACTTCGCTGCGTACCGATGTTCAGTATTTCGTGACCGAATATGGCTGCGTGAACTTGATGTACTGCGACATTCCTGAGCGTTGCCGCCGTTTGATCAGCATCGCTCACCCCGATTTCCGCGATGAACTCACGCACGAGGCGAAGAAGCTCGGGTATTTGTACTAGCGCATAAGAATACAGTAAGAGAGGGACGCTTCGAAGATCCTCGCTTGCTACTCAAAAAGGACTGCAGTGTTTTCTGCAGTCCTTTTTTCGTGCGCACACTCTTGCGATGCTTTGTGCAGTGCTTTGTACTATTTACTCTTCGTCCAAGTAGACGAGCTGGGCTTGGACGCTACGGAGCGCCGCTTCGCGCAGCGCTGGATCGATATCGACATACACCGCGTCCACCAGAGCATCAGCATCGCGCGCAACGCCTGCAGCAAGCGCGTCCTTGATCTGCTGCAAGCGTTCGAACCGATGTTGACGCGTGGCTTCGATGGCTTGCAGCGGATCAGTGATGGGATGGCCGTGCCCTGGATAGAACACGCGAATCCCCTCTTCTTTCACGATGCGCTCGAGCACATCCAGCGAAGCCATATAGTCGCCCAAGTTGCCATCAGGATAATAGACCACCGTGGGGCCATGTTTGAAGACCACATCACCCGTGAACATCGAGCGATCCGCAGGATACACGAGCCCCACCGAGTCGCTCGAGTGACCCGGCAACGGTACCACGCGCAGCGCCGGACCGTTTTCAATCGAGCAAAATTCGCCAGGAAGCAACGTGCCATCGAAGGGCGCATACACGCGTGCGCCTGAAATATCCGCCAGCTCTTCAGCACCTTCCGTATGATCGGCATGCATGTGCGTGCACACGACCGCACCCACACGCAGCCCCTGTTCGATACAGGCATTGAGCACGTTCTGCACATGCTCTCCCGCAGGAGCAGGATCGATCACGATGCATTCGGGCGAAGCGGCTTCGGCAAGCACCCACGTATTCGTACCCGTATAGGTCATGGGTGAAGGATTGTTGGCGCGCACGCAGAACACGCGCTCGCTTTCCTTACCGCCCGCATAGGGCGTTTCGTCGATGATGAACCCCATATGAACTCCTTTTCGAATGAATGCCAAACATGCTCCCCTGATGCTCTTAGTCCAAGTCTGCATGCAGTACGATCGTGCCGTCTTCTTTGCGCAGCGGCTTGAACATGATCTTCTTCACCTTGCGACGGTTCGAAACGAACTCTTCGGCTGAAGGAGCTTCGGCTATGCGCGTGAGGTTGAAGAGAGTGGGTGCAACGATGAGCCAGCGGTTCTCGTCGGCCTCGCGAACCGCATAGGACGGGGTGACCCAATCGGCGATCTGCGCTTCAGAGGTGTTATCGTCGGCGTGCTGGCCTTCGGGCATAAGCGCTGAGAAGAAGAAGGTATCGTAGCGCTTCGGTTCGAAGGTGGGCGTGCAGAAGTTCGCAACCAGACCGAGCAAGTCGGTACGCAGGATCAAGTTGCGCTCGACGAGCAGGTCGGCAAAGGCGATCTCGTGCGCGACGAGCGCCTCGCGATTCGCATCCCAGCTCGGGTCGGAAAGATCGGTCACCGTAGAAGTTGCATCGGGGCCAGCGAGCAGGACGCCGCACTCCTCGAACACTTCGCGAGCTGCTGCGACCACGATACGACGCGCATCATCTTCGGAGACACCCAGGAGCTCAGCCCAGTCCTTCGGACTGGGACCGCACCAAGGCAGATCAGGGTTCGAATCGCGTTCGTCCACACGACCGCCGGGAAACACTACCGCATCAGGTAAGAAGTCCATCGTGTTCACGCGACGCAGCATGAACACTTCGACGTTCTGGTTGTTCGGGAAATCGGGCGGGAACACACCATCATCAATGCGATATTTCGTTTGACCAGGCTTGGAATCACGCACAAGCATGACCGTTGCAGCCAGCTTGGGCGTGGGTGGATCGGGAATGGGGTTATCGATGTGGTCGCCGATCGAGGCAAGCACCTTTTCGTTCGGGATCGTTTCGATGGCTCCGTTCGACATATCAATACGCATAGAAACTCCTCTCGGTGCGCTTTGTTTGCTCCTATTATATCGACTCAAGCGTGCGCAAAAAGATACAGGGCAATAACAGATACACATACATGAATGTGTAAAGCTGCGCGAGGAAGTATGAGCGAACGAGATGCTCAGCGTTGCTGGTCGCGCTGCGCACAGGCGCATTTTACCGGGGTGCTTCTATCGCCCGTACTCGTGACGCGGAGGGAAGAGGACGGCAAGAGCTGCCATGATGAAGCCAGATGCGATCGCAAGCAGCAGATAGATAGGATCGGGCACGTGAGAGAGCAGGAAGTTCGAGACGAGCGCGGGAAGCACGCAAACGATAGCCGTGGCGCACGCTACGCCGATAAGGCTCGAGCTGGTAGTGCCGCGCGAGAAGAACAGCGAGACAAGCGGAGCACTGACAAGCCATGAGCCGATGATCGCCCACGTCATAGGGCTTTGCATGGTGGTGAGGATGTTGTTGTTCACTTCAGTCCACATGTGGATGGTGCCAAATTGGAAGATGTCCCACGAGGTGATGGAAACCGACCCCAACCCGGCGAGCACGAGCGAAAGGAATGCCGCGAAGAGTGCCGAAAGAAATGCCTGAGCTGGCCGTAAGAAATAGCCACAGATGAACGGTGCGAGCGAACCCAAGCTGATAGAGGAAGCGCAGGTGGAGAGCAGGATCGCATCTGCTTGAGGGCTTCCGTTGCGTCCGATGAAGAACCACCATATAAAAGTAGCCACTACCACAAGGCTGCCCACAAGGATCGCGTTATTGTTCACGAGCGCGAACCCCAGAAGTGCGAATGCGATGAGCGCCCCCAGATGCGGGATCGCGAAAGCCGCGACCGCCACGATCAGAAGCGCGCCCCACAGTGCAGGTGATTCCCACCCGGGCAACAAGCTGAAATTAGAAAAGGCGACCGAGCTGATGAGCACGCACCCCAAGAGCGCCAAGATGCGCAGCACGAGCGAATAACGACTTTTGATAGGGGTGCCTTCGCTGAATCCTTCGTCGTATGTATCGTCTGCTGCGGCAAAGAACGCTGGTGCTGTGCGCGGCTGCTTCGCCGCCTGGCGCGCGGCCTGTTTTTCCTTGTGACGAGCCCAGCGCCCATTAAGCGGGTAGGCTGCCTGCTCTTCTTCGCTTTCAAGCGCGCGTTCTTCTTCGTCGAGATCTTCCGTGAAAGGCGCATCATCCGTGTTCGCACCGATCGCTTCGCTCACAATAGCGCCGAGCTTCTTCACGCCCTGCTTGGGATTGCCAAGCGCCGGTTTCGCATCACGGGCGAACGAATGGACCGAAGGATAGCGCCCTTCCTTATCGGGGTCGAGCGCGCGGAAGATCGCATCGTCCAGGTCTTCGCCAATGCCCTCCATGAGCAGCGAAGGGATCACGATCTCTGCATCGTAGATCTTATCGAGCGCTTCATCGATCGAAGTCGCGCGGAAGGGGTTTTCGCCACGCGCAAGCATCTCATAGGTGAGGCTCGCCAGCGCCCATTGGTCGCAGCGTTCGTCAAGCTCTTCACGCTCCATCTGCTCAGGAGGCATGTAGCCGATCGTGCCGCCCGTGGCCACGCCGAAACCGAAGCCATCAGCCAGGCGCGCGAGGCCAAAATCGACGACCTTGACCTGCCCCTGTGTGTTGATGAGCACGTTATCGGGCTTCACATCCAGATGCAGCACATGATTCTTGTGGGCGACCTCGATCGCATGCGAAACCGCCTTGAACACAGCCGCCACCATGTCCGCATCGAGCATCTCTGGAAAGTATTTCATGAGGTCGGTGAGCGAAATGCCATCAACGAGCTCCATGATGATGTAGGCCATATTGCCTTGGATCTCGAAGTCGTAGATCGAAGCGATGTTGGGGTCGTTCAGAAGCGCTGCCGTGCGCGCCTCTTCAAGCCCAGGGATCGAACTTTGCTGGGCAAAATCGGAATCGAGCATGATGCTGACCGATTCACCATTCGCATACGGGTTTTGCAGGTTGTTCAGCCCTGCGTTGATCTGCTCGACCGAAAGCGCACGCGTTGCCGCATCTTCGAGTGGCAAGCACTTGATGGCCACCTCGCGATCGAGGCGCGTATCCCACGCCACTACGACCGTGGCGAATCCGCCCGAGCCGGCTTCGTAGGTTGGTTGATATCGATCGAGAATAAGCACGCTCTAGACCACGAACTCCTGCACATACTGCTTGATGATGGCCGCCGAAGTGGGCGTGCACAACTCGCCTTCGAGCGCTGGTGTTGCGCGCGGGATGCCCTCGAGAATAGCCGCCGTTGCGGGCGCGGGAATATCCATGAGCCCGTGTGCGCACTGCACCGTGCCCTGCCCTGTTTGCACTGGTGTTGCGGTGATGCGCGTGGGAGCGAGCACGTAGAATGCCGTGCAGATAGCAAGCGCGTTACGAATGCCCGAAGCGTTGCCCACCTCATGGAAGTGCGTCTCTTCGATGGCGCAGCCATGAACGTTGGCTTCAGCTTCGGCCAGGATCGCGTAGACACCACGCACGTTCTCTTTGAGCGCGTCGTCGATGGTCATCGCGTCGATCGAGGCGTTGATCTCGCCGATCGAATGATGATGCTTATCGGGAATGGTCGTGTGATTCAGGATGTAATCGTAACGCGTGCGCTGCTCGGGGCTCATGAGCGCGAGCAGTTCATCGAGCAGGGTTGCGCGCGTTGCGCTTTCCGTAAGATCGAGATGAAGTTCCATATGCGTTCGCTTCTTTCCGCTGGATATGCTTGAGTGGTTTGCTGGGTCGAAAGCTGTCGGTCGCGGTCGTATGGTCGTGTGGTCGTGCGCCTTTTAGCGTTCGGGCTTGTCTGGTTTTTTTGCCTGCAGGTGATTGATGAGGTGCGCTTGGAATCCAGCACCGAAACCGTTGTCGATGTTCACCACGCTCACCCCGCTCGCACAGGAGTTCAGCATCGCGAGCAGTGCAGCAACGCCGCCGAAGGAAGCTCCATAACCCACGCTGGTGGGAACCGCGAGCACCGGGCAGGACACCATGCCCCCGATCACGCTCGCGAGCGCGCCCTCCATGCCGGCAACCGCAATGACCACCTGGGCCTCCATGAGTTCATCAAGATGCGCGAGCAGCCGGTGAATACCCGAAACTCCCACATCGTAGAGACGCACCACCTTGTTGCCGAGCGCTTCAGCCGTGAGCGCCGCCTCTTCGCTTACCGCCAGATCGCTCGTGCCTGCTGCCGCGACCACGATCGTGCCGTTGCCCGTGGGCTTAGGCAGCGTACCCACGATCGCAAGCTGAGGAATCTCATGATAGGTAAAGCCTACTTCCGCAAAATCTGCTGCCAACAGCGCAGCGCTTTCAGCAGAAACGCGCGTGATAAGGATGCACGTTTGGCCATTGTCGAGCAGCGACTGGCTGATGCCCTTTATCTGTTCGTAGGTCTTCGAAGCACCATAGATCACTTCAGCAGCGCCTTGGCGCATCTCACGATGGTGGTCGATCTTGGCGTAGCCCAAATCGGAGAAGGGCTCTTTGCGCAGCGCAAGCAATGCAGCATCGACCGTAGTATTCCCCGCTGCAAGCTCTTCGAGCACACTGCGAATATCTTCTGCAGTCATGATTCCCTCTCCTTTCATCTTCTGCATTCGATGATCATCGTGCGAAGCATACGCGGTGTTTTGCACCCCGCGTTCTTGCACTTCTCAAGGTTACCATGTTAGACGCTGGTTTCGCGCTCGCGCCAGTCTTCCTGCACAAAGGATGCAAGGAGTTCGGGCGTTATCGGGCAATTTGCCTCAACGCGTGTTGCGAGGCAGGAATAGTTCGGCTTATCTGCGGTAACCAGCCCCATCTTGCGTGAAAGGTCTCGAATCGCATCCTTCGTGAGGTTCGCTTCGCGCAGGGGCGAACGCACACCTAACTCTTCGATCGCGCGAAACCCCGGGCGACGCGCAGGATCATCGGAGGCGTTCGTGCCGTCGATGAGCACTTCGATACCTTCGGGGGCTGCCGCTTCTTTGATGGTAGTGAAGATGACCTTCTTGCAGTGGTAACACCGATCGGGCGGGTTGGCGGTAACTTCAGGATGCGCGAAGATGTCGAGCGTGAGCAGGTTCGTCTCACTGCCCAGCTGATCAGCTGCCAGACACGCATCATCCGCTTCGAAGGCATACTGGAACGCCGTGTTCACCGTGAAGGGGCGCACTTCGGCTCCACTCGCCAGACCGCAGGCGAGCAGAAAGACCGAATCGCACCCGCCCGAATAGGCAAGTGCGACTCGTGGATGCTCGTGGAAGAAACGCCCCAGCGCTTCGGGCACGAGCGGTGCGATCTGTTCGAGATCGAGCTGTTGCACGACTAGTCTTCGCCCAGCAGCATGTCGATCTTCGGCATCCAGGAACTAATAGCGATGTGCTGCGGACAGATCTCTTCGCAGGAGCCGCAGCTCGTGCAGTTTTCGGCGGTGCGGCCGAATTTCGGCACCTCTACCTGGTAATATTCGCGTGCCATATCCATGTTGTCATAAAGGAAGCGCATGTTGTATGCCGTGAAGTTATACGGGATGACGATCTTCTCGGGGCAGTATTCCACGCAATAGTTGCAACCCGTGCACGGTACGACCGAGAACTGGTTGAAGCTTTCGCGGAGCTGCTCGGTAACGGCCGTGTCTTCAGCGGAAAGCATGCCGGGCTTGGCCTTTTCCGCGAACGCGATATCTTCTTGGAGCATTTCCATGCTGCTCATGCCAGAGAGTACCGTGCTTACCTCGGGCATGTTCCAGAGCCAATCGAAGGCCAGCTCGACCGGGGATTTGTCGGTTGCCTTATCGAGCACTTCCTGCACCTTCGGCGGAAGATCGACCAAGAAACCACCACGCAGCGGCTCCATGATGACCACACCAAGACCGCGCTCGGCTGCAAGCTGCAAGCCCTTGAGCCCCGCCTGGAATTCCTGATCGTAGTAGTTCAGCTGGATCTGGCAGAAATCCCAATCGGCCGCATCGAGCACCTCTTCGAAGAGCTCGAAATCGTCGTGGAAGGAGAAGCCGATATGCTTCACGCGGCCGTCTTCCTTCGCCTTGATCATGCTCTCAACAGCGCCGACCTTCTTGCAGCGCTTCCAACTGCCGCCGTTCAAGGAATGGAGCAGGTAGAAATCGATATGATCGGTCTGCAGACGCTCGAGCTGCTTTGCGAGCAAGCTATCGAAATCGTTTTCGGTCTTGTACATCCAGGTAGGAGACTTGGTGGCCAGATAGACCTTGTCGCGGTAGCCACCCGCCAGCGCCTGACCCACGATCTTCTCGGAGTTGCCGCCTACGTAGTTGAACGCAGTGTCGATGTAGTTGATGCCGTGATCGATGGCGTAGTGCACCATTTCGATGGTCTTTTCGACATCCACTTCTTCGATGCTCGTAGCGTTGCCTGCCTGGCCGCCTTCTTTCAGCGGAAGGCGCATCATGCCGAAGCCGAGCGGGCTTACCTTGCAGCCTGTTTTGCCGATCTCCCTATATTCCATGTGCGTGGTTCCTTTCAATACAGCCTCTTCGTTAGTAGTTTACTACGACACCACGAAGCCTTAAGACAAGAAGTGCATGGCATTGATCGCCATGCACTATAGATTCATTGGATTGAGCGAACGCAGTGGGAAGGGCGCCGGAGCGAGCACGCTGGAGTGAACACGAGAGCGAGCCGCTGGGACAACCGCGCCGCAATGAGCGCGCCCGAACAAACTGGAGTGGACTACTCTTTGCCGTTCCAACAGTAGGTGCAGATCTTCGACGGATCGATGCCGATCGCCTCGATCATGCCCTCGAGCGATTGATAGCGCAGCGAGTCGAAGCCCATATCTTCGCAGATGGTCTTGAGCAGGCATTTTCCACGCTCGGTTGACGCATCGGCGTACTCTTCAAGGTGCTGCTGGCCTTCATCGCCTTCAAGCTGCTGCACCACGCGGCGCGCGATCAGGTCCATCTCGGACTTGCTGCTCGAGAAGTTCAGATACTTGCAGTTGAACATGATGGGCGGGCAGGCCGAACGCATGTGCACCGCCTTCGCGCCAGAGCCATAGAGGAACTCGACCGTTTCGCGCAACTGCGTACCGCGCACGATGGAATCGTCCACGAACAGGAGCTCCTTGTCTTTGATGAGCTCGGGCACCGAGATCTGCTTGAGCTTCGCCACTTTGTTGCGCACGTCCTGATTCTCTGGCATGAACGAACGCTGCCAGGTGGGCGTGTACTTGATGAACGGGCGGCCGAATGCCGTCTTGCTCTCGGTGGAATAGCCGATAGCGTGCGGCGTGCCCGAATCGGGGATTCCTGCCACGTAGTCGAGTTCGGGGATACCCACTTGCTCGGCTTCGTCGCGCGCCATGACCGCACCGTTGCGATAGCGCATGACCTCGACGTTCATGCCTTCATAGGTGGAGGTAGGATAGCCATAGTAAGTCCAGAGGAAGGCGCAGATCTTCATCTCTTCGCCGGCTGGCGCGAGCGTTTCGTAACCATCGGCCGTGATGTTCACGATCTCGGCGGGGCCCAGCTCGTAGACCGTTTCGTAATCGATCTTCTGGTAAGCGAACGACTCGAATGAAGCGCAATAGCCTTCGTGGTTCTTGCCGATGAGCACTGGCAAACGACCGAGTCTATCGCGCGCGGCGATGATGTTGCCCTCTTCGGTCATGAGCAGCAGTGTCATGGAGCCTTCGACCTTTTCCTGCACGTGCTTGATGCCGGAAACGAAATCGTCTTCCTGATTGATGAGCGCTGCGACCAGTTCGGTCTCGTTCACCTTACCCGAACTCATGGCCATGAATTGGTTGCCATGATCGGCGAAGTATTCTTCGATGAGCGCGTCGGCATTGTTGATCACGCCGCAGGTGGTGAGCGCGAATACGCCTAAGTGCGAACGAACGAGCAGCGGCTGCGGGTCGCTATCGGAAATGCAACCGATGCCGCTGGTGCCTTCGAAGGTTGCGAGATCTTTCTCGAATTTGGTGCGGAACGGGGTGTTCTCCACGTTGTGAATCTGGCGCTGAAAGCCGCGTTCTTTGCTGAAGATGATCATGCCCGCGCGCTTCGTTCCCAGGTGGGAGTGGTAATCCACCCCGAAGAACACGTCCAAACTCACGTCTCTGTGCGAAACTGCACCGAAATATCCGCCCACGCTAAACCTCCAAAAACGCGTGTTGTTTCTACCTTCAAAAGTATACGCTGCTTGGCGCGAGGTGCGGGTGGTCAATAGCGGATAAATGGAGAAAAAGAAGGTGAAGTGCCCGCGGCGTTTTCGTGTGGCGGGCGCGGGTGGTATGATTACCCAACACACCTACACACGCGTGCTTCGGGCGCGCTTAGCACTGAAACATGAAGGAGCAATCTCGTGGCGCTTTCCATCGGTATCGTCGGACTTCCCAACGTCGGCAAATCAACGCTGTTCACCGCGCTTACTAATAAAGGGGGCCTGGCGGCGAATTATCCGTTCGCCACCATCGAGCCGAACGTGGGCATCGTGCCTGTGCCCGATGCGCGCATGGATCGCCTGGCTGAGATCGACAATCCCGATCGCATCGTGCCGGCCACGGTCGAGTTCGTTGACATTGCGGGCCTGGTCGAGGGCGCTTCGCACGGCGAAGGCTTGGGCAACCAGTTCTTGCACAACATTCGCGAGACTGACGCGATCTGCGAGGTCGTACGCTTCTTCAGCGACCCTGATGTGGTTCATGTGGCGGGCAAGGTCGACCCCGCGAGCGATGTCGAGACCATCAAGACCGAACTTGTGCTGGCTGATCTGGCTACGATCGAGAAGGCGAAGCCGCGCCTTGAGAAGGATGCCAAACGTGGCAAGGATGCGGCGAAGAAGCTTGATGCCGCGCTGAAGGTTGAAGCTGGTCTGAACGAAGGCAAGCGCGCGCTGCAGCTCGATCTGACTGACGAGGAGCGCGAACTTATCTACGACCTGCATCTGCTGACCATGAAGCCGATGCTCTACATTGCCAACGTGGATGAGGATGCGCTCGATTCCGATTTCGCCGAGATCGACGGCGTTGCACCGGTGCCGATCAGCGCGAAGGTTGAGGCGGATCTGGCGGAACTCGATCCGGCTGAAGCCGCAGAGTATCTGGAAGCCATGGGGCTTGAGGAATCAGGCTTGGCGCGTTTGGTGCGTGAGGCATATCACCTGCTCGGCCTACAGAGCTTCTTCACGAGCGGCCCGATGGAAGTACGTGCCTGGACCATCCCGATCGGCGCGAAGGCTCCGCAAGCTGCGGGCACCATCCATACGGATTTCGAACGCGGGTTCATCAAGGCCGAGACTGCGAGCTTCGAAGATTACTCTGCCTACGATGGCGAGAAGGGCTGTCGCGATGCGGGCAAGCTTCGCCAGGAAGGCAAAGATTACGTCGTACAAGACGGCGATGTCATGCACTTCAAGTTCAATGTGTAGCTGATTACCCATTCTGAACTGGGGTTTTGTTTGCCGATAGGCTTTGCGTAATCGAGTTTGCGACGCTTATATCGCGAATTTGTTGTACGTTTGTTGTACGTGCGAAAAACGTTCTAAAGCGCTGTTTCGATTCGAGGCGGCGCTTTTATATTTGCGTGGAAGGCTGTGCCAGAGCCTATCCCGAAAGCCAGCTTGAGATGAGCGGCGCCCAACCGGATACTAGCACCACGATGATGAGCGCGGGGATACCGAACTTCACCCAGTAATAGAGTGTTTTGGGGAAGTGCATGCCGTCACCCGTGTTCACTTCCTGCAAAAAACTTTTCCATCCCCAGCCGCGCTTGCTCACGCAGAAGAGCGTGAACACCAACGAACCGACGATGAGCAGGTTGTTCGACACCACGAAGTCTTCGATGGCTTGGATGTTGCCGATACCGGGAAGCTCGGCACCCGACCACACGTTGAAACCAAGCGCACAGGGCAACGAGAGTAGCGGGATAAGGATCGCATTGATCGCTACCGCTTTATTGCGGCTGAACTTCCACTGATCCATCCAGAAGCTCATGATGGCCTCGAAGACTGCGATGAGCGTCGAGATAGCCGCAAAACTCATAAACACGAAGAAGAGCGTGGCGAATAGGCCACCCATCCACATCTGTGAGAAGACTGCCGGAAGCGTAACGAATACCAAGCCAGGACCTGAATCGGGAGCAACGCCGAATGCGAAGCACGCCGGGAAGATGATGAAGCCCGTTGCGAGCGCAACGAAGGTATCAAGCCCCGCGATGCGCACCGCTTCGCCAGGGAGCGCGTGCTTCTTGTTGATGTAGCTGCCGAAGATCTCCATCGATCCAAGACCGATGGAAAGCGTGAAGAATGCCTGACCGAGCGCCGCGAACACCGCATCCGAAAATGCACCAGGACTTGCGAATATCTTCGAGAAATCGGGGTTGAGGTAGAACGCGATGCCCGCGCCCGCCCCTTCTAAAGTGACCGAGCGGACCACGAGCACCGCAATAAGGGCAAGCAGGCAGACCATCAGCACTTTCGTGACACGCTCCACTCCCTTCTGCAGGCCAAGATGGCACACGAAAAGCGCTATTGCGCAGGCAAGGAACATCCAGAATACGAGTTCACTGGGGCTAGCGAGCATAGTGCTAAAGAGCGTGTTCGTGCTCGCCGCATCCATGGTTGCTAGGTTGGCTGTTGCCATCTTCGGAATGTAGGAGAGCATCCAGCCCGCCACGGTGGTGTAGAACATCATGAGCAGGTATTGACCGGCCAGCGCCACCCATTTGAAGTAGTGCCACTTCGTTTTTGGCGGCTCAAGACGATCGAATGCTTGCGCGACTGATCTTTGGCTTGCGCGACCAACCGCGAGCTCCATGACCAAGATCGGGATGCCGAGGATCGCAAGGAAGACCAGATAGAGCAGCACGAATGCCGCACCGCCGTATTCGCCCACCACATAGGGAAAACGCCACACGTTACCCAACCCGATCGCACAACCTGCGCTGATCAGAATGAATCCGAGTCGTGATTTGAAGTGCTCACGTGGCATCTAGTTCGCCCGTCGTTCCCTTCAGCGATTGCTTCGCTTTTGCTTCTTTGTTGCTTTCAGTCGACCACGTTCATTTTCGATAGCGGTCGGCAACTCTTTCATGGTAGGCGAAAACAACCTGCAGCTCGGGCGCGCGAACCATTCGATACCTGATAGTTGTTTTTTTGCCCGTTTGTCGGTATACTTCGTTACTGCTCGTGGTTGCGTGCGCGGCCTTGTCCGCAGGCGCTTCACCAGCACAAGCCAACGTGGCTCAGGTGGTAGAGCAACGCACTCGTAATGCGTAGGTCGCCGGTTCGAGTCCGGCCGTTGGCTCCATTAAAAGAGCAGGTCAGAGTGAGGAAATTGCTCTGACCTTTCTTTTTAATCCGATGATCAAAACCACCGAAAACGGGATAAAACGGGATAAAACGGGATAGGTTTGTTACCGCTTTCAACGAAATTCACGATTAACAATCAATGCGTACGCTCAGTTCTGAATAGATGGTCTCGTCGGAATTGCCTGTATAGAGAGAAAGTTCGCGCTCGAAGACATCGCTCGTTGGCGTGAAGCCCTCGCGTTCGAGCACGCGGCGCATCTTCTCGTAGATGCCGAAGAGCTCCATGGCGGGCTCCAGTTCGTCTTTGACCTCGGCGAAGTTCATGGTTCGCAAGTACTTGAAGTAGGTTCCCGCAGGTTTTTTCACCAGCCCTTTGCGCCGCTTATGCGGTCGCACGCGCGTACACAGATGAAAGTCCTTCCAAGGCTCTCCTTTCAGGAATGCTTCACGACCAACGCGATAATTGCCCTGCAGTTCGCTCACATCACCTTGCTTCTGGCCGAGCCGCCACACATCGAGAATATGGCGAACAACGCGCTCAGCCTGTTCATCTACGTGCACGCCATCTTGAGCGGAATAGACCGTGCGTTTCGGCTTGCGATCAGACGCGTGAGCGCTTTCATCCTGAAGGACCGCCGTAGCCTTTTCCGTAGGCGAAGCGAGCCGCTCCTCGATGAGGGCTGGCAAATTCACCTCAGAAACTGAAACGAACGCATCGGATATATTGCTATCGAGGAAGTATTCCGCTTCGCACGTCTCGAGCTTGAATTCGGCGGGATCATGACGCCAATCGTTGCGAGCCCGCATTCGCGCCAGCGTATTCTCAAGGAGCGACTTTTGCATCAGGAGCGTTCGACACTGCTCGACGATGGCACTGATCCGATCCTCCATCACATTCTCCAGTGCTTCGGAGTCGGGTTCGCTCAAATAGCCCTTGATCTCTTGCAAGCTGCATCCCGCTTGTTGCAACGACGAAATGAGCAGGTAATCACTGATCTGCAGCGGCGAATAGAGTTGGTAGCCGTTCTCCGCCTTCGCAACTGGCATCAAAAGCCCGATATCCTTGTAATGGCGCAACGTTTCTTTCGTAGTACCGCAAAGGTGAGCAAATTCACCTGCTTTGAGCAGATCATCAGTCATAACAGTCTCCTTGTTCATAGGCGCTTCGCTTGCAAGCAAGATAGGTGCGGGTCCAAAATGCGTTCAGGTTTAGTCCCGCGGGCGACTTTCAACACGTTCAGGTTTAGTCCCTTGCGCACCTTTCAATCTTTGCTCGGAATCTTTTTCATAGCGAGCGCTTGACCGTGTGGTTACCCCACAGTTTACCATGAAGCTCGAAAGCATGACCGATTCGCAAATCAGGAGAACCGCCATGAGAGACGAATTAGCGCAATCCAACGAGCAAACAGCAAATTCTGCGGCTGAATCATCTGCTGTTCCAACCACCGAAGCCACGGCGCCAAGTATTGAGGTCAACGCCAATGGCCACCTGTTGCCCCACAACTGGAAGGGCACCATCGCGCTCATCTGGTCGGGCCAAGCCGCCTCCATCCTTGCGACTTGTGCAGCCACCTTCGCCGCGCTCTGGTACATCACCACTACCGAAAACTCGGCGCTCCTGCTTGCCGCGGCGGGAGTGGCAGCGCTCCTTCCCACCGCCCTGCTTTCCCCTTTCGGCGGCGTTATTGCCGACCGGTTCAACCGCAAATACGTCATGATCGCCGCTGATGGCATTGCGGGCGCCTTCTCACTCGTGCTCGCCCTGCTCATGCTGGCTGGCATGCTATCTACCTGGCTCTTGTTGCTTCTGCTCACGGTGCGCTCAGCCGCTCAAGCGTTCCACGGAACCTCGCTGATGGCGCTCATGCCCGAGCTAGTTCCCGAACGCGACATGGTGCGCATCAACACGCTCGACCAGAGCCTGACGAGTGCTTCGGCTATTGTGGGACCCGTGCTCGGCATCGCGCTCTATACGATGCTCGGGTTCATTGCAGTACTTGTGATGGATGCGATCTGCGCCGCCCTGGCTTGCGTGTGTCTCGCTTTTGCCAAGCTTCCCTACGCGCAGGGACATGGTGTTTCTTCAGGAAGCGTTGCGAAGGACCTTGCGCATGGACTTTCGATCTTGAGGGGCGAGCCAGGCATCAAGCCTCTTCTGCTGCTGGTAGTTGTTGCGATGCTGCTCTTCTTGCCCCTGGGAACGCTCTCCCCGCTCATGACCTACAACTGGTTCGGCGGCGATGGCTACGCAGCCTCAGGCGTTGAAGCCGCAGCGGGCATCGGGCTTCTTATCGGATCGCTCTTCATGCTGGTATGGGGTGGCGGCAAACGGCTCGTGCCTGTTCTGGTTGTTGCGGGCGCAGCCATAGGAGCAGGCTGCATTGCGGCAGGCCTTCTGCCACAGTCGGGCTTTTTCGCCTTCGTGGACATCATCGCGCTCATCTTCGCGGCCACGGCGGTCTTCAACGCTCCCATCCTGCCGCTCATGCAGAAGCGCATTCCGCAGGAATCGTTTGGACGCGTCATGGGTATCTTCGGATCTTTGACGGCTCTCGCATCGCCTGTTGGACTGTTCGTCGCGGGCCCTGCAGCTGATGCGCTTGGCGTGAACTGCTGGTTCGTGGTGTGCGGGGCGCTGCTCTGCATTGCGATGGGGCTTTCGCTGCTTTCGCGCTCTTTACGCGCGCTCGATGATCAGGATGTGAACGATCCATCGAACGCCCAAGAGCCTGAGACCTGCAAGTGATCCTGGCATCTCGGGAATCTCGGGTGGTTCGAGCGATTCGGTCGCACTCGACCCGCCAACACTTTTGGTGCAGTTTATCCCGTTAACGGCACCGTAATCTTACTGCTGCCTTACAAACATGAAGATTTAACGCGAATGTCCAGTGCGCTCACTCTTTCCAGTAGGATTGAACCTACGAATGAGCAATTTCATCTACGACATACAGCTCGGTTTCCTAGCATTTCCGCTGGTCGCACTCCTGCTGGCGGTACCTTATGCGCTCTATCAGTACCGCCGCTTCGGCGCTCTCTCAATCTGGAAGACCTTCGTGGTCTTCACATTCATCCTGTACTGTTTGTGCGCAGTTTCACTGATCGTGTTTCCGCTACCGGCGGACCACAGTGCAGTGGTTGAAAGCGCGCGGACACCCCAGCTTCATCCCTTCCATGTGATCGAGCAGATCCACGAAACCACCGATTTCAGTCTGAGCGATCGCAGCACGTGGGGACCAGCATTGCGCTCCCCCGTTGTATATGAAGCGATCTTCAATGTCATGCTCACGGTGCCATTAGGTGCTTATCTTTGCTACCTGTTCCGCTGCCGCTGGTGGATGGCGCTTTTGATCGGTATGGCCACCACACTCTTGTTCGAAACATCGCAGCTGACTGGCCTGTTCGGACTCTACGCGCACCCCTACCGCCTCTTCGACGTGGACGACCTGATCTTGAACACCACGGGCACAATGCTGGGATTCTGGCTCATGATCCCCCTTGCCTGGGCGTTGCCGAGCATGGACGAGGTGAACGAGCAAGCCCGCGAACGCGGCAGTAGTCGCGTTTCGCTCACGCGGCGTGCTTTGGCGACGGTGGTCGATCTGACTGTGCTGGCCGTGCTCTTCGTGCTTGCATGGATCGTACTTAGTCCGACCGATGCGCAAATCGCGAAGGCCCTTGCCGTGGATCCTTCGCGCGCTGGCGCGAAAACACTCGCTTTCCGCTTCATTGGCGGTTTGTTCGCCGACCCGATGAGTGCGCTCTTGCTCGCGCTCGGTATTGGCGCGGTGCTCTTCGCGGTGATCCCGATGGCTTTCAAAGGACGCACGATCGGAAAAGCGCTGGTGCGAATTCGTATCGTGAAAGCTGATGGGGGCGATGCTCCCGTCTGGGGCTACTGGGTGCGCTACCTTGCTTCGGCGTTCTTCCTACTGATTCCTGTTGCTTTGGTACTCCTTGCCCCCGAAGAGATCGAGGGCGTGAGCAATAACACGCTCTTCCAGATCGTTGGGCTGGTCGTGGTGGTATGGGCGCTCACCATCGTTGCGCGTGTGATCGGATCTTTCAGCGGATATCCATATGTGTCCTTGAACGAGGTTGTTTCGGGAACGCGCCTTGCGCCCGTGAAGTTGCAGGGAGCGGAAAGTGGAGACCAGAAAAGCGCTGGCAAGAACACCAGCAGGCGAGCAGACCGAGGAAGCGACGCGTCCGCTGCATCCCAAGATGAACAACCGAACGATTGGCCAGATAGCCAAGCAGGAAGTCTCGAGGACGGAGACCCGCTGGCTGAGCGCGTGCGCCAAGCGCGCGAGGCTTATGCGCAGGCGGGCATCTCGAGCTACGCCGCGGAAGCCCAAACGCGTGCGATCGACCCGCGCCGAGCAAAGCCTGGCACACACGGTGCAGCGGCACAACCAGCACAGACAACACCAGCGCAGGCAAACCAAGCTTCTGATCAAGCGATCTCCGACAAACAGGCTGCTCTTGATAGTCTGCTGAGCGTGAACTACGACGAACAGCACCCTGTTGTAGGAACTTCAGCGAACAATGCCCCCACCCGAGCTATGCCCCAAAATCTTGGAACTCAGCCGTCTGGCGCACCGGGCAATCTGCCCACACGGCAGATACACGCGGCTGACAATTTGCCGACGCGGAATATTTCGGGCAAGGTGCCCGAAGCGGCACCTACCCAGCAATTAGGCGCTCATGGGGCATTGCCTACACAGCAGATGGATGGCGCCCGTGCACATGATGAGACAGCGAACATTCAGCCCCTAGCAAACCCCACCCAGCGCATCACTGGCCCGAGTGTTCAGCGAAGGATTCGTCGCAATTCTCGCCCTGATGCCGGCGGAACCCAGGTATTCAAGAAGCGCTAATTCGCTGTTCACTGTTCGCTCGATTTGAGCTAATGCTTTCGCCCTATAACCCCTCTTACCTAATTACCTTTGCAAAGGTAGAATGCAAGTTAAGAATCGCATAGCTGTTTACACATTGCGTGAACAAGGGGGAATCATGTCAGTCAAAGTGCCTTTGTCGGTTGGCGATAAGCAAACGTTCACCAAGACCATCGCCGAGTCGGATGTCTATCAATTTGCTGGGATCACGGGTGATTTCAGCCCATTTCACGTGAACGAAGAATACATGAAGGGCACGCAATATGGCACGCGCATCGCTCATGGTGTGCTGACCTTCGCCCTCTCAAGCACTGCGTCGACGCTCATCCATCAGCCTTATGACGATGAATGCCCCGTTGCTTCTTATGGCTATGACCACGTGCGCTTTACAGGTCCTGTCTATTTTGGCGACACTATTACCTGCAATTATGAGGTTATCTCAGTGGATGAAGAAACCGGCAAAACCGTCGCAAAAGTCGAGATCGTAAACCAGAACGGCAACACCGTTTGCGTCGCAGAACACATCCTTAAATTCTTGGAGTTCAAAACGAACTTTACCTCTAGTCCGAAAGCTACATATTTAAACTAAAACATTTTTGGTTTTGCGGCATCTTAACAAAATTCAGCCGATAAAATCTGCTGAATCCCCAAAGGGAACTATTCCCTACCAAACCTCATAGTCGCCCACAAGCTTGCTCTGTCACACGGATAAACCGTCCTCGTCAGAAAAATCATCGCTCTCGATATGCTCTTTAAAATAATGCTCCAAAAAAGGGGCCATGTATATATTCCAATATGTAATAATGTCTTGATTCATAAAATCAATCACATTGCCGCCTAATTTCTCCAACTCATTTTTATCTGGAAATACCGGCATTTCAAATTCCTGTATAAGATCTTCCCCTTTAATACTCCCACGATTCAAATGAGCAATGAGCGTATTCAAGAGGGCAACAAGATAGTTATATTTTTGTGGCGATAACTCTATTTTTCCTGAAACGCTAACGCATGATTCTCTCTTTCTATTTGTTAGCCAAGCAGGAATATCTTCATAAAGCGTGGAAAGAATACAATACTCGCCAACCGTTCAGGTTGCCCAACCTGCGCCTTCCTCAAAAAGACAATTCTCATTTCTACGAAAATTTGCGCTCGTAATATAAGCTAATAACGTGTTATCGCTAACAATGTTTCTTTTAATCTGTTGATTAAGAGGATCGTCACCTTGCGGGCATGCCCCATAATCATCGCATGAAGCATGGAAAAATCCTCTAGTTTTGCGCCCTGTTTTTTAAGCAAATAATATAAAAGTCAGCAAATTGCTTATCTTTGCCCTGATACGAAAAAAAAATAATATAGTTTTCTTTCGTTCGTAGCTCGACACCCCCCCCTTCAAGAAGAGAAGCCTGAGTTGCAGAAAAGCAATCTTTCACTGCTGAGCTAAGATCGAGAAAATCGATCTCGTTTTTAAACCGTTCAATCACATTGCATTTTTCACGCGAAGCCCTATCAGCTTTTATTGCTGTTTCTTCTTTTTTTCTTTGCTTAACCTAGTATTTCGTTTGTTGATAAGCTCACGAACTAGTGGTCGCATAATTTGCGTGAGTAACTTCCATCTACCATCCAGCTCGTTACAACCCTGTCGATTCGATGTCATAATGTCGAAAAGGAGATTGTCGTCAAGCAAATCGAACGAAACTTCGCCTATTATTTGCTTTTTACAGATTAATCAGAAAATAATTACGGTACCCCCTCAATCAAGAGCTGAAGGCTTTTGGTCCATCATTCTTTCACTGCCAAGAATGCCTCTTTGCCTGCATCAATATGCATTCGACAGTCTGCAAATCCTAGAGACTTTTGTTGAAAATGCATTGGGCCGGTTTTAACATGCACAAGACCCTTGACAACGTTACTTATACCATTAAATACATTTAAATATTCGCAATTTACTAATTCAAACTTATCCACTAATTAAGCTCTACAATGATTCAGTAAGTTAAACAAAAGGATACCCATGCCTTTCTCTGTGCCCAGACAGAAACCTCAGGACGACCTTCTTCCTCTTTTCCCTCGGTACTATCACGATTTCATGCGTGAAATCTCATCCGAAGAGCTATACGAAGGATTACTTGGATGGGGATTGTTCGCAGACAAGCTGCCGCCCATGTTTACAAGTGAGCCATTTATGCAATATTGCAAAACAAGAAACGGCGCCTTCGCCGATCAAAGAGCAAACTGGATTCGCTTCTCATATATGCGCAACATCAATAAAAAACGGCTTTTCGGCATACCTACACCTTTCGCATATGAACGCTTAGTGAGATGTTTAAGCAATAACTGGAATTCCCTGGTCAAACTTTTTACAGACAACACTTCACAACATCCTTACCGAGTTAGCCGAATCCACATTAGACACCGTAAAGGAACTAAATCCTTGTTTTTAATGAATTACAAAAACTGGAGAATAGACGAAGATCCCTTACCAGCCCTGATGGTAGGGAGCCAATTTGTGATCGAGTGCGACATATCTCAATGTTTCCCCAGCATATACACGCACGCAATTGATTGGGCTATCCTGGGAAAAGATCAAGCGAAGAAAAACTCACATGGAAAAGTTTGTTGCTGGTCTCACAATATTGATCATTTCGCTATGAATATTACAAATGGAGAAACGCATGGCCTCTTAATTGGTCCGCATGCCTCCAATCTTTTAGCGGAAATCATCCTTACACGCATAGACAACTCTCTCTTTGAAAATGGCTTTCGTTTTATAAGGCACATAGATGATTATGTTTGCTATACAGATTCTGAGGCAGATGCACACAATTTTGTTATTGAACTAGAGACACAACTTGCCCAGTATGGCTTGTCCATTAATCAGAAAAAGACCTCGCTTCGGAAGCTACCTACAACCAAAGAGGAAGATTGGATTAGGGCTCTTAGCGCTTTCCAGCCTAATCGGAGCAATTGTAAGAAAAACGATGTCGTTCAGCTATTAGATGCCGCTGTATCGGCGATGGAGCATTCCAAAGGAGATGTCTCGACTCTCAATTATGCATTTAAAATGCTCTCAAAATGCACTATGAACTATTGGGCTAAAAAATACTATAGCGAGATGGCGCTTCACTTTGCATATATTTTTCCCTACCTGCTTCCTATTATCGAACAGCATGTTTTTGAGGCTGCGAAAACCTCGGATCGAGATATTGCAATTTTCTCTAATCTTGTATTTGAAAAAGCCCTAAAGGAACGTGATTATTTATCCGCATGCTACGCCCTTTATTATGCAATTCGTTATAAATTCACAATGGACAGCTTGAGAGAGAAATCTACTGAAAAGTTAATTTTCGAATCAAACGATTGCATGTTATTGGTCTGCGCGTTAGTTTATTCTCAATATAAAGATGATGGTAATTTTGAAAACCAGCTCAAAAAATATGCAAAGAACTTAGCTACAGATGAGAACGACTTTTTCTCAAACTGGCTTTTTGTCTATGAGGCGCTTGATGCCAACGAACTGCCAGAGGATCCGCATAAAGGAGCATGGAAAGAAATTAAGAGGGCTGGTCTTAGTTTTATAGACAGATCAAGCATTGAACGGCCTTTTCTCAATGAAGTGTTCTTTGCAGAAAAGGGCGCCGCCGTCAAAGATCTTCTATCTAACTCTGATGAAGATACTGAAATCGAAGAATCAGAAAATCCTCCCAACGAACTTTAGCCACACACATAATCTCAAAAGAACAGTGCTCTACAATTTGAAAACCATTATATCTTTTGGAAGTAGAGACATATGTCCCAAATCTCAATTCGCAGCGTACACAATAATGGTCTCTTCAGCAGACAGAAGGGAATCTTGCTCTCGAAGAGGACAGGGAGGTCAATGACAGCGCGATCTATCGAGCCATCACCTCTGGTGCTTTTGATAAGATCCTTGGTAAAAGGAAAGAAAAGCATCTTATAGACTCGGACGAAAAAGACGATGTCCTCGCAAGAAATCAGATGAAACCAGGGGGAAATCAAGGTAAGTCATGAGATAAAAGAGCTTCCCAAAGAAGCAAACGAAAGATCTTGTTTGAGAGACTGGGGGGGTATATAACCTACAAACAAGATCATGCATGCCTTGTCACGCTCACTGATAGGAAAAGCGGGATTCTTGCACTCGGTAAGCTTTTTCTCCGCAGGTTTTGTCGCAAACTCTGTTCTACAGAAAGCTCCGTATGCTGCTTTTATTCAGGGCTATCGCAAAGACTCAAATTTTTATAATTGCTTCTTCTATCCGAAAAAGTTTTCCACAGAACTTAGGTTTCAGAAGAAAAATCTTATGTGCAATTAAATGAAGCGAGTGCTATTTCACAAAATCGAGATTTCTTATTCTCGCAAAATCGCAATCGGCCAGAAAAGGATGCCCTAAAGCCTCAAAGGCATCCTGCCATTCTTCGCTAAGCGTAGACGCTGAAATAAAAATTATCTTGCATAAGTTCTCAACATAACTTTTTTTATCTTCTTCAGTTGGCTTATTATTCTCTCCTACTATCGGCCTTATTGATGCTTCCAAAAAAGAATTAAATGAGGGCAAATCCTTCGCGAATTCGTAGGGAAATGTTAAGTTTTTTCCGTTTTTAATCTGCATCCAACTTGACGGACAAAAATGCTCTATCGCTATGAGAACCGGAACCAGCCCAGTTTCTATAAAAGCTTGGAGCACATCCCACTGCCTTACATCAGGTTTATCTGGTCTCGCTAGACTCAGCTTATCCAACCGGTTTACATCCCTTAAAGAATTGCTATGGATGCGCAGAATGTCATCAACTATTGCATCATATTGGAACGATGCTGCTGATCCTTTCGATTTACGATAATACTCAATTTTCGGGAGCGAAGATAATTGGAACCTCTGATCGTAAAATCGCTCTAAATACTTTTGAGAATCAAACTCACCGCCATAAGCTCCTGCTAAAGAATAAGCCAACTGTTCTAAATCAGCCGACAAGACAAGAATTGTTTTATCATTTTCAAATAAGTTTTTTATATCCCCCAAAAACCTAAGAGCGTATTCAGGTCGACAGCGATCAAGCTCATCAATAAAGAGCACGACTGTATCAGCCTTCTCCCTAAGAACGGAATCAATAAATTCATTAACTCCATCTTCTATTGATCTCCTATTCCTGTATTCTTGAAGCAAATCTTTACCAGAAAATGCGCTTTTTAGATTGCTCAACTCGGGGTTATGCCCAAACAATCCACCAATGGAATCAATTACATTACTTGCCTTTTCTAAAAAATCAGTATTTGAACTATTAAAATCGATCTCGCAATCAATAGAAATAGAGGCAATCAATGAACCCAAAGGGTTATCTAGCATGTCATTTTCCCAAGCATTGAAATAAACTGGAAGAAATTGGGTGCACTCTGACTGCATATTTTCTTCATCTAGTATACCTTGGGGAAAATCGCCTAAATTCGCACTCGCGATAACTGGATTACGAGCTTCAAGAACATACTGCAATGTTTTTACAAAAAACGTTTTCCCTTCACCCCATGGCGCATCGATGCATAGCGTATAAGGCGGCTCTATTTGGTCAAGAAGTCTTAAGAGCCTTCTAACATCATTCTTTCTCGATTCAAACCCACTGTTCAGATTCTGTAGGATATTCTCCTTAGTAGGGCTTTTGTCAGATCTCTCGATCATGCTTCTCCTTATATTTCACTAAACCTTATCTACAGTCGGATCGAAAACCTAAGGCTGTAGCACACCTGGATATATACATTCCGCGCTTAATCTAAAACCCTATTCTCAGCCAATGTTAAGGAAATGGCAATCAAACACCAGCTCTCTCTCGTATCACCTTCACACTAAAGCCCAAAGATAACCATCGTGTTTTTGCACCAGTTCATTACTCCAACTTCCAGTTTTCAAAACGCGCATCTTCAAAATTGCCTAAATCTAGAGCATGGATTCATCAGCATTCTCGACTACTACAACAGGGCAATAGCATTAATTCTCTTGTCTGGCTTGATGCTTAATAAATCATTTCTATCAGTTAAAAGGACTTTTATTAGCTTGATTGCAACTTCACTCAAAAAATTTAAAGTACTTTCTTCATTATGCTTTTTTGGATTCTTCTTTGCCCCATGTATGATTCTGCTACGAAGATCGTAAGCCCTTTTCATCTGATTAAACATATTTCTACGAGCATCTTTATCAGTCGGATTCAAGAGTTTTGAAATACATAAAGAGAGCTTGAAACTAGTTTCCGTAGAAGATCCCAAAATGCTTTCTAATACGATTAAAAGATCGAGAATAGCATCTTCTTGGTTTTGCCTTTCTGAAAAAGCAATGACCAACCTGCGTAAAGCGCCGAAGGAAAATTTGGAGACTTTTAGAAGAAGAAACCATCTTTTTACCTCCGCAAGATCAACCTCTGTCGATCGTTTTTTCGTCAAGAAGGCCTGATCCTCTCTGCCAGTTTCAAGTTTACTGCTAACGAAACCGTACGGTACAAAAAGACACTGTCCACAAAGTCTTGCTGTTCTATATTCAGCATCCTCAGTTGCCAAAATAATAGCTGCTCGAATTACCGTTAAATCATTTGAAACACTCTCGGCCCAAGAGAAACTTTCACCATCCTCTTTGTATTTATAGAAATTATTGGAAAAAGAGTTAGCATCTATTGTCTCAAATACCTTACTGGTCTTCCCTACGCCTAAAAGCTCGTCATCGAATTTGGAAATATATACCAACGGACAATCTAGCGCCTTAGGCAGAAGCATCTGTCTTTCATAATCTGTCGCCAAGCGAAGTTCACTTCCATCCAAATCGATTGAAGTGCTACCCAAAGGTCTAACAGCATCAAAGATCGTGACACAAGTCGCCTTACTCGTGCCATGCAATAAGAGAGTTCGAAAATTATGTAGTGACTCTTTTATCGCTTTATTAATCACATCTCTGTCATTATCTACATCCAAGGTGTTTGCTCTATAAAACGCATCGCTTAGAATGGCTTTCTTAAGGCTCAATGCCGACAAAGGCAGAACGGGCAAAAACGTTGTTGATATGCATAGATCTTCAAATGAACTGGGGGTTTCTGGGCGCTTACCGCAATCATGAAATAAATCTTTGACACATTTTTCTTGACAAAGCAAGTCTTCAAATTCGGCTTGTCCATCCTGAAAAAAGTTTTCTAATCTATTAAATCTATTACCTGTATCCAGTCCGTTTCCCCACTCAGTCATTAATAACGTGGGAAATATTTGTTGCGCATCCTTTACTAAATGATTATATAATTCATCACCTGTAACAGGAACAAGGTATGGAACTGCACCATTTTGCATTCTAATCTCATCAAGTAAAGAGATCTCTTTTTCGAATGACCTACAAAAGGTTCCTGGAACGGTTGACAAATCTGGATTCTCAAGAAGAACTGGCGTTGCAAGCACCATAATCAAAGTCAACTTATTAAACCGGCCTAATGGAATCTTCTCAAGAGCCTTCTCGAGCTCGTCTTCTTTTGAAAGATTTAACAAGTACATTAAAAAGCGATCTCCCAGACTCCTGCGAAGTAAATTCATAGCAATATCCCTTGGCAAGAGAATATTTGTTCAAACATCGTCGATACGGTTTCAAGGTGTTTTATTAATTTATTGTCCATCTTCCACTTTCTTACAGTAATCATCAGTTAATGTATAATATATCGACAAAGGCATATTATGCTTACAAGCAATAGCCCTTTCCGTCTAAGCTCTATTCTCCACCTTATTGATGCTATAAGATCGTTCAACGATCAATTGTTTTCTTATACATTATTTTTCGTTGCACCCATCAATCATGGCTCTTAGCGTACCAGGCAATAGCCTAATACAAGCCGACCGCGAAGTCGGTATGCAGAGGTTGCCAACCAAGCTCGCGACGCAGCTTCGAGTCATCAACGACATAGCGCCACCTATCATACCCAGGCTATTGCTCATCGCCTCGAAACAAGTTAAACCTTTACTCGAACTCGATTTCGACCAAATCACCTAGCTCGCTACTGATCAGCTGCCTTTTTTCGTCATCTAATTCTCCCCCGCAGATGATCTTATAAGGCCTTAATTTGACGAATACCGACCCATTCTGCTCTCCGTCTGAACAACAGGTGCAACTTAATCTCCAAACTCCTTTGGAAAGAGTGAGCGAAAAAACCAACGCTGCCTTCTGAATACTATGAGCTGCGCCGAGGATCTGATCTGTCCATTCAAGTTGCGGAGATACCGCATAAGAAAACTTTGATAAATCGAATTTCAGCTGAGGAATCACCGGATTAAGAGAGAACGATAAATTCTTCTCGCAATCGCTCGATTCCACACAATCACACGCTAGATCATCTGGATTGATTCGAAATACTGCAACAAAACCATTGAAATCTTTACGAGAACCGACGCATGATCCGTCTTTAAAATCGGCTACTCGCAAAAGTCCTGTTAGCTCTTTGTAGCATGCTGGCATTGTTTTGATGCTCTCTTCGAAACCTTGGTGCTTAGCTGTATCAAAATTTCTCATTAAATTGGCTATGTTCTTTTCGTACGCTCGATGAACAGCCGGATCATCCAAAACAATTTGATGATTCTGAAGATAAGTCTCCATGTTAGATCGAGTGATATTCCTATCAAGCCGCTCCCTAACTCGACCCTCATCGAATAGAGAGTTAAACGATGGATAATCAGTAAAAACTTCTAGCTCCACTCGGCCCTCTTTTATAAGTTGTAGCTCCTTTTCTATGTCTTTTTCAGGAATCTCTCTGTAAAGCCCCATGGGGAGCCAAGGGCTGAGCGAGCTATGCAGAAATTCATGTGCGCCATCTCTCGGCAGTGGCATGCACTCATCTGGATATTTCGTTCCAATCACAAATTCCAAAGCCGACGTATATGCTGAAATTGGATCGAATAAACCCATCTCCAGTGGGTTTGGACACCCTTCCACCTTAACGCCCGGACCGACAAACGAATAGAATCCTTCGTCAGGCATCCTGATCAATATATCTTTTTCGTCAAGCGAGTCTTCCGGCACAAGAAAATTACTTAAGTGCTTAACTGCTTTAGGGGCTACTGATTGATAGAAGTGCCCCTTTCGCATGCGTCGAAGCTCGTCTCTAACAAATTTCCTACATGTGTTGCGGTCGCCAATATAGCCACATCTAAGCGCCGTGTCACGCACGTCAACCTGTTTAAAGGATTCGACAAGAATAGGCGAACGATATTTCCATGCCACCTCTTCAATGCTTTGCTGCCGATCACAGGAATCTAATAACACTAATTCGCCCGTAGACAAGTAAACTACCCTAAAGAATTCATCGTCGCATTTCAGCACTATATCCGGCAAGTTCTCTAACCGAATCTCATCACGATCAAAATGTCGCTTTCCGCGCGCCATTAGTCTAAACTCGTTCTCGCGCTCGTCGAATTTCTCATCTCTAATCCAATTGAACAAAGGGGCAAAAGCTGTCATCGAGTTCCACAAATAGGATCCGATGATTTCTTGCTCAACTTGATCATCGAATTCCTCGTCTATGAGAGCCAATAAACCGATGTTGTTTATTCCTGTTTCACGAGCATTCAGTTCCTCTGGGGTATCAAGATAGATCAGGGATGAACCACAATAACCATCGCCATACACGCACGGATACGCAGGAAGATCGATCTGCGGTTCGTAAAATATGAAATGGGAATCTTCCTTATAGTTTTCTCTCAGCCATCTATCGGTAACCTCAGGTTCTACCACATGGAAAAATGTTAGATAGCTATCTGCCACCATAGGATCGAGCGTCAGTCGAAAAAGCATATTCCAGTTTTGCGGAAGCAATTTCAGATTTTCAATATGCCCCTGAATGCCGTATAGGTTCGAGCAAAACAAGCGCTCGTAATACCCAGAAAAAACATATCCTGTCGGTCCGACTTCGCCCAGAACAGCAGTTGCTAAGTCTCTACACCCAATCAAGCCGTCATCAGCGGGAAGCGCATATTCTTTCGAGCTCAGACCTCTTATTAAAAGCATATGACAACCTTACGCTCAACGGCATGTGCATATTAAACTTGCTCAACCCTATCAATTTCAAGAGAACTTTAGAAAGAAGTCTGCATTGGGATTAGCGTACATACAGTCAGAATTACACACAGCTGCAAGAGCCGTATAGTAAAACGTATTAAAAACTAAACCTCACCAAGGCTTGGATGAATCTTATCCTTCTCGCTCAGGATGATCTTGGACGGATCAAATTCGGCATCACCCTCGAGCGCTGGCCACTCGATCCCGATGGCGGGGTCGTTCCACATGAGGCCGCCTTCATCGTTGGGATGGTAGATATCATCGCATTTGTAGCAAAACTCGGCAGTATCGGACAAAACAAGAAAGCCGTGCGCGAACCCACGAGGGATGAAGAACTGGCGCTTATTCTCAGCAGAAAGCACTACGCCCTCCCACTTGCCATACGTCGGGCTGCCTTTGCGCAGATCAACCGCCACATCGAAGACCTTGCCTGAAACAACACGCACGAGCTTCGCCTGCGGATGCTCGATCTGAAAATGCAACCCGCGCAGCACGCCGCGCGTCGAAGACGATTGATTGTCTTGTACGAACTCACAGTCAATCCCACCGGCAATAAAATCAGGGCGCTTATACGTCTCCATGAAGTAGCCGCGATCATCGCCATAGACCTTTACGTCGACGATCTTCACGCCTTCGATAGAAGTCTCCGTGAACGTAAAATTCCCAGAAATAACCTGATCAGACATACTCGTTCCTTTCAATGCGCCCAGCCGAACAAAAAATCTAGTACCTGACGTTAGCTGCCAATGAATTTGCCACAGGAAAAATTGACCACGATCGCCAAAACCGAAACATCCGGTCGCCTAGCAGTGAGCTATTGACCGAGCTTGGTATACTTTTCTTCGGTAGCACTCTTCGTGCCTTCCCACCAATCTCGATTCTGGTCGTACCAAGCGATAGTCTCGCGCAGGCCTGCCTCGAAATCGACATGTTCGGGCTGCCAACCAAGTTCACGCTTGAGTTTAGTGGCATCGATCGCGTATCTGCGATCGTGTCCGGGTCGATCCCTCACCCATTCGAAATCGTCAGCATCGCACCCCATCGCAACGAGAATCGCGCGCAACACATCGATATTGCTCCACTCGCAATCGGCTCCGATCAGATAGGTCTCACCCAGCCGCCCACGCGTAAGAACCTCCCAAACTGCACGCGAATGATCATCGACATGAATCCAATCGCGCACATTGAGCCCGTCTCCATAGAGCTGAGGGCGCTTGCCTGAAAGAATTCTCGTTATTTGGCGCGGGATGAACTTCTCAACATGTTGGCGCGGTCCATAATTGTTCGAACAATTTGAGATGGTGACTGGCAACCCATATGTTCGATACCATGCTCGTACGAGCAGATCAGATGCTGCTTTCGTCGCTGAATAAGGACTGCTCGGTCGATACGGGCTCCCTTCAGTGAATCTATCTGGATACAGTTGGCCGCTTATCACACAACCTTCCAAGCTGCCGGACAGAACACCAGTACTATTGTCATCAGATATTTGAGAGGCTTTCTCCAAATGCATTGCTTGCTGTGCCATATGGTTGAAAAAGGGCAGATCCCCGTATACCTCATCAGTTGAAACGTGATGAAAGCGCACGCCATGCTTGCGCACTGCTTCCAAAAGCATGAAGGTGCCCTCTATGTTGGAACGAAGAAAAGGAAGTGGGTCGACTATCGAATTATCGTTGTGAGACTCTGCTGCAAAATGAACGATCGCATCGACTTCGCCAACTAATCTATCAACAAGCTGCTCGTCGCAAATATCGCCCTGAACGAATGTCAAACGCTCCTCGGAAAGTTCCGCGAGGTTCGCGCGATTTCCCGCATAAGTGAGCTTATCAAATACGATCACCCGAACATCAGACTGATTCGCCATCACCCAACGGACAAAATTCGACCCCATAAAACCAGCACCACCTGTAACGAGAAGACGCTGAAAATGCTGCTTTTGTTCGATGCTCTTGATCAACCTGCCCCTATGTCCATCGCGATCGAGCCTTTTACCACTCAGCATACCCGAAGAGACGTGCTCAAAGAAACGCGTGTTACAACAATAGCGTTCGCTGGTTTAGGTTAATCTAAAAAAGACCTGCTGCTCTCGTCTGTTTCTTTTGCTCCTTTTCGCTTTTGATAAGCCACGAGCACTGTAAGCGCAATGATCGCAAGCCAAGGAAATAGAGCACCTATCTGGTCACGATAGGTCATAAGCCCAGCATGCATGATCGAATGATCCGAAAGAACGGCATACCAGAGATAAGGGACGAAGCTAATCAAGAGCAATGCGACAGAAACCAGCAAAAGAGTTTTAAGCTTATCGTCTTTAGTGCGAAAATAGCGTATTACCGAACTCAAGATACATACAAGAGCACCTATAAGAGAAGCAAACAAAACTGCTCGCATAAAACCAAGCGGTCTTAAATTCGCGGCTATCGCTTGCAAAGGACCTCTTTCGATGCCTTCTCGCTCAATGCCGCCTGTTAGAATAAATGCTTGATTAAAGGCCTGACCAAAGACATCTTCCCCTGTCACAAGTGCTGTTGCAGCCCATTTAAAAACCCAAAGAGCGGCATACCCAAAGCACCACCCAAGCCCTATAGCAGCAAACAGGCCGATAACGCGACGAAGCGTCAGCCTCTCTCTAATACAGCAAAAATATATACAAGCCGGGATACAAAAAGACAGAATTGGATTATCGAGAAAATCGAAGAAAACCGTGAGCGCCCCTGTTGCTCCGAAAGTCAAGAACAAAACGAAAGACTCTGACCAAACACCTGAAGATACACGATTGAACGATCTTTGAGAAAGAGAAATAGCTACTAAAGAGGCGACGAGAGAAATTGCAAATGACGAAAAGAAGGGAAGCGTTTCTGCAGCTTGAGCCGCTCCTAAAATACAAAGCCTGCCCGTAAGAATAAGGCTGAGAATACCCCCCCCCATGCGCATTCGCATCGTCAGGCGAGCAACAACTGCCACGAGCAGCACGAAAAACGTGGTCTGACATATCAGTCTGATCTGCTTGATGTCAAAAAAGACAAGCAACGGTCGCAGAAAGGTCACATATCCATGCCAATAGCGCTGATAAGCTGCGTTGCTTTCTCCCGCTATGGCATGCATGAGGCCATCATCGGGGTCTGACCCTTGATAAAGCCTAGAAGATACCGCATCAAGAAAAGGATTGTCTACAGATTGCACTGCGATGTTGAGCATGTGATAGGTGGTGTAATTGTCATAATGAGCACCACTAGTAAGCGCTGCATTCTGCATCCATAAAACACCTTCTTGCTTGAGTATAGCGCGAGATTGATTTGCTTTCGTAGTCAGCTGAGTTGACGGAATGGCATAGGCTGCAGCCATAAGCAGCCAGAATAAAATACCAACCATGATCGTCGACAGCGCAACAATCAATACGCGTTTCCCTACAACGCATTTATTGGTTAGCATGATGTTCTCTTTATCTCTCGGACCCAAGTCTGATACTCAATTAGTCGTCATACTCGAAAAAATACAGCCGACTTTTCATCTCTTCATAAGAACGCTGCTTAATGACAAGATTAGGACTCTTGCCAAACACCAAACAATTATCAGGAATAACTTCGTCGCGAATAAAAGCCTGCGCAGATACTTCGATGTTATTACCCAGATGGGAATCTCCAACAACCATACATCCTGCATGCAAGCAGACGTTTTCACCAATGGTTGGGTAACAGCCTTTATTCCCTCCGACCGTTACGTTTTGCCCTAAGAACAATCGATCGGAGTATTTTGCTCTTCCCAAAACGGTTCCTACAGGATGCTCCATGAAGAAGACGTTTGGAAGCTCGACCTCATAGAAGATGTCGAATCCATGCAGGGCTTTGTTGAGGGCATACACGCGATCAGCCGTTTCTCGGTCTCCCGCCTCAAAAGCTACCCGCGCCAGATAGCAAAGCAGGATCGCATACTGACCCGTATGATGTACATCAATCGTACCTTTTTTGAAATACTTATTGGTATTCCTGCTAAAACAATATAGCGCTCGCTTGTAAGCTGCCTCCAGATAATCAGATATGTCTGCACCACCAAAAAAGGCAAGTTGGTTCGTAAGATAATCTTCAATCTGATTCTTTTTGGGCAGGCTCTTGCTTTGTACTTCATTTTTCTGGGTTAACTCTTCAGCGCGCACTCTTACCGCATGCATGCCTTGATCGTTATCGAACAAATAAGCAGCTATGACCTCCATCAGCTTAAGGTCGTCAGGGCGGTCAAGATCCAATACTCCCGTATCGGTCATGATCACGTATTCGCAACCTTCGATCGATAGAGGTGTATCACTTTGCATGAATTCACGCGAATAAGCATAGATCGACGCATTCATGTCAAAAACCTCAGGTGCTTGCTGCCGTGCGATGAAGTCTGACTCAAGCACTTTCTTGCAAACTCCGTCTTGCTCAATGACCATATTGAACCAAGGATTTCTCCTAGCTGGTACCACCGTGAAGATGACGGGGACCATAGATGAACATCTTTTCTCAACCACGCGTTCCAGATCATCCAATGTTCTCAGTGGAGAAGTATTATCGAGATCGATCACCGCATCATAGTGCTTTCCTGTTCGAGATTCCGCCTCTTGAAAGGCATAACGAATCGCATCGATCTTCGCGACCTTATCTCCTGCAAGTTCCTCAGGACGCCCGACGTTCAGGTGGTCAATCCCTGATGCCTCGACGAGCTCCATAAGCTCGTCGCTATCGGTGCTCAACACCACATCTATATCATCATCAGGATGCGCCTCTTTATACAGATCAATCACCGCAAGCGTATAATACGCAAGAGGCAGACCTGCAAGATCGCCAGCATTCTTTCCCTTTATCCCTTTTGATCCAGCGCGGGCACAAAGCGTAAACAGCAGGTTCATCTATTCGCATCCTTTCGCGAGAATAAGCGTATTGAGCGCGTGCTCGATGTCGTTCGTGTTCTCTCTCTTTCCTTGAATCATGTCAAGAAAAGCTTCGAGTTCTCGAGCCTGCGTGTCATCGCGCTCTTCAGTAAGAATGATTTGCTCGCCTGACTTCAAAAACGATATTGTGTCGGTGAGCAAGTCGCATTCGACTGTATCTTCTTTAGTGAATATCTCAATCTTTCGTATAGGAACTCTACCGAAATAGTCCAAGTGAATCTCTGCCGTCTTGTCCCCATAGTCTGCAATATATAACGCAACATCATCAGAATCGATCTCAAGGCCCGATCGTTTCTCAATGATCGAATATGCTCGCTCAGGGAAGCCGATCAGATATTGGAGATAATCCCATTCATGAATCAGATCTATCGAAACACCCCCGCCCATATCTTTATGTGCACTATAGGTCTTTCGATAGTCAACCCCTGGTCTCCAGTCAGGCAAATAACTTGAACTGATCGAACGCAAAGAAAACGCCTCAGAAAAATCAAAATGTTCTTTCAACCATGATATGGTCGGCTTGTAATGCATGGGTGCAGCAACATAGAACACCTTTTTTTCTCGATCAAGAAAACCGAGCTCATAATCAGTTCTATCAAACACTGGCTTCTCGATAAAGAATGCATCTGAAAGGTCGATCAGATCGACCAGCGTCTCATAATGCGCTGCTGTAGGATTAGTAATAAAGACAGCATCATACGCTCCAGGAAATTGATCCTTGCTGGTGTAAACCCCACGAATCCCCTCAGGAACATCGGCAGAACAAGTCCTCAACAGGTCGATTGAACAGCTTAACCCACGCTTTACACAGATCTTGCGCAGGTTTCGCGCATGACGTTGTCCCATGGATCCATATCCAACAATCAGGAACTCCAAGGCTATGCCCCAATCTCAGATACGATATCGAGAATCTTTTTATCCTGTTCAAACGAGTAGCGCGCTTGCTTTCCTTCATTGATCACAGCAAAGAATTCCTCTATCTCATTCGCATAAGCGTCCTCGACAACAAACGCAGCATAATCTGACAGCTGCTCTGCCGAACTACTTCCATACAAGTCAATCGGCATCAGCTCTTTTTTGTCTAGATCGAAGCTCATGAAACCAGTTGGACTACCATCCCAAACAATATGACCGCCTTCTCCAAAGCATTCAAAATTGCGGACAGCTTTCCTGCTCACCACATCAACTGTTAGCGTTCCCGTGATTCCGCTTTCATGCTCGAGCAAAATCGAAAAAGTGTCGTCATAATCGATGTCGAGCATACTTGAACGATGATGCAGTGAACGTTGAGAAACGATCTTACCAAAAGCGGCGACAAGCCACGGAAGCTCTACTGCAAGTATCTCTCTACAAGCATTTGTCTCTGGATGAGCCAGAAACATGTCTCTATAGTCTTCCCATGGATGCCAATCTGGTAAGTACTGTCCAATGTGATAGCAATAAGCACCTATCTCATGTCTGCTTGCTGCCTCTCTGATGTAGGCGGCTTCTGGACGGTACATTCCTGTCGAAGATAAGAAAAGAACCTTCTCTTGTTGCTCCGCGAGCTCAATATTCTCTTCATAGAGTGTATCAACAAGATTGATCTCGGAAAACACATGGAGCGCGTTCTTTAAACAAGTATTGATTATCTTCCCATGAGAGGCAGGTCCTGTGCAGACAAAAACAGCATCAATGTCTTGAGATGCCAGTAAACCCTCCATATCATCCGAAGTAAAAATGCTATATTCTTGCGCAGCTTGGCTTCGCTTCTTTTCATCAAGATCGATACCAACTATATCTTCTGAAGAAACATCGAAACGGCTCTTCAGCAGTCGTATCCTTCGTTGCCCCATCGATCCAAGTCCGACAACTGCTATCCTCATCTTATTCTCCATTAGGTTGCCTTCGCCTTGCGATCGAGCGATTAAAATACCCGCATATCATCATCACGGTCTTTGATCTTCTTTGCGGGAACACCGGCCATGACCACATTCTCTGGAACATCATTCAGAACGATTCCACCCATACCAATGACTGAATAGTTTCCAATCTTGATGCCCTGCTTGGTCGCGCAATGCAACCCAAGAAATACTTCGTCACCAAAAATGTTGTCCCCACCGATGTTTGAAGTCGCCCCCACATGGCAATAATTGCCAATCGTGCTGCCATGTCCAACAGCTGCATAATCACCAACCATGACACCATCACCAACAACTGATAGAGGTTCGACAAGAGCACCATCGAGCGCAACAAACCCTTCTCCGAGCGTTGCGCTTTGCGAAACGCGAGCGGTTGGCGCAATGACCTTACCAAACCCATATCCCGCTGCACGTATCTCCTCAAATCGAAGCTTTCTATCACGCGGTTCACCGAGAGCAATGACAAACTCAACCTGATCAGGAGAAAAAAGCTCTTTCACGGTGCCAAAATGCAGGTTTCGAGCACCATAGATCTCTTCATCTTCTGGCTTCCAATTATCAACAAAGAAGATCTCGTCCCAGAGATGCTCCTCTTCATTTTGCCATTGGGCTATTTCGATGATCTGGATCCCTGTACCTCCGGCACCCCATATAGCCAATTTCTTCATATATGATCCTCTCTTTTGGCTTAATCAAATGAAATATCATAGAATTTCTTCTGGAGCTTTATCGGCCGAGATAACGCGCTTGAGATGGCTGCGACAGTTTTCTTCGCCGCTCCTGCGCCTCCGAAGGGATTATCCATATCCTTGATGGTTTGACGGAATTCATCTGAGCATGCGTGCATGAGCGCGTCGTGAATATCGCTCTCACGAGCAGCGCAGTCAATCACGTTCGCTCCTCGAATTCTTCCTTGTTGCCTGATGCCAATGTTTACGGTAGGGACTTTGAAGAGCACTGTTTCAGTTATGCCGCTCGAAGAGTTCCCGACCACCGCATCAGCATAGGCCAATGCAGACAAGTACCTTTTTGATCCAAGCGAGTCAAAAAGAAAGAAATTGTTATGCTTAGCGGCATATTGCTCAAGAACCTCATTGATTCCTCGTCCGCCCGCATCTGCATTTGCTTTTGTCGCAATGAACGTGAGATTCGAAAACTTTTCAAGTGCCGCCAAAAGCTCATTAATATCTTCTTGAACCTCACCGTCTGCAAGCGTGACTGGATGATAGGTCATTACTGCATAATGGTCAGGAACATCAATTTCTAAACTCGCAAAAAGTTCTTTTTTTGAAAGAATATCCCGAACATCTTTATTATCAGCGCTCGCATTACCGATCGTGAACACTCTTGATGGATCCTCTCCCAATTGGATGACCCGTTTTCTATAAGGTTCGGTCGCAGTGAAATGAAGATAGCTCATTTTGGTTATGCAGTGACGTATTGCCTCATCTATAGCGCCTTCGGTTGTCTCTCCCCCATAAAGGTGAAAGATCGGGATGCGCTCATTAAAAGCTGCGCATGCGATTGCAAGCATCTCATAGCGATCCCCTAAAACAAGAAGACCATCTGGCCTTCGATTCGCAAAGTAATCAGCAAAACCCGAAATCGCAAGCGCCATGGTTTTAGAAACGCCACAAGCATTATCTGAATCCACCAAAATGGGAATCTGATAGTCAATGGCAAATCCGTCTTCTTCTATCTCTTGATAGGTTTCACCATAAGCCTGGGAAAGATGAGCACCTGTTGCGATGATCCTAACCTCAAACCCGTTGTCACGCAATTCTTGAATGAATGGACGCAGATTTCCATATTCTGCTCGTGTTGCCGTTGGCACTGCTATGATGCTCATAAAATGATCATCTCATCTTGCTCGAAATCTTTGATTGCACGCGTACCTAAGACCTCGTGCCATCGCATCGCAGAGATACCTGTACCTGGTCGTTTCACCGTGATGTTGTCTTCTGAGAATAGATCGCCTGCTTTGATGTCTCGCTTTGCCACTATGCTTTTTCTTGCGATCGCTCTATTCTTTTGCTCTGCGTCTCCAGGTGTCTTTTCTGCGCAACCAAGAGCTCTTTCAATATTGCGAATCTTTTCAACCATAAGGGCAAACTCATCGGGTTCAAGACTTGCCTTATGATCAGGACCATCCATTGTTTTGTCCAAAGTTAGATGCTTCTCAATCACTCGCGCACCCATTGCTACTGCGGCAACAGGAACTTCGATTCCTTCAGTATGATCAGAATAGCCAAAAGATAGACCAAAATGCTCACCCATTGCAGGCATCGCTCGGAGATTGATCTGATCTTTTGGTGCAGGATACTCTGTGGTGCAATGCAGGATAGTGATCTCACCACAGCCATTCTCTCTCAAAACCGCAATCGCATCCTCAACCTCTTCGAGCGTGCACATGCCTGTTGAGAGAATAACAGGAAGATGAGAGGATCCGATTATCTCCAAAAGCGGCCGATTCGTTATTTCCCCTGATGCAACCTTGCAAAACCTAAGGTCGAGGTTTTGCAGAGAAAAATATGCCGCATCTTTATCGAAAAAGGTCGTAGCGAATTCAATCCCCACTTCGTCGCAGTAATCTTTGATGTCTATGTAAGCAGCAAAAGGGAGCTCAAGCTGCTCTATCATCGCCAGCTGCTGATCAGAGCCCGTACTGTCTTTTTGATAATCAGCAGTATTGGCATATTTGGTGATCGAAGCTGAAGCATTTCCTGTTTGAAATTTCACTACATCAGCACCTGCAGCTTTTGCGGCATCAACCAAGCGCATAGCAAGGTCGAGATCTCCGTTGTGATTAATTCCCGCTTCTGCAATTATCTTCACGCTGTCGTCATTTCGGTTGATATCGCTCGTTTCCATGAAACGTTACTCCTCGTTAAGAACCATCGACATTCGTTCTAATTCATCAGGCTGACCCATATCAAGCCATGATCCTTCACTCACTGGAAACACACCAACTTTCATTCCTGCCTTTTGAGCGCGCAGGGCAACATCAGGAAACCCGATTACTTCATTTTCCCCAATAAGAGACAGGACACTCGGTTCCACCAGATAGCAGCCTGTGTTCACCAGCGAAGAGATAGTTGGCTTTTCAGTCATCTTCTTTATTTCGCCACCTTCAGCGATTTCAATAGTTCCATATGGAATGGTGTAATGCTTCAAAGAACACACAATTGTTATGGCGTTCCCTGTTTTCTTGTGCTCTTCATAGATGCTCTGCAGGTCTGCATCTACTAGCACATCACAATTCGTAAAGAAGAAGGTGTCGTCGATCTGGCCTTCAACAAGCTTCAATCCTCCTCCTGTACCGAGGAATTCCTCTTCTTCAATATATGAAACCTCATAATCGCGCTCAAGATCATCAAAGTACGCTTTGACCATTCCTTTTTTATAATTCAAAATCAAGAAGAAGTCTTGGCATCCGCCATCGTTGAAGCGGTCAATGATATGCTCTGCGATAGGTTTTTCATTGACGGGCACAAGAGGCTTAGGCAGAACTGCAGTGATGGGCATAAGCCGCGACCCAATCCCTCCCGCCATCATAACAACTGGCAACGGCTTTTCTAACGCACGGCGTTTCCTTCGAGTAGTCTCTTCTCGAACCACTAAACCAACTGGCCTTTGCTCGCTATCGACCACAGGAAGTGCTGTTAGTGAATACGTGTCAAAAAGCTGTTTTGCTTTTGTTTCATCGCCCTGCTTCGCCATCAAAGGATCATAATTAGCAGCATCCTTGACAAAGCCTTTCGAGGTGCCATGGGACAAAATATATCGGCGAACATCACCGTCGGCCAAAGCCGCAACAAGCTTACCTACATCATCTACTACAAATACGCAGCGTTTTCCTGTTTCATCAATACGCTTGAGTGCATCAGCAATGGTGTCGTTCTCTCCAACCAAATACTCACTGATCATAATTTGCCCGAGTTCCATTAAGCGATCGCCTCTTCGATGGCCGCAACTACTCGATCAATGTCTTTCTTTTCCAAGTTGGTACTGCAAGGAAGGTTTACCACTTTAGAACGATATTTGGGTGCTTCTGTTATCTGGTACGTTATCGCACCTTCATAGGGCGCCTGTTCATGAATGAGCCCCCAAATCGGACGCGTCTGAATATCCTGAGTCTGCAGAAAAGAAATGAGCGCATCACGATCGATAGCAGGATCTTCGCATAACAAAGAATAGAACCACTTGTTCGAATTCACTCCTTCTCTAAATCCGAGAAGGGAAACACCCTCGATGCTCTCAAGAAGATGCTTATAGTACTCATAGTTCTCATTTTTGGTCTCAATAAACTTGTTGAGCTGCTCCATCTGGGCAAGACCTAAAGCTGCTTGAAGATTCGTAAGACGATAATTGTATCCAACTTCGTCATGCTCGTAGTAAAGCGGATCGCTTTTCGCTTGGGTCGTAAGATGCTTAGCATGCGTAAGACATTCATCAGACCGCGAAACGATCATGCCCCCACCACCTGTAGTGATAATCTTGTTTCCGTTAAATGAATAGATTCCGATATCACCGATTGTGCCCGCATAAGAGCCTGCGAATGGACCTTCTTCGTAATAGGTACCGAGCGCCTCAGTAGCATCCTCGATAAGCATTAGATTGAACTCGTGAGCAATCTCCATGAGTTCGCCCATATCAGCCATATTTCCGAACACATGGACCACAACAAGAGCGCTCACCCGCCTATTCGAAGCTTTATGAAAAAGCACTCCATTTCGCATCTCGCATTCATGAGCGCAAAATGCCCTTACTTTGCTCGGATCGATACAAAGGCTATCATCACAATCCATGAAGACAGGATCGGCATTAAGATATTTCACTGGATTGACTGCTGCAATAAAGGTAAGAGTAGGCACGATTACGAGATCGTCTGGTTTTACCCCAGCCAAAATGAGCGCGATATGAATCCCTGCAGTTCCTGACTGACACGCAACCGCTCCCCGAGCGCCAACATAATCTGCAATTGAAGCCTCAAAATCAGAGACATAACTGCCCGCAGTAGACACCCACTCACTTCTTACCGCTTCGGTCACGTATTCGAGCTCTTTTCCCTTAAGGTTAGGAACAGATAAAGGAATGAAGCCTTCACTCATGGAGCAACTCCTGATCTCTCTTTGGCTCAGAGACCCTTCATCGAAATACCGCTGAGCAACCCGAACCGTTTCATTCACGCAAAAGAAGGATCAAACGAAGTTGTCCGATCTCTTGAAACGCAAATGCAAAAATCTGCACCTTAGATATTATAGATGTCTACCTTGTATTTCTCTAAATTATCCCTGAAGAAGTCGATAGTTTGCGCAAGTCCTTCTTCGAAGGTAAAACGAGGCTCCCAATCCGTAAGCATCTTGATCTTCTCGTTGCTACCAAGAAGCCTATTTACCTCGCTTTTTTCAGGACGAAGTCGTTCTTCATCACACACTATCTTCGCCTGAGGATTGATCTGTTTGATCAGCTCTTCAGCAAGTTCGCCAATGGATATCTCATTTTGCGTGGCGATATTGATCTCTTCACCCACAGTCTTATCCGATCGATAGATCTCTATGAAACCTTGAGCGGTGTCTTTGACGAAGTTAAAATCTCGCGTAGGTGTTAGGGAGCCGAGTCTAATCTCCTCTTTGCCTGCAAGAAGTTGCGTAATGATAGTGGGAATCACTGCACGAGCTGACTGACGGGGCCCATAGGTATTAAAAGGGCGCACGATAGCCACAGGTAAACCAAATGAACGGTAAAAGGACTCTGCGAGCCTATCCGCTCCGATCTTGGTTGCCGAATAAGGTGACTGCCCCTGATAAGGATGGCTTTCGTCAATCGGTACATATTGAGCAGTCCCATAAACTTCAGATGTTGAAGTGATCAGAACTTTATCAAGGTCGAGTTGCTTTGCGGCCTGAAGAACGTTTAGCGTGCCTTTGATGTTCGTATCTACATATGCATCAGGAGAATGATAGCTAAAGGGAATGGCAATTAGGGCAGCCAGATGAAAAACAGCATCCGTTCCTTTCATTGCCTCACGAACACCATTAGGATCTCGAACATCTCCTGTAAACACTTCAACGTTTTCCATAATGTCTTGAGGAAGAGTATCGAGCCAGCCCCAAGTATTGAATGAGTTATAAAGCGAGAAAGCCTTCACGTCAAAGCCTTGTTTTACCAGTTCTTCGGTTAGGTGGCTGCCAATAAAACCATCTGCTCCTGTTACAAGAATCTTCTCTGCCACGCTTCCTCCTTAATTCCAGTGAGCATGCTAGTCTTTCGATCATATTCACCTATTGTACGGATACAAACCAAACCGACATTCAGTCTAGGCATTATTTTCGATGAAAAAGACCTTGCATGATATGAATAATATCCGATAATGCACCGATCTTTAATATTTTAGAGATCGCAACATAAGCAATGGCGAATAAAACAACCTGTAAAACAAGCTCCAAACCATATGAAAACGAGAGCAAACCTACTGGATAGGCAACAAGAGCCGAAACCCCCGCCGTTAAGAAGGTAGGCAAGGTAAGCCGAAGTTGCTCGAGTATCCCAACGCCGATCTTGCGCTTTGCGGGCTTCGCATCTATACAGATGATAGAGAATACCGTATAAGCTCCGTTGACAAATGCGATCACGTATATGTCATGAAAAGTTAGCGCAACTGCAGCGAGCAAAATCACTCCGATGCTGAGTTTTATGATATGTAGTTTCATATAGAGGCCAGAATCTCCTAGTGCCATATATGCACGAAGATTCACCAATTGAAGCATGAGCACACAATAGGATACGCATGTTACCTGAAAGACCGGAACACATGATATCCATTTATCTGTGAGCAAAATGACGATCAAAGGCTCCGCAATAACAGCAAGCAAAAAACAAAGAGGGGCGATGATATACGTACCGCTTTGCAACGCTCTGATGATGGCATTTTGAAAAGCGGCCCTATCTTCTTTCAGTCTCGCCAAAGCCGGGAAGAGCACATTTGCTACCGCATTGGTTATAGCACCTATAGCAGCAATCGGCCATTTTCGGCCTTGACTGTACAGACCAAGATCTCCCGATGTGCATGTTTTGCCAATGATCAATTCGGAAACACTGTTATACGCTGTTGCCAAAACCCCCGTCATACACATCTTCCATCCATAGGAAAACAGGCTCTTCGCCTTATGTATCGAAAACGTAAATGATATCTTCAGAGGGGTCAGGATCGCCATTACCAAGCACGCTATAGCACTCTGAACGATCGTCTGGGCAATCAGAGCCCAGATTCCTGCCCCACTATACGCCATGACTATTCCTACGATGCCCGATGCTATTAGGGCAAAAAGATTCATCAAAAAAAGGGACCTGAAGTTCATCGTCTTTTGCAAATACGAGCGCTGAATGGAGTTGAACGCATTAAAAAAAATGCAGAGCGATAGCACACGTATATAAAGATCTAGGTCGACCATGCCATAAAAAAGAGCTATAGGACCTGACAGGAAATAAACAAGGAGATACAGCAACGCGGCAAACCCTAGACTGAGCCATACTGCAGTAGAAAAAGCTTGTTCATCAGCATCGTTGTCTTGAATCAATGCGCTTCCCAGGCCGCTTTGTGCCAGGACATTCAAGATATTCACTACCACCAAGATAATCGCAAGAACGCCAAATATTTCGGGCGCGAGCAATCGTGCAAGAACAATCTGCACGACAAACTGAATGATGATAACGCTCGCTTGCTCAAGAAACGACCAGAGAAAGGATTTGGAAACTTGATTCTGCTCCATTGTTATAACTACTTGTCACTCTCGGTGGCTAAACTAACTCTATCCACTTTTGTTTGTTTCTTGTACTGCTGCTTAGTTAACGCATCATTGATCTCAAGACAGTAATAGCCCATTACATACATCGAGAGCCAAAGAAGCTCGTTGCATCCCCTCATCAGTTCGAGAAGAAGAATGCAAAAAATAGCGATGGATATAATTTTTGCAACGGGCGTGTTCCTTGCTTGATAAAGCTTCTTCGCCGCCGCCAATACTAAGCCAAGGAAAAAGAGAAAGTGGACCAAGCCACCCAAGTACCAAATTCCCAAAATTTCATTATGGGCACCACTTCCATGCCCCAGCTTCGCCATCAAAACACTGCTCGACTCTATGCCATTCCCGAACAGAAAAGACGATTGTATCCACGATAGCGCACTCGTCCATATTCCACTACGACCCGAGAATGTTGCATCCTTGCCGAATACGTCTTCAAGCAAGAAGGTTCTCAAACCAAAAGGGTCTACGTATCCACACACTACCACGATAAGCGAGATGAGGAGGATCGCGTACAGTATCAAATACCCTCTAATGGTAAAAAATCTATTATTCTCTTTTCTTCCCTGAACAGCCATATAAACGCCAAGAACGATCAAGACGACCATCGATGTGCCTGCTTTTACAAGAATCGTCGAAATAAGACAGATCAAATAGATCAATACGACTGAAAACGATATTTGCTTTCCCGTCCTTCTCACACACCAAAGCATAGAGAGCATCACGGCATAGATGTAGAACTCTGCATGTCTATTGTCATAACCGAATACCCAATTCCTGTACGAGCTCTCGAAATTCGTCGCTCCAAAATGATACATCCCTGTTGGATAAACGATAATTGCAACAAAATTTGCCAATGTGAGGACCCAGAGCGCCTTGTTCAGCGCAGAAATCCAAAGAGGATCACCCTTTCTTATGAACAAATAAATGAGCCAACAATAGGCTGTCGCATAAGCGGCAGGGACGTAATATGAAAAAACCGCTTGTGCATCGAAACCATCAGTGATCGAAAAAGGAAGCACGCAAAACTGAAATAGTAGAATCCAGCCAAATGGCGCAGGAACACGTTGCCGCGTCAACACCACATAAACCATCGACAAGAACGCACCGAGAGTAACTACAACAATAATGAAGTCGTTATAAGAAGCCCCGTCTTCGATCGCTTGAACAAAATAGGGAATACGAAAGAATGGGATAAGACCAACGACCAGGAGTATTCCTGCGAACACGCGATACAGGTCAACATTTGAAATCTTGCTGGTCATATCTTAAGGCTCGATATCCTTTTATTCGTTTTTGACTGAAGCAATTTGAGACGAAACAGCCCCGATCGCAGCATCCGTGTCGATCCGATCGAACACCTCAAGATCACCGCCACGGGTCGCATTGATGATCTGCACCCCTTGTTTTTCCGCGGCTTGCCTTGCTACGTAGTATGAATAAGTCGTTGAATCGGCATAGTTCCATCCTGCACCTAAAGGAGCCGCAATGCCTTTCGCATAAGATCGCTCTTGTCCGCTATCTTGATGCAACTTCCCTTTTTCATCGACGTGTCCTGCGTATCGATGATCGACGCCGATCAAATAGATCGTCTTGAATCCCATATATACCGCAAGCTGCAAGCTGTAATACGTAACGGTGTACGAAAGCGCGAGATGATGCGATGCATCCAGACTGAAATCATTGTTCTTGAGACTCCCCTTCTTGAGAGTAAAAGGGCCCTGGACATTAAAGCAATGAGCATTCGAGGGCAGCTCGACTATCTTGGCTCCTTTGTCTCCAACAAAATACGCATCGATGCCTTCATATTGAATGAGCTCATTAAAATATGTTGGGAAAAACCCAATGTCAGCATTCACATAATAGGTTGGTCGAAAAGAAGTCTGATCGAATAGTTTATACAAAAGATTGCTCGCAAAGGTCGGGCACCCCTGCAATCGCTCTAAGTCTTCAATAGTCAAACTTGGTCCGTTCCCAATAACAAAACAAGCTTCACCTAGGTGTTTGTTCTTGAACTGCCTGATGTCTTGCGCGTATTCCGATCTTCTATAGCGAAGGTTGTTCATCTTATCCAAGATCTTCTTTGGGCAATATGATAATGACCTAACGACCACCGAACGCTTTAGCACATCTTTCAATTCGCTGCTCTTCATATGCTTGACTAATTCCTTTATCTATTCGGTTTCGCAGACTTCTTATCGAGACTCATACAGCAACATAGCTTAGGCTAGTTCTCGAAAAATGCTTTCAAATGTTTCACTAAGAGGTATTTCTGGAATGAATCCCAGCTTATCAGCTATCTTGCTTCCATCGCAACAAATATAAGGGGTATCACTTGGTCGCAAAAGCCCTGGATCGACCTCTACGGTTATCTCTTGTGAGCTTAATGAAACGATCATCTCAAGAAGCTCCCGTAAAGAAAGCGCTTTTCCTGAACCGATATTGAATACCTCGCCATAGTGATCGCTCTCAACGAGCATCCGATAAGCCCGAACGACATCTCGCACATCACTGAAGTCCCTTGAAACATTCAGATTTCCAACCTTGAGTACGCCAGGGCTCCCTGATCTCTCGATCTCAGCAACTTGACTGATCCAATTTGGGAGGACGAAGTTCGTGGTCTGACCTACGCCTGTATGGTTAAACGATCGCGTTTGATATATTTTAAGCCCATATCGTGATCCATAAAGATCAGCAAGACGCTCTTGAGCGATTTTCGATATACCATAAGGGCTAGTCGCATCAACAGGATCACTTTCTTTAAGTGGGCGATCAAGAGGAGCATATTCTTCGCTCGAGCCCACAAGCAGAACCTTAGGTGGCATTGCCTGCTTCCTAGCAGCTTCTAAAACGTTCACTGCTCCGCCAACATTCACATCGAATGTTGCTTTAGGCTGTTTCCATGACAATCCGACCGAACTGATCGCCGCAAGGTCAATGATGATATCTGGATCAACCTGTATACAAGTTCTTAGTACCTCTTGTTCGTCTGTGATATCGGCTGCATAATACGCTTCGATGGCTTCAACGCTGCAATCTTTCTGCAGGTCTGAGCCAAATACAAGATAGCCGTTGTTTGCAAACTCTCGCGCAAGGTAGCCTCCCACGAAGCCTGCCGCCCCAAATATCAAGACTTTTTGTTGGCGTTCTGTCATGAGTTGAACTTTGCTTCTCGTTTTGCTTGCTCAAGGTCATGCTCGACCATGATGCGACACAATTCTTCACATGTTGTTTTTTGCGGATCCCATCCTAAAACAGTCTTCGCTTTCGTAGGATCCCCCCATAGATCAACCACATCGGTTGGGCGATAAAAAGCTGGATTGACACACACGAGCATTTTCCCTGTTGCTCTGTCATATCCCTTTTCGTCAACACCTTCGCCTTCCCAATCGAGTTCGATCCCAACGTGCGCAAAGGACCATTCGACAAATTCTCGAACTGAGTGTTGCACTCCCGTAGCGATAACGAAGTCATCAGGAACGTCGTGTTGCAATATCATCCACATACATTCGACATAGTCTTTCGCATAACCCCAGTCTCTTAAAGAGTCAAGATTACCGAGTTCCAAGTGGTCTTGGAGGCCAAGCGAAATACGAGCGGCCGCCTTGGTAATCTTGCGTGTAACGAAATTCTCTCCACGACGCTCCGATTCATGGTTAAACAAAATGCCGTTGCACGCGAACATGCCATATGCATCCCTATATTCTTTGACCATCCAGAAGCCGTACTGTTTAGCTACCGCATAAGGACTGAAAGGATGAAAAGGCGTATCCTCATTCTGCGGCACTTCTTCGACCTTGCCATAGAGCTCAGAAGTCGAAGCTTGATATATTTTGCAGGTCTTATCAAGGCCGAGCATATGAACCGCCTCAAGTATGCGCAAAACACCTAGCGCATCAACATCGCCCGTGTATTCCGCCGCATCGAAGCTTACGCCTACATGAGACTGCGCTGCTAGATTGTATACCTCATCGGGCTGTACGGACGAAACGACCCGAACGATCGAAGTCGAATCGGATAGGTCCCCGTCATGCAAAGTTATGAGGTCGTCTGCAAGAAGATGGTCGATGCGTTCTGTACCATGCACACTCGAACGCCTGACCAGCCCATGCACCTCGTATCCTTTATCAAGCAAAAACTCGGCAAGATAACTTCCATCTTGACCTGTGATCCCAGTAATCAATGCTCGTTTAATCATAATCCCTCTCACTAATCTTCTGGCCTTGACCGCATTCGATCAGTTTATCTTTAAGGAAGTTCGTGAAGTTGCCTTTGAATATCTCATCGGAGAAATTGAGGCTATAGTCATGGATTTGTTGACGAGAATACGCCACACCATTTCGCTCGAACTCTTCAATACAATGAACAAGCCCGCTTACCGTCTGATCATGAAAATAAAGTCCTGTTTTGCCATCCTGCACGGTCTCAAGAGCGCCTCCTTTACCGAAAGCCAACACTGGCACACCAGCCGACATAGCTTCAACGGGCGTTATACCATAATCCTCGATACCTGGGAACAAAAAAGCTTTCGCTCTAGAATAGTAGCGCTCCATCTCTTCGTCACTCACACGTCCGAGAAACTCTACCGTGTCTCCAGCAAGTTTCTTGAGCCTCTCCTCTTCTTCTCCGCCCGAACCGATAACAACAAGTTTTTTCTTAAGCTGGTTACATGCCTCGATAGCAAGGTCAACCCGCTTATATCTAACGAAGCGAGCAACCACAAGATAATAATCGTCGGGCATCTCGGTGATTGGATATTCATTGATTCGAGTACCTGGATAGATCGTGGTGAAATCTCTTCGATAGTACTTTTTTATTCGACTACCAACGAAATTTGAATCTGCAGCAAAATGATCGACTCTTTGGGCGGCTTGAAAATCCCAGAGACGCACTTTATGGATCATCCTTTTCATGAAGAAACGCTTGATCGCGTTTGTGTTCTCAAGGTAATCGTAGTACAAATCCCAAACGTAACGCGTTGGCGAAAATGAATAGCAAACATGCAATGCATCTGGCCTGGTAATAACTCCTTTGCAACATGATGCACAACAGCTGATCACGAGGTCATATTCGGTCAGATCGAGTGCCTCCCATGCTTTTGGCATAAATGAAAGAAGAAGCTTGTGATGGCTCTTCGCACCTGGCCATTTTTGGATATAAGTAGTTCGGATATCGCACTCTTTGCACCATTCAGGAGCTTTATCCTGATCGTAAACTAAAGTGTATATAGGAGCATCAGGAAAAAGCGTGTGAATATCATAGAGTACTCGCTCTCCTCCTCCACGCCCTACAAGCCAGTCGTGTACAAGCGCAACTTTTAGATCTTTGAAAGTAGTTGGCATCGGTCTCTATTTCCAGTAATTTCCAAATCGTTCTATGTCTTCTTCGACGAGAACGTCACCCAACTGAACCTCTATAACATGAAGCTCCGTGAAAGCTCGAGCAGAATGAAGTTGTTCTGCCTGAATATTAACCACTCTGCCTGGAGTGAGAGGCTGCACGTCACCATTAAGTACGATCTCTCCTTCGCCAGATACTACGGTCCAAACCTCTGCGCGCCTAAAATGACGTTGGTAGGTCAACTGTTTCCCTGGTTGTATGACAAGTTCTTTTGTCATGGCTTTTTGGTTATCTTTATAAACACCAGAATCGATAACTCGATATTCGCCCCACCGTCTCTTTTCATACATGGGGCGTGTATATGCAGCTTGCTCTACCAACGGCTTAAGCTTCGCCGAATGCTCTTTCGAAGAAACCAGGATACCATCAGGTGTAGCTACCACAACTGCGTTTGAGACCCCAGATACAACTAAAGGGATATTTGTTTCGTTAATCGCATGAAGGTTTTCACAAGTGTCCGCATCAAAAACGATACGTCCTGAATAGGCTTCTGCCATCTCTTCAGAAAGAGTATTCCAAGTACCTAGATCCTTCCATTCTCCCTGACATGGAACGACTGCGATCGAATCGGCCTTTTCGACCACCTCATAGTCAAAAGAAACCTTTGGAAATTCACTATAATTCTCGATAATCTCTTCTAGATCTTTCGAGCTTGTATAACGACGTAGAATATCAAGGCCATAGCCAAGCTTGAATCCGAAAATGCCCCCATTCCAAAGGGCTCCCTTTTCAATAAGCGATTGAGCTTTTGCCTCTGAAGGTTTTTCAGCAAAACATGACACCTCGTAGATGTCTCCCACTGTGTCAACAGGCACGATGTAGCCGTACTTTTCAGAAGGATATGTGGGTTCGATTCCTAAGAGGACAAGACCGTCTGGCCTTTCATCAACTGCTTCAGCGAGCCTTGCAAGACTTTTGTAATAGCCATCATCTGCATAAGTATCTATGGGAAGAACAATGACCGAATCGTTTGGGTCTGCTCCAAGGTCAAAAGCGAGCTTTGCACATGAAAGCATAATAGCGGGAGCCGTATCTCTTCGCTCGGGTTCAACCACTAAATCATAATCGCCTTCTATTTGGCTTTCGATAGAGTAAACTTGACTATTTCCTGTAGCAACAAGAAGGTTTGCCTCTGGTAAAGCTTCTTTTATCTTCCTGAAGGTGCGTTGCACCATCGACTCAGGAATGTTGCTTGAGTTTCGTAATACCTTCAGAAACTGCTTTGATCTGCTTTCGTTGGAAAGCGGCCACAAACGAGAGCCCGAACCGCCAGACAATAGTATTATGTGTGTTTGAGAACCTATGATTGCTTTCCTATTTTGATAATGCTATCAAGCTGAGACAAAGCTCCCATCCAGCGTGTCTTCAGATTCTCTCGCAATGCGCAAGAAAACCAAACCCTATGATAACTAATTTCCTAAATAGTGGCTACTTTCAACAGCCTAAAGGACCCTTAGTGGTCCTACTTGATCAATGCTTTGACTGAGCTGAAATATGACGATTGGGCTATTGCCCCGTTCCTGAAAGCATCGCACGAAAAGTTCCCTTGAAAACACGCCAATCAGTCTTAAACGATGCGGTCTCGATGTACTCAAGCTCTATTGCTTGACGCTCCCCTGATTCAAAAGTTGAGTTATTTCGCGAAGTAGACTGCCAAAGACCTGTTATTCCCCCCGGAATGGAAAGGAGCTCTGCTTGCTGTTCTGGCGTATACCAACGCATTTCCTCATATGAAATGGGACGAGGGCCGATAACAGACATCTCACCCGCAAGCACATTAAGGACATTAGCAAATTCATCAATCGATGTTTTCCGAATAAACCTTCCAATAGGTACCACACGCGAATCGTTTTCAACTTTTCGTTCTTTTCTCCACTGAACGAGCTGATCGTCATCAAAATACTTTTCAACATTATCGGAGTCGCCAACCATAGAACGCAGTTTAAAGATCCTCATCGGACGACCATACTTACCAACGCGCTTTTGAATATAAATCGGCGATGCTTTGGTCTGAATTGCAATAACCACCAATAAAAGAAGGGTCAAGGGCAAAAGGAGAATACAAACTGCAATGACGAAAACACTGAACACGATGTCGAAAAGACGCTTAACGAAGCGATATCCGAGCGACCGCTTATCAAGAGAACGAGAGTAGGTCTCGAACTCCTTCGTCCCCAGGCGCAAAACTACCGCCTGCTCTTGATCGCCTCCAGCAGTTATCATCGCGATGTTTTCCACCTAAAACAAGCTCTTTTCAGGATAGCGAGAAGTAAGGAATACAACGCCACCAAGCTTAATCTTCGCAAAACGAAACTCTTCAACAATAGCTGCGAGCGCTTTACGTGAATCGCGCCATTCAGTTGCACAAAGAATAGTTATGTCGGCCTCTTTCGCAATATAAACCGCACCCACCCCTTCGCTAAGTGGCGCACATTCGATGATCGTAACAATACCTGGCAAGCTAACATGATTAAAACCTTCGGCGTGAGCATTCCCCTGCACTCGACTTACCGAAACTTTAGAGTGCTCCAGTGCGCTTGTCAGTTCTGCACACGTGAGCGTACTTCCTGTAAGACCTACTGGCACCACTGCAATGGTAGATGGCGGCTCATCGCATATAAATCGGATATTTGCGAGCAAACGCTCTCCACGATCACGATTCGGAATCGTGCCTATCACAGGAAGATCTGCCGCTGCTTCAATATCACTTTTTGACTTGATGGGGGTCTTCAGTATATCGATCAATACAATGAGACAAATCGCGACAAAAAGGCCCGCAAATAAAGCCATTAATGTCGTTCTCCATATACTTGGTGAGGCGTTATCTGCGCTTATCGCTTCGTTAGTGCTGATTGAAGCCTGTACATTTGCCTCTCTACAATCCTCTGCTGCAGCAAGGACTGTTGCATTCGCCGCAGCAATACATCCTCCATAGTCGCTTCCTTCAGCCTTGATCGTAATCGTTCTGTAAGCCGTATCGGTAGTTGACGAAACCTCTATGCCGTTTTTAGAAAAGGTCGATGCTTCGTTTTGGGCATAACCACCTGCTAAAGCTATGTCTCCATTCGTCAAAAGTGTCGCTTTAGCAATATAGGTCGGTGGAATTGCTGCAACGACAGCTGTAGCAACAAATGCACAAACAACAGGCACTATAATAACCATTTTTATGTAATGACGAATAAGCTTGAAAAAATCAGAGAGTGTCATGCTGTTTCCCTATCATACTGCACGCATCTTCTGGCCTCTAAATCACGCTGAAATAAGATGTTTTCTTCATTCGTCATTTTTACAATGCCTACCTCATTAAAACATGCATCATTCTGAGCCAGAAACGATAGCAGACCACAACAAATATATAGTAGCAGGTAATGCTTTTCAACAAAACGAGCTTAACTGATGTCGAGATAAACGGACATATTGTCAGGGTTGATAATTAGCAAGCTGCTTGCTTTTCCCCAAAAGAACGGCGACCCGAAGATCGCCGTTTGAGGTTTGAGGTTTACGCAAATCAACAAAGCATTTGTCACGAGGCCGATCGCAAAGCTCGTCTCGTGAAGGATTACCATCGCTATGTTACGCAAGCCACAAGGCTTCTTTCGCTCGGCTAGATGGTCATGAAGCCGAGGAATTGGGCGAGGAACGAGATGAACACGATCGCGATCAGGATGGGCGTGATGCACTTGATTAGACGGCACTAATTTGTTGGTAGATTCTCATAGCGGTCTTTCTGCTGAACTTCGAAGCATCTCCTTTCAGAAATGCGTAAAAATTCCCCTTATTGACATCTACGAGCTTGCAAGCATGAGCGCGACTCATGCTTTTTTCCTTCAGGAGCTTATCCAGAGCTTTTGATATATTTGCGAGTACTATACGGTCGGCTGCAAGCTGATTATTCTCATTTTCCCACGCGGTTAAAGGACGTCTAAAGCGATTTCTTTCCTCTAGAGTTAAAAGATACTCCTCAAGGGACATCTCGCTCTTTTTCCAATTCTCAAGAAACTTCGAATAAACTGAGAAAACTGAACTACCTTGTGCTTGTTTTAGCAAGTAGGCTTCTCGCCCACTGCAAACCGCCAACAAAAGAAGTGGTTCATAAGCTCTTGGAAACTCTGAATCGGCCAGGTTGAAAAGCTGCTTTAAACTTGTGGTATTTGAGGAGGTGAGTTCCTTGCAATACTTTGTAAGAAAACCTTGAAACGATGTGCTCATTTTCTCCACCCCTCTTCGTATTCCTTGTAGTTAAAGCGCAAATTGCGCAACTCTCGATCGTTTTCAGGAACCGTACTTCGACTAGCTGTAGCTTCGTCTGGCGAATAGACTAGGTGTTCAAGTAACGACCAATTGAGTTTGTTGAGGAACTCTGAAGCCGTTAGATCGCTTTTATCGGGCTGCTCCCAGCGATAAAGCTTCATTACTGCAAGATCCTCTATAGAAGGCACATAGATATCGATCACATATGTCTCAATCTCGATCTTTACGAGACGATCTTCAAAGTTGTATGGCAAACATTGCGCATAAGCAGAGCAATAACTATTGAAGTCTCGATCCTCCGAAATAAATCGCTTGATAACCTGCTCTGCCTCAAGAACGTCAACATCCTTGGTGACGCCCTTTTGTGAAAGCTCGCACAGCAACAGCGCACTCGCGCCGATGATAACCATTTTTGCACGAACGCCTTGCTCAACTGTTCCAGAGAAAAAAGCGTTCTCGTCTATTCGCCGTATTTTATCTAAGAGTTCCGCCCTATCCATATCCACTCCTAGAAATATTAGTTAGTATTATTTATTTTCAATAATACTTTTTTAAGAATAAAAAAGTCAATATATATTTCCGGTTCTTACAGCCCTCTAGTCAATAACGAATACGACAACTCGAAATTAGGCATCAGAAAAACTCCCGAATCGCAAATGCATTTATATGCAGAGCGACCAGGGTGTTACTCCCCTGGTCGCTCCCTTTTGCGCTATATGCAGGTTGGCTAGATGGTCATGAAGCCAAGGAATTGGGCGAGGAACGAGATGAACACGATAGCGATCAGAATGGGCGCGATGTATTTGATCATGATGCGCCACGCTGCACGCCAACGGAACTTCGATGAGGCCATGATCTCTTCCTCGATGATCTTCGGCTTGATGCACCAACCAACGAAGATACAGGTCAGGAATGCCACGATCGGCATCATGATGGTGTTCGAAACGAAGTCGAAGAAATCGAGCAGCGAAGTGCCTGCACCCAGCGGCTCGATAAATGAAAGACCGTTGTAGCCCAGATTCACGAATACGGCCGCAACGCCGATGATCACGAACGTAAGCACGGTTGCCTTCTTGCGCGAGCATTTCGCACCATCGTGCATGATCGAAACGCAGGTCTCCATGAGCGAGATCGCCGAAGTGAGCGCTGCGAAGATAACGAGCAGGAAGAACAGCACGCCGATAACGGGCGCGAAATCGCCAAACGAGGCGAACATCTGCGGCAACACGATAAACATGAGACCCGGGCCGGAATTTTCGGTAACCGCCTCAGGCGAACCCAGCGCAACGAATGCTGCCGGCACGATCATGAGGCCCGCCAGGAACGAAACACCAATATCGAAGCCTGCAACACGGATCGCGCTCGAAGTGAGCGAATCACGCTGCTTCATATAGGAACCATAGGTGACCATGATGCCCATCGCGATAGACAGCGAGAAGAACATCTGCCCCAGTGCCGCAACCACAAGCTCTATCGAGAACGCAGAGAAATCAGGCACCAGATAATAAGCAGCGCCATCAAACGCGCCAGGCTGGCAGAGCGTATAGACGACCAGGATGACGGTCATGATGATAAGTGCCGGCATCATGATCAGGTTAGCCTTCTCGATGCCGCCCTTGATGCCACGCGATACAACGAAGAATACGATAGCCATGAAGATGAAGAGCCAGATATACGACTCAAAACTGCTGGTGATGAAGCTAGAGAAGTACGTACCGCCATCGCCGATCATGGTTGCGGGATCGAAGAAATAAGCGCCGACGTACTTCGCTACCCAGCCACCGATCACGCAATAGTACGGCGTGATAATGAACGGAACGAGCGAAGCCAGGATGCCAATGAAGGCATACTTCTTGCCGAACAGCTTGAACGCACCGATGGTGGACTGGCGGGTCTTACGACCGAGCGCGATCTCGACAAGCAGAAGCGACAGGCCAAAGGTGAACACGAGCACCAAGTAGGTGAGCAAGAACATACCGCCACCATACTTCGCCGCCAGATACGGGAAGCGCCACAGATTACCCAAGCCGACCGCAGAAGCAGCTGCAGCCAAGATGAATGCCCATTTGCTTGACCAGGTGTCACGAGCAGCATGTGCAAGTTGAGCCATAAGTCCCCCATTCAGGTTCCAGTTCGTTCGCTCGCCTATCCAGTTCGATTCACACGAGATAGGTTCGCGTTATTGCTAGATCGTTGCTTTATATTGCTACGAAGAATAGCAAAAGACTCACAAAATCTGCACAGAAATGGGGTGTAGGGTGCATGGGGGTATAAGAGCGGTTTACAGAACGCTGCTGGAGTCTTTAGCGTAGATTACGCGCACGGCGACGAGCGCGCGCGGCAGCCGATGAGAGCACCGTTGCTGGCAGCGGCTCCGTCCCCTGTTCCTGAGAAGGCTCAGAGGCAGCTTCTGTTGAAGCCGCATGTCGAGGGACATGTGCGCCTGCGTATACCTGCGAAAAGTCGAAAGGAGCATGTTGAGGGGATTGCGGCTCGCGTGTTGCAGCGAACGATGCTGCATGAGCAGGCTCGGATGCTGCAGATGACGGCGAATGAAGCGGTTCAGAAGTTGGCCGCGCTTCTACCTCGGGAACCGTGATAACCTTGCGTTCTGTTGTGGAGGAAGCCTCAACAGCGGGAGCGACACCTGAGGCAACATGAGCATCAGCATCAAGGACATCTGTCAAAACAGAGCCGTTCGTTGAAGATGAAACTGCTGAATCCGCTGGAGCAACCGTTGAATCGAAGAGCGTCGCCTGCGTTTCTTCTTCGATGGGTGCAGCAACGAAGGGGATTTCACCCGTTGTGGATTCATCAAGATTCGGGCCACGAGGGATCACGATCTCGCGGTCTTGCTCTTTTTCCTGGCGCCATCGTGCCCAGCGCGCAGCAGGTGATGATTCTGCTGCATTGGCTCGCTTCTTGGCCTTCTTCGAAGACTTCTTGTCCTTCTCCATGCTAGCCTTAGGAGCTTCTTCGACTGCCTTAGGAGCAGGCTCTTCGGGTGTTAGCACCGACGGAATATCTTCGATTGCATCAGAAAGATGCTGATCAGAAGCAAGTTCACCGCGCAACCCACTCGGGCGTGGATCGTAGTAGAAGTGCTGCTCGTCGTAGGTCACGTGCCAGAGCACAAGCCCTTCAGCGGGCGCGTTCTGTCCTGCTGCCTGTCGGTTGCGCGCTGCGAGCACCTCGCCCACCCAATCGGGCGTACGTTTCCCGCGACCAACCAACACGAGCGTGCCCACCATCGTGCGCACCATAGAATGCAAAAAAGCGTTCCCGATGACCGTGATAACGATGAAATTCGAATTCCAGATCTGCTCTTGCTTGAACGAGATATCGGCAACATAGCGATGCGTAGGCTTATCCTTCGCCGAAACTGCCATGCAGAAACTCTTGAAATCATGCTCGCCCAGCAGATGCGTAGAAGCCTGCTTCATCGCCTCGACATCGAGCGGCTTGCCCAGATGCCAGCAGAACTTCTCCATGAGCAAAGGCGCGGCCACATCGGTACAGATGTAGTAGCGGTATTCGCGCATAACGGCCGAAAACCGTGCCGAAAAATCCTCCGGCATAGGGCGCACTGAGCGAAACGAGATCTCCTCATGCGTAAGCGCGTTGAGCGATTTCAGGAGCGAATCAGGTTTGCGACGAAACCATTCATCAGGAAGCAGATCGAAGCTGATCACCTGGCAAAGCGCATGCACGCCAGCATCGGTTCTGCCAGCGCATGTGGTATCGATGCGCCGACGAAACAGCAGCTCAAGGGCATCTTCGATATTCCCCTGAACCGTAAGCTGCCCATTCTGCCGCGCGAAGCCAGAAAAAGGCTCTCCGTTGTATGAAAACCACGCTGCGACCCTCATGAACGCAGCCCCGTTCTGTGGTTGTGCCTGCTTGCCATGGTGCGCCTCTACGATGCTTTCCAGATCTCGCGTCCGAACAGATCGTGCAAGTCTGCCTTGAGCATATGATCGCGCGCGTTGATGGTGAGCGGCAATTCTGCACGCATGCGGCTGCCGTCGGTCTGCGCTACGAAGAGCACGATCGGATCGTTGCCAGGGTGGGTCTTCAGAATGTCTAGCAGACGCGAAGAAGAAAGCGCATTCAACTCGTTGGATTGCACCTGCAGCTCCATGCATACTGGCTTGACGTTCTGCTGCTCTTCAGTGAGTTCAAGCTTTTCGATCTCGTAGCCGATAAGCTGGTTCGCGCGGTCACTCACCTCGAACTTGCCGCGCACCGTTACCACTGCATCTTCCTCGAGTACATCGGAGACCTTCTCGTAGTCGAAGCAGATGCACTCGATACTGCCCGCCAGATCCTCCAGATTAAAGGTGGCCATGAGGGTATTACGTTTCGTGCGCTTCACGTTCACGTCGGACACCATGCCAGCGCATTTGATGTTCTTGATGCTGGTATCACGTTCGTTCAGTTCCGTCATCGTGTATTTATTTGTGCGCGAAAGATAGTTCTCATACGGGCTTAACGGATGATCGGAAACATACATCTTCAGGATCTCTTTTTCGAAGGTGAGCTTCGTACGTTTATCCCATTCCACCCCATCGGGCTCGGGGATATCCTCGACGAAGCCCGCATCCGGGTCGTCTGCGAACATGTCGAACATGCTCACCTGACCAGCGGATTTGTCCTTTTGACGCTTGGCTGCATCATCGAGCAGCGATGTTTCATCCACGAAATACATAAGCTGCTTACGCGTGTAGCCGGTCGAATCGAACGCACCGGATTTGATGAGTGCTTCAAGCGTCTTGCGGTTATAGCATGAAGAATCCACGCGGTTCACGAAATCGTGAAGCGAAGTGAACGGACCGTTAGCCTCGCGTTCCTCGATGATGGCCTGCACCACCTTCTCACCCACGCCACGCACGCCAGCAAGACCGAAGCGAATGCCGCCATCAACCGGGGTGAATTCCAAGCTCGAAGAGTTGATATCGGGCGGAAGCACGGGGGTGCCGTTGTGGTTCGCGCTGGCAATGTAGCGGATGAGCTTGTCGTTGCTGCCCATGTAGCTGGTGAGCACCGCTGCCATGAACTCGTTCGGGTAGTGCGCCTTCAGGTAAGCCGTGCGCATGACCAAGATGGCGTATGCCGCAGAATGCGACTTGTTGAACGCGTATTTCGCGAACTTCTCGGCATCTTGCCAGATCTGCTGGGCAACTTCGAGAGAATAGCCGTTCTCGACCGCACCTGAATCCCAGTCAGCCTGAAGGCCGCGCATCACGTCGATCTTCTTCTTACCCATCGCCTTACGCAGCTTGTCGGATTTGCCTGCCGAAAAACCACTCATGACCATGGAGATCTGCATGATCTGCTCCTGGTAGACCATGGTGCCATGGGTCTCTTCCAAGATGCCGCGCAAACGGTCGTCGTAATAGTGAACCGCTTCGGGGTTCTTCGCCGCCTTGATGTAGTCTTCGACCATGCCTGACTCGAGCGGACCGGGGCGGTTGAGCGCGATAGATGCGACAACATCCGAGAATTGCTTCGGAGGAAGGCGCTTGAACAGACTTACATAGAGCGCGCCTTCCACCTGGAAAAGGCCATCCATGTTGCCCGATTGCATGAGCTCGAAGGCTTTTTCATCGTCGGTAGGGATCTCTTCAGGAACGATCTTCGTGCCGTAGCGCTCTTCGATGTTGCGACAAGCGATCGAAAGCACGTCGAGCGTACGAAGACCGAGGAAGTCCATCTTGAGAAGACCCAGGTCGGGTGTGTAGTGGCCGTCGTATTGGGTGATGATGCCGCCGCCCTTGGTGTCGCGTTTCATGGGCACGTGATCGGCCATGGGGTCGCGACAGATGATGGTCGCGCAGGCATGCACGCCTTCGCCACGCACGTGGCCTTCGATGGATTTCGCCGCATCGATCACCGCATGAACATCGGGCTCGTCTTCGTAGGCCTTGGCTAGATCGGGATTGGTTTCGAGCGCTTGGTCGATCGTGATGCCAAGCTCGTTACCGATCATCTTACAGATGCGGTCGCCCGTGCTGTAAGGATAGTCGAGCACGCGCGCGGCATCGCGCACGGCATTCTTCGCCTGAAGCGTGCCGAAGGTGATCACCTGCGAAACGTGGTCTTCGCCATACACATCTTTGATGTGGTTGATAACCTCTTCACGTCTGCCCTGCTCGAAGTCGACGTCGATATCGGGCATCTCCACACGTTCAGGAGAGAGGAAGCGTTCGAACATGAGGCCGTTAGGCAGCGGATCGAGGTCGGTGATGCCCATGGCGTATGCCACGATCGCACCTGCCGCCGAGCCACGGCCCGGGCCAACGCCGATGCCCTGGCTACGCGCCCATTCGATATATTCCTGCACGATCAGGAAGTACGCGGGGAAGCCCTGATCGATGATGACCTGCATCTCGTAATCGGCCTGCTTCTGCACGTGCTCGGGAACAGGATCGCCGTAGCGCTTGAACAGGCCTTCCTGCACGCGCTTGCGGAACCATGATTCCTCGGTCTCCCCTTCGGGCAGTGGGAACTTCGGCAAAATGGGGTCGCGCTCGAGTTCGACGTTGCACTTTTCAGCAACTTCGATGGTGTTGTCACAAGCTTCAGGGAAATCTTTCAGCGCCGCGCGCATTTCCTCTTCGGTCTTCATGTAGAACTGATCGTTGGGGAACTTGAAGCGCTTTTCCTGATTGATGGTCTGGTTGGTGCCGATGCACAGCATTACGTCCTGCGCCTGCGCATCCTCTTGAACGAGATAATGGAAGTCGTTCGTTGCGATGGTCTTAAGCCCCAAGTGGTTCGCAATTTCCGTAAGCTGTTGGTTGAGCTCGCGTTGCGTCTTGCCCGCATCGGAAGTGATGCCCTGGTCCTGCAGTTCGATGTAGAAATCGCCTGGCTCATAGAGCGCGGAGAGCTTCTTCGCCCACTCGATGGCCTCGTCGATCTTGCCCGCATCCACACAGCGCGGGATAATGCCCGCAATACAGGCGCTCGTAGCGATAACACCTTCGGAGTACTTCTCGAGCATCTCGAAGGTCGTGCGCGGGCGATAGTAGAAATTGTCCACATGCGATTCGCTCACGAGCTTCACAATGTTGTGATAGCCCGTGTTGTTCTTCGCGAGCAGGATCATATGATGGAGCTTCTGCTTGCCTTCCTTCTTTAAGGAAGAATCCGTGGTGAAATAGATCTCGCAGCCGAAAATGGGTTTTACCCACGTGCCCGTTTCTGCCTTTACCTTGTCGCATGCGTCCGCCAACTCCGGTACACCCGACATAACACCATGGTCCGTAATAGCCACCGCCGGCATACCCAGGTCAGCCGCACGCTTCACCATGTCATAGACCTTGGTGGCACCATCGAGCAGCGAGTATTCCGTATGGTTATGAAGGTGGACAAAAGCCATGAGCAACATCCTTCTATCGTGTGCGCGGAAGCTGGTTTTTCACCACAAGATCGCGCGGAGAGCAATACAGAAATCGAGGCGTTCAAGGACTTTCATTGTGCCATCTTCAGCCGCGACTTGCTAGGGCAAAATGGGCGGTTTCGCATCGAAATCACGAACGGTTCGGGTTTAAAGGTGGAAGGAAAGCGTTTTAGAATCTCCATAACCCCAGTTCGGCTGTATACAAGATGTTGTGTTTTCCCAGGTTACAAATTGGATTTCGCCACAAAATATTGGTTTTTTTGGTTTACACCAAATTGCGCATGGAGTAGCATGAGAGAGGTAAGGTAATTGATACTAACTTAGTAACAATTACAGGAGCACCAGCAGTACCGAATAAGGTTATGAATAACGGAGGGGGTATTATGACCACGCTTGAAGCACCTGCATTCGCAGCACAAAACACAACACGGGATGCTAAAGCAAATCAAAGCCACGGAGCCGCAGAAGAAACACAGAAGCACTCGCACCAGCCTGCCGCTTCATCCGAACATAAGCATCTGCAAAATGTTTCGGTTTCTATCTCTTATTCTTCGCCTGACGACTTCCGCGTCACTAACGAAGAGATCGAACAGTACATCGCTCGAGGTCGCGAACTTGAGCCGAGCAAGGATCTTGCCTGGATCGATCTTGCCGTTGAAGCGGAAGATGTCGCAATTCACTATGGGTACCATGCTCAGCCGTTCGAGCGCATCCGCCGCATCACCGGCTACCTGGTTGGCACCCTCGATCGTTTCAACGACGCGAAGCGCGCCGAAGAGCACGATCGTGTGAAGCACGACATCCCGTGCACCTGTCGCTAAATAACGCTGCCTTGCCTAAAGAAAAGCCGCTCGCCTCATGTTGGGTGAGCGGCTTTTTGTTTCTCTGGCTTGTGGGTGTGTGTTAGGGGGGCGTGTTAGGGGTCGGGTAATTTGACACATCTAAGATGTGTCAAATTACCCGACCCCTAACACTTATGGCTTACCTCTAAGCCTTTACGATACGAGCGCCTTGCGGCGTGTCTTCGATGCGGAAACCGAGCTCGGCGAGTCCGTCACGGATCGCATCGGCAACCGCATAGTTCTTGTTGGCGCGCGCGTTAGCACGGGCATCGAGCAACGCTGCCATCGCTGCTTTCACCGTTGCAGGATCTGCCCCATCGCCTGGCGCGAAGCCGGCGAATTCCATCGCGAGCACCATTACCTCAGCGGCGCTCTCCTCATCATCGAGCACCGTTGCGCCCACTTCGGCTGCATTGTTCATCTCGATCGAGATGCCGAGAACATCCATGAGCTCGACCACTGCCTGTGCAGCCTTCTCGAACGTCTGAACATCCGCTTCTGTTACAGGAGCGCTTTGCTGGACATCATTCAAGAGCGTGTTCGCGTCGCTCACGAAGCTGAAGATGGCACCGAGCGCAGCAGCAGTGTTGAAATCGTCGTCCATCGCTTCAGTGAACGAATCTTTCATGTCCGCAATGAGCGTTGCAATCGCGATCGAAGTTGCAAGCGAGCCCGCATGGGCATCAGAGGCATCGGGCGTATGGCCGCCTCCTGCCTTCGCCTGCGACTGCTGTGCTGAGCGCGCGAGCCAAAGCGCATTCGTGACGAAATTCTCCAAACGCTCGAGCGCCGCCGCGGATTCTTGCAGGCGCGCATCCGAGAAGTCGAGCGGGCTGCGGTAGTGCGTCTGCAGCATGAGCATGCGGAGCACTGCCGGATCGGTGGTCTCTAAGATATCGCGCAGCAGCAAGAAGTTGCCGAGTGATTTGCTCATCTTCTCGGAATTGATCTGGAGCATGCCTCCATGCATCCAGTAGTTCGCGAACGTGGTATCGAAGGCCGCTTCAGACTGCGCACGCTCGTTCTCATGGTGCGGGAAGCACAGATCCGCGCCGCCGCCATGGATATCGAAAGGCAGATGGAGATACTTCTCGGACATGGCCGAGCATTCGATATGCCAACCGGGACGGCCTTCTCCCCACGGAGAAGTCCAGCTCGGCTCGCCTGGCTTTGCCGTCTTCCAGAGTGCGAAATCGAGCGGATCGCGTTTGCGGTCTTCCAGACCCTGGCCATCGGCGCGCAGTTCACGGTGGCCCGATTCCATCTCGTCCACATTGCGGTTCGATAGTTCTCCATACGCTGAATAGGAACGCACGGCGAAGTACACATCGCCATCAACCTCATACGCATGGCCTTTGTCGATCAGGCACTGCACGAGCTTGATCATCGTATCGATCTCTTCAGTGGCCTTCGGGCGAATATCAGGGTCTTGCACGCCGGCTGCATGCATATCGGCGATGAAGGCATCGGTGTATTCTTCAGCGACCTCGGCAGCCGTTCGGCCTTCCTCGAGCGCTTTGTTGATGATCTTGTCGTCCACATCAGTCACGTTCTGCACGAAGGTAACTTCGAACCCGCGCCATGTGAGATAGCGGCGAATCGTGTCGAACGAGATGAACGTGCGCGCATTGCCGATATGGATGTAGTTATATACGGTCGGGCCGCACACATACATGCCCACTTTGCCCTCGTTCACGGGAACGAACTCACGCTTGGTGCGCGTTTTGGTGTCGTAGATCTTGATCATGGTGTTCCTATCTTGATGGTATCGGTGGTACTGGTCGTGATGATCGGCTTCAACGGGGCTCATCGTTCCCTTCAGCGATGAGAATGACATGAAGCGCTACTGGTCGTGATCGATCTGATCGGCTTCTTGCTGTGCCGCACGCTCCGCCTGCTTGTCGAGCGCTTGCTGTTTCACCGCGAAGGCTTCGAGCTCATCGACGCGCTTATAGAGATTGCGGATCGCGCGTTCCACAGGATCAGGCAGATCTTCGAGACGTTCGCCCTGACAATCCCCGTTATTGAGGAAATAATCCTTGTGATCAGCGCGAATGGGAGGCAGCGCTCCTTCTCGCTGGGCATCAGGTGAGCTCACGCTTGACTTTTCAGCAGGTGAAGATGGGATCTTCGCCGCCGCTGCTTTCTGCAGGTCGACTTCCTTGTCCTTCGCCGCGCTCTTTGATGTTGAAACGCCATCACGCACGACGATATGCCCCGGCACGCCAACCACGGTGCAATTCGGCGGCACGTCTTTCACCACTACCGAGCCACCGCCGATCTTCGAGTTATCGCCGATGGTGATCGAGCCGAGCACCGCAGCGCCCACGCCCACCATCACGTTGTTGCCAAGGGTCGGGTGGCGCTTGCCAGTTTCCTTGCCAGTGCCGCCCAGCGTGACATTCTGGTAGAGCACGCAATCATCGCCGATGATAGTGGTCTCACCGATGATCACGCCCATCGCATGGTCGATGAAGAAACGGCGGCCGATCTGTGCGCCCGGGTGAATCTCAACACCCGTCCAAAAACGTGCGCACTGCGAAAGATAGCGCGCCAGTCCGCGCAAGCCCTTCTTCCAGAGCCAGTGATTGATCACGTGCGCCCAGCGTGCTTGAAGGCCGGGATAGGTGAGCCATATGAGGAACTTCGAAGGCGCCGCTGGGTCGGTTGCCTGAACGGTGCGAATGTCTTCTGCCATTGTTGAGAATATATTCATGGGATTCAATCCTTCTTGTCTTGCGAAATAGTACCATGTTTAGCTTGCATGGTGCGGGTGATGTTAAGAGCATTACTCGTAAGCGAGATGGGCAGGTTGTGTAGGACGAGCCGACATCGAGCCAAAGCGCTCCGAGAAATCCACTTTTGCAATCATTGTCTTTGCAAAAGTTAGTTCGAGGGCGCGACGCTATGAGGCGAGCCTGCACAATGTGCCCGTCTCGCTTCATAGCAGCCCTAACAACATCGACAGACAAGAGCAACGGCCTCAGCCGAAATACCTTCTTCACGACCTTCGAAGCCGAGACGTTCGGTGGTGGTGGCTTTTACGCCGATATTTTCCGTTGCGATGCCACATACGCGCGCAATGTTCTCGCGCATCGCCTCGCGATACGGAGAAAGCTTCGGGGCTTGCGCAGCGATAACGCAATCGATATCGAGGATCTCGAAGCCTTCTTCACGAAGCAGATTCGCAGCTGCCTCGAGCAGCTTGAGCGAATCGGCATCTTTATAGGCTGGATCGGTGTCGGGGAAATGCTTGCCGATATCTCCCAGGCGCGCAGCACCCAAAAGAGCATCGGCTATTGCATGGAGCAGCACATCGGCATCCGAATGACCATCGAGGCCTTGGTGATGCGGAATATCCACTCCACCCAAGATAAGTTTGCGGTTGGGAGCAAAGGCGTGAACATCCATGCCAAGCCCTACGCGCAGCTTGCGCAGCACAGCCATCTCGGGGCTGGAGTTAGGAATGTTCGCCATGTCGGGAGCGTTCATATTCATCAGCGACACCTACTCGACACCTTCACGTAGCGCCTGGCGCACCGCCGCTGAAATGATGAGATAGTCTTCGGGCACCGTGAGCTTGATGTTGTCGCGCTTGCCTTCGACCACCATCACGCGACCGCCCAAACGTTCGATAAGCGATGAATCATCCGTGCCCACGAAGCCATCGGAAAGCGCCGCCGCGTGCGCACGACGATAGATACCGGCACGGAAGATCTGCGGAGTTTGCGCATTCCAGAACACCGAACGATCAGGCGTTCCTTGGATGATGCCGTTCTCGACGATCTTGAGCGTGTCGATGGAAGGATGGCCGACCACTGCGCCATCGCAATCGATATTGCCTTTGAGCACGCTGATCGTATGGTCGACCAATTCGCGCGAAATGAGTGGGCGCGCGCCGTCGTGCAGCATGACGTACTCGAAGTCATCTGGCACGAGCTCCAAACCAGCAAACGCCGACTCCTGACGCGTGGCGCCTGCAGGAGCCATGACGATAGGGGTAGCGAACGGAAAGGGATCGATCGCCTTCAAGAGGTATTCGCTCGTGCGCTCTTCGGGGCAAACGACCACGATAAGCCCCACATCGCCCACACTGTCGAACACTTCTGCTGAGCGCGTGAGAATAGGCTTGCCCGCGATCTCAACGAGCTGCTTGCCTCCTTCGTGACCGAATCGCTCGCCGCTACCGCCCGCCAGAATGATGACCGCGGTCTGCGCGCCTTCATTCACCTTGCCCTGCAACTGCATCTGCTCGCGCAAGGAGCCAAAGGTGTCATCGTCGCGCATCTTGCTCAAGATACCGTTGAGAGCCGAAGGGGCGAAGATGGGATCGATCGTTTGCTCTGGCATAGAGAACCTCTTATCAAGAAAGCTGCCTTATGCAGCAATAATTCAACAAAATTGATTTTACTGCATAAATGCTCTTCATTGAAGCAAACGAATGATCCCATAGGGAAAAGAAAGAGGCTTGCCCGCAAGGACAAGCCTCTTGTCAGCGTTCTTGAACGACTGGATTAGTCGGCGGCGGAATCTCCTGATGAGCCTCCGCGACCTGAGCCGCTGTAAGTGAGCCCTGCGCGCCCAAGATCGTAGTTGCTCAAGATGAGCTCCGCTTCTTGCGCGATGGTATCACGCTTACGCGGTGCCGGGATCGAACCCGTACCCTGGTTGAACACGAGCTTCTCGTCCTCCACATCAACATCGATGACCGAGCCACTCGTCCATTTACCTTCCAGGATCTGCTCGGAAATCGGGTCCTCAAGCAGGCGCTGGATCGCGCGACGCAATGGACGGGCACCAAAGGAAAGGTCGGTCCCTTCCTTAGCGATCAAACGATTCGCAGCATCGGACATATTGATGGTCATGTTCTGCTCGATCAGACGATCGCGAAGATCGGCCACCATGAGGTTCACGATCTCGACGATCTCGTCTTCCGTGAGCGACTTGAACACGATGATCTCATCGATACGGTTCAAGAACTCAGGACGGAACAAGCGCTTGACCTCGCTCATGACGCGGGTCTTGATCTCATCATCGTTGAGACCCGTTGCTCCGCTGGAAGAGAACCCGAGCGGTGCCGTGGTGGTGATCTCACGTGCGCCCACATTCGAGGTCATGATGATGACCGTATTGCGGAAGTCGACCATGCGCCCTTGCGCATCGGTCAAGCGACCTTCCTCCAAGATCTGGAGCAAGATGTTGAAGACATCAGGATGCGCTTTCTCGATCTCGTCGAAGAGCACGACCGAATACGGGCGCTGACGCACTGCGGTGGTAAGCTGGCCACCCTCGTCATAGCCCACGTACCCCGGAGGCGAACCGATCAGGCGCGACACCGTATGCTTCTCCATGTATTCCGACATGTCAAAGGAAATGAGTGCATCCTGCGAATTGAACAGGAACTCTGCAAGCGTTTTCGAGAGCTCGGTCTTGCCCACACCTGAAGGGCCAAGGAAAATGAACGAACCTGCCGGGCGCTTCGGATCCTTGAGCCCAGAACGGCTGCGGCGAATAGCCTTCGAAAGCGCCGTTACCGCCTCTTCCTGGCCGACCACGCGCTCATGCAGCACGGATTCCATGCGCAGAAGCTTCTCCGTCTCGGCTTCGGTGAGGTTGGAAACGGGCACGCCGGTGGTCATCGAAACCACATCAGCGATATCTTCCACACCGATCTCGTTGACGATCTTCTCCGTCTTGTCTTCCCACTCTACTTGAGCCTTCTTGCGTTCTTCGCGCACTTTTGCCTCGCGATCGCGAACTTCGGCGGCACGCTCGAAATCCTGATCGGCGATAGCGGCATCCTTTTCCGCACGCAACGCACGAAGCTTGTCATCAAGCTCCTGGATCTCGTCGGGCAGTACCATGTTGCGAATGCGCATGCGCGCGCCCGCTTCATCGATCACGTCGATGGCCTTATCGGGCAAGAAGCGATCTTGGATATAGCGATCGGAAAGCGAAACTGCCGCCTGGAGCGCTTCATCAGAGAAGTGCACGTGATGATGCTCTTCATACTTATCGCGCAAACCTTCCATGATGCGAACGGCCTGCTCTTCGTTAGGCTCTTTGACAACGAGCGTTTGGAACCTGCGCTCGAGCGCCGAATCCTTTTCCAAATGCTTACGGTATTCATCGAGCGTGGTAGCGCCGATGATCTGGATCTCGCCGCGCGACAGAGGCGGCTTCAGGATGGCAGCCGCATCCATCGAGCCTTCGGCTGCACCCGCACCGATAATGGTGTGGAGCTCGTCGATGAACAGGATGATATCGTCTGCCTGCTCGACTTCCTTGATGCACTTCTTCAAGCGCTCCTCGAATTCGCCGCGATACTTCGAACCAGCAACGAGCGCCGAAACATCCAGCGTGACCAAACGCCTATTGCGCAAGATATCGGGCACCTGATCAGCTACGATGAGCTGCGCAAGCCCTTCGACCACCGCCGTTTTGCCCACACCCGGCTCACCCAAGAGCAGCGGGTTGTTCTTCTGGCGACGGCACAGGATCTGCATCATGCGCTCGATCTCGCCCGCACGCCCGATAACCGGGTCGAGCTTCCCATCGGCCGCCTTCTTCGTAAGATCGACGCTGAATTCCTTCAGCACGCTATCCGAAGAGGATGCCTGCGGATCGAACTGCTGGCCGGCGAAGACCGAAGACTGCCCCACCAGATCGTTGAGCGCCGCACGCAGGTCATCTCCTGAAACGCCCATGCGCTCGAGCACCTCTATTGCGGTGCCTTCGTTTTCGCGGATGATACCGAGCAGAAGATGCTCAGTGGAAATATAGCTTTGCCCCATCTGCATGGCCTCACGCAGAGAATTCTCCAACACCCGCTTAACGCGTGGCGTGAAGCTCAAATGCCCGGACACATCGGTGGATTCATCGATCGTAACGATACGACGGATGGCCGCCACCGTGGCTTCGTAATGCACCCCCAGGCGCTCCAGGGCCTGAGCTGCCAGACCATCTTCTTCCTTGAGTAAAGCCAAGAGCACGTGCTCAGTGCCAACGTAGGGCTGATGAAGTCCGCGAGCTTCCTCCTGCGCCAAAACCAGCACTTTGCGCGCCTTGTCAGTGAACTTGTCGAACGACATTTACGCGCCACCTCCTTTTGTTACTTGGCTTCGTCGCGCATATGGGGAAACAGTAATACATCGCGGATCGTTGCTGAATTCGTAAGAAGCATGGTAAGGCGATCTATTCCAATGCCCACACCACCAGCGGGAGGCATTCCGTATTCCAAAGCGCGCACGTAGTCATCGTCGAATCCCATTGCCTCATCGTCGCCCATGTCCTTAGCAGCAAGCTGCGCTCGGAATCGCTCCGCTTGATCAACGGGATCATTTAGTTCATTAAAAGCATTAGCATATTCATGGCCGGAAATAAACAGTTCGAAGCGGTCAGCTACTTCATCTTCACCAATTTTCCTTTTTGCGAGCGGCGAAACCTCGATCGGATGGTCGGTGACGAAGATAGGCTGAATGAGCGTCTCTTCGACGCATTCCTCGAAGAGCTCGGCGATGATCTTGCCCGTGCCCCACCCTTCTTCGACGTGAACGCCGTGCTTGTCTGCCACCGTGGCAGCTTCTTCACGCGTCATGGCGAAACTGATGTTCTCGCCCGTGACCTCATTCACGAGCTCGACCATGCTCGCACGTCTCCATTCACCACCAAGATGGATGGTCGTGCCCTGATATTCCACATCGAGCGTGCCGCAAGCCGCCATAGCTGCTGCTTGCACGAAGCCTTGCGTGAGCTCCATCATGCCCTCAAGATCGGAGAAGGCCTGATAGGCTTCCATCGTGGTGAACTCGGGGTTGTGATACGGGTCCATGCCTTCGTTGCGGAACTGGCGGCCGATCTCAAAAACCTTCTCGAAGCCGCCTACGAGCAAGCGCTTCAGAGGAAGCTCGGTTGCGATGCGCAGGAAGTAATCGCGATCGAGCGCGTTGAAATGCGTGGTGAAGGGCTTCGCGTTCGCGCCGCCCATGATCGAATGCAGGAAGGGCGTTTCGACCTCGTAGAAACCCTGCTCTTCCATGTAGTGGCGGATAGCCGAGATGATCTTCGAGCGCTTCACGAAGGTCTCGTGCACCTCGGGGTTCACGATCAGGTCGACATACCGCTGACGATAGCGCAGTTCCTTGTCGGCCAAGCCGTGGAACTTTTCCGGCAGGGGGCGCAGCGATTTCGAGAGCAGCTCGTAGGAATCGACCGCCACGGAAAGCTGGCCACGACGCGTACGCATCATAAGGCCGGACACGCCGATCCAATCGCCCACATCCAGATCCTTCATAGCCACGAAGGCTTCTTCGCCCAGCGCATTGATGCGACAGAACAGCTGGATAGAGCCGGTCGAATCGCGCAGCTCCATGAAGATGATCTTGCCCTGATCGCGCTTGGCCATCACGCGACCAGCCACCTCTACGCGGTCTTCGGTGTTCTCGCCATCTTCAAGACCAGCGTATTTCTCGTCGAGGTTGACGATGTGATGCGAATAGGTAAACGCATGACCGTAAGGGTTCTCGCCCGCCGCGATAAGCGCCTCGCGCTTGGCATGGCGCACCAGGATCGGATCGTCTTCGGGTGTTTCAGGTGTTGCGTTTTGAGTGGTGTTCTCGCTCATCGATCGCCTTTCAATTTCTAGGAAAAACGCTGGTACGAAGGGTACCAGCGTCTCGATTACAGCTGTTTCTTATGGTAGTTGAAGCTCGCCTGACGCGCAGCAGGTATGCACGCTTACTGCTCGATCTTCAAGACCTTGATATGGATATCACGACCGGTAGGGCCTTGCAGGTCGATCTCGTCGCCCTTCTTGGTACCGAGGAGCGCTGCACCAACGGGAGACTCGTTGGAGATCTTGCCAGCAGTAGAATCGCTCTCTGCCGCACCGACGATGGTGAAGACGCGCTCGTTGCCGCCCATGTCGACCGTGACCTTGCTGCCGATGTGCACCTTGGAAGATTTGGTAGGAGCATCGACCACGGTAGCTTCGCCCAAGATGCGGGTGATCTCAGCGATGCGGCCTTCCATCATGGCCTGCTCGTTCTTGGCGTCATCATATTCGGAGTTTTCCGAGATGTCGCCGAATTCGCGGGCTACACGGATGCGCTCACTGATCTCGGCGCGCTTTTCAGTCTCGAGGTAATGCAGCTCTTCTTCGAGCTTTGCTTTGCCTTCTTGGGTTAAGATGTAGTCCTTTTCCATGGAACTCCCCTTGTATTCGTTCGTTCGGTCGTTTCATGCGAGCTTCGCGCCCGCGCAGAAGAAACGCGCTTGATCTGGCGCGTTTCTCGTAAGTGTTTATTCAGCCTTGTCCTTTTCCGGTTCGGTCTCTTCGAAAACAGTATCGGAAGTGGTGGTGTTCTGTTCGGCTTCTGCTTCGGCTGCAGCAACATCGGCCTTCTTCTTACCTGGCTCAGGCTTGTCTACTACTTCTAGCTCTTCAGGCTCTTTGCCTTCAGCCTGCTTGGCAGCCTCTTCGGCTTCTTTCTTCTTCTTGCCGCCGCCGAGGCCTTCACGCAAGTTCTTGACCGTCTTACCGATAGCGGTTCCGAGCTTGGGAAGATTCTTGGGGCCGAAGATGATAAGGATAACCACCAAGATGATGATAATCTCGACGATGCCGAAAGGTCCGATCTTCATGTTGTATGCACCTCCGCAGGGATTGCACGTACGTTGAGCGCGACACAGGGTGAAGCGCGGTTTATTCAGTATGAACCAAGGTATGAACTACCCTAGTGATACGCGCTGAAATTGTATCAAAAAACACATGTGGCGCTCGTACAATCCCTTTAAGCGGTTCATGTTAGGTGGGGGTGGAGTGCAGCCTGCACCTGCTTCGCGCATGTCATCCCTCATAAATAAAACGAGAGAGCAATTCGCTCTCTCGTTTGAATTTCTGGTCGGGATGACAGGATTTGAACCTGCGACTTCTTCGTCCCGAACGAAGCGCGCTACCAAACTGCGCCACATCCCGACATATGATGTGCCGTAAACGGCGTTGCCTATGGTATCACAGCCTGGTAGTGCACGGCAATAAAGCAAATCGCTCACGTACAAAGAATCCATCTGAGTGAAACTGCCGCACCTCCAGTCACAAAAAGAAACAGCCCTTGCGGGCTGTTTCTCGATCTGCTTCGTATTTTAGTACAGCAACTTAATAGCGGACATACCACATGCCTTTATGAACGCCGCTGACCTTAACCACGTCGCCCGTTTGCGGAGCGTGAATCATCTGGCCGCCACCAATGTAAATACCAGTATGATGATCGTTGATACAGATATCGCCTGGCTGTGGATTGCTCACGCGCGTCCACCCTTGAATAGTGCCCGTGGTGCACCAGTGGTTACCCATTTTGCCCGTAAGACAGTAACCCACCAAGCCAGAGCAGTCAAAGCTATTAGGACCAGCTGCTCCCCACTTATATGGCTTACCCAATTGAGCATATGCACGATCAACAACAACGTTGCCCGTTATCGTTTGAGGCTTTGAATCGTTCGTTGGCTTTGAGCTGCTTCCGGAACTGCCGTTATGAGAACCACCGCCATTGTTGTTGGCGATAGCCTCCTGAGCTGCTGCTGCGTTAGCAGCACTGCGCGCTTCTTCTTCCTGACGCATGAGCTCTTGAACTTCAGCATTCAGATTATCGTAGGTTTCCTGCATCTGTGCAGTGGTAGCTTCGGCTTCATCTTTAATAGCCTTGGCTTCGCTCGCCTTCTGCGCAGCTACCTGCTCTTGCTGTTCATATTCAACCTTAGCAGCTTCTACCTTTTCGCGTGACTCCTTGGTCTTAGCAACAAGCTCGGCATCATTTTCGTTCATGGTGTTGAGCATGTTCCAGTTCGTTGCGAACTCTTCGAAGGTGGAAGCGCCCAAGATAACATCGAGGAAGGTATTGCCACCGGTACGATACATGCTGCGCGCACGCGTTCCCAGCTCTTCCTGATAGCCCTTGATCTTCTCAGTTTCCTCTTGGATCTGAGCTTCGGCTTCTTGAACCTTTGCTTCAGCAGCACTGCGCTCTTCTTCCGCTTCGTAATAGTTGTTCGAAGCGGCATCGAGCGTTGCCTGCATATCATTGAGTTTGTCGAGCGCTGCTTGTGCCTCAGCCTGTTTAGAAGAAGAGGAAGGCACTGCGGATGCAAGTGAAACGGGCAAAGTGAGCCCCACGGCCAGAACGACCGCCATAAATGCAATGAGCAGCGTACGCTTCGGTGCTACATTTGTATGCTTCATACTGTTTGAAAACCTCCCAATCGTGGCATAGGGTTCGTGTCTCAGCGTAAGCTGTAGTTGATACTAACAGAAAACAGCACATTTATACAGAGCTTCAGACCTTTAAGCCCTGATAAACTGCCCTTCACACGCTTTACCATGCACAAGTGAAGCCGCTAAATCCCATGCTCAACGCCTTATTGCGCGCATATATACGCAATTGTGAAGAATGTGCGCTTTCTCTATGTAGAAGAGCAATGCGCGCAACAAAAGCGATCGCATCTTGCGAGAAATGACGCCGCTCCAAATCGCCCGATACCAACAAGCGTGATCCTTCAGCTTACTCATGCCTCACGCATCTTTGCGAGACGAAACTGCCTGCCTGTCCTCATCCGTTGGCACTGCCCTATGGGGAGACACGGTGCGTACAGAAGCTTTTTGCCCGCTTTCGCCCGCCGAAGCTTCCCCATGCTTATCATGCTTACGGCGTTTCACCTCATGGGCGGCATGGGCCTGCAGGTTCGCGTTATCAAGGATGGGCTCTTCATAGGTGACACCTTTGCGCATTGCGATATTCGCCTGGAAGAGCAGGAAGAGAAACCCGATAATACCCGCAAGAAGCGAAGCAGACAGGATCGCAACCTTCGCCACCAGGATCTGCCCTGGATCGGCATACGCGAGGTTCGCCACGAAGATGGCCATAGTGAAACCGACACCACCGAGCAGCGCCGCGCCGAAGATGTGCGCCCAGTTCACGTTATTAGGAAGCGAAGAGATCTTGAGCTTCACGATGAGGAAGCTGAAGAGGAAGATGCCGATGGGCTTGCCCAAGAGTAGGCCAGCAAAAACGCCTAAGAACACGGGGTCGGCCACGATGGCACCGAAGCTCGTTCCGCCCAGTGCTACATCAGCATTCGTCAGAGCGAACAGCGGCAAGACCGCGAAATAGACCCAAGGGTAGAGCATGCGCTCCAAGCGCGTTGCAGGTGGCACCACTTCTTTCGCCACGCGCGCAAGGTGCGAAACTTCTTTCAGATAGTCGGACTGGCCAAGCACAGGAGCATCGGGCTGGAAGTTCGCGCGTATCTCTTTGAGCTGCTTATTCGACCAACGCCCGAAAGAGAGCAGATCAACGCGCGAGCCCGAGGGGATCGTGAAGGCAAGCAGCACGCCGGCGATGGTAGCATGTACGCCCGACATGAACACGCAATACCAAAGCACCACGCCCAACAGAACATAGGGCCAGAGCGAATAGAAGTGCAAGCGATTGAGCGCGGTGAGTGCGCCCAGCACCACGAGCGCAGCCAAAAGCCACAGCACCGAAGGAGCATGTCCGTAGAAGACCGCGATGACCACGATCGCGATGATGTCATCGGCTACCGCAAGCGTGGAGAGGAACACGCGCACGCCCGCCGGTACGCGCGACCCGAGCAGCGCTAAGATGCCGAGCGCGAACGCGATATCAGTCGCTGTCGGGACGCCCCAACCACCCAACGTTTCAGGGCTTCCCTGGTTGAATGCCACATAGAAGATGATCGGCACCGCAACGCCACCGATGGCAGCTCCCACCGGCAGGATAGCCTGGCGAATGTTCGTGAGTTCGCCGACGGTCATCTCGTATTTGATCTCGAGGCCCACCAGCAAGAAGAACAAGCACATGAAGATGTCGTTAATGATGTGCGCAAGCGACATCGAAGTGTTCGCACTGCCGAACCCTAGCGTTATCTCGGTATGCCAAAATTCCAAGAAGGAGCCATACGCAGGCGAATTCGCCACAATGAGAGAGAAAATGGCACCGAGCAGCATAAAACCAGCCGCTTTGGTTGTGGAGTGCGTGAATTCAAGCAACTTCAAATAACGACGATGATGCCCGGAAACTTCCGAGATGAATGGGGTCTTATTTCCTTGGGAGTTCTCCACGGCACACGCAGCTCCCGCGGTATGTGCGCCTTCTTCGCCAGCTGGCGATGCATCGGCGTTTTCCCGAACAGAGGCACCGGTTTGCTGCTTCTCTGCCGCATCTGAGTTCTGTGCTGAAGCTTTATCGGTTGCCATCTTGTCCTTCTTTCATTTACCGTGCACACAATTGTAAACCACCTAACAACCTGTCAACTTTTCGGTTGGGTTTCAATAATCGTTTACACAAGCCTTAAAAGATGCGTTAGACTAGCTAGTTGTAAAAGTGCATTTGAACGTGCGCTCTTTAGTAACGAAGGGAAAATGACTATGGATATCACCGTCACCGGTCGTCGCATGAACGTCTCCGACGCTCTGCGCGATTATGCGGAAGAAAAGATCGGCAATTCGATGAAAGCGATGGATATCGCACCGCTTTCCGCAGAAGTCGTTCTGCAAGTTGAAAAGAACCCCGCGAACCCCACCCCGTGCACCTGCGAAGTTACCATGCACGCTAAGGGTCACATCATTCGCGTCGAAGAGAACGAAGAGAGCCTCTTCGCTGCCATCGACGTTGCAGCTGCTAAAGTGCTTCGCCAGCTGCGCAAATACAAGACGCGCGTGCTCAACAAGCGCCTGAACGCCGAACCGGTCAACAAGCAGGCGACCGATGTCGACTATGATGCGCTCATGCAGGAGCTTTCTGGTGAGGACGAAGAGATCGTACGCGTGAAGGAGCTGGAGCTCCTGCCGCTCACGGAAGAAGAAGCGCTCATCGAGATCGATCTTCTGGGTCACGACTTCTTCGCCTATATCGATCGCGACACCAGCGCAGTACACATTCTCTATCGTCGTTCGAATGGCGGCTACGGCCTGCTCAAGCACCAGGCATAAGCGCTCGCGAACATACCTTACTTAGAATCAAAACGACCCGGATTACCCGGGTCGTTTTCTATTTCCTCTCTGTGGCTGGCAAAGTAGGAATGTTAGTCGGTCACAGCGTCGGATTCGTAGCGGGAGAGGAAGGCCTTGGTGCGGTTGTGCTGCGGGTGATTGATCACTTGATCAGGCGTGCCCTCTTCGACGATCACGCCCTTGTCCATGAAGATGATCTTGTCGGACACATCGCGCGCGAATGCCATCTCGTGCGTCACTATCACCATGGTCATATGCTCTTCGGCAAGCGCTCGGATGACCTTCAACACCTCTTGCGTGAGCTCGGGGTCGAGCGCAGAAGTGGGCTCGTCGAAGAAGAGGATATCAGGTTGAAGGCAAAGGGCGCGTGCGATAGCCACGCGCTGCTGCTGGCCGCCAGAAAGCTCGCACGGATACGCATCCTCACGGCCTTCAAGACCCATCTGCTTCAAAAGCGCACGGGCAAGCTTTTCAGTCTCCGCCTTATCTTTCCCCTCGACGATAACGGGCGCTTCCATCACATTGCGCAGCACCGAATAGTGCGGGAAGAGATTGAAATTCTGGAACACGAGACCGAAGCGTTTGCGTGCTTCTTTGGCAACGTCCTTGCCACTATAGACCGTTTTGCCAGATGCGTTGTTTTCCGCAACCGTTAGATCACCATAGCGCAGCGCGCCCGACTCGAACGTCTCGAGTAAGGTGCAACAACGCAGAAGCGTAGACTTTCCTGAACCAGAAGGCCCGATGATCGAGACCACTTCACCAGAGTGCACCTCAAAAGAGATATCCTTGAGCACCATCGCATCGCCGAAGCTCTTCTCGAGGCTCTCAACGGAAAGCACCGCTTTTTCCTGCTCGTTCGCCGGTTCCGTTGTCTGCAGGGTTGCTTGATTCGTGTCAGTCATACCATGTCCCCTTTTCGCTTAATCGTGATAGTAGGCCAGGCGCTTTTCGATGCGCGAGATGGCGAACTCGACCACGAAGGTGAACACCCAATAGCACAGTGCCGCTACCACGAAAGCCGTGAGCGTGCCTTGCGCTGAAACGATGGCACGCGCCGTAGTGAACATCTCCGCTACACCGATCGTGAATGCCAGCGACGTATCTTTAACGAGCACTATCACCTCATTGCCGAGCGCCGGCACGATACGTTTGAAAACCTGCGGGAAGATGATGCGCAAGAACGTTTGCGCCTTGCTGTAACCCAAGATTTCGGCAGCTTCATACTGGCCACGCGGAATGGACTGGATGCCACTGCGGTAGATCTCGGCGAAATAAGCCGAATAGTTCATGATGAAAGCGACCGCGCAAGCACCGAACTTCCAATCCATCGAAAGCTGCACGCCGAAGATGTAATACGGCGCAAAGAAGATGAACATGAGTTGCAGCATGAGCGGCGTACCGCGCATGATCGAGATGTAGAGACGGAACAGATACGAGATCGGGCGAAAACGACTCATGCGCCCCAGCGCCACGAGCACGCCAAGCGGAAGTGCGCCGATCAGCGTAACGAAGAAGAGCTGCAGCGTGACAAGGAAACCCTCGCCCAGCATTCCAAGCATTGTGGTGAATTCCATATGCGAACCTTATCGAAAACGGACCGTTAAAACAAAGAGCAAAGAGAAAAGCCCTGGAACTTCGATGGTCTCGCTACGAGGAGCATCGGGGCATCCAGGGCTTTACATTCAGCGTGCCGCCACTAGGGGCGCAAGATTATTTGAGCACCCACTTGTCGATGGAGATCTCTTCAGGATAGTGAGAGACGATCTCTTCAACCGTGCCATCGTTGTAGAGCTCGATGAGCGCGGACTGGATCTTCTCGATCAGTTCAGTGTTGCCTTTCTTTGCACCAACGCCATAGTTCTCAGAAGAAACCACTTCGTCGAGGATGACGTAGCCATCTTTACCAGCGATGAGAGACTGTGCGGTAGGATAGTCGATCGCAACCGCATCGCATGCGCCACTTTCGAGCTGCATAAGCGCGGTCTGATATTCAGGAGCAGTTTCGAGCGCACCGAGCGTAGAACCGATGGTGTCGTAGTAATCGCCACCTTCAGCGAGGTTGTCGTAAGCAGGTGAGTTGACCTGTGCAACTACCGTCTTGCCCGCAAGATCGGAAAGACCCTTGATGTCGGAACCTTCACGAACGAGAATAACCTGGTCGTTCAGGTAGTACGGATCGGTGAACTCATAGGTGTCCTCACGGCCCTCGATAGTGAAACCATTCCAGATGACGTCGATCGTACCGGAATCGATCTGAGCATCCTTGGTGTCCCAATCGATGGGGGTAAGCTCGATCTCCCAGCCGTTCTTTTCAGCAACAGCCTTGGCAAGCTCCAGGTCGAAGCCAGTGTATTCGCCGTTGTCGTCCTTATAGCCGAAGGGCTTGAAGGTCTCGTCGAAACCAACCACGAACTTGCCGTCTTCACCCAAGTACTCCGGAGCTTCGCTCGAAGACTTAGATTCGTTGGACGAGCAACCTGTCATGAGGCCGGCCGACAGGCAGATCGCAAACACTGCTGCGAAAAAACACAGTAATAGCTTTTTCATGTTTACCGCTTTGCTCATATTTACCTCTTTGCTATAGATTTTCTACACTTATATCTGAAGGGTCGCACGATGCGCCCATCAGATATGCCACTTTAGCACTATGGAGCGTTAAAGCATGACTACTATAGCACGGAACACCGCGCGGGAAACGAGAATTCGACTGGCCTGCCCAGCTGATGCGGCGGCGGTTTGTGCTATCTATGCTCCCTATGTGCGCGATACCGCAACCACCTTCGATCTCGAACCGCCCACCGTCGAAGAAATGGAGCAGAAGATCGCCACCATCTTGGAAGAGCGTCCATTCTTGGTGGCGGAGATCGAACGCTCCGATGCTGGTGCTGCATCCGCTTCTTCTCACGACGAAGCTTGCGACAGCGAAGCCTTCGCCGTTATCGGATATTCCTACGCTTCGCCATTCAGGCCGCGCAAGGCTTATCTCCATTCAATCGAGACTTCGGTCTATCTTGCACCCGAAGCGAAGGGTTTTGGTCTTGGAACCAGGCTCTACAATGCACTTGAAGAAATCCTGCGCCTTCAGAATGTGTACAACGCGAACGCTTGCGTCACGTGCATCGAGCCAGCCGACGAAACGTGCCCTTCCACGAGTCGCATCTTCCACGAACGAAGGGGCTACGTTCAGTGTGCGCACATCCCGAACTGCGGACACAAGTTCGGTCGTTGGTACGACATTCTCTGGCTGCAAAAGCAGCTCATCCCGCTTTCACAAGAACCTGAAGGGTTCGTTCCCCTACCGCAGGTGGACAAAGCTGCGATCGCAGCAATTCTTGAGAAGGCATGATCTTGTGCATGATCTTTCTTTTACGCAAACGATGCAGGTTGTTGTGTGAGTTCGCCCTTAGCTAGCGCACGCGCACGAGCGCTATAACGAACAGCGCGAGCGCAAACACGCCCGAGAGACCGAGCGCCAGCTGGAATCCGAACAGAAGCGAGCCAAATGCCTGAGCGCCCAACGTGATCGAAAACACCATGAGCGCCGTTCCCATCGAAGCGATCGCTTGACGTATCGCCGTGGAAAATGATGATGCGTCGGTCATCCTGTTGGGGGCAAGCTCTTCCATGCTCCACGAAGTAAGAGGGCTCACCAGGCCTGATACGCCACACGCGCGGATTCCCTGCAGCAGCAAGATGAGCCAAAACGGCGTCGAAGCGTCCATGAACGCCATCGCTACCGAACCAAATGCAAGACAAGCTCCAAAGAACACGATGACCGGGCGCGCATGAAAGCGATCGGTAAGATAGCCAGCAAGCGGATTGATGAAGAGCGCTGCGATGGTACCCGGCAGCAGCACCAATCCTGCTTCAAGCGCTGTTCCACCCCATATGTTCTCGATGAACAACGGCACGATGAGCGTGATGCCCATGAAGCTCGCATAGAGGAAGTTCGACGCCCAGAATCCCACTACGAACTGCTTCGACGTGAATATATCCATGTTGATGAGCGGATCGTCGATGCGCTTTTGTCGCCTGATGAAGGCAACGAGCGCAATAACGCCAATAAGAATCGGCACCCAGATCGATAGCAGTGCTGCACCTGCATCTGAAGCGTTCGAAAAGCCGAGCAACAAGAAGCCGAATCCAAGTGCTGAAAGAATGACTGAAACCACATCGAGTGAAGCTGTGCGCTTGATGCGCGGTGATCGCACGATGAAGACGCATGCGCAGATAATGAGCACGATCATGCAGATGGCAAGGATAACGAACAAGCTGCGCCAGCCTGAAGCTGTGACGAGGTAGCCGCCTATGGTCGGACCAATGTTTGGCGCGAAGCCCATGGCGATGCCGGCAACACCCATGACCGTTGCGCGCTTGTTCGGCGGAAATGAGGTCATGATGATACTCATCATCATCGGCATGAGAATGCCCGCAGAAACCGCCTGAAGAGCGCGCCCTACCAGCAGCAAGACAAACGACGGCGCGAACACATCAACGATGCAGCCGAAAGCAAAAAGGCAAAGAGAGAAGATGGTGAGCCTTTTGAGCGCGAAGCGCCGCATGAGATAGGTGACCACGGGAACCGTAATGCCGATCACGAGCATGTAGAGCGTGGTGACCCACTGACCGAGTGCCATGTCGACCTTGAAATCTGCCGCGATGCCGCCGAACATCGCGTTCATCGCAGTTTGGGAAAGGTTACCCAGAGCCGAACCCAAGATGATGATAACGACCGGAATGACAACCTGAGCACTCACGTGCTCTCTTGGTGCCTTGGTAGGTGTGTCGGTCATCATATCTCCCTATGCCCATTTCTTTCCCTTTATCTTAGCGCATTGAAAACATGCCTGTTCAATAGGGTATTGAGCAGGCTCAACGGCCTTGGCACCCTCAAGAAGATGCAACTATTATTCCTGTTCAATGGGCTTTTTGTAGAGAAAGCTACGGAATCATTACAAAATTCCGCTTATTGCTTTCAAACCGTTACAAAACCTTACACTGGACACTCCTGATCATCCTAGGAACGTCTTGAAATGAGTGTGTCTTGCGTGCAGAAGCGCATCGCTTTCGACAGACGCTCCTACCAATGAAAGCTGCATCCATGCTCTATCGTGAACGCATGAGCCAAGCGAACAAAGAAGCGAAGGTCACGCTTGTCGGCGTTGCTATCGTGATCGTATGCTGGCTTCTCTTCGGCTTCGGCTTATACGGCGTCGATATCGAGATATTCTCCACGCCATTGTGGATCGTGATGGGCTGCTTAGGCACCTGGATCGTAGCGATGATCGTAAGCGTCATCCTGGCAACGAAGGTCATCGAAGACTGCCCGCTCGACGAAGACGACTTTGGTAGAAAATACCAGATCAGCGATGAAACCCCTGTGCAGGTTACCCCTATGACGATCGATCAGGATCTTATCAAGACCATCGAGAAGACCTCGGTCACCCCACGAAAACCCATCAGCAATACCCCACATCGCTCGGACGAGCGCCGCAACGAAAAAGAGGCGCGATGACCTCGTTAACGCTGATCCCTCTTCTTGTCTTCCTTTTCGTTTGCCTTATCGTTGCCTTCCTTATTAGGAAACACACGCCGGAAGAAAACTTCGAACGAGAATACTTCGTAGCAGGGCGCAGGCTCGGCCCGATCGTGCTCGTCATGACCACGATCGCCACGTTCGGCTCCATCACTACCTTCGTAGGTATGCCTGGTCAAGCTTGGGAATACGGCTTTGGATGGGTCTATTTGGCGGGGGCGCAAGTCGTTTCTCTTATCTTGCTCTTCGGCGTGGTGGGCAAGAAGCTCGCACTCATCGCACGCCGCATCCATGCTGTCTCTATTATCGACATCATCAATGCGCGTTTTCGCTCGAACATTCTTACACTCATCCTTTCCTGTTCGCTTGTAGTCTTCTTCACTGCACTTATCGTTGCGCAGCTCGTCGGAGCCGCAAAGATATTCGTAGCAGTAACGGACTATGAATACAGCGTTGGTCTCATCCTTATCACCGCAACCACTGCCATCTATACCGTCATCGGAGGTTTTCGTGGTGTAGCGATCGCCGATACCATCTGCAGCATCGTCATGATCGTAAGTGCCTTGTTCCTGGGGTTCGGCATCATGAATGCTGGCGGCGGATATGAGAACATCATGCAAACCATCGCCGTGCAAAAGCCCGAGATGTTCGATATCTTTGCGGGCGGGCAAATGCCTATTGGCCTCTTCGTTACGCAATGGCTCATCTTGGGACTACTTGTATTCACGATGCCCCAGGTAGCAGTTCGTTGTTTAAGCTACAAAAACACAAAAAGCCTTCGTCATGCGCTCTGGATCGGCACCCTCATCGTTGGGCTTTTGCTGGTGGGACTCACTGCGCTTGGCGCGCTTTCATATGGTGTTTTCCCTGATCTGTTAAACGAACATGGCGGTACCATCGATGACGTGATTCCGCTCATGCTCGCCCAAGCATTCCCCTCCTGGGCGGTGGATATCATCATCCTCGGTCCTATTGCTGCCGCGATCTCGACCGTTTCCACCCTCCTGATCAGCTCTTCGGTCAATATTATCCAGGGCATCTACGCTAATTCTGCGCTTCGCCAGCGCAAAGCCCCCGAGCACGATCGCGTCCGTTTCGTTTCGCAGGCATCTTCGATCCTGCTCTCGGTCGTTGCGCTCATCGTTGCTCTCACGCCGCCCGACCTCATCTGGCGCATGAGCATGTACGTGTTCGGCGGCATCGAGGTAGCCAGCTGCTGGATCTTGGTGCTGGGATTGTTCTGGCATCGTGCGAATAAAGTAGGGGCTGTTGCTGGTCTCGCGTCGGGTCTTGCCACCTATTTTCTTCTCGGCATCTTCGAGGTGAACATCTTCAGCGAATTCGATGCTGTTATCTTCGCGCTCATCGTTTCACTCGTGTTCATGGTTGCGGGCTCGCTCTTCTTCTATGTGAAACGCGATGCCCACATGCTTGAAGTGTTCTTCCCTGAACGCACACCCTCAACTACGGCAGCTGTCTACGAGTTCGAAAGCGACGCGTCTTCTTCGGACAGGCCTCTTGCGAACGAACGCGTAGGCTCTTCCTCTTCAAAGCGAGGCAAGTGATGAAGCGCACTCCTTCTACAAGATTCACGGTATTGAGCTGGGCCTTCGTTGCGGCAGTTGCGGTTCTCATCTTTTGCATGAGCGCCAAAACAGGCGATGCACTCGATCATGATTCTGGCATCATCAGCTTCCTGCTCGAAACCCTTCGCTCAGCGGCGAATGCGCTCTTTGGCCATCCGGTCGATGTGTCGCCCGTGGGGCATTTCGCCGAGTTCTTTCTGTTGGGACTCGCGCTCATGAACGCCCTGCGCCTGCACTTTGCCCTGCCAAAGGCATGCATGCTCTCCACGATCATCGCAAGCCTCTACGGAGCGAGCGATGAATTCCATCAGATCTTCGTCCCTGCTCGCACGTGCGATCCCGCCGATTGGCTCGTGGACACCATCGCTGCACTGCTCGGCGCATTGCTCTTTTGGGCGATCTTCACAATATGGCAAAAGCGCCGTGATTCGCAGACCAACCAATCCGCGCATTCCCTATAATGAAACAAGGCGAACACATTCGCCGCATTCATGTGCTTATTCGTTTGAGGAGTTATCATGGCTTACCACTGCATCATCGTTCCCTTCGATGGATCCGATCACGCCCAAAGCGCGCTCAACGCGGCATGCGGGATTGCCAAAGGCCACGACACGCAGGTGCATGTAGTGAACGTGGTGCCCATCAACATCTTCCCTGAAGTTGCCACTTCCGATCCAGCGGCGGTCGTGAGCCCTTCCTACGTAACGCAGAAGACCTATTCGGAACTTTTCGATGACACGCTCCTTGAGATCCATGCCGAAATGGTGAACACCATCGGCGATGCGCTTTCTGAACTCGATCCCAGCCAAGTTACCTACGAAGTGATCGCGCATCCTTCTGCGGTCGATGGCATCATCGACTATGCTTCCGATCATAGCTGCGATCTTATCGTGATGGGGAGGCGCGGCCTTGGGGCGATTCGCGGTCTGCTCGGCAGCGTGAGCTATGGCGTGATTCGCGCTACCACTACCCCGGTCCTTACTGTGAAATAAATAATGTTTAGCGGTTCGCCTTCAGGCGGGCGAAGAGATTGGTCGAATGCTGCTTCACGAAGGAGATGAAGCGGCTTTCCCACAGGGTAAGCGTTGCATTCTGCGCTCGATACGGCACGTAAAGCACCTTCATCATGAAGCTTCCCGGCACCGCTTTCGCAAGCGCATCCTTCGCTTGTGGGGTCGAGATCATGCGGGCTATCTCGGCACGCTTCTCGCGCGCAGTGAGCGTGCAATTCTTGTTGGTGATGTTCTCCACGCAGCCCACTAAGCGCTCGGCATAGCGACGCGCAAGAAACTCCTGAATAGCAGGGGCATCGATGCCCCATGCCGCGTAGAGCTCCTGTAGCCAACGATGCTCTTCTTCGCGCTTCTCGTACATATCAGCACGGTAGCGCGTGTTCTCGCTTTCGGCGCGCGCACGCAGAAAATGGTAGAAGTGCCCGTCTAGAGCACCTACTCGTTCGATGTCGCGCACCACATCGAGATTGAACGGGAGATCGTCCCAGAACGTTTCAGGGAAACGAATGTTCTTCTCGTTCAAGTAACTACGGCGGTAGAGCTTGTTCCAAGGTGCATAGAGCAATTGCGCATCGAAGAGTTCATGAGCGTGCTCTCGGAATTCCTCTTGCGAGGTAAAGATACGATCAGGAGCATTGCGCGCTTCACGGTAGAACTTCTCGGCGCTGTAATAGGTGTCGATGAAGAACCCGGTCACCAGCAGGTCGAGCTCGTTTTCATGCGCAACTGCATGCATGCGCGCGAGCATGTCCGGTTCACACCAGTCATCGCCATCCATGAAGTAGAGGAATTCTCCGCGCGCCACTTCGATGGCGGTATTGCGCGCTGCAGCAGCGCCGGCGTTGTTCTGATGGATGACCCGAATGCGGCTATCCAATAAGGCCAGCTTATCGGCAAGTTCGGCTGAGCCATCGGTGCTACCGTCGTCCACCAACAGGATCTCAAAGTCGGAAAAGGTTTGAGCGGTAAGCGAGTCAACCGCACGTGGCAACCACGCAACAACGTTGTATACAGGGATGATGATGCTAATAGCAACCTGTTCGCCAGGCAGAGCGCCTTGAGCTTCAGGAGAAAGATTCTGTTCGTGTGCTGTATTCATAAACTCCCCGCGCGCCCATATGCTGTTGTTCACACCTGTTTTCAGCACGGAGTCCGCGAAGATTCATTATAGCAGGATGGCTTATCTGTCGAAGATTTATAATAGTTGGTTGCGGATCGTGTCTTTTTTAAGCGCTGAATTCGCGCCCTCGACTATCGATACGCGAACAAGGAGCGTTTCTCCAACTTGAATTGGATAGAATGCATCATTCTTTTTGCGGTTGCGCTCGGCGTTACCATTGCGCTCACGCCTCTTGCGCGTCGTTTGGCTATTGCGCTCGATGCGATCGACTATCCTAGCGCGCGCCGTGTGAACATGCAGCCTATTCCCCGTATGGGTGGTGTTGCCATCTTCGGCGGCATGGTTGCTGCTCTCGCGCTCGCGCTCGTAGGTGCGCACTTCTGGGGTTGGACCACCCCTCTGCAAGGAGGGCTCGGCAATAAGGTCAACTGGATCGGCGTTGCGGTTGGCATCCTCATCATGTTCGGCGTGGGTATCGTCGATGATATTTACAATCTGAAACCGAAGGCCAAGTTGCTCGGTCAGATCGTTGCTGCTTGCGTCGTGGCCTTTTCAGGATTGCTCTTCTCGAGCATTCACAATTTCATCAGCGACGGCTACTTTGAGTTTGGATGGCTATCGTATCCCCTTACCGTCTTCTATCTGGTTGCCTTCGCGAACATCATCAACCTCATCGATGGTCTTGATGGACTTGCAGCGGGCATTACCGCCATCACGGCAGCCACTATCGGCATTCTGGCGGTGCTCACTTGGCGCCCTGGCGCTGCACTGGCAAGCTTCGTGATCGTGGGTGCGTGCATTGGCTTCTTGAAGTCGAACATCCACCCAGCGAGTATCTTCATGGGGGATTCTGGCGCGCTGCTCTTGGGCTTCGCGCTCGGCATCGTCTCTCTTATGGCAGTTGCTCGTTCAGCGTTCTTCGTTTCCCTGTTGGTGCCCATCATCGCAGCTGGTGTGCCTATTTTGGACACAGCCATCGCCATCATTCGTCGCAAACGCGCGCATCAACCGATCGACTCGGCTGATCGTGGGCACATTCACCATCGTCTCCTGCAGGCGGGTTACTCGCAGAAGGCAACCGTCTACATCATGTGGGGCTGGACCGCTCTGCTTTCGGCGGGCGCGATCGTGGTGAGCGCTATCGACGGGCCCCCGCGCTATGTCGTCTTCGTTATCTTGGCTGTTGTTACTGGCTTCATCGTATTCAAGCTCAAGCTTCTTCAGCCGGTGCTGCTGCATCATTACAATCCGCGTTCAAAAACACGCAGGGGTACTACCGCGGATCAAGATTCATCCGAACGCTCGGCGGCTCACACGAACGCGCGCAACGATCTTGCTGACGGTCGCAACGGCGCTACACACGATAGTGGAGCACGTCGTGGAGGCGCAGATCACCCGCACCAATCAGGCCACGCGCGGCGCAGCACGAACCAACAGGTGCACAAGCGCTAGCAAAGTAGAGTCTGCCCATGGCTAAGAAGCACGAAAAGAAAACGAATGCGATGCGCGAGCTCGATCGGGTCGGTGCCGCATACGATACGCATATCTGGGATTGCGCTGAAGCGATGAGCGGTGTTGAAGTTGCTGATCATCTGGGTCTTGAAGTTGCTCGCGTGTTCAAGACGCTCGTTACTGTGGGAAAATCAGGCACCCATTATGTCTTCATGGTGCCGGTTGCTGAAGAGCTCGATTTGAAGAAGGCTGCTGCTTGTGTTGGCGAGAAGTCGGTTCACATGATCCCCTCGAAGGAGCTTCTTCCCCTTACTGGCTACATCCACGGTGGGTGCAGCCCCTTGGGGATGAAGAAGCTGTTCACGACCACGATCGATCAGTCGGCGCGAGAGCACGAGCGCATCGTCTTCTCGGGAGGGCGGCTCGGTTGTCAGATCGACACGAGCGTGGATGCGCTCGCAGAAGCGATCCCGCTGAACTTCGCCGATATCGCTACCTAAGGTCTATGCCGAGTTCGTCTTTGACCAGGTCGAATGCAGCGTCGATAGCCTTGTCCATGTCGTAGTACTTGTAACCACCTAAGCGACCCGCGAACACCACGTTGCCTTCGCTCTCGGCAAGTTCGCGATACTGTTCGTAGAGCGCAGTGTTGCGTTCGTCGTTGATGGGATAGTAGGGCTCATCGCCCGGCTCCCAGGTGGCGGGATATTCGCGTGTGATGATGGAGGTTGGCTGATCGCCAAATTCGAAATGCTTGTGCTCGATGATGCGCGTGAAGGGAATCTCGCGTTCGGTATAGTTCACCACTGCATTGCCCTGCCAGTTCGCAGAATCGACCGATTCAGTCTCGAAGCGCAGCGAGCGATACTCAAGATTACCCAGCTTGTAATCGAAATATTCGTCGATCGGGCCGCAGTAGATGATGCGATCGGCAATGCCAGAGTGCTCTTCGATGAACGTGCGGAATTCCGTGTTCAGCAGAATCTCCGTATCGCCGAACATCTTCTCGACCATAGCCGTGTAGCCGCCCATGGGAATGCCCTGGAAGCGGTCGTTGAAATAATTGTTGTCGTAAGTGAAACGCACCGGCAGGCGCGTGATGATCGATGCGGGCAAGTCCTTGCAATCACGACCCCACTGCTTTTCGGTATAGCCCTTCACAAGCTTCTCGAAGATATCGCGGCCGACGAGCGAGAGCGCTTGTTCTTCGAGGTTCTGCGGATCGGTGATCCCTTCAGCGGCCTTCTGCTGCTCGATCTTCTCGCGCGCTTCATCGGGCGTACGAATGCCCCACATCTTCGAGAAGGTGTTCATGTTGAAGGGCATGTTGTAGAGTTCGTCCTTGTAGACGGCGACCGGTGAATTGATGTAGTTGTTGAACTCGGCGAATTGATTCACGTATTCCCACACTGGCTTGAGCGAGGTGTGGAAGATGTGCGCGCCATATTTATGCACGTTGATGCCATCGATCTCTTCGGTGTAGATATTGCCGCCGATATGATCGCGGCGATCGATGACCAAGCAGGTCTTTCCGGCAGCTTTCGCCTCATGCGCGAACACGGCACTCGTGAGGCCAGCCCCCACGATAAGATAATCGTAATGGGAAAGCGATGGTTGCAAAACTACCGTCATAGGAGAATCCTCTCTTCATGTTCGTGCGCTGGAGGCTTCCTTCTGCCTGCCTTCGTTTACGCGCTTTCCCTATCATAATCGAAAGCGTTTCATACACGCTGAGCGAAGTGGTTCAAGGGCGCTTTATGCTCGTGCGGAGCATCCGATAAACAGCGCGTTACACCTAGGCGACAAAATAGCCGCCTGGCGCTTCTACCGCCACCGCGCGCTACCATGATGAGACGAACGAATATGCTACGAATAAACAAGGAGGAACTATGGCGATCGAAGAACCCGATATGAACGCTTGGCTTGCGCAGGCCAAAGAAAGCGAGCAGGCACCTAATATTGGGATGTTCTTGATTCACAACGGCATCGTGCGCGCCACCCCGCGTCATGCTGTTCGCGCAGAAGCTGCGCGTCCTGCCGAGGCACCTGAGCGCGATGCGCGCGTGGTCGCCGTGGACTTCTCCTACGACAAAGCAGGGCTTGAAGCGGCGCTCAAAGAAGCACTTAGTTGGGAAGGCGTATATTACGTGCAAGCGTGGCTCAACGAAGGACGCGTTGAAGTGGGTGAATCGCTCATGTACGTACTGATCGGAGCTGATATTCGTCCGCATGCTATCTCTGCGCTCGAGAAGCTCGTCGGACACATCAAGTCGCAGCTGGTGGAGGAACGTGAACTCTACGCTTAGCGCGCAGCGATGCAGACAGGCGCGGGACATGCAACCGTGTGCAGGGGAAGTTGCGCTACAATTAGCCGTTAGCTACGCTAACCACTTCTACAGAAAAGAACGCGCATGAGAAACACTCGCCTCGATAACTGCATCGCCTTCATCGGGCGCAAGAACTCCGGTAAGACCACGCTCGTTGAAGCACTTATTTCGGAGCTTGCTGCGCGCGGCATTTCCGTGTCCTCGATCAAACATCATAGCCATGATGATTTCGAGATCGATATCCCTGGCAAGGATTCTTATCGCCATCATGCAGCAGGTGCCGTTGCTACCGCTATCAGTAGCGCGAAACGCTTTGCGGTCGTAGAAGATCTTATACCATCCGATTCTGAGTCCGAAGAAGACCTGACCAACATCGAAGCTCTACTTCGCACACCTACGCAAAAAACGACGGATGCCTATGAGCAATGCGTGCGTGCGATCGGAATGCTACCTGCGTCGAATCTAGTCGTGATCGAAGGGTTCAAACGCTCAGGACTGCCCGCTGTAGAACTTCTCCGCACTGACAATCCTCGCGATGTTGAGGCGGCTCCCGCACTTATTGCGCGTATCAACGAATACATCTTAAACGGCAAAACAACAAATGATGCTGAAGGCGCACTTCCCGCTGCAGTAGTAACCGATATGGCTGAAGTAGCAGCTGCAGCGCTTACTGCAAATTTGCCTGTGTTCAATTTCTACGATATCTCACAGATATCCACCTGGCTTATCGATACCTATGCGAAGCCGCTCTATTCTGTGGTCATTCAGAGCGGCGGCGAGTCAAGACGCATGCGCCAATCGAAGGCGCTTGTGCCCTTCCACGGCAGACCGCTCATCGAGCACATGATCGGTAGACTTGCACCTTTAGCGAGTGAACTGATCGTAACCACTAACGAACCCGAAGAACTCACTTATCTACAGGTACGTTACCCAGGACTACGACTTGTTCCTGACAAATACGACAAACGTGGAGCGCTACCCGGATTCATCACTGCTCTTGAGGCAGCCAGCAATCCGCTCGTTGCTGTGATTGCTTGTGATCTGGTAAATGTCTCGGTAGACCTGATCGAATATGAGGCAGAGTTGCTCGAGCAGTCGCAGCGCGCTGATCTTTTCATGCCCTTCGATGCCGTAGTGCCCATGAGCCCCCAAGGAATCGAGCCGTTCTGCGCAGTCTATGAGCGCGAACGTTGTCTTGAGGTCGCCCAAGCTTGTTGGGATCGAAAGAAAGTACGCATGAGAAATATGATCGATACGCTGAATGTTCGCTTCATCGACGCAGAAAACGAACCTCTCTGCTACGCAAACTGTTTCCTTAATGTGAACACGCCTGAAGATCTTGCCCGCGCTGAAGGTCAAACCGCTTAAGCTGCGCGCAGGAACCCTATTCCAACGCGATACCCACATCCCGCAAAAAGAAAAGCCGGTGAGGCAACCTCGTCGGCTTTTTGCGCTCAGAGCACGTAGGGGCGCAAACGGTATGTGGCCTTCTTAGCGATAGAAGCGCGGATAGGCCACCTCGAGTTCGCGCTCTTCTTGCAAGCCTTCAAGGCTTTTGCGGGTAAGGTTTGCGAGTCCTTCGTAGAAGGGCTGTTCAGCAGCCTCTTCGAGCTGCTCAAGAAAATGAGAGGACCAGGTCAAGAGATGGTCGCACAAGAATTCGTCCACGAGTTCAGGGCGCTCTTCAGCGAGCCAGGCAAGCAACACGAGCATCGTGCCGATATGATCCTCTGGCTCGTCGCTCTCATCTTTTTCGATCGCGATGCCATTTCTTCGCATCCAGTCGCGCAGCTGCATGGTGGAAGCGCCGAACACGACCATATCCTTGTCGGTGTAGACCGAACCCCAGGGCGGCGCCGGCTTTGCCAGCGGACCCACGAACAAACGACGGTATTCCCACACAAGAGCATCGCTCTTCGTGCCTTCCGCAAGGCCTTCATGCATGAGCGCAAGCGCGCGTTCGGCATCTTCGGCGGAAACGAAGGGCCAATCCTTCGCAGCTGCTTCAACATCGAGCGATGCAAGCGCTTCAAGACCGGTCGCAACAACCTGCGCGTCATGTTCGGGATCATGCAGAAAAAGCGGGCCCAAGGTCGACCCCACGAACACGATCTCCGCCCGCGATTTATCGTCAAGTTTATCCATCATGCCTCCTGGCTTCATCAAACGCAGCATACGCTGACCGTCCCTATTGTGCCCGATACAAAGAAAGGGCTCAACCGCATGCGGCCAAGCCCTTTTTCCTTGGGTGAGGTTCCCTACAATCCTACGCCGATCTGCAAGGCGTAGAAGCACATGCGTGCGAGGAAGATCGCAACCGCGACCAAAACGACACCGACGATCACGAAGACCGTGAGCGGTGAGATCTTGATAGCGGCGAAACCGATGCCGTAGCCGATGACCGTAAGGATGATGAAGAGCACGAATGCCCAGATCATACTACCGGCGAGTTCACCAACAGGAAGCACCAGGTTGGATGCGGTCGAATCGATGATCCACAGCGCGATCACGCTTACCAAGCTCAGCACTGCACCCACCGTGAAGATAGCGAAGTGGATCGAACCTGCTTTGCCCTTCACAGACGCATCACCTGCGCCTGCCAGCGTGGTGATGAGCAAACCGAGCAACGTGCCGCCGAAGAACGTGAAGCCGATGATCGAAAGCGGCGTCCAGAAATTATTCCACGTAGGAATGGTGGGGATCGCATACGCAAGCCCGATGAAGAGCGCGGCGATAAGGCCAAGGATGCCTGCCACTAGCGCAAAGCCCTTGCGGGCGCTGTTGTTCTTCAAGCCGCCAGCAAGTGCGACGATCCAGTACACTGCCGCCACGATCATGAAGATACCAAATGCGGTGATCTCGTTAGCAAGTGGCGTTGAGCCGACCGTGTTCGCGATATTGAGCGCATGCCCCGGGTTCGCCAAATGGAAGAACGATGCGATAAGGCCCACCAATGCCACCAAGAGCGGAATGATGGTCAAACGATCGATCTTCTTGAGCTGGTCTTTCGAAAAATCTGCGAAGCAGAATGAAAGCGCGAGCATGAAGAACGCACCCGCACCGAGAGGCGCTAGCGTTGTGAAAAAAGTGAGTGGGAATTCATGTACTGCGAGTTCCATGCTTACTGCACCTCCTTAGGATTAGCAACATGCGCCTTCGATGCCGCAGGATCGAGCGCTGCTGGCGAAGGCTTTATCGTGATGTTGGGGTGCGTATAAGACGCCGAAGGCATCGGATGGATCTCTGCCGTGTCGCCATACTTCTTGCGTAGCTCGTCAATCGGACCAAAGTCGAGCGCACGCAACGGACACGACATGACGCATATCGGCTGCAAACCTTGATTGAGGCGCTCTTCACACCCATTGCATTTGACCGAGTAGCCAAGCTCGCGACTGACCTTAGGCGCGTTGTAAGGGCATGCCATGACGCAATAGCCGCAGCCAACGCACTTGGTCTCATCTACGAGCACCAAGCCACGCTTGCCTTCCTTGTGCATTGCCGTGGTGGGGCAAACGCTCACGCAGGCGGGATCATCGCAATGATTACACGCCATGGAAAGGTGATAGAACAAGCAATCGGTGGTGTAGATATCGTCTGCTTGCTTTTCCCAGGTGCCGCCTTCAAGGTCGTACACCTTGCGGTAGGCAACATCGAGCGCGCTGTCTTTGTAGTCTTTACAGGCCATCACGCACGTTTTACATCCCGTGCAACGGGAGTTGTCATAATAAAAACCATACTGAACCATGATGCACCTCCCTAAGCCTTAGTAACTTCAGCGATGATGGAATTGGAAGGGCCATTGCCATGAGCCAAGGGTGAAGGCACATAGGTGGTAAGCGTATTGATGCAGCCACCCTTGTCGAGCTTGTTGCCCTTCATGTCGGCATCGTGCCAGAAGCCCTGTGGCATAGCAACGACGCTCGGCACGATACGGCTCGTGACGTGCGCTTCGATCTCAACTTCACCTGCCGGGCTCTTCACGCGCACCTTGTCGCCGTCGTGAATGCCACGCGGATCGGCATCGAGTGGATTGATCCACAGGCGATGGCGATTGTAGTCCTTGAGCACTTCGAGCGAACCGAACGAAGAGTGGGTACGCGCCTTGTCGTGCCAACCCGACATGTAGAGCGGGTATTCGTCGGTAACGGCACCATAACCTTCCACGCCCGGATCGAAGATCGGAATAGGCGAGATCACCTGACCTTCCGTAAGGCGGCCTTCCAACTCGCGATCCTCTGCGATCTTAGCGAGCGCTTCGGAGTAGATTTCGATCTTGCCCGAAGGCGTGTTCCAGGGATGACCCACGGGGTCCTTGACGTTCTCTTCGAAGGCGATAGCGGTAGGAAGCTTACGCTTGTAAACACCCTGCTCAAGGATGCCTTCCCAGCTGGGAAGCTCGGGGTCTGCCGCAGCGCCTGCCTTGTAGAGCTCTTCGATCCATTCGTCCTGGGTCTTACCGAGCGTGAACTTATCACGCACGCCGAGCTTTTCAGCGATGTCGGCATGAACGTCGTAGATCGGACGGCACTCGAACGGCGGCTCCTGCGCCGGACCACCCACGGTAACACCCCAGTAGTACTCGGAGTAGCCGTTGGTGGACATGTTGAGCTGCTCGGCGCGCATGGCGTCGGGAAGCAAGATGTCGCAGTATTTCGCGGAGTCAGTCATGAACGTATCGCAACCCACGATGAACTCGCACTTGCTCTCATCGGAGAGCACCTCGTAGACCTTGTTGATGTCACCATGCTGGTTAGAAATGCAGTTGCCCGCATAGTTCCAGAGCATCTTGATGCCATTCTTCGGCTTCTCGATCTTGGCCGCAGCTGCCGCCATTTCGGGATTCTGCGCGCCCATGAACAGTGCGATCTCATCAGTTGCATCGAGTTCCTTCTGGAAGTCTTTGCCCTCGTCGATGCACTTGAGCCACGAATAGCAGCTGATCTTGGCGTTCACCATGTTCATCGGAGCGCCATTCGGGTCTTCGTCTGATGCGGGCAAGCTGCCAACCGGAGCTCCCGGAGGTTCTGCTTCGCGCATGCCAGAGTTCGTGCCCGGCTTGCCAAGGTTGCCTGTGAGCAGGGCGAGCATGCAGACTGCACGCGTTGCCGATTCGCCGTTGGAGTGGCGCTGAAGGCCCCAACCCTGAACCACGAAGACCGCTTTTGCGTCGTGGATCTTGGCAGCTAGTTCGCGAATCTTCTCCGCGGGAACGAGCGTGATCTCTGCAGCCCATTCAGGGGTCTTCTCGACCTTGTCGTAACCGAGGCCCATGATGTAGTCGTGATAGGACTTGTTCTGGCCCTTCGCAGAAGCCGGCATCGTCTCTTCGTCGTAGCCTACGCAATACTTGTGCAGGAAGTCGAGGTCAACCCAATCGTTCGTGATAAGTTCGTGCGCGATACCCGCAACGAGCGCCGCGTCGGTGCCCGTACGGATCGGCAGCCATTCAGATGGATAGCCCGCCGCAGTTTCGTTCAGACGATAATCGATGTGGATGATCTCGGGTCCTGCTTCACGCACCGTGTTGTAGTCCCAGACCACATTCGCGCCGCCCATGCGGTTGTCGGCGGGGGAATTGCCGAACATCAAGACCAGGTCGGCGTTTTGTGCCTGATCGACCGATGAAGCAGAGATGTTCTCATAAGGTGATACCCCGACGCCATACATGAACGGCATCACATATTGGTGCATGCCCGTTGAATAGTCGCCATACATGGGCAAGTAGCCGCCTACGCAGTTGAGCAAACGCTCGACCGAACGCCCGGTTGCTGAATACATGCCCGTTGCGTAGTTCACATAGATGGAATCGTTTCCGTAGGTGTCGATGGTGTAGCGAATCTTGTCGGCAATGGTCTTGATCGCTTCGTCCCAGCTGATGCGCTCGAACTTTCCTTCACCGCGAGCGCCTACGCGCTTCATCGGATACTGGAGGCGATCCGGATTGTTCACCCACTGACGCATAACGCGACCGCGCAAGCAGGCGCGCGCTTGGAAATCATCGTTTCCGATATCGTCGGTGGTCATGTATTGGATCTTGCCGTCTTTGGTATGCCAGTGGAAAATGCAGCGTCCACCGCAGTTGACGTTACATTGGCTCCAAACGAGCTTTTCCGGCGTGTCGGCATGCGCAGGTTCAACGTTACTGAATACAGCTTGTGATGCCGCCATGGTTCCGCCTGCTGCAGCTAATGCGCCCAAAGCTCCGGTGGCCTTCACGAACGTACGACGTGAAACGGCCGGAAGCATATCAGACATAGCTCTCCCCTTTCTTCCCTTGTTGCGAGCAGAACGCCCTTCCCCAAAGGCATACCGCTCAACCCTTCTCTTCTGAAGCGTTAACCACAGCTGTGAGCACGCATGATGCCTCGCATTTGTGGTTACGCTCCGCCCTCTCATGCATAGAAAGGGACATCTTTAATTCTAGTGTTGTTCCTCGATAAACTTCCGCATACGCAGTAACCATTTACCCACAGAAACGCCATTCATTATTCTATTTTGAGAATAAAATGCTTTACTTCGCTGAAGTGGGGCATTACGTGCGTTTGTTTTACAATAACGAGCATCATGTCGCATGCCTTTGCCTGGCATGCTGCAAAAGCGAAGCCTGAACGATCTGGAAGTGAACATGCCCTCTCTCCTCGATGCCGCAGAAGCGTTTTCCAAGCTAGGAAAGAAGTCTGTCGAAATCGACCAGGCGGCCTGTGTGCGCGTGCGTCATCGTCACGCGAGCTGCATGGCGTGCTTTCAGGTTTGCGCGCACGAAGCGATCACACGCGACGATGATGGGTTGCTTGCTATCGACAACCACCTCTGCACGGGCTGCGGTGCCTGTGCAAGCGTTTGTCCAACGAGTGCACTGCAGCTTGTCGAAGACGTTCCCGAGCTTGTTCAGGCTGCGATCGAAAGTATCGCCGAACGGGCGGATGCCCTGCAAGATGATACGGACCCGAGCAGCGCAGGCGGCCTTCACGCCGAGAGACCCTGCGGCGCGCTCACGATAAGCTGCGAATATCTGCGCAACCAAGAGGCTGCACGCAGTACCGAACCAGCAGACAGAGCGGAAGCAGGCGACGCGCTTGTTGTTCCCTGCCTTGCCGCGCTTGATGAATCCACTATCATCGCCACCTCCTGCGCGGGCGTTGAGCTTCGCTATCGCAGTGCCGATTGCGCCATCTGCCCGAATGCGCAGGGCAGTCTTATCGCGGAAGTGAGCGAACAGGCCGAGCATTTGCTCGCAGCGCTCGTAGATGCTTCACCGTACGGGCTTTCGCTCCCTGGCAACGCGCGTGCGATCGCCCCCCAATGGACGATCGTCGAGGCAGAGAGCGAAGAAGCGTCTCGCGCCAACACCTCTCCCGAACTGTCGCGACGCGGCATGTTCGATCACTTCGTTCACCGCACGACCGATTCGATCGCCGAAGCTGCGGTAGGAACATTCTACGTAGGTGCAGAAACACAGCGCGAAAAGCCCGCGCTCGCACAGAGTCTGCTCGCCCGCAAGGGCTTGATGAAGCGCGTTGAACCCGTGCGCAATGAGCGTATTCTGAACGAACTCTATCGTATCGACCCTGCTTGGGCAGAAGCCACGTTGAACGCGGAAGATGATATCCATCTTCCAACTCGCCTTTTTGGGAGCGTGCGCGTTTCTGAAACCACTTGTGATCTTTGTGGCATCTGCATGACCTTCTGCCCCACGGGAGCGTTACGTGGTGTGGCAAACGAGCCAGTGAATTCATTCGTGGCACTTACGCGCAACACAGAAATTCATGGGCAACTGGACTTTCGCGCAAACGATTGCATGGCGTGCAACCTTTGCTTAGATGTCTGCCCGCATGATGCGCTTGAGCTTCAGCGCGGGATTTGCGCGCGCGACCTCTTCGCACTCGAGCCTCGCACCCTCATCAAAAGATGACAAACTACTCAGTCGTTCGTCATCTGAGCAATTCGTCTAGCAGGGTGGCAGCTTGTTCGTCGAGTTGTTTTTGCAGTTCTTCGTAGATGGCGATCAGACGACGTGCCTCGGGCGTGAGCTCGGAGCCCTTGTTCCCTTTGCGCCTCAGCAGCTGGATGTCGAACGATTCTTCGGCATGCTTCAAGATGCTCCATGCCTTGGAGTACGCCATTCCCATCTCTGCTGCCGCTTTGTTGAGCGACCCCGTTTCATCTACGAGCTTGCACAGGCTCACGATACCTTTCCCCAGCGCCGGAGTGTGTTCTTCGGTGTTCTTGGCTTTGATGATGAGTTTGACCTCGACTTCGAAATCGCGGGGATCCATGCGTGCTCCAATCTGGTTGTAACCATATTGTAAAACGAAGAGAGCTCTCTTCGCGCCAAGTTGATCTATTATTCTTATTCGAGAATATATTCTCAATCGAGAATAATTAAAATCGGGAAGGATGAAGATGGAACAGACCAAACCACACGCGAAGAAAGCGCTCGCGTTCCTTGCGATCATCGTGAGCCTCTTGGCTGCTTGCCTGCTTGCAGGCTGCAGCAGCTCGAACTCGCAAGAAAAGGTCGAGCTCGAGATCTATGCAGCGAATTCGCTCACCGACGCGATGAACGAAGCGCAGGAAGCCTACACCAAAGAGAATCCGAACGTAACCTTCAAAGATTCGCAGTATGAAGCATCCGGCACGCTCGTGCAGAAGATCGAGGCAGGTGGCGCACCTGACATCTTCATCTCAGCGAACAAGAAGAACATGGATAAAGTGGTCGAAGACGGCAAGATCGGCGAAGATAAACCCTTCGATCTCTTCGCGAACGACCTCGTTATCGTGACCGCTGAAGACTCCGACATCGATGAGCTCGATCTGGCGCAGGCCTGCGATGGCAGCTACACTATTTCCGTAGGCGATAAGAACGTTCCTGCAGGCACCTATGCCAAGCAGGCGCTCTACACCGTTGGTTGCTACACTAACGAAAGCGGCACCGATGGCGAGATCACCGGCCCGATCAAGGGAAAGGTCACCGAAGCCGATAAGGTCGGTTCGGTCTGCTCGTATGCTCAGTCTGGTGAAGTCGATCTGGGCTTCGTCTACAGCTCCGATGTTATGCGCTACGGTGGCGTGAAGACCGTTTGCACCCTGCCAGCTGATACCCATCAGCCCATCGTCTACCCTGCTGCCGTGCTGAAGGATTCAGCGCACGCTGAGGCCGCAGCTGCGTTCCTCACCTGGTGCCAGGAAAGCCCTGAGGCTCAGAAGATCTGGCAAAAATGGGGATTTGAACTCGCTTGATCATGAATTCTGTCGGCAAACAGAACACCTTTTGGCTCACGCTCATCTTGGGTACGAGCCTTCTTTTCGGCGCGTTCTCGCTATGCGGGAGCATGCCTACGTTTGCCTATGGTGCACCTGCTGAATCGGCTCAAACAGGCGGTTCGGCACAGGCGCAAGATGCCAATGCGAGCACGGCTTTCCAGGATGTTGAAGTATCTTCTGAAGGAAGTTCAGCGCGCACTTCCGACGTCGATTTCGCACTCTCGGATTTCTCCCGTGTCGAGAAAGGCTCGAACCGCCCGATCGAAGGCACGTACCAGGGCTATTGCTACTTGATGGACGCGCCTGCCGATTCTCTTTGCTTGGTTGACTTGTCGGGTGTGGTGGTGGTCTACGTTCCTGAGGCGCTTGCAAAACAGAACGGGCTCGACCTTGCAAACGAACAGACCCAGGCCAGCCTCAAGCTCCTATTCAGTGCGCTCGATTCCTATGATGCCCAAGGTAATTCCGTTGTGAAGAACGATGCGGAATGGCTGTTCACGAGCAAGCAGGCCTTCACCACGCACGGCCTTACGATCGGCTTTTCCCAGGAATATAAACCAGGCTATTTCTACACCTCCGTCCAAACCGACACGGGCGCAGATGTGATGGGTGAAGAAAGCCCCCTTGCTACCGATGCGAACCTGCGCCTCGCGCATGTCGATTACGCCAACCTACAGGCGAGCGATGCGGTGGCCATCGCGGCGGCTCCTTCGGCCTTCGAACAACTTGGCAGCTTCTTCCAGACCCTCGACTGGTCGCCCCTTCTGGTCACGCTCAAGACCACGGGCACCGCTATCATCTTCATCTTCATCTTGGGGTTGCTCGCTGCTTGGTGGACGCTGCGCTTGAAGCCGCGCACCCAAAGCATCATGGACGCGATCTTCACGATCCCGATGGTGCTACCACCCACGGTCTGTGGCTTCCTGTTGCTCATGTTCTTGGGACGCAACACCCCCGTTGGCGCATGGTTCGACCAGATCGGGTTCCCGCTCGTCTTCAGCTGGCAGGCGACCGTTATCGCAGCGGTGGTCGTGGCCTTCCCGCTCATGTATCGCTCGGCACGCGGCGCCTTCGAGTCGATCGATGCCGATATGCTCGATGCTGCCCGCACGCTCGGCTGGAGCGAAGGACGCATCTTCTTCCGACTCATGCTGCCGCTTGCCTGGTCTTCCGTGGCTGCCGGCACCATGCTCGCCTTCGCACGCGCGCTCGGCGAGTTCGGCGCAACGCTCTTTCTGGCGGGCAACTATGCAGGTATCACGCGCACCATCCCCATCGCCATCTACTTCGAATGGATGGGTGGCAATATCGAGGCGGCGTTCTTCTGGACGATCGTGGTGATCATCATCTCCTTCGCGGTGATCTTCGCGATCAACCTCTGGAGCAAGCGCACGACGAAGTATCGTCGTAAGGAGGTGGAACTGTGAGTCTGGTGGTCGACATCGAGAAGCACTACGGCACCTTCGATCTGAAAGTTGCCTTTGAAGCGGCGCACGAAACGCTCGGCTTCTTGGGCGCCTCTGGGTGTGGCAAGTCGCTCACACTGCGCTGCATCGCCGGTGTTGAAACGCCTGATGCAGGTAAGATCGTCGTGAATGGCAAGACGTATTTCGACAAGGCTCCTGGCAAGAAGGCATCCGTGAATCTTTCTGCGCAGGAACGCAAGAGCGCGCTGCTGTTCCAGAATTACCAGCTCTTCCCGAACCTTACCGTGAAGGCGAATATCGCAGCGGGCATTCCGCGCGAGGTGCTCAAGCGAAACGGTGATGCGCTCATCGAGCGTCAACTCACGCGCTTCGGGCTTCGCGGGCTGGAGAAGCGCTACCCCCTGCAGCTTTCCGGTGGTCAGCAGCAACGCGTGGCGCTCGCGCGCATGCTCGCCGCCCAGCCCGCGATCCTCATGCTCGACGAACCGTTCTCTGCTCTCGATGCGCACTTGAAGAGCGAGCTTGAACAGAGCTTGCTCGATCTGTTCGCCACCTATGAAGGAACCATCCTCTATGTTTCGCACGATATCGATGAGGCGTTCCGTTTCTGCGATCGCATTGCGGTGGTGAGCGATGGCACGATCGATGAGATAGCGCCCAAGGATGAGCTCGTGCACGAACCGCGAAGCTTGGCAGCGATCCGGCTTTCGGGTTGCAAGAACACCACCCCGGCACGCTATGTGAGCGATCATCGCGTATACCTACCTGAATGGGGCGTGGAGATGGAAACGAAGCGCGTGGTCCCTCATGACGTAGCCTGGCTTGGCGTGCGCGCCTACCACATCAAGCAGGCGCGTGAAGGTGCCGCGGCATCGAACGCGCAGCCCAATGTGTTCAGGATGCGCTGCGACCGTGTGAGCGATTCGCGTTTCGAGCGTGCCGTCATGGCTGCGTTCGTCGACGAGAAGGGAACTCAGCTTCCCACGGCTCTTCACCTGCAGAGCACGCAGGATAGCAAAGTGCGCACCCCAGCACCGCCAGAAAATACCGAGCAAGCATTCCTCAAAAGTCATGTACGATGGAATATCGACAAGCACATTACCGCCGATAACGCTCTGCCTGAGAGAGGAGACTGCGTGTTTCTCACCTTCCCTCCTGAAGCGCTCTATGTGGTGACCCATTAGTCACCTTGCGCAAAGGGAAGCCGAAACACCCTGCTAGTCCTATGAAAGATCGCTTTGGACGCAACATAGATTACCTGCGCATCTCGCTCACCGACCGGTGTAATTTGCGCTGCGTATACTGCATGCCCGAAGCAGGCGTTGAAACCCGCGAACATGATGAGATCCTCTCCTTCGAAGAGATCGTGCGTGTGGTGGAAGTGGCTGCACGTTGCGGCATCAAGCACTTGCGCTTCACGGGCGGCGAGCCGCTCGTGCGTAAAGGAGCGCAGGACCTGATCGGCGCTTGCAAGAATGTCCAGGGCATCGAAGATGTGGCGATCACCACCAATGGTGTTCTCCTGCCACGCTTCGCAAGCGAGTTGAAGGCAGCAGGGCTTTCTCGCGTGAACATCTCGCTCGATTCGCTCAACCCCACCACTTATCGCACACTCACCCGCTGTGGAAACTTGGACGATGCACTTGCGGGCATCCATGCAGCACTCGATGCTGGCTTCGATCCGGTGAAGATCAATACCGTGGTCATCCGCAGCATGAACCAAGATCTGGCTGCGTTCGCGCGCCTCACGAAAGAGCTCCCGCTCCATGTGCGCTTCATCGAATACATGCCGCTTGGTTCGACCTGTTCTTCCGAGGTTGCTCACTGGGATGAGAGCGAGGTCATTCCCTTGCCTGAATTGATCGAGACGCTCACCGCAAGCTGCGTTGAGGCTGGCCTGGGTGCTCCCTATTCGCTCGACAACGCAGACCAGCACGCACTTGTGCCCGCTGGCTGGGGGCCTGCGCGTTACTGGAAGCTTCCCGACTCAAGCGGAACGATCGGGTTCATCACTTCGGTGTCCGACCATTTTTGTGCTTCTTGCAATCGCTTGCGCCTTACCGCTGATGGCAAGCTGCGCCTGTGCCTTTTCTCCGATGAAGAGCTCGATGTAAGAGCAGCACTTCGCCAGGGCACTGTAGAAGACGTTGAAGCGTTGTTCTGGCAAGCCATGAAGCAGAAGCCCGAAAGTCACGCTGCGCGAACCGGCACCGTACGCGAAATGGTCCAAGTGGGTGGCTAAGCGCTAGAATAGACGCGAACGATACGAACGCACGTCGAAGAGGAACCGATGGCAGACGAATTGAAGCTGAATCACTTAACTGAACAGGGCAATGCCCATATGGTCGATGTGTCCGAAAAAGCCGAGACCAAACGCATTGCCATTGCCGAGGGCTTCATCACCATGCAGGCTGGAACGCTCGCCACCGTGCTTTCTCACCGCGCGAAAAAAGGCGACGTTATCGCGACTGCGCGCATCGCCGGCATCATGGCGGCGAAAAAAACGAGCGAACTCATTCCGCTTTGCCATCCGGTCATGCTCACCAATGTGACCATCGATCTGCTTCCCATCTGGGGCGATGATGCACCCGCGACCGAAAAGCAGGCGAGCCACGCAAGTGGCCCTCACCCTTGCGGCATCCATGTGGTAGCGCAGGCTTCGCTGGTGGGAAAGACCGGCGTTGAGATGGAAGCGCTCACGGCTGCTTCGGTTGCCTGCCTTACCATCTACGACATGTGCAAGGCGATCGATCGCGGTATGGAGATCGGCGAAGTGCGCCTCGTGCATAAAGAAGGCGGCAAGAGCGGTGTTTGGCACCGCTCGTAGCGGTGGGTCCTTCCGCTCTTAAGAATAAGACCTCTGAAACGAATTCACTTCTTGATAAAAGATTCCATCTTATTGATAGCTTTTAAACTATTTGCTGAATTTCTCAATGAATTGTGAAGCTGGAAGAACGAAGGAATACATCTGATAAGCGCTATAGATCGGTTGCTTCAATAAAGACTGAATACCCGCCGGGCGCTCTTTATACTCATTCTTATCAGGCTAGCTCTCCAAGAAAAGATTCAAGGTGCTTGAACAAGTCATGATTCAAAGAATAGTGCATCCATCGACCGTCTTTTCTTGATTTGACCAAACCGCAACTACTCAGAAGCTTCATGTGATGAGACAATGTTGGCTGCGCTATGTTAAGAGTGTCGAGCAAGTTACAAGCGCATATCTCTTCTTGCTTAGCAATGAGCATAACGATGCGCAATCGATTTTCATCTCCAAGAATCTTGAATACCTGTGCGGCATCCTTTGAAGTCATCGCTAAACCTCTATCCTCACATAGTTCGATATTTCTCTATATTCTCTTACGAATGATGCTCGGTCAAGAAACTTACTTACTCTGTAGTGCAACAAAGCAGCTTTTCGACCTCATCAACTTTGAGCACCTTTCCCTGCGAGACGATTTTCCCGTTCACGAGAAGCGCAGGCGTGGACATGACTCCTGCCTCAGCTATCGCGGCTGGGTCTGTGACGTATTCGACGCCCACCGAACCGTCTGCCTTCGAAGCAGCAGCCTGGGCGTTCTCGTGGAGCTGGTGGCAGCGCTTGCATCCCGGGCCCAGCACCGTGAGCGTGATAGATTCCGCCCCAGGCGCATCGCAGGCGTCCCCGCAGTCGCACGGCGCAGCGATATCGCCCTCGGGCAGCTCCACGATCTCCATCTCGCAGCAGCAGCTCTCCTTCTTTTCTTCCTTGCCGAATATCTTTCCGAAAAGTCCCATTTCTATATCCTTTCTCTTAAGGGTCTCCTGTCTTTGTTTTGCCCGCATGACATCACGGCATAATGAGCGTGAATGCGAAGCCGGTGCCTATGGCAACGAGCAGGATGCACAGTACGAACGTCACCACCATCGGCTTCTTGAATATACTGTTCAGAAGCGAGACCTCGGGGATGGAGCACCCGGCACCGCCCAGTATGAGCGCGATGACGATGCCCGAGGACACGCCCTTCTCCATGAGGATGCCCGCGATCGGGATCATCGTCTCCACACGGATGTACATGGGTATGCCGATCACTGCGGCGAGCGGGATGGCCCAGAGGTTGTCCGCGCCCGCGAATCCCTCAAGAAGCTCGGTCGGCACGAACCCGTAGATGAACGCCCCGATGCCTGCGCCGAGGAGCAGCCAGCCGAAGACACCCTTGAACAGCCCAACGGCATCCGTAAGGGCGTACTTGCAGGCCTGCGCTTGCTTCTGCCAGAACGTTCCCTTCAAGTTCTCCCATGTTGCCTCGTCGCCCCCGCAGCATCCACCCTTAACGGCAACGTTCTTGATGTAGCGCGAGAACCCGATCGCGTCGAGCACGAGCCCCGCGCATACCGCGAACGCGAAGGTAATGACGGCGTAGACCGCCGTTGGCACGGGACCGAAGAACACGAGCAGGAGCGCGATTATCGCGGGGTTAAGTATAGGGGAGGTCATCAGGAACGAGATAGCTCCTGAGAAGGGCGCGCCGCTCTTGAAGAGGCCCACCAAGACGGGGATGGTGGAGCACGAGCAGAACGGCGTTACCGCGCCGAGCGCAGCGCCCAGAATCGCGTTGGTCACCTTGTGTGGACGCGAAAGTATGCGCTTGATGCGGTCCTTGGACACCCACACTTGCAGCAGGGCTACGAAGAAGCTTATGGCGACGAAGAGCAGGAACAGCTCTCCAAACAGGTAGACGAACGTGCCTAGGACGTTAAGCAGGTTCTCCACGGTGAATAAGCTATCGAACATTTCCATCTCCTTGGAGGCCATCGGGGCTGACAGGAAGGAGCTTGGAGCTCGAACATCCGCCGACCGAGACCTCGCGAATCAATTTGTCAGTTACCGTTTGCGAGGCTGGCAGGCTCACACCGACCTGCACCTGTACCTCCTCTTACATCTGCACATGGCAGTCTCCTTCACGCGAACAGGGGTTGTAGCCAGTTGAACACATAGCCGCTTATGATCATTCCGACGAGACAAAGACCAATGAATGTAGCAAGCAACTTCGGCTTGACCACGCGTGAAAGCATGGTGAGCGATGGAATCGACAGTACGGTAACGCTCATCATAAAAGCGAGTATGGTGCCAAGGCCGACACCCTTCTCAAACAACGCTTCTGCAATAGGAATGGTCCCAAAGATATCAGCATAGATCGGTGCGCCAACGAGCGTGGCAAGCACGACTGCAAACGGGTTGCCATCACCAAGAATTGCCTCGATGATTTCTTGCGGAATCCAATTGTGAATAAGCGCGCCTATCGATACGCCAATAAGAATGAACGGAAACACTTTGCGGAAAGTCTCACCAGTTTGCCCAAGAGCATAGGATATACGTTGCTTTTTCTTCAGGCTTTGCACCTGTGCAGCATCAAGTGGTTCACCCCGCACAAAGTCAGCGACCTGATCCGACATCTTCAATTTCTGAATGATCGAACCTCCCACAACCGCAATGATAAGACCAACGATCGTATAGATAAAAGCAACGTGCGGTCCAAAGATACTCATGATGAGAACGATTGAGGCAATGTCTACCATGGGAGAGGATATGAGAAAAGAAAAAGTAACGCCAAGGGGCAAACCCGCACGCGTAAAAGCAATGAACAACGGAATGGACGAACAGGCGCAGAAGGGCGTTACCGTTCCGAGCAGCGCCCCCACCACGTTGCCACTAAAACCTTTGAAACGCCCAAGAATGCGCTTGCTTCGTTCGGGTGGAAAGTAGCTCTGAATATAGCTGATGATGAAAATCATCACACAAAGCAATATAACGATTTTTATGGTGTCATAGATAAAAAAATGAAGGGTTCCACCCCATCGAGACGAAGCATCCAGACCAAGCGCATCGATGAATATCGCAATCAGATCCGAGAGCCACTGCATCTTAAGAAGTTGATCCATTAAGAACGATCCAACAGCGTCCATATTTCCCCTATATATTTATAATCATCAATATAACGTATTTTAATAATATTGATAGATTTATATATGTCAATATATTAGGAACGACACAGCACTTCGGTTTGGCTGAAGAGCTTTTATTCGGTGTTAGTGGCCTTGTCCGTCCATCATCGCGAGCGCATGCTCGAGTACCTCGTTCACGGCCTCCCAGTTCTCGCGCACCGCTTTTTCGCTTCCCGGGAAATTGATCACGAGCGTCTTACCACGCTGCATGCACATCGCGCGTGAGAGCATCGCACGGTTGGTGAACTTCATGCTATAAGCGCGCATGCCTTCGGCAATGCCCGGAACAGAGCGGTCGCACACATCTTCGGTAGCCTCTGGTGTTACGTCGCGCGGAGAAAGCCCCGTGCCACCACACGTGATGACGACATCAGCTTCGAAACGACCGCACGCTGTCACGATCGCTTGCGCGATGAGCGAGCGTTCATCGGTCGTTACGACATGCGAAACGCACGTCCATCCTTTTTCGGCGATAAGCTCTTCGAGCACGTTGCCCGCCGTATCGGTCTCAAGCGTACGCGTATCTGAACACGTGATTATTGCGAACTTCATGAGATAACGCTCCCTTCCTCAACGTCGAGCAAGATGCACTCGACTTGCGCACCCGCTGCAATGCGCTTGCCCTCTGGCACCCCTGCTGGCAGCACCGCCAGGCAATTTCCTCGTTGAAGCGTGCCGAATAGGCCTGAATTCTGGTTCTTAGCAGGCACGACTACGAGCTTGCCTTCTTCATCATGTGTAAGCGTAGCGCGTAAGAGCAGCATGCGCCCATCCTTCTTCTTGCGATCCTTCGTGAGCGTTGCCTTCACACGTGGGCGCTCGAAGGTGGTGAAGCCCTGCATCTTGCGCAGCGCTGGACGAATGAACATCTCGAAGCCGCAGTAAGCTGCTGCTGGATTGCCCGAAAGGCCGAAGACCGGAACGCCCTCCACGAAACCGAAGGCCTGAGCTTTGCCGGGGCGCATGTTCACGAGCGTCATCTCAAGCGCACCCATCTGCTCGATCACGTCTTTGATGAAGTCGTAATCGCCATTCGATGCACCGCCCGAGGTAACCACGAAATCATGATTCATGAGCGCGGTTTCCACAGCATCGCAGATCGCGATGAAGTCGTCTTTGACGATCGGGAAAATAGTAGGGATACCGCCAGCTTCTTTCGCACAAGCAGCCAGCGCATAGGCATTGCCGTCGCGAATCTGCCCAGGACCAGGCACGACCGTAGGCTCGACCAGTTCACTGCCGATCGAGATGATGGCCACCTTGGGGCGACGATAGACCGGAACCTCCATGATGCCGCAACTTGCGATGAAACCGACCCCTGCCGCGCGAATCACTTCGCCGGCATGGATCGCCACTTCACCACGCGCGATTTCTTCGCCCGCTTCGCGGACATTGCTGCGCAGCGCCGTAGGTTCCGTGAACGCAACGCAAGATCCCGCACGGCCATCTCTTCCTTCGTAATCGACCAGCTCGTATTTGACGACCGAATCAGCGCATGCGGGCACGGGAGCGCCGGTCATGATGCGCACGCATTCATCATGTGCCAGATCACCTTCATAGGTGGAACCAGCGGGGATTTCCGCAACGACCTTCAGCTTCACAGGAGCGTCTGCTGTCGCGCCTTCGATCTGTGCTGCTTTGAGCGCGAAGCCATCCATGGCTGCATGGGCGAACGGCGTGATATCGATATCACTGGTGAGGTCTTCGGCAGCCACGCGCCCTACCGCATCAATAAGACTCACCTGCTCAACTTCAAGCGGATGGATGTTCTTGAGGACGATCTCGCGTCCTTCTTCGATGCTCACCATCTCTAGATCTTTCATCATTTCCCCTTCTCGATGTTCCCCATGGTTCCTTATGATTTCCCTTTAGACCAGGTGCTCTACAGATCGTGTTGCGCCTTCAAGTACGTGCGCATCGAATAGAGCGTTATGTCGCTGCGATTCACCACGCCCACGATCTTGCCTTTGTCGAGCACGGGCACCTTCTTCAAATGATTATCGCCGAGCACGCGGCAAACTTCGGGAAGCGTAGCAGAAAGGTTGATTCCCACCACGCCTTTCGTTGCCACGTCCATCACGTTCATGCGCATGAGCGCGGCAAGCTTCTCGTCGAAGGTGTCGTTGTCGTTCGAGGCCTGCATGATCATGACGATCGGATCGGTGTAGAGATGGCTGCGCTTGGAAAGGAAGCGCATGATGTCGCCATCGGAAACGAACCCGACCGCGCGTCCTTCGCTATCCACGACTGGCGCCGCGCTGATCTTGCGTTCGACGAGCACACGCATTACATCGAGCACCGAAGAGCTTTCGGGCACCATGAACACATCGGTCTTCATAATCGATGCGAGCACGCTCTGCTTCTCCTGCTTATCCAGGTCGACCTTCGTTTCCGCATCGCCGTTCTTCACGAAGATGAGCACAAGGATGAATCCGATAGCGCAGAGCACCGCAGAAACCCCGAATGCGGCATCCACGCCGTGCACGCCGGCAAGCGTTGTGGATTCGGTTGCCATGAGCGAGACCGACACCATCGCGAACACCGAGGTGAGGATAGCGGTTCCCAGCGAGCCCGCGATCTGGCGGAAGGTGTTGTTCACCGAGGTGCCATGATTGATCAGGTCGTTAGGCAGCGCGTTCATCGCCCAGGTGGTGATGGTCATGTTGATGAGCGCCATGCCGAAAAGACGGATAGCCATGACAACCGCCACATAGACGAGGCTCACTTCAGGTCCTAGGAAGGCGAGCATGACCGTGCCGATCGTGAGCATGAGCGTGCCGGTAACAGCGAGCACGCGCGGCCCGTGGCGGTCGAACCAGCGCCCTGCGATCGGGCCCATGATGCCCATGATAAGCGCACCGGGTAAGAGTACGAGACCAGATTCGGTGGCAGAATAGCCAAGCAATGATTGCAGATAGATAGGCAGCAAGATACCCACGGAAAGGAGCGCCGCCTGCACGACCATGCCGATGATCGTGCCCATCAAGAAGGTCTTGTTGGCAAGCACCCGCACGCGCAACATAGGGTGTTCCATCGAAAGCTGACGGCGAAAGAACAGTACGATCACCACGAGGCCGACAATGAGCGAGACGAAGAATTCGATGCCAAAACCGCCATTGCCGATGATGGAGAAGCTATAGAGCAGCGAGCCGAAGCCGAGCGTGGAGAGCACCACCGAAGGAACATCGAGCCTGGCATGCGCATGCTTTGCGGGGACGCGATCCATGGTGAAGGGTGTAACGAGCGCTACGATCGCCGCAAAGGCAGTTACCACATAGAACATGATGTGCCAATCGGCAGCATCGATGACCACACCAGCAGCCGTGGGGCCAATAGCCGGGCCGAAGGCCATCACGATGCCGAAGAGCCCCATCGCGAAGCCGCGGCGCTCGATCGGGAACGTGAGCATGAGCACGCTCATGACCATGGGCATGAGAACACCCGCGCCCACTGCCTGAACGATACGACCAGAGAGCAATACCGGGAAATTCGGCCCCCAAGCAGCGAGAAGCGAGCCGATCGCGAAGATCGACATCGAGAACATGAAGAGATTGCGGATAGGAAAGCGATCAATCAGAAACGCGGTCACGGGAACCATAATGGCGTTCACGAGCGTGAAGCCGGTGGTGAGCCACTGACCTGTGGCGGCATTGATGCTCATGTCGACCATGATGGAAGGCAGCGCTGGCGCTACCACTGTTTGGTTGAGCACTGTCACGAACGTGCCCACTAAAAGCAGCACGATCATGACCGTCTGTCTGTGCGTTAATCCCAGGCGGTTGACCTTCGTTGTGGTCGTATTCGCCATGAGGGGTTACTCCGTTGGTTCTTCTTCGGAATCTAGTTTGAATTCAACACCGATCTTATCGATACGCAGCGCATCCATTGCCTTAGCCGTGAAGGTGATCGTACGTTTATCGTGATGGATCTCAATCGAATCGCCTTCAGCGGGGATCTTGTCGATCAAGTCGAGCATGAGCCCTCCAACGGTCTCATAGTCGTAGATAGGCACTGGCTCGAAGCCGAGGAATTCCACGAACTGGTCGACCGGGAGCGAGCCATCGACCAGATAGCTGTTCTCGCCCACCTTCAGGATCTCGTCCTGATCGTCGTGGAGGTATTCGTCTTCAACGCTTCCGATGATCTGGCCGATCACGTCGCTCATCGTAACGATACCCGACGTGCCGCCATGTTCATCGACCACTACAGCGATCTTGGTGTGCTTGTCCTGCATCATCTGCATGAGCTTGTCGAGCGCCAGGCTTTCAGGAACCGGATTGATATCGCGAATTACCAGGTCATCCTTGGTCGAATCAGGCGGCAAGCGATACGCATCCTTAATGTGTATGAAGCCGATGATGTTATCGGTGTTGTCCTTATAGACCGGATAGCGCGTGAATTTGTTCGCACCCATGATCTCGAGGATCTCTTCCAGATCATCGTCGATGTCGATCGCGATCATGTCGGTACGCGGGGTCATGATGGCTTTTGCATCTTTGTCATCAAGATCGAAGACATTATCGAGGATCTCGAACTGATCGGTAGCAAGCTCGCCGCTCTCTGCGCTTTCCTCGAGCAGGATCTTGATCTCTTCTTCGGTATACGCCTGATGTTCGCTTGCAGTATCGTGACCGGTCAAGCGCATGATGCCATTAGTGGTGGAGTTGAAGAGCCACATGATGGGGTACGTGATGCGATAGAACCAGTAGAGCGGCGTGGCCGAGAAGAGCGCATAGCGTTCGGTGTTCAAGATGGCCATGGATTTCGGCACCAGTTCGCCAAGGATAACGTGCAGCGCTGTGATGATGATGAAGCCGATAGCAACCGCGATCGCGGAAACCGCTGCATCGGGCAACCCCAGCGCAGTAAGCGGCTCGTGGATCACGCTTGAAACAGCAGGTTCGCCCAACCAGCCGATTGCCAGCGAAGCGAGCGTGATGCCCAGCTGACAGGCAGAAAGATAGGCATTTACATTTTCGGAAATCTCTTTTGCTCGTTTCGCACCGCGTGCGCCTTCTTCAAGGAGAATATCGATCTGCGATTTCCTGACGCGCACGAGCGAAAATTCAGCAACAACGAAGAACGCATTCATCAGTAAGAAGAATGCGACTAAAAGTATACTGACAACAAACACCATTGAGGCTTACTACTCCTTAATAGGCTCTCTCTATGATTTTCCCCTAATCGTCTGTGCTGTTTTGCTTAACCATTGAATATACATCAAAACGTAACTAATGATCGGGAAGCATGCACCTCTTGTCTGTTTATTTTAGAGCTTCGATCTTTTCATTTCTCCGTTTTGTCTTGGTATTAGTAAAATCTACGATATGTCGACATTTTTTGAAAAGCTGGTGGCTGCTGTGCGCTTCCTCGGCCATTATCTTTGGATCGCCCTGAAAGCTCTTGGGCGATTCTTACTTTGGCTTGGTGCCCTGCTCGTGCGCTCTTTGAGCAACCTGATCACCTGGATTCGCCTGAACCTGCCACCACGCGTGCAGTTCATCTTGTTAGCAGTAGTGGTTGCGATCTTGATCGTGTTAGTTGCGCTCGTCTTCACCGGGCATGCTTGCACGTTCGCACCCGATTCCGAAGAGCCTGCAGAAGAGCAGCCGCCCGAGATCACTTACACGCCTGACGAGACCGACTATAGGCACATCGCGATCCAACCCGATACCATTACCTCGTTTTCACTCGTCGAAAGCGGCAACCAGATGTATGCCAGCCTTTCGGAAGATGAGAATCGCTCCATCACTGAAGACCTTTCATGGCTCGAAGCCGATAACGAAGACGTGGGCTTTTTAATCATGAATCTGAACACGGGTAGCGGGTTCTGCTACAACATCGACACGCGCATCTATGGGGCAAGCACCTATAAAGCACCCATAAGCGCGTTCCTCTGCGAAGAATATATCGACGGCGGAACGCTTAATAAATCTGCTGTGAGTGACCGTATCGAAGACGCGATCGTATGGTCAGACAATAATTCCTATCGTTCGCTCAAGCACAGCTACGACGGCTCGGACCACAACAATTGGCTTTCAGAGATGGGGATCGACCCCGCTAACTACATGGCCACCTTCCCCTCCTATTCCGTTCGCGATTCCGCAACGCTCTGGACGCACATCTGGGATTACCTAAACTCGGGCAGCGACACCGCCACCTGGCTTAAAGGGCTGTTCGAACGCACCGAAACCTCCTTCTTGCGCAACGGCGCCGTTGAAGCCGGGATGGATAACGCAACCGTATATAACAAAGCAGGCTGGTGCGTTTCAGAAAGTGGCAGAGAAGATGCTGTTAACGATGCAGGCATCGTAGTTGATGGCGATAACACTTATCTGGTGGTTGCTTTCACGAGCAGACCCGATTCCCCTACTGCTGAAGCGAATCTCTCGGCTTTGTTCGCTTCGCTTTTGAAGGCACGCCACTCTCTCGATGCTTCGAGCGCCACCTGGGATAATGTCGAAGTGGTCGAAGCGCCTGCTGAGGGCGAAGGCGATACTGGCGTCGAGTTGGCAGTAGATTCTCCAGATGAAGGATCGACCACAGCGGTTGTGAAATCTGGCGCTTCTCAGGGAGATTCGACGATCGTTTACGCATCGGATACGCTGCTCATTTCAAAAGCCCCTCGCCAATATGCCATTGCGGAGTGGCGCTGATGACCGCGACTGAAGCACCAGCCAAGACGAACGTGATCGCTGAAGCGCCCGAAAAGCCGCAAACCTTCACGTCAAAATTGCTGATGCTCACCTGGGTTTTTGCTGCAATGTCCTTGCTTGGGCTTGCGGGCGAGACCCTACAGCACTATATCGCCTTCAACGGCGATGTCGAAAGCCGTGCAGGGCTTTTGTGGGGGCCGTTCTCCCCCATCTACGGAACAGGGGCGTTCCTTCTTACCGTCTTCGCGCTCAGGCTCGATGGCGCCAAGTTCCACTCGAACTTCAGCATCTTCTGCATTGCTGCTGTGGTGGGTGGCGCAGTGGAGTATTTGGCGAGTTGGGCAATGGAGGAGTTTTGGGGCATCGTTGCCTGGAGCTACCTTGAAGCGCCTGGTAACTTCAACGGCCGCACCGACATCTTCCACATGGTCATTTGGGGAATACTCGGGCTTGTGTGGGTGCGCCTAGGCTACCCCTTCGTTAAGAAGATCTTCGCAAAGGTGAATACGGAGGGTCTTGCCTATCGTATCGTGACTTGGGCACTCTTCGCGTTCCTCATGGTCGATATCGTTATGACCGTGGCTGTGATGCTGCGTGCCGATGCGCGCTGCCACGGCGTGGAGGCCACCACCCCCATCGAAACTGCCTTCGATACCTATTATCCCAACGAAGTGCTGCAAGCGCGCTTCGAGAACATGGGTGGCATCGGCCGCCCTGATTAAGGTGACAAACAGCCGGTCGTTCGTCACCTTTTAAGCTTTAGCGCCGTATTGGGCGTAATAGGAATCGATGGCTGCTTTGAGCGCATCGTCGATGATGATCTTGCCCTGCACTTCCTTGTTGTACAGGCATTCGGTCACCTCTTCCATAGTTACGATGGCAGCCGTGGGAAACCCATAGCGCTCCGAAACCTCATCGAGCGCGCATTTCTTGCCTTCTTTGCCTACTTCCTGGCGATTGAGCGAAACCATGAGGCCCACCACTTCCACATCGGCCTGCGCCTTGATGATGGGATAGGTCTCTTCGATCGATTTGCCTGAAGTGGTCACATCCTCCACCATGAGCACACGATCACCATCATGCAGATCGCTACCGAGCAGGATGCCCGTGTCGCCATGGTCCTTCACCTCTTTGCGATTGGAGCAGTAACGCACCTCTTTGCCATACAGCTCGTTCAGCGCCATAGCGGTGACCACCGAAAGCGGGATGCCCTTGTACGCCGGCCCGAACACCACATCGAAATCGAGTCCGAAATTCTGTTCGATAGCTTGTGCGTAGTAGATACCCAAACGGTGCAGCTGATCGCCTGTAACGTAGGCGCCCGCATTCATGAAGAAGGGAGATTGCCTTCCGCTCTTCAGCGTGAATTCGCCGAACTTGAGCACATCGCTCTCGACCATGAACTCAATGAACTCTTCTTTGTAGGCTTCCATCAAAGCTCCCTCCGCATGCTTCTTCGTTGGTTGAATCGATGTTTCCATCTTACCAGCATCTTCTGAGGAATCTTCGGTCACCTTGAGATCAGCCGGGATGAGTTTTTAAGGCTTGCGTGTGTTAGGGGTCGTGTAATTTGACACCTTGAAAAAGGGGTCAAATTACACGACCCCTAACACAACACGAAACGCCCTGCCTCTTAGCGGGTGCGCAGGGGTTTCTTGCCCCAGTAGAGCCAGAAGAAGCGGTTCTTGATAGGAGCGGTATCACCCACCTTCTCGAGTGTGGCCAGCGCAACATTGCGCGCCGAATCGGGCTTGCGCAGCTCTGCCCCGCCTTCTATCATGCGACCGAGCATCGCAGGGTCTTTCTGGATTTCGCGCAACTTCTCCAACAATTCGGGCGAGGTAAGCACTTGATAAGCCGCTCCCGCACGGGTGACGGTAGTGGTGTTCGCGTCTTCCTGACCGAACGAACGCCCAACGATGATGAGTGGCAAGCGCGAGCAAAGGCATTCGGTAACCGCCAAGCCGCCCGATTTAGCAATAGCCAAGTCGGCTGCATTCATCAGTTCGGCGATCTTCTCAACGTAGTTATAGACAGAAACATTCGGGACGCCGCAATCAGTACAGTGTTTGCGCACCTGATCAGCATATTCTTCGTCACTTCCGGTCAGGAAAACGAAATGCATATCATCGAACGCGGCAAGGTCTTCGATGATCTCATCCATGAGCTCACGAAAGAGCACATAGGGCTGGCGCAAACGAGCACCCGCGATAACGAGCACGATCTTCTTATCCACGGGTAGCCCATATTTTTCAAGGACAGCAGTGCGATCGTACTCCTGATTGAAGCTCGGCTTAACGGGAATGCCCGTGACTTTGATGTCCTCTGGCTTCACCTTGCGCGGATAGAGCTCTTCTTTCATGAGTTCATCAGCAACGCAGAACAGGTCGCTGAAGCGATGCGGCCACAACCCCTCCACGCCATAGTCGGTCGGCACGCAAACCACCGGGAAGTCGAGCTTGGTGATCATGCGAGCAGCCACTGCCGCATTCGCCGCAACGATGTGCGTGGTCACAATAGCGATCGGTTTGCGCTTCGCCACATAGCGGGTAAAGGCGGAATACATGAAATAGGACCAGATGCTACCGCCACCCCACAGAAGGCGTCCGGTCAGAACGTAATGCCAAGTTATGTCGTAGATATAGCGCGTCGGACCCGTGAAGAGCGTGGTCGTTTTCTCGCCATCGAACTTCATATACCCGAAGTCGAGGATGTCGAGCAGTTCGATATCGGCATTTTCAGGAACGAGCGGATGATTGCCACGTAAGTGCGCAAACGCTTCGGCAGTAGAAGCTGCCGCGCTACGATGCCCTGAACCAACCGAAGAATAGAGCGCAATAACGAGCGGACGATCCGATTCTTCGTTGGCGGTAGTGCTCACCGGAAAAAGATCGGAAGCGCCGATCATACCTGTTTCAGGCAAGGACTCTTCAGAGCTGTCTTGCTCCGTAAGTTCTGGCATGATCATGGCACCTCCTCTCTTCAGCGTGCAAGATCGATTCAATACTATAGGTCATATCTATACTAGTGAATAATCTCGCAGAATCTCGATAATAAAAGCGGAGGTCGACCACAAGCCGGTATTACGCAAGCTGCGGCTTCTTCGCATCGTCCTTTTCGGCCATCGCTTTGATGGTGACGATATTGGCCATGGTACCGCGAATGACATCCGCGCGAGAAAGCGAACCGACCAGCTCACCCTCCTCGACTACCGGCACTTTCTTGATGCGCTTTTCGGAGAGCAGACGACATGCATCTTCAAGCGAGGAATCGCTCTTCACCGCGATCACGTTCTTGGTGGCGATCTGCATGACATTCATGTCGATGAGCTTGCTGATGCGCTGCGGGAACGTTTGCGGATCGGGAACCTGATAGAGCATGTAGGTCGAGTCGAGGATGCCATCGTTGCGACCGATGTATTTCATAATGTCACCATCGGAGATGAACCCGACCACCATCTTGTTATGATCCACAATCGGAACGCCGCTCGCTTTGTTGTCAACCATGATCTGAGCAACCTCGCGAATGGAGGCAGTGTTCGTAACAAAGTACGGCTCTGGGTTCATCGCGCGAGAGACCGGGATCTCATCGGTATTATCGCTCGGGCTGAACTGCTGCATGGACATAGGTGCAATGTGCGTATCGCGCTTGCGCTTGTCGCGCACGAAGAACATGACGACAATAAACGCGATAGCTGCCAGAACAGCCGTTGCCACGAACGCCAGATGATCGCCCTCGTAAAGCTGCATGGTGGGATCAGCATTCGGTGCGATGGTCGAACCGAGCGCCGAGATGGACACGATGAGCGCCGTCATGAACGCAGCCGAGACCTGGTTCAGGGTGTTCGTTACTGCGTTGGCATGCTGGATGACGCTGTTGTCGAGCGAATTGATGCCCCATGTGTTCATCGGCGTGGTGAGGAACTGGATGCCCAGCGCAACCACTGTGTAGATGGCACAGATGACCAGCAGATCGGTGTTCATATCGAAGAGCAGGAAGCCGAGCGTACCCACGAAGAAGATGGTAACGCCTGGCACCACGCACTTGCGCACACCCCAACGGTCGAACAGGCGGCCTGCGAAATAGCCGACGAAGGCGCCGATCAGCGCACCGGGCAGAAGCGTGAGGCCTGTCTCGAGCGCCGAGAAGCCGCGCAGGGTCTGCAGATAGAGCGGCAGGATGGTGCCGAGGCCGATCAACACACCAAAGTTGATGATGGCAACGATGATAGCGATGCGGTAATTGCGCGTCTTCAAGACCGTTACCTTGAGCAGGGGATTCTCAAGCTTAAGCTGTCTGCGCACGAAGATGGCAATGACCACCAGGCCAACCACGATGAAGCCTGCAGTCATGGCGGGATTCGTAGTAGAAGAGAAGGTGGAGAGCCCGTAGAGCAGGCACACCAAACCGACCGTTGAGAGCAGGACCGACAGCTTGTCGAAAGACGTGCGCTCGAAATCGCCATAGTTCTCGAGGAATTTCACCGCTGAAAGAACCAAGAGAACACCTACCACCGTGATGACCACGAAGAGCATCCTCCAGCCGATGCTGTCCACGAGCACGCCAGAGAGCGTCGGGCCGACTGCCGGCGCGAAACCGATCACGAGCGAGACCAAGCCCATCGCGCTTCCGCGCTTCTCGCGCGGGAAGATGAGCAGAAGCACCGTGAAGATCATGGGCATGAAGACACCCGCCGCGATAGCCTGGCACACGCGGCCGAGCAGCAGGAAGATGAACCCGGGTGAAAATGCGCAGAGCAAACTGCCAGCCGTGAAGATGATCAGACCCGTGATGAAGAGCTGACGCGTACTAAAGCGACCGATCAGAAACGCCGAGAGCGGAATGACCACTGCTTCAACGAGCGAGTAAATGGACATGACCCACTGTACGGTTGGCGCATCGATAGAAAGATCGCGCATGATAGAAGCAAGCGCTGGCGAGAGCAGCGTTTGATTGAGCACGACCACGAAGGTACCGATGAGCAAGACGGCTACTGTTGAAATCTGCTTGCGTGTAAGACCCATACAGACAGATCCTTTCCAAAAAAAGATGCGTACGATGCTTGAGCGAGCGAGGAGCTTTTCGTCTCCTGGCTCCGAATTTCATCCGTGAAAAAAGGACGGTCAATTCCGTCCTTTCCAAACTGCAGCGTTATTCGCTACAAAAAGAATGTTGAATAAACAACACTTCTTTACCTTATTACTCTTGAGAAAAAAGAGAAGCGCCGCTCTTTCAAACGGCGCAACTTCTCCATATTTATCGTTCAAATGCGGCGGTCAGCGGTCGCTTCCCGTAAGATGACGAACGACCGGGTAGTTTGTCACCTTATCGCTGCTCGATGGGGACGTAATCCTGTTCTTTGACCGCAGTCTTGTATGCTGGGCGAATGATGCGCTTGCCGGTGAGGATCTCTTCCATGCGATGCGCAGCCCAACCCGCCATGCGCGAGCAAGCGAAGAGCGGCGTGATGAGATCGGCCGGAATGCCCATCATGGAATATACGAAGCCCGAATACATGTCCACGTTCGCGCACATGTCCTTGTTCGTGCCCTTTTCCTGCAAGATGACCTCAGGTGCCAGACGCTCGATCGACTTCAGCAGATTGAGCTCAGGCTCATATTCGGTACCTTCGGCAAGGCGCGTCGCGAAATCCTTGCAAATGATGGCACGCGGGTCGGAAAGCGTATAGACCGCGTGGCCCATGCCATAGATAAGACCCGTCTTGTCGTACGCTTCCTTGTTCACGATCTTCGCGATATAGGCAGCGACTTCATCGTCGTCTTCCCAGTTCTTAACGTTCTCTTTGATCTCTGCTTGCATACCGAGCACTTGATGGTTCGCACCACCGTGCTTCGAGCCTTTGAGCGATCCGACCGCGCCAGCGTAAGCCGAATACGGATCGGTATCGGCAGAAGAGAGCACACGACAGGTGAACGTGGAGTTATTGCCGCCGCCATGCTCTGCGTGCAAGCACATCATGATGTCAAGCATGCGCGCCTCTTCGGGCGTGAACGCGCGATCAGGGCGCAGCATGGAAAGGATGGTCTCCGAAGAGCTCTGACCTGGAACGAAACGATGCATGATCATCGAATCGCCGTGGAAATACGCCTGCTTCGCATGGTAGGAGAGCACCATGATGCGCTGCAGACGAGAGATGAGCGAAATAGCTGTTTTGATCTCATGCTCGATGGAACGATCTTCGGCGTTGGGGTCGTCTGCATAGAGCGAGATGATCGAACGCGACAGCATGATCATCAAGTCCGCTGCAGGATGGCGCATGATACGTGCGGCCGTGAAGCCATCGGGCAGTTCGCGCTCTGCATCGATAGCAGCCACGAACTGGTCGAGTTCGTCTTGCGTAGGAAGTTTGCCGAGCATGAGCAGGTACGCGACCTCTTCAAAACCATAGCGCTTGCTGGGTGAAGTATCGCTGAGCAGATCGTAGATATCGTAGCCGCGGAACGTGAGCTTGCCTTCGACGGGAACCTTGTCGCCTTCGTTCATCATGTAGCCATGAACGTTCGAGATGTTCGTAATGCCCGCGATCACGCCCGAACCGTCGTTGTTGCGCAAGCCGCGTTTGACAGGATACATGTCATAGAGGGCCGGATCGACGGAATTAACCGTTACAATATCATCATAGAGAGCACTGCTTTTGTCTTCGCTCATACACGCTTCCTTTCAACCGTAAAGTTGTATTGTAGCGCGAAAAGCGAATCTTCTGTACATAGAACGCAATCTAACCAGACGACAGGGATGGCTCATGTCTGAAGCGAACATACCCCAAGAACCTTCAGCGGCGCAGAACGCCGAAGATCGCACCGCGCATCCTGCAGCAAGCACAGGTGCGAGCACGCCTGCGAACAACGCAAGCACCCCCGTGCCTACAGTTGCACCAACGGGCCCGAAATGCGACGCAGCCCCTGGTAGCTGGCGCCCCGCGTGGGCAGACCCGAACGCCAAGACCAATCCGCGTCCACAAACGCTCGGACAATATCTCACGAACGCTTGGCATCATCTTGGCACGGTGTCGCGGCACAAATGGCTCGTTTTCGGGGCCTGCGCACGCTGCGGCATTCCTTGGCAGGGGCTCGTACATGACCTATCGAAATTCTCGCCCGATGAATTCTTGGTAGGCATCAACTACTATCAGGGCAACCGCTCTCCCAATGCTGCCGAACGCCACGATAAAGGTTTTTCGCGCGGATGGATTCACCACAAAGGGCGCAACAAGCATCACTACGAATACTGGCTCGACGTGATCGAAGGCGGAGATGGCACGCTGTATGGCTGCCCCATCCCCACGCGCTATATGGTCGAGATGCTCTGCGATCGCATCGCTGCTTCGAAGGTGTACGAGAAAGAACACTACACCGATGCTTCACCGCTCGAATACTACAAGCGCGAGCTTTCCTCGGGCAACATCGAGATCCATCCCGATTCGGCCGCATTCTTGCTCGTCTTGCTCGAGCACCTTGCCGAACATGGCGAGGCTGAAACGCTGCACTACATTCGTAAGAACATCATCGAGCCGCGCTTCTTGTATGCGCCCGGCGTGACCTTCGACTAGCAGATCGGAATCACCAATATGGAAGGGTTCGTTTTACTCGACACAGGTGCGTGGTCGCTCGTTCCGCCGCTTCTCGCACTCGCGCTTGCACTCATTACGAAAGAAGTCTATTCTTCGCTCCTTATCGGCATCGTTTCTGGGCTGCTCATCTACCAATTCAGTTTGGCTGGTGTAGGTCTTGAACAAACGATCGACGGGCTGTGCCTGCTGCCGAACATCTTCATCGAGCAGATCTCGGCAAATGCTGGTCTTATCTTGTTCTTGGCGCTCTTAGGCGCGCTCACGATGCTCATCACGAAGGCGGGCGGATCGATCGCATATGCGAAGTGGGCCGTGAAGCGCATCAAGAATCCGCGCGTTGCCTCTATTGCCACCGCGCTTCTGGGTGTGATCATCTTCGTGGACGACTACTTCAACTGCCTAACGGTAGGTAGCGTGATGCGCCCCGTGACCGATCGCTTCAAGATCTGCCGCGAGAAGCTGGCATGGATCATCGATTCGACCGCGGCCCCCATCTGCATCATCGTGCCGGTTTCGTCGTGGGCCGTAGCGGTTGGCGGCTATTTGGGTGAAGATGGCTTCAACACCTTCGTAGCCTCGATCCCCTACAACTTCTACGCGCTACTCACTATCGTGTTCGTGTTCGCTATGTGCGCTTGCGGGCGCGATTTCGGTCCGATGAAGCGCGCACAACAAGCCTTCGAGACGCGCTTCAAGCAGCCGCGCAAAGGCATCAAGCATGCCGCCGAAGAATCGCTCGCGCCCAGTTCGAGCGCAGTGCGCGAAGACATCGATGAGACGCTCGAAGACAACGTACGCCTACAGGATATGGCGGGTGAAGCGCTGGATGCCTACGACCAGCTCCACATCGCGCGTAACGGACGCGTCTACGACCTGATCGTGCCGATCCTTGTGCTCATCATCTTCTCGATCCTGGGCATGATGTATGCAGGCGGTTTTTTCCAGGGCATCGATTTTGCAACCGCCATGGGTGAAAACCCCATCATGGGTCTGTGCATCGGTTCGGTGGTTGCGCTAGTGGTTGCAGCGCTGCTCTATCTGCCGCGCAAGCTGCTGAACCTTTCGAGCTTCATCACCGGCGCATCGGAAGGCGTTCGCTCGATGGTCGAAGCCATCATGATCTTGGTGCTTGCCTGGTCATTAGGGGGTTGCTGCCGCTATATGCTCGGCACCGGTACCTTCATCGCTGGCTTGCTCGATTCCGCTGGTTTCGCGCTGCAGTTCCTCCCTGTAGTGATCTTCATCGCTTCAGCATTCATCGGGTTCGCCATGGGTACTTCTTGGGGAACGATCGCGCTTGTGATCCCGATCGTGATCGGCGTGTTCACACCCGAAAGCCCGCTTTACCTGCTCACGATCGGCGCAACGCTTGCCGGCGCGGTCTATGGCGATCATATCTCGCCCATTTCGGACACGACGATCCTCTCGTCTGCCGGCGCAAGCTGTAATCATTTGGCGCACGTTACCACGCAGCTGCCTTACGCGAGCTTGGTGGCAGGCATTTGCTTGGTTGGATATCTTGTTGCAGGGTTGAACCTCTCACCTTGGCCTTCGCTGGTTGGCGGATTAGCTCTCATCCTCCTGTTCATAGGAGGTTTGGTCGTGAAGAACAGACCGAGCGAATAAGGCTGGGTGCTCTTTTTGACGAAGGAAAACTCTTTTGCGACGCGTGGCTCGATCGACGGATAGCTAGATGCCTAGACGTTACTTAGACACCTAGCTGCATGCTCTCGCTCAAATACTTCGCTGGTGATGCTTCCTTGCGACGATCTGCACCCCAGAAGCAACACGACAAGAAGCCTGGTCCCACATGACAGCCGATAGTAGGTCCGCACGATGATTCCAAGAAGAACGCTGGCGTCTCTGAATGCTTGTTGATAGCCTTTTCGAGCTTCTCAACATCTTCGTAGCAATCGGCGTTACCGATAGAGCACACTGCCACCTGAGGATCATGCAGGGAAAGATAGTTTTCGGCCATGCGGCGGATGCCCTTCTTGCGACCATGCGCAATGCCATTCAGCTCAAGCTTGCCATCGAGAGAGACCGTGAGCATCGGCTTGATGTCGAGCTTCGTTCCCACCACAGCAACGCCTGAGGGAATGCGGCCTCCTCGCGCGAGCGCTTTCAGATCGTCCACCATGAAATGAATATGCATATAGTTATGAGCTTCGGTTGCCCACGCTATCATCTGCTCGAGCGGCATTCCCTTTTCGCGCTGGCGAACTGCCTCCCACACGAGCATGTTGAGCGGCGTGGCAGGAAGCTTCGTGTCGACGATATGCACCGCAACGTTCTCCGCACCGTATTCGTCCTTCAAACGATCGAGCGCCATGCAAGCACCTTCGTAGCAGCCCGAAATACCTGAATCGAAGGCAAGATAGACTGCTGGAATGCCCGACTCGATGGCTTCGCGAAACGCGCTCTCGAACTCATGCTGGGAAGGCTGGCTCGTTTGCGGAGCTGCGCCGTTGCGCATCGCCTCATAGAATTCGTGAGCGGTACGCGAGACGAACAGGTCGTCGACCCCGCATAAGCCTTCGTCTCCGTTGCCTTCGGTATAGGTGAAATGGAGGACTTTGAGCTGGTTCGCTTTGGCAAAATCGGCCGTGATCTCGCACGGAGAATCAACGATGATGTTGTAGCTGTACTGCATGAGGCCTCCCTGGGTTCAATACCAGGCAAAATATTATCATGGGATAGGTTGCGCAGCAGAAATTTGTTATGCGCGATGAACTCTTGCCATCTGGATGCTCTGCCTTTTGCAATCCCCGCACGCACCCATGCAGACTATCCGAGAGCACCATCTTTTCTCTGGTGCTCTCGAAAGAACTTAAACATGCGCATCGATCAAACCAAGAAAGAGCTGGTAGAGCGTGTTGTCTTCATCGAGCTCAGGATGAAACGTTATGCCGATCTGGTTGCCAAAGCGCACCGCTACCGGCGCTTCATCCACACTCACCAAGGTCTCCACCCCTTCGCCAGTTGCCACGATCTGGGGTGCACGAATGAACGTGAGCGGGATGTTGGGCGCCTCATCTTCGCCTTCCTTGTTAGAACGAAGCGCTGCTTCTGCATGGAAGCTTGCCAGCTGCCGGCCATAGGCGTTGCGTCTCACCTGGACGGGCAGCGTTCCGATCGCGCCCGAGGCCCAACCCGCGCGTTCAAAGGGAGCGCGAGAATCACTCCTGCCATTGGCATGCTCAACCTCGCGTGCAAGGAGGATCAGGCCCGCGCACGTAGCGAGCACCGGCGTACCCGTTTCGATCATACGCTTGATCGGGCCTGCCATAGCGAACTCTTCGAGCAGCGCCGCTTGCACCGTTGATTCGCCGCCAGGCAGCACGATCGCATCGAGCGCGGTATCAAGATCGGCTGCACAACGAAGCTCGATGGTCTCGCAGCCGAGTGCACGCAACCTGGCGGCATGTTCGGCGAAATCACCCTGAACGGCAAGCACACCTATCCTCGCATTCTGCCGCGGGACGCCCTTTGGTCCTGCACTCATTTGCCGCGCTCTTCCATGATGAGGGCGATCTCGTCTTCGTTCACACCCACCATCGCTTCGCCAAGATCCTCAGAAAGCGCGGCGATGAGCTCTGCGTCTTCGTAATTCGCAACGCTGCGTACGATAGCTGCTGCACGCTTCGCAGGGTTACCCGACTTGAAGATACCCGAACCAACGAACACGCCTTCAGCGCCCAGCTGCATCATCAGCGATGCGTCAGCTGGCGTTGCGATGCCCCCCGCTGCGAAGTTGACCACGGGCAGGCGACCAGTGTCGTGCACCTGGCGCAGCAAGCCCAGGGGAACCTCAAGCTGTTTCGCCGCTTCGAACAGTTCGTCGCCTCGCATCGCGGCAACACGACGGATCTCCGCGTTCATCTTGCGCATGTGGCGCACCGCCTGGACCACATCGCCCGTGCCGGGTTCGCCCTTCGTGCGAATCATTGCGGCACCTTCGGCAATGCGACGAAGCGCCTCTCCCAGATCGCGTGCGCCGCATACGAAGGGAGCGCTGAACTGCGTTTTATCGATATGATAGGTATCATCTGCTGGCGAGAGCACTTCTGATTCGTCGATGTAGTCGATGTCGATCGCTTGGAGGATCTGCGCTTCCGCGAAATGTCCGATGCGGCATTTCGCCATGACCGGAATGCTCACCGCTTCCTGGATACCCTTGATCATCTTCGGATCGCTCATGCGCGAAACGCCACCGGCAAGTCTGATATCGGCTGGGATGCGCTCGAGCGCCATAACTGCGCAAGCGCCCGCTTCTTCAGCGATCCGTGCCTGCTCTGGTGTCGTGACGTCCATGATCACGCCACCTTTCAGCATCTGCGCAAGCTGCTTATTCAACTTGGCACGTTCCTGCGTGCTCTCGCAAGAGCAGGTGCCGTCCTTTTGATCAACGCTCATGGCCGAACTCCTTTTCTTCTCTTCATAGCTTCTTTAAGCTGTGAGGTGTCTTCGTTGTCTCTGCCATGGTAAAGTGATGATGGTCATATCGAAATGACCAAAATCGATGTTTTTATTAAGACCAGTTTCTTTGAGAATGCCTGTGAGCAAAAGAGAATGAGCACGCTATGTTGACGTACGAACTTGATGCGAAGAATTCCCGTAGTCTCTACGAACAGCTCTACCAGGCGATTCGCTCAGATATCGAACTGGCCCGTCTTGATGCGGGCAGCAAGCTCCCTTCAAAGCGAACGCTTGCCCAGCACCTCGGAATCAGCGTCATCACGGTCGAAAGCGCTTACCGTCAACTTGCTGCCGAGGGCTATATTGAAGCGAAAGAGCGCCGCGGGTATTTCGTGAACGAGCTTCCTTCTGTTCAAGCGCACGACATGAGCGCAGGTAGCGAACAAATCGAGCATCAGCTGAATGCCGAAGCGGCCGCCAGGCAGATCGATCCGGTCCGATTGAGCGTTTCTTCCGTTCCTTCGATCCAAGCAACACCTTTGCTCGCTGATTTTTCAGGAAACGACCGATCAGGCAATCAATTTCCTTTTCATATTTGGGCAAAAACGGTCAGACGCACGCTCAGCGAGGCTTCGAAAGGTCTGCTTCTTCGAACTGCGCACGACAACCGTGGGTCAGAAGAATTGCGCGCTGCGATCGTTCAGCATTTGGCTCACTTTCGCGGGTTGGAGGCTTCGCCCGAGCAGATCGTCATCGGAGCTGGGGCGCAGGACCTTTACGGGGTGTTAGTGCAACTTCTTGGACGTGAGCGTACCTTTGCAGTAGAGAACCCTGGCTACCCTGCATTGCGCACACATTACGAACTGAGCGGTGCGCACGTTGTTGGCATCCCTGTCGATGAAAGCGGGCTTGATGTTGCGACGCTTAGAGCAAGTAAGGCGAGCATTGCCCATTGTTCTCCTGCTCATCAATTTCCCACCGGGAGCGTGATGAGTGCGGTAAGGCGTCATGAATTGCTCGATTGGGCTCGCGAAGCAAGCAAGCAAGACACTTTTCGCAACGCAGAAAGGCCAGATGTTAAAGACCGCCCTTTGAAGCGCTATATCATCGAAGATGATTACGATAGCGAATTTCGCATGCGTGGACGACCGATCCCTCCGCTCTTCATGCAGGACACTCAGGGATCGGTGATCTACATGAACACTTTCACCCGCAGCTTGGGGAGTGTATTTCGCATTGCGTATATGGTGTTGCCGCCACAGCTGCTCTCTGTTTTCAACGAACGCTTTATGGCACGTGCTTGCATGGTCGGTGCGCTCGAACAGCTTGAGCTCGCGCGCTTCATCACTTCTGGCGACTACGAGCGTCATGTGAACCGCCAACGGACTGCGTATCGACGGCTACAAGACTCCTTGGTCGCAAAGATCATGGCAAGCGAAGCAGGAAACTACGTGCGTTTCAAAGGGGTCGGCAGTGGATTACATTTCTTGATGGAAGTCGATCTGCCCGCAGGGGCTTGCTCGGCAACACCGTTTGAGAACGCCAGCCTTGAACGAGGCATCAAGTTGATAAAACTTGACGAATATTGCTTTTCTCCAATAGTAGAAGAGCGTCTTTGTCCGCATCTCTCTTTTACTACGCATAGCCAAGAGAACTCATTACTGCAACCAACCTATGTGATGAATGTTTCTGGTCTTGATGCTGAACATGCTAATGAAATCGCAACTGCCCTGATTGATGCGATCTGCTTTTGTTGTGATATAAGTTCGGGTAGTAAGCATCACTAAGGACAGCGCGCACAGAGCACATTTCTATGCTCTATTGTTATTCTCTGTCGTATTGTTTTTCGCTCTTAGCTGGCTCTGATACCCCTCTTTAGTAGGTTCATTGCCATTCGCACCTAGAACGAGCTGATACTTAAAAAAGAAAAACCCCGCATGAGCAGGGTTTTACAAATTCAAAAATGGTGCGCCCTGAGGGATTCGAACCCCCGACGTACTGATTCGTAGTCAGTCCCTCTATCCAGCTGAGGTAAGGGCGCATATCGTTGCAAGCAGTAAGCTTTGCAGCATTGGTTATTTTCTCAATAGAGCAACGCAGTGTCAACCACCAAAAACGGGAGAGGCAAAAACTTCTGTTTAGAGTGCTGCCCTTGCCGCTAGCTTTCAACAAGCTTTTAGGTTTAATGCGCAGCGACCTATTCAGCTGCCTTTGCCTTATCCCAAAGCGCTTGCATCTTCTCCATGGGAAGCTCTTCGAGCTGGACACCTTCATCGAACGCTTCATCTTCCATGGCTTCCCAGCGATTGCGAAACTTCGTGCATGTTGCCCGCAAAGCGCCTTCGGCATCGATACCCATCTTGCGCGCCACATTCACGAGCGAGAAGAGCACGTCTCCCATTTCAAGTTCGGCCTCATGAAACTCAGGCGTGTTCTTGAGCATCTTGCCGTTCTCCGACTTTGGCGCGCGTGCATAGGCTTCTTGCAACTCACGTGCTTCCTCGTGGACCTTTTCCCACACGTGCGCCACCGAATCCCACTCAAAACCAGCAGCAACTGCCTTGCGTGAGATCTTCTGTGCTTGCATGAGCGCAGGAAATGAAACTGGCACGCTCGCAAGGATGCTTTCAGGCTTTTGCCTCTCCGTCTCACCCGATGTAGCGGCATCCTGCGCAGCCTGCGCGCGTTCGGAGAGCTTGATCTTATCCCAGATATCGAGCACGCTATTCGCATCGCCCGCCTGCGCTTCGCCGAACACATGCGGATGACGACGGATGATCTTCGCGTTGACCGCGCGGCACACATCATCGATAGTAAACTCGCCTTCATCGGCTGCGATCTGACTTTGCAAGACTACCTGCAACAACACATCGCCCAGCTCTTCGCAGAGGTGCTCGGTATCGTTCGCTTCGATCGTATCGACCGCTTCATAGGCTTCTTCGAGCATATTCGAAGCGATGGAGGCATGCGTTTGCTCGCGATCCCACGGGCATCCATCTGGGCGACGCAATGCTGCGATCGTGTCGACGAATTCACCGAACGATCGCGCAGCTTCGGGGGCATGCGAGATGCCCATTTCATTAGGGTTGAGTTCAGACGTAGCCATGGCTTTCTTGCACACTACTTCTGTTGCGTGTCGGAATCGGCATCCGCAGAGGAAGCTTGGGCTTGAACGTTATCGGAAGCTGCCGCACTCCCTGCTTCATCCTGAGTCTCTTGCGCTTCGGGCAAGCGATCTTCTTCGGTTACCTCGTCCTCATCTTCGTACTCTTCATCCTCGTCGTCTTCTTCAGGATCGCGGAAGTCGGCGGGGATGAAGGCTTTGTATTCTTCGGGAATCTCTTTCGCAGGCTCAGGCTTTTCCATTTCATGAACTTTTTCGCTGTTGAGCTTCAACAGTTCAACGATCGCCGCCACCTCTTCAGCACTCAGGCATGGCTCGCCCTGCCATTTTTCGATGAAGGGGATGACCTCGGGGACCAAGCCAACGAAGCATTCGTCGCTTGGGTTCTTGAGCTTGATCTCAGCAACCGTAGGGAACGCGACCATGGGATAGCACTTAAGGCCCGGCTTATCACCGATGAGCTCCTTGATGCAGTGGAGATGAACCTTCGACTGATAGAGCGGGCTCGTGAATGGCTTGCCCTTGATGCCAGGTGCGAACGTCCAGCGGCTGCCTTCCTCATCAGCGTTGATATAGACATAGAGCTCGCGATACTCGAGCGCGAAGATTCCCTGGGGAGAAACGATGACGTAGTCGATGCGCGAACGACCCAACTTCGTGAGAATATAGAGATCCTTCAGGACCACGTAGCCCTCCGGCAGCTTGCTGTTCAGGTCAGCAGCAAGTTCAACGCCCTCACGCTCGGCTGTCTTCATGCGATTGCGCTTCTTTCTCACATCGAAGAACAGCGTACCTGCGAGTACGACGAGAACAGCGATAAAGAGAACATTGACGATGACCTCTTGCATGGTTCCTCCTACGAAGTTCTACCAGCCACATGGCGACCAGCACGTTGAATACCTAGAATGACTTAGATCTTGTACATGAACTGGAAGAGATCTTCACGCTGTATGATGATCTGAACGCCCAGTTCTTCAGCGAGACCATCGAGCGCGGTCTGCACAGCATTGAAATCGGCCACAGCCGGATCGAGCGTGACGAGCATGGTCATCGAGAAGATCTCGTCGAGAATCGTCTGGCTGATATCGTCGATATTCGCACCTTTTTCAGCGAGCACCCTCGAAACGCCCGCTACGATACCAGAGCGGTCCTTACCCAAAACAGAGACTACACAGCGCATTGCGCATCCTTTCGATCAAGACGGGCGACCTTTGTGCTGCCGTCTTTTGTGTTAACGCTATAGTAGCGCATGAACACGCCTCCACGTGCATGCGTCTTCTTATTCGCAGAAGTTACGCACCCCTACTCGCCCATGAGCGCAAGCGCATCGGCACGCGCCGTTGCATCCTGCTCGAAGAGCCCGCGCACCGCACGCGTGACCGTTTTCGAACCTGGCTTCTTCACGCCACGCATGTTCATGCACATATGCTCGGCCTTGATGACGACCACGACTCCTTGCGGCGCGAGTTCGCGCATGAGCGTATCAGCGATCTGCGAGGTAAGGCGCTCCTGCACCTGAGGACGGCGCGCGAAGACCTCCACCAAGCGCGCAAGCTTGGAAAGCCCGCAGATGCGACCATCGGCGGCAGGGATGTAGGCGATGTTCGCCGTGCCGTAGAACGGTGCCAGATGATGTTCGCACATGGAAAAGAACGGAATATCGCGCAACAGGATAAGCTCCTGAGAGTGCTCATCGAAGGTGGTCTCGAAATGAACCGCAGGGTCTTCCTCAAGTCCTGCGAAACACTCCGCATACATGCGCGCTACCCTCTCGGGGGTTTTCTGCAAGCCTTCGCGCTGCGGGTCTTCGCCAATACCCTCAAGGATGAGTTTGACGCCTTCTTCGATCTTGTCCATGTCCATTGCCATTATGTGATTCCTCTTATCCTCATGCCGACAACGCGTTTCGTTGCCTGCCTTTTCGTATTCCTATATGCCATTCGAACAACGACGCTCGGCTTTACTCTTATGCTTTGCGCCGCTCTATCATGCGTGAAACCCCTTGCTTCTCCCAGCCTTCGGTGTCCAACTCAAGCGAGATCGGACAATGATCGCTTCCCATGATCTCGGGCCAAATGCATGACATGACCACGCGCTGCTCGAGCGCCTGGCTCACCAGAAAGTAATCGATGCGCCACCCTGCATTGTTGGCACGCGCATTGAAACGATAGCTCCACCAGGTATAGGCCCCTTCGGTGGTAGGATGCAAGCTACGAAAGGTGTCAACGAAGCCTGCCTCCAGAAGTGCTGTGAACTTTGCGCGCTCTTCGTCCGAAAAACCGGGGTTGCCCACGTTGGTGCGCGGATTCTTCAGATCGATCGGTTCATGAGCCACGTTGAAATCACCGCACATCACCACTGGTTTCGCATTGCCCTTCGAGCCATCCGGCAGGATACCCTGCTCAAGACCTTGGCATACCTCGCGAAAGACATCATCCCAGTGCATGCGATGATCGATACGTGCTAGTTCGTTTTGAGAGTTCGGGGTGTAAACATTCACGAACCACAGATGCTCGAATTCGCAGATGACCACGCGGCCTTCCGTATCGAGCTCAGGAACGCCTACCTCATGAATGACCTGGAGAGGAACTTCTTTGGAAAAGACCGCCGTGCCTGAATAGCCCTTGCGCTCGGCATAGCTCCAAGACTGAGTATATCCTGGCAGATCAAGATCGATCTGCCCTTCCTGCAGCTTGGTCTCTTGAAGCGCGAACACGTCGGCATTCAGCTCGTCGAACACCGCAGGAAAGCCTTTTTTCATGACGGCCCGCAGGCCGTTCACATTCCATGAAACGAATCGCATAAGTTAGATTAACGCTTTCGAGCAGCTTTTTTAGCAGCTTTCGCTTCCTCTTTCGCGATCGCTTCCTTCTTCGCTTGCTTGCGTGCGGCCGTTGCTTCTTTCGAGCGGTCGCCCTTGATGCTGCCACCGCGTGCGGCCTTACGCAGCGGACGGATCTTGATCGCATCGATCGCAACGGCGGCGATCAGGAAGGCATAGCCCAAACCGAAGAAGATGAGGGAGAGGTCCCCGTTGTCGATGAAGTACTCAGGCAACATGACCGGCGGAATGAGCGAGCAGATACCGCAGATGATGACGATCCACCAGAGCATACGCCATCTCTTGTATTCGCTCGTACCAGGATTGAGGTACTTCGCACGGGCAGCTTTCTTGGTCTCCTCTGAAAGGCCTTCCATGGATTCCATGGCCTCGGACCCTTCCATGTCGTTGAGGGTCCACTTGCCACCCTTCTTCTTGGGTTGCTCGGTTGCCTCAGCGGCTTGCGCACTGGATTTGCTCGACTTCTTCTCTGGCTCTTGCTTGCCCTTGAAGCGATCGAAGAAGCTCTTCTTCGGCTTTGCGTTCGGGTCGGCGATATAGACCGAAGATGCGGCTTTTGTTGCTGGTTTGGCGGAAGCGGCTGACTTGCGCGTTTTGCCGCCTTCGCGCTGTTGGTAGCGGTCGTTCAGAGGATTGCGCTGTGACATGGAAAGATGTTCTCCTTTTGGTGTTGCTCGATCGGATGAGCGATCGGGTTCCTGATGGGAATGGGCGCCTGGTTCGGCGGCAAATGATAGGTTACTGGGCTACGAAGGTCTTTCCCGTGATCTTCTCGTAAGCCTGAATGTACTTTTCGCTGGTAGCCTTGATCACATCTTCGGGCAGATGCGGCGGTTCGCCACTGCGGTCCCAGTTGGCATTGAGCCAATTGCGCACGAACTGCTTGTCGAAGCTCGGCTGCTCGGTGCCCTCGATGTAGGTATCGACCGCCCAGAAACGCGACGAATCAGGCGTGAGCACTTCGTCGCCCAAGATGATCGTGCCATCCACCTTGCCGAATTCGAGTTTCGTATCGGCGATGATGATGCCGCGCTCGCGTGCATGCTCGGCAGCACGGTCGTAGATTGCAAGCGTGAGATCCTTGATAGCGTTGGCGTCTTCAAGACCGATGAGCTCAGCCGTCTTGTCGAAGCTGATGTTCTCGTCGTGATCGCCGATCTCTGCTTTCGTAGAAGGCGTGAAGATGGGCTCAGGCAAGCGCGAAGAATTCACGAGCCCTGCAGGAAGCTCGATGCCGCAAACTGCACCTGTCTTCTCGTAGTCCTTCAGACCTGAACCGGTGAGATACCCACGCACGATGCACTCGACCGGGAACATCTCAGCCTTGCGTACGAGCATGAAACGGCCTGCTAGATAATCGGCATAGGGCTTGAACTTTTCGGGCAGGTCGGCCACATCTGCCGAGATGAGATGGTTTTCCACCACATCGGCAAGCAGCTCGAACCAGAAGCAGGAAAGCTGCGTGAGCACCTGACCTTTATAGGGGATATCGTCTTTGAGGATATAGTCGAATGCAGAAATGCGATCGGTCGCAACGAGCAGGAGTTTGTCGCCCAGATCGTAGAGATCGCGCACTTTACCCTGAGCATCGGGCTTGATATCGATTCCTTGCATGTCGATCCTTTCTGAGTGCCGCACCAAGAAGAACCTGTACGGCAAAACGCAATTTTCAGTAAGTCTCTATTATGGAACATTTCGCCCGCCTTCGGGAGTACAGGTACGATTTTCCGCATTTTTGTAGAGGGTTTTTTCGCGAATGCCACACAAGGCCTGACCGTGCGCCATGCCGCCTGCGCTTTTAGCTTGGCTAATTTCCGAGGCGCTTGGATTTGCCTTTGCGCATCTGCATGGTGCGATTGTAAAGCGGAATATAGATAGTGAAACGTGCACCTTCGTTGGGCTTACCTTCTGCGCGCACCCATCCGCCATGGCGATCGGCAATCTCTTTTACGACTGAAAGGCCGATGCCCAAGCCTCCCGATTCCCGCGTACGACCTGCATCAGCACGCCAGAAACGTGAGAAGACGTTCTTCGCCTCTTCGTCGGTGAAGCCGATACCGGTATCTTGCACGACGATCGTGCCCATGAGTTCGCCCTGCGTGACTGACACGCGAATCGAGCCCCCTTCAGGGGTATAACGTACAGCATTCGAAATAAGATTCGCCGTAGCTTGGCGCAACATATCAGCATTACCATAAACATATACATATGGATCGTGATGATACGTAAATTCGAGACCAGATTCTTCAACATAAGTCTGGTGGGTTGCAACCACTGTGTCGACCATCTCGACCAGATCGACCTTTGAGAATTCAACCGGATTTGCACGGTTCTCCAAACGCGAGAGCTTCAGAAGCGCGTCGACCAAACGGCTCAAGCGCCTCACTTCGGAATTGAGCGTCTCAAGACGCTCTTCATCAGCAACGAATACACCGTCGATCATAGCTTCAACCGTGGATTGGATAGCCATGAGCGGTGTGCGAAGTTCATGCGCGACATCAGTGACCAGACGACGCTCCATGTCGCGGTTCGCCTCAACCGAATCGGCCATCTGATCGAAGGTCTTGCCCAAACGTGCAATTTCATCATCACCCACCATGTGTGTGCGTGCTGAATAGTTGCCTTCCTTAAGAGCGCGTGCTGCATTCCTGATGGAATTGATCGGACGCGAAAGCAAGCGTGCCAGGATGAATCCAGCAAGAATAGCCACTAATACCGAGAAAAGCGAAGCAAAGATCATCGCCTGATAGGATTTGTTGCGGAAATCTTGATCGGCTTGCGTGAGAAGTGTTTGGGAACCAAACACTCGCACGAACACCGTACCTACTTGTTCGCCGTCGACTACGATCGGTGCAGAAGCAGTATTACGCTCGTTTTCAGGTAGCGAAGGGCTAATGAAATTAGCATGCGCACCACTGTTGTACACCACCGACCCATCGGCGGAAACGATTTGAATACTGACCGTATCGTAGAGTGCAGCAGCAGAATTAGCTGCGGCGAGTGTGCCACTATACCAGTCATTAGGTGTGGTTTCAAAGCTTTGGGCGATCGACCCTGCCACCGATTCGGCCAGGTTCTCCATATTTTCGCGTGTATAGCTTTGGAAATATTGTTCCCATACGAACGAGAGCATGCCTACCGCAACGAGTGCAGTCATAAGGGCAATGGCTGCGAACGAAAGCGTAATGCGCGCCGTAAAGGAAACGCCCTTCTTCTGCTTTGTCTCGCCGGATTCGTCGTATTCGACGTTCTCTTCGACCATGGTGCTCTACGTTACCCATTGCGCCAAATGCGCAGTGGTTTATTGGTTCGCTTTCGTGGGATCTTCGAAACGATAACCCACACCATGAACCGTATGCAGCCACTTGGGGTTACGCGGATTGTCGCCGATCTTAGCACGCAAGTTCTTCACATGAGAATCGATGGTGCGCTCGTATCCTTCGAAGTCGTAGCCGAGCACCTTTTCCACAAGCTCCATACGCGAATAGACGCGTCCTGGATAACGGCAAAGCGTGGTGAGCAACTTGAATTCGCTCGCTGTGAGATCGATGACCTCATCGTTCACCAAAATCTTATGACCAGAGATATCGATCGTAAGTTCACCGAACTCAAGCACTTCACGCTGCGGCTCAGCCTCAGAATGCACGCGGCGCAAGAGTGCGCGCACGCGCGCAACAAGCTCACGCGGACTGAAGGGCTTTACCAGATAGTCATCGGCACCAAGTTCGAGACCGATGATGCGATCCTCCACTTCACCTTTTGCCGTGAGCATGATGATGGGCGTATCGGAATTATCGCGAATAACGCGGCAAACGCGCTCGCCCGGAACGCGCGGAAGCATGAGGTCTAAGATGACCAGATCGAAATGGTGACGCGAGAATTCTTCAAGTGCCTCTTGGCCATCAGCCACAGCGACCACCTGATAGTTCTCACGCTGAAGATAAGCCGCGACCGCATCACGGATGGCCTTTTCATCTTCGACGAGAAGAATGCGACGTGTATCGTTGCTCATATTGTGCTCCTTATCTGAAGGAAACGCTCAAAAACCCGCAACGCAAAGAGAATAAGCGCTGCGTGTGCGTTACTCTGTATTTGGGTTTATTGTAGCAATTAGCATCTTCTCTCGATGTATTGACACTCAAATGTCACAATAGCCCTGCGTCTTTTCCTGTTTAGCTTGTTGAGCGAACAGGGGCGCATTGACACAAATCCAGGTATGAAAGAGCGCATCGTGCCGCAAAAACGCAGCAACAAAACTCCTACCACCAAAGCGCGCCCCACCAAGCGAAATGGTCGGGCGGCAAAAAGCGCTCATGCGCCAGGAAGCACCTCTTCTTTCACCCGTGTGCGTCCCACTACGCGCAAGAAAGGGGCGTTTTCTCGTCCAGCACAGGCACGCGGCAGCGCACATGCAACCCCTGAAGGGCGTTTCTCTCCCGAGGTGCTGCTCACTCGCCGTAACCTGCTCATCGGAGCCGGAGTTATTGGCGGCATTGCAGCAGTGGGAGGAATCAGCAGTGCAGCTTCGAGCGCCTTCTCAACCAATACGTCGGTCGAGAGCCTTTCGGTCCCTCAAGATGCCGTTACCGAGTTGGCTGATTTCTCCGAAGTGCCCTATGACGACTACTGGAGGCTTTCGGCATCCCAGAACCTGCCTTTCGGCAGTCTTGTTTGGGCAGACAATAACACCGTCGCAGCCTGCTTGTGCCCGACCGAAAGCTCACATCCACTCAACACCATCCGTCTCTACTATTTTGGATCGGCAAGCCTAGCAGAGATCATGAAGAAACCGCAGGGCTTCGACGAGGGATTCGATATCTACGATGTGCGTTGCAGTACCGAAGGGCTCATATGGACCGAGTGCAACATCTTCGAGAACACCTGGCGCATTTACACCGCGCAGCTCGAAAACGCTACGCTCTCGAATATCCTGCTCGTCGATGAGGGTGATGCCAATTGGGTCACCCCTTCCATCGCTGCATGCGACAATTCTGCATTTTGGCAGGTCATACCCGATCCTAATGGCGAATTTGCCAAGGAAAAAGCTGAATTGCGCGCACTCCATTTCGGACAGAGCAACTATGAGACCGTGCTCGAATCGCTTCATGCCTTCGGTTGCAGGATCGTGAGCGTGCCCGAAGGGGTGGTATGTGCTCCGCGCATGAATACCTCGACTCTTTACTACCAACTCACGAAAGTAAACGCATCCGATTTCTCTGTGGCCGATGAGTTGGTCCTGCCCCAGCGTATGACCCCATGCAATCTGGGATATGGCAAGAGCGGCTTCGCGTTCGCACTCGATAATATTTACAACTATGGCGATGGTATCTCGAACTTGGGCACCTACACGCCTATGGCGCCCGTCACGCCTTACCACTATAGCGATTTGCCGTGGTTCCGCTTCGGTCGCACGCCCTCTGCCACGCCTGCTTGGAACGGGGATTGGTTTGTGGTGAAGTCGGCGCGTGCAATCTGTGGTGCTCATTTCGCCAGCCGGACATTCTTCATGATCGACATCCCCAACAACACTGACACCTATGGGGAGTACCTTGTTTCAGCAGGTACGTGCAAAACGATCGTGGGGCTCAGCCAGATCACCACAACCGTTGAAGGAGAGCACGATCACGCACTCATGCGCATCTTTACGCCTAAGGCAAAAGAGCCTGGCGACGCCTTCAGCGCTTAAACGCAAATGACTCTGAGCAACTACTCGTATATAGCGCAGCGCAGACGTGCCAGCGAGCATTCTCTTGCATATCGAACGCAGCGTAGACGGGAGGGGTACTTAAAACGCCCCGTTATATTATTCAAAAGATGCGCAAAGATATCGTAGTTTTAAGCCGTGAAAAGCTAGCGGTGATCTCTGGAGCTTGGTGCGCCATAAAGAAGGGTACTTTTCAAAACCCTCTGTGTTGCAAAAATCAATTCAATAAAACTGTCACAGGAGTGAGCGCATGAAAAGAGCTGGCATTTACCAGCTCTTTGAACAGCGAAACGGGGCGTTTTGGAAAGTGCCCTTTTATGGTGCACCAAGCGCCTAGAACGTCAGCTCTTCGAGGCGTTCGAAGACGATATCTTTGCGCGTCAAGAAATCCCATGGATCGAAGATCTCGTCGAGCACCTCTTTGGAGAGATGCGCATCGGGATCAGCCTCAAGACGCTCACGGTAACTAGGCCCATCAACGGCATTCTGAATGTCTTCCCAAACTTTCATGGCATTACGCTGCACGATCACATAAGCGTCCTCGCGCGAAATACCCGTATCCACGAGGGCGAGCAGCACCTTCGACGAGAAGATAAGACCCTTCGTGCGCCAAAGGTTGTGCTCCATCTTCGCAGGATAGGTTTGCAATCCATCGAGCATCCATTGCATCTTGGAGAACATATAGTCGAGTGCAATAAAGCTGTCTGCCAGTGCGACGCGCTCCGCACCCGAATGTGAGATGTCACGTTCATACCAAAGCGCCACATCGTCATAGGCAACTTGAGCGTTCGCCTTCACCACACGCGCCAATCCGCAAACGCGCTCGGCAGTGATAGGGTTGCGCTTGTGCGGCATGGCCGAAGAGCCTTTCTGGCCCTTCGTGAAAGGCTCTTCTGCTTCGATCACGTCAGACTGCTGAAGCAGGCGAACCTGCATCGCGATCGATTCGAGCGTAGAAGCGGTAACCGCGAGCGCCGACATAACCTGAGCGTGACGATCGCGCGCGAGCACCTGCGTTGAAAGCGGGTCAGGCGTGAGGCCGAGCTTTTCGCAGACGTACTCCTCAACATAGGGGTCGATGCTCGAATAGGTACCTACCGCACCTGAAATAGCGCCCGTAGCTGCCACTTCGCGAGCCTGCTCCATGCGCACAAGCGCGCGCTTGAGCGCCCAGGCCCAGCTGCCAAACTTCATGCCAAACGTCATGGGCTCAGCGTGGATACCGTGCGTACGACCAACGCAGAGCGTGTTCTGGAATTCGAAAGCGCGGCGCTTGCACGTTTCGCCGAGCTGTTTGATGTCTTCGATGATGATGTCGCATGCCTGCGTGATCTGATACGACAAGGCGGTATCACCCAGATCGGAAGAGGTCATACCGTAGTGCACCCAGCGCGAAGGCGGTTCTTGCCCTTCGGGAACATCGGCATCGATGTATTCAGCCATGCAGGTGGTGAAAGCGATCACATCGTGATTGGTGACCTTCTCGATCTCGTCGATGCGCTCGACCGTGAAATCGGCATGATCGCGAATCCACTGTGCTTCTTCTTTGGTGATGCCGGATTTTCCCAGCTCAGCCTGCGCTTCGCACGCAAGCACCTCGATCTCTTTCCAAATGGCGAACTTGTTTTCAAGCTCCCAGATCTTTCCCATGTCGGGGCGGGTGTAACGACCAATCATCGGATGTCCTTTCGTGCGCACTGTCGCGAGCGAGCAGCTTTGACGGATAGGGTTAATTCTACCTGATGCCTATAGTTAGAGCGACCGAATAACCCGGCGCGCTTCATCGAGCAGGTCGGTATCGGCTGCAACGATCACTTGATCGCCAGGATAGATGCGCGTTGAGGGACGCACGACCTGAATATCATCGTTGTGAGAAGTGGCTACTAAACGGATGCCATCTTGGAAGTCGAGATCGAAGGCTGCCACGCCCTCCTCGTTATCATGGTTGCGCATGGTGGGCACTTTGATCTCGATAAGTCCCACTTGGTCGTTCGTGAGCGTGAACGCAACCGACATCGATCCGAGAGCAGCTTCTTCTTGAATCATGCGTGCGATAAGCGCTGTGGATGAAATGCTCTCGATACCTAGACGACGGAAGATGCGCAGATTCTTGGGATCGTTCACGCGTGCAAGTGCGCGTGAGATACCGAACACACGATTGGCGATCTCGCAGGAAGCCAGATTGTCTTCGTCGTGGCCGGTGGTAGCAACGAAGATGTCGGCATGAGGAACGCCCGCATCCTCTTGGCGTGCAACCTCACACCCATCGCCTTGAATAACGAGCACGGGACCTTCGAGCGTTTCGGAAAGGTGCGTGGCAACTTGAGGGTCGCCCTCGATGAGCGCAACCTGATCGCCTTCAGCGAGCAACGTGCGCGCAAGGTATTCACCAACCATTCCTCCACCAACGATCACGCAATACATTGAAGGCTCCTAGTTCTGCATATACTTCGCTATTTCAGGGATCATGCCATGACGCAGCGCAACGAGCACGGTATCTCCATGGTAGAGAACGCTGCTTGGCGTGGGGATCGAACTGATCTCTCCATCAGCGCGCTCAAAGGCGCAGACGCGTATCTTATGACGCGATTCAAGATCGCTTACCTTGATATAGTCGGAGCGCGTTTGAGAGAGATCGAGCGCAAACTGCACAACCTCGCAATCGCCCAGCGTGGTGATATGATCGCCCAATCCCGAAGAGATCTTCGAGAATATCTCTTCGGCAACGAGCGCTGTTCCACAGACGTAGTCTATACCGAGTTGCAAATAGGCACGTTCGTGACCCGTATTGTAAAGGCGTGCGACCGCATGCGGCACATCGTAGAGGCGACGAGCGATTTCGACCACCATCAAGTTCACGTTGTCGCTTTGAGTGACCGCGGCAAGAAAATCACACTCATCGATGCCTGCTTTCATGAGCACGTCTTCGTCGTAGCCGACACCAGCGAACGTAGCGCCATTGAAATCGCGCCCGAGCGAAGCAAAGGCGCGCGGATCGCGGTCGATCACACAAACATTGTTCTCATAATTGGAAAGCATGAGGGCAAGACGAGAACCCACACGACCACAACCTACCACGATGATGTTGCTCATGGCCTGTTGGCTCCTTTCCTGCACGATTTATTCAGTATCAGAATCATACAACATCCGCTGCACCGTGCTTCAACAAAAAAGCGCCCGAGGTGGACGCTTGTGATAATTTCGCTTGGGACACGATCGTGTACCCGATCAGTAAGACCCTACACGATCGAAATACTGCACGCTCCTTAGAGGAAGCGGTAGTGGATCGAGCGTGTTCCCCAGTCGCTCGGTGAATCTGCGCCGAGCGCATGATAAACGCCAGGAGCTAAGTCGAGGCAACGACCGTACTTGCCAAATCCGCCCGTATCGGTAACCGTTGCGATGACGACTTTGTCTTGATAGCAGATCTCGACCACGCGACCGAGCAGGTAAGACTGGCTGGCTGGCACAGCGACCGTAACACTACCTTCATCGAGCGGACGACCAGAAGCCGTGGTGGAAACGCCGAACTTGCCTGCACCGTTATCGTTCGTAGAAACGTTATAAGCCGAAGCAATACCGCTTGACCAGGTACCATCGGAGAAGTCGGGCGTGATCCGCGGGGCGGTGGGCAAGGGGTTGAGGGTACAAACTGCATTTCCCTTTTCCACTGCCTGCGGATTCGCATAGTCAACAGCGACTGCTGCTATGACCGGATCGGGGTCTTTCACCGTGATGGAGCGCTGAGCGCCATCGGACGGATCAAGAGCTTCACTCACGGCGTTATCTTGGTTCTCGTTATTCGAGGAAACACCTAGTCGTGTTTGCGAATCGATAGCAGTGGCGTTTGATGATTGGGATGCACCAATTCCAATAGTCGAGGAATCAACTTCGCCATAGCCTTGCGCCTGCGTTGCTGCAAAGAAAGAAATAATGCCGGCAACTGCGAGCATTATCAAACCGAAGAGCACGAACCGAGAAAGGAAATTCCCGCTTCTTCTATGTACTTTGGCTGCTGCCAAAAAGCCTCCAATAAACACAACAAGTCCTGAGCCTGCACGTGCGAACACGAGCAAGAAACCTGTTTACGATATGCAGTTGATTAGGATTGGAGCGCGATTACTGCATGTAATGCTTAAGAGCGTGAAACGATTATAGCGTGAGTCGAGAGTGAGAACAAATCGGGAATAGAGGTGAACGGTAGTTCCTATAGGACTTATCCAAAAGCGTTCTTCAGGGCTTATCACAGTAAGCCCAGCGCAATAAACGATTTGAAATTCTCGAACGTGACATAGGAAGGCAGCGTCAAAACACCGAACTCATAGAAAGTAATGATACTTGCCACTAAGATAAGCAAAATTGCTCCAACATAACAAGTCGTGTTCTCGAATATGATGGCGGCGGACAATAGCGCTAGCGCAGCAACCCATACAAAGAAGGTGGGTGCCTGAACGAAAAAAATCCGGAAATCGTACAGTCCTACGGTGAACGGCAGGGCTACGCAGCAAGCCTCACAGAAAAGCAAGAATATGCAGATACGTATAGGAATCGTACGACGAGCGCTCGGAGACACCAGGAAGAACACGCCTGCTGGGATGCAATAAAGCGGAAGAAAGCTCACGAACGATCTACCCTCTTCTGCAAGCGTTGCCACCACGATCACAACCGTCGTGATGAGAAACGCAAGACCAAAGAATACCAAGGGAAGGCGGTATGAAGGAGTGCTTGGCTCTTCGCTATGCAAGACAGCAGGCGTAGGTGCCTTCTGCTCATACACCCTTACCTCTGGTTTGCCCGACAGCACATGATCCTTGCTCAGGTTCACCACTCTGCGGTAGCGCTCCGATTGGACACGGCTCGGTTCGAGATCGATGAACGATCCACTTGAAGGCTTGATGGGCAAGATGGCAAAGAGCACCAAATAGAGAACTATCGCAAGACCAAACGTCACGAAGCACAATGCAATGGCCGTTACCCGCACAAGAAGCGTATCGATGCTCGCGCTTTCTGCGATTCCGGCGCATACCCCGCCGATCACCGCATTTTGCGGATCGCGGTACCAATTCTTTATCGAGCGTTCCTTTGACAACGGCAGATCAGCGCCTTATGAGCGAATCGTGCGCGGTGAAGCCTATAGCAAGTTCTCCGTAGTTCATGCGCACTTCCTTAGGCAAGCACGAACAAGTAGATCGAAAAGAACTGAAAGATAGAGCCAGCGAGCACCCATAGGTGAAAGACCGAGTGCATGTACTTCTTCTTTTTCGTGCAGGTATAGAACACAGCACCGATCGTATAGCAGATGCCGCCTACCACGAGCAGCCAGAATCCAATGGGGTCGAGCAGCGTCCAGAGCGCCGGGATGCACACAACCACTGCCCATCCTTGCATGAGATAGAGCAGGGCCGAGATCCAGCGCGGACGATTCACCCAGAACGCTTCGGCAACGATACCGGCAAGCGCAACGACCCATACGAAGATGCAGAGCGGGATGCCATTATTGTTGATGAGCGTAACCAAGCAATACGGTGCATAACAGCCAGCTATATATAAGTAGATGCCGCAATGGTCGAGCACTTTGAACACTCGCTTGGCAGCCGGCACTGCGATCGCATGATAGAGCGTAGACATGAGATATTCGACTACCATCGTGATCGAATAGATGAGCGCCGCCGCGAGCAACAATCCCCCACCATGAGTAACCGCCTGCACCACGCACAGCGGAATAGCTGCGATGGCAAGCAAGACTCCTACCCCATGCGTGACCGCATTGAAGATCTCTTCACCTAGGGTGTAGTCTTTCTGAGGCTTGGTCTTCATCGATGGTGCGATAGCGCTTGACATTGCTGCTCCTTCTAGGATCTAGCATCTTGGTTGAATAGGCTTTGAGCACGTATGGTGCCGAGCCACCCTTCCAACTGCAGGCTCATTTCACTATTCTACTGCATCGAGGATACAGAAGATTCGGTAGCTGTCTGCGTTTTGTTGCCGCCAGGATGGCACCAGGAGAACCAGGCAGATGCCTCATCTTGTTCGGCATCAATGAGTTTGAGCGTGGAGGCACCCACGCCTGCCGCAGTGAAAGCGATGATGGTTGTGAGTTGCTTGTTGCGTTGAAGCGGATTCGTTTGCAAAGAAGCCATCTGCACCTTCGTACGCGGCGTGATGGTGCGGTTGGTGCTGATGCCGCTGTTCTCGATCGTCACGTAGGTGCTGTCGTAACCAAAGCCCGAGCCTTTATGCCAAAGGATCGCGCCCACGATATCCACGATGAAGAGCAAGAGCGCCACGCCATAGAGCACGCGCGCGAAGACATCGGCCATGGTGTAGAAGATGAGATAATCGCTGAGCTCTGAATACGACAGGAGATCGAAGTTCAGAGGTAGCGCCAGTAGGAACATGGTGATGAAGGTGAAGACGGCCAGCCAGAAGCCTCCGCCCTGCAGGATAGCGCGGCGCGTGATGGCGCGACGGCGCGCACGCGCAGGAAGCTTCTTGTCTGGTGCGGGCAGATCTTGCCACTCCGGCAAAAGCCCTGCAAGGATCTCGTCGACCTTATCGAGCTTGACGAACGGATGGATAACCAGACGCGCCTGGCTCTTCGTAGACGACTCCGAAGAGTCTTGGGTAGCACTTGCAACACGCGCGAGCGAAAGCGTGCAGGATTTGAGTAAACGCTGAAAGAATGATTGGCTGACCTCGACCGATTGAATGCGATCGATATCGATGCCATTGAAGTTGTGGTTGATGATGCCATATTCGGTCTCGATGCGTGCGCCGCGCCTGCGAGCACGGAATCCGCCATAAGAAAGGCAAGCTCCACCCACGGTGATGAGCCAGACCACGAGCATGATGGCAATGAAGGAACCCACGATGCTCACGATAACGCCGACCATCCATGAGGTTGGGATGAGGTCGATCAAACCCGTGACCGTGCTGATCATTTCGTCTTCAGAGGTGTGGAACATATAGCCGATGCCCGACAGGGCAGAACTCAGTGTGGCGAATATTGAGAGGAAGACCACGACTACCGAAGTCTTGCCGGTCATGCCGGTAAGCACCAGTTGCTTATTGGAAAGCCCATATTCATAGGTGGTGGTACCCGTGTCGATAGCATCGCCTCCGAACACCCCGCGAAAATCGTTCACCAGATGAGCAGGTGTGTCGAGCGCATTGTATTCATCCGCACCTGGAATGGTTGGTGCAATCGCTGGTGCAGGAATAGTGGTGGCTGGCGCGCCTGTGGGAGCAGAGAGCGTTGTGGTTGTAGCGCTCTGCGAAGCGCCCGCGCCGAGCGTTTCAGCTGCGTGTTCAGTAGTCATGCCCGCAGGAATCTCGACGCCAGCAGCTTTCATCTGCGCGAACTGCTTGCGCGCGAAGAGTTCCTTGCGCAACGCTTCAGCTGCCGACTTCTCAATATAAGGAAGCGTGATCGCAGTGTTCGATGCTCCACCTGCTGTTTCGATGCTCACGGTGCAAACTCCCGCAATGCGCTGGAACAGCGTTGCTTTCTGATTGATCGATTGGATGCGCTGATAGGGAACGTGAGCGCGTTTTTTCGAGATGATGCCCGAATAGAAGCTGAATTCTTCGTTGGAATACTCGTACCAGATGTAGTTGTAGCTGATGAATCGCACCAGCATCGCGATGCCGGTGGCCACAAGAACGATAACGATCAATGCTAGCAATACGATAAGGATGGAACCACCCGTTGTATAGATGTCGATTAATTCGAAGAGTGCATCGCCTGCTGAGGCAATAGCCACCACGAACACAAAGGGTACGATGCGCAGAGCACCGAGCCAAACGTAGCTGTGATTGAGCTTATGCTTCACTGGTGCTGCAGCAGACGCGGGCTCAGATGCGGGCTTGGGAGCAGGCATGGCCACCGGCGCGCCCGTAGGTGCGGGCGGCTTGGGTGTTTCGTTCGATGGAGGAGTATTGGGAGATTCCACGCGCTACACATCCTCTTTGGCAAGGCGAGCGAATTCGGCAGCTTGATCGCGCAGCGTTTCAGCCTCAGCAGCGGGAAGCCCGGGGATCTCCATCGATCCAGCTGCGGTCGAGATCGTGACCGACGCAAGCCCCATCATGCGCAGAAGCGGACCTTGGCGCGTGTCGGTGTTCTGCACGCGAATGAACGGCACTACGGTGTGCTTGCGCACGATGATGCCACGCATGATATCGAGGAATTCCTTCGAAAGGGCATAGCTCCAGCGAATGTAGCGCAGCGGCGTGATGACCACCCAAAACAGGATGAGCAAAGCAACGAAGCAGATGAACGATATGAGACAATACGGACCCGCCCACCAAGACGTGCTCTCATCGACAAGAAGTGCGATCCCACCAACTGCGAAAACACACAAGAAAATGAGCGTGAGAGCGATCGTGTCGCTTACGCGCCATACATTCTTGATGCGCGGGTCGAGCTTTTGCTTTTGGGTTTCTTCCATGAATGTCTCCGTTTGCCTTCGCGTGCGATTTGCTCTTCCGATTATAACGGCAGGGATGGCCTGCACCAGGAAAGTGTAAGCATCTTTTAAGAAGCACTGGGGCGAAAGCACAAGCGTTCAAGAAATACGGGCTTGGCACAGAACTGTGGAGCTACAAACGAGTGAAACGGATAGGGATAGACCGAGCAAGCGCGCGCTGCGCAACTGCCCTTCAAGAAGCTGCTCTTAATAGTAACGATAATAGGCAGCGCACGAGCCTTCCGAAGAGACCATGCACGGACCGACCGGATTCTCTGGCGTGCAGACTTTGCGGAAGAGCGGGCATTCGTCTGGCGCCATGATGCCACGAAGCACATCTCCACAGCGGCAGCCCTTTGGATTCTGCGTGGGCTCCACTTCGGGATGGAAGCGTTTGACCGCATCGAAGTCTTCGAACTCTTCGCGGATCGCATAGCCTGAACCAGGGATCACGCCCAGCCCGCGCCAGGTAGCATCGACCGTGTCGAACACTTCGTCGATCGCAGCGAGCGCGACCGGGTTGCCTTCACGCATGACTCCGCGTGAATACGCGATCTCGATCTCGGCGCGCCCTTCGTGAAGCTGGCGCATGATCATGGCGATACCTTGCAGCACATCAACGGGCTCGAAACCGGTGATCACGCCAGGGATGCCATATTTTTCTGCGAGGAATTCATAGGGCTTCGTGCCGATGATCGTGGAAACATGACCGGGCAGGATGAGCGCATCGATCTTCAGTTCCGGATCGGAAACGATCACTTCAAGAGCATTGGGCATATTCTTGTGCGCGACGAACACTGAGAAGTTCTTCAGGCCGAGCGCTTGGGCGCGCTTGATAGCCATAGCAACAAGGGGTGTGGTGGTCTCGAAGCCAACGCCTACGAACACGATCTCTTTATCGGGGTGCTCTTGAGCAAGCTTGAGCGCATCGAGCGGCGAATAGACGATGTTGATCGAGCGACCTTCGGCCTGTTCCTTGAGGAGGCTTGAGGTAGAACCCGGAACGCGCGTCATATCGCCGAACGTGGCGATCATCACGTTCGGGATGCGCGCGAGCGCGATAACGGTATCGATGTCTTCGTTGGAGGTTACGCAAACCGGGCACCCTGGACCGGAAACGAGCTTCGTGTCGTTCGGCATCAGATCACGCAGGCCATTGCGCGCGATGGCAACCGTATGCGTTCCACATACTTCCATGAGCGTTGCCTGTTCAGGCGCCCATGAATCGATCGAGTGGATGAGCCCTTTGGCAAGCGCGGGATCTTTGAAGACAGAGAGGTCCATGAACTAGACCCCTTCAAGATCGGCGAGTTCGGGGAAGCTCTTCACCAGATCGAGCGTTTCTTGGGCGAACTGTTCATCGACCACTTCGATGGCGAAACCCGCGTGCACGAGCACATAGCTGCCTACTTCCGCTTGGGGCGTGAGGTCGAGGGAAATCTCGCGCGTTACGCCGAGGATATCGACCGTGGCAAGATTGCCTTCATCGATCTCTTTGACTTGGGCTGGAATCGCTAAACACATGATTACTGACCTCCCTCATTTGAGTGCAATCCTATCACAGCCTGGCCGTAGGAGACCGAAGCATCGTTAGGCGGCAGCTCGCGATTGAGGGCGATGGTGAAACCTGCAGCCTGCAGGTCTGAAAGGGCACGTTCGGTCAGGTAGCGGTTCATGAAAACTCCACCCGAAAGCGTGACGATGTTGATGTCGTAGAGCGCGCGCACGGTCTCTGCTGCTGTGAGGATGGCGCGCACCACCGCTTCGTGGAAACGACGCGCGATGAGGGCTTTATCGACTCCTGCCTGCAGATCATCGAGCAGTGCTTCGAACACGGGGGCAGGATCGAGCAGCAACACGGACGTGTCTTGCGCGGTGCTCTGCTCGGTGGCAGTGTTCTTTATGAGGCCGAACTGGTAACGCTCAACCGCATCAAGCTCGGCCGTTGGATCCACCGCTTCCTGCGCAAGCGATGAGGTCGTTTTCTCAGCTTCAGCAAGGAGCGTTTTCAGTTCAGCAGCTGCGTCTGTGCCGAAACCCTTCGTGATCTCGGCCTCGAGCAGGATCGCACCTTCGCCTTCGTAGCGCGGCTCGTTGCAGATACCCAGAAGCGCTGAGGCTGCATCGAAGAGGCGTCCCATCGAAGAAGTGAAGGGGGTGTTGATGCCACCCTCGATCATCTTGGTCATGAGCTCGGTCTCTTGTTCCTGATCGGCGAAGAAAGCCTGCGCAAAGGGGTGCTCAAGCAGATCGAACGCCCACAACACGCCATAGGCACAGCGATCGGTGTGATGGATCGCCTGCGTACCACCCGGCAACGGGAAGTACGCAACGTTGATGAAGCGCTCGAACGTGGTGAGATTCGAGAGCAGCACTTCGCCGCCCCAGATCGCGCCATCAACACCGTAGCCCGTGCCGTCGAACGCGATACCGCAGACCGGACCTTCGAGCTCGTTCTCCGCCATGGCCGCAACCACGTGTGCATGATGATGTTGCACCTCGCAAAGCGGGAGATCGCGTTCGCTTGCTTGCGCGCGTGCCCATTTGCTGAGCACGTATTCAGGATGCAGATCGCACGCAAGCTTGGTGGGCTTCAAGTGGAAGAGCTTCTCGTAGAGATCTTTCGTTTCGAGCCAGTTGTCGAACGAGGCAACATGCTCCATATCGCCCAGATGTTGCGAAACGAACGCCTCTTCACCGCGCGTGATCGTGAAAGTGTTCTTGAGTTCGGAGCCAACTGCCAACAGCTCAGGAGATTCTTCGCCGAGCTCGTGCACTTGAGCAGGCAGCTTGATCGGCGCCGGCGCAAGACCACGGGCGCGGCGAATGACCTGGACCACTGGATCCACCCCAACCGGCTCGAGCACGCGCACCACTGAATCATCGAAGCGCTCGATGATGGCGCGATTGTTCACCAAGAAGGCGTCCGCAATGCCCGCAAGCTGCTCGAATGCTTCGTGTTCCTCGATCACGATCGGGTCGTCGTGCACGTTGCCCGAGGTCATAACGAGCAGCCCATCGAAAGCGCGTGCGATCAGATGCTGCAGCGGCGTTGCGGGCAGCATGATGCCCAGCTCGGGCAGGTCGCCCGCAAGATCAAGCGGTAACTCAACATCGCTGCGTTTGCGCAACAACACGATCGGGCGTGCGCTCGATTCAAGCTGTGTCTCTTCCGCTTTGCTGATGAGCGCATAGGCGCGTGCTTGTTCGGTCGAGTGCGCCATGACCGCAAATGCCTTGCCATAGCGGTGCTTTCGTTCGCGCAGAGCCGCCAGCGCTTCAGCGTTCAGCGCATCGCATACCAGATGGTAACCACCCAGTCCTTTAACGGCTACGATCTTGCCTGCTTTGAGCAGCTTCACGCAATCGTCAACGAATTCATCGGAATCTTCTGAGGTAAACGCCCAATCCAGGCTATCGATCGAAAGCTGTTGGACCTCATTGGGAAGCATGCCTTCCACATCAATCCAGCCCAAACGTGGCCCGCAATTGAAACAAGCGTTGGGTTGCGCATGGAAGCGGCGATCCATCGGATCGTCGTATTCTGTTTGGCAAGGTTCGTCCATGGTGAACTCTTTCATAGAAGTATGTTCGCGGTCGTAGGGCAGCTCATCGATGATGGTGAAACGCGGACCGCAATTCGTGCAGTTAATGAACGGATAGTGATAACGGCGATTCTCGGGATCGAAAAGTTCGGCCACGCAAGCATCGCAGGTGGCAAGATCAGGCGAAACGAGCGTGATCTCATTCGCTTCGGAATCATCCGAAAAGCGGATCTCGAATTCGTCGAAGCCTTCAACGGGCGCTTCGTTGAGCTCAAGCTCTTTCACATTGGCCGCTTCGGGCGCTTCTTGCACGAGTGCGATCGCAAAGCAGTCGAGATCATTCTGCGTACCTTCGACGTGGATCGTTACCCCGTCGAGCGCGTTCAACACCCAACCCGTCAGGTGGAACTTCTGTGCGCACCTGAAGACAAAGGGCCGAAAACCGACCCCTTGAACTACTCCTTTGACCGTAATATCGAGCGCTTCGCGCGCTTCGTTCTCTGCCATGCTCACTACTCCGTAACGCGTGCGACCACGTTGCGCAGCACCTTCGAAAGGAGGCGCAGCGTAACGGATGAATTGTCGGGAAGATGGATGTAGACACACCGCCTACCACGGGATGAAAGGATGGAAAAATCACCCATAGCCTGCGCTTTTTCGAGCTCGCCAAGGCTTTGGGCTTTCGCGTTCTCCACTTCGATATCGCGCGGTTCATCTGCTGAAAGCACGAGGAACACCCCGTTGTTGCGACCGCCTTTGTGTAGCTGGCCCGTGGAGTGCAAGTAGCGTGGTCCGATCTCCAAGCAAGACGGGATGCGGCAGCGCTCCGCAATGCTGTGACGAATCTCTTCGAGTGCTTCGCGACGGCCTTCGCCCGTGAAGGGCAAGAAGGCGTTCAGCGAGAAGTAATCGCCCGGCTCGATACTGCGACAAAGCGCGGTGATCGCGCCCGAAACCGTCTCATCGACGAGCGAGTCTTCCAACGCCTCGGAAACGTGCACTTCGATCTCGCCAACTGGCACGCCCGCTAGACCGTTCTGAGTGAAGTGAGGCGCTTCGCCCCCCTCTTCTAAGATGCGCAGCACTTCGGTCTTCGCCGCCTGTACGTCGGGCTGATCGAACGGACAGATCTCCATGAGGTAGCCCACCATGGCAATGGCGTATTCCCACATAACGAAATGCCCGGCAAGATCGATAACGTTCTCGACCTTGAAGGTGATGCGCGGGATATCGGGATTCAAGAACTCGAGCGACTGATAGTAATTCAGACGTTCGTCGAAGAGGTCAGTCTTGGTTTCATAGATGATCGCCGTACGGTCCTTCGTGTCTTCGGAGAGCGTGAGCGAATCGGTTTCGATGTTGGGGAGGATGCCTTCGCCCTCTTTGCCCAAGCTTTCTGCCACCAACTGCTCGATCCAAAGGCCCAGAACACGACCGCGCTTCGGCGAGAGGAACGCGAATTTGTTGCGTCCTTGCACATAGTTTTCGTAAAGGAAGGATGCCAGCACGAGTGCGGGGTTGTCCACGCTGTCGCTACTGCACAGCATCTCTGCACGTGCTGCGCTACGCATGAGCGCATTGAGGTTGATGCCTGCAAGCGCAGCCGGCAAGAGGCCGAACACAGAAAGCGCCGAATAGCGCCCGCCTACGCTGGGCTCGCCCGTGAACACCCGCAGCCAACCCTCTTCTTTCGCACGCTTTTCCAAGTCGGAACCAGGGTCGGTGATAGCGACCAGATGGTTGTAGAGCTCTTCTTGCGAGAGCTTCTCGCGCATGATCGCCATGACCGCTTGCATGATGGTGTGCGGCTCGATCGTGCTGCCCGATTTCGAAGAATGGATGACGAGCGTGGTCTTCGGATCGCATTCCGACATGATGGCACGCACACGCACCGGCGAAACCGAGTCGATGGTCTTGAACGAAATGAGCGAAGAATCCGCTTTGTTGTACTTCGTGAGCGTCATGGGCGCTTGCGTGGATCCGCCCTGCCCCACGAGCACGACCGTTTTCAGACCGCGTGCGATCAAGGAATCAGCGAAGTTCTGAATCTCGGAAAGCGCCAGAGGCGGCTCACTTGCCAGCGTGGTCCAGCCCATGAAATCACGGGCGAAAAGCTGGGCATTTTCGGAGAAGTTGAAAAGGTTGCTGTCCTTGGCGTGAATACGACTCGCAACCTGGTCATCGATGAGCGTTTGCGCCGGAGCACCGGGCGTAGCTGCTTCAAAATTAATCATAGGTTCCTACCCGAACTATCGATGGATCAACCGTTTCGGTTGGTTTGCCTCATTTTACCGAAGTAGCAGCACGGGCGCTACACAATGGCGGCCACGATATCGTCAAGCCACGAAGAATCCACCTGATCGACCTTGCCCGCATCGCACAGCGCGGCAATGGTAGGATTCGTGGGAATCTGAGCGGTCGCGCCGATCTCATATTCTTGCGCGAGCACATCCACCTGGCTTTCGCCGAAGAGATAGTGTTTCTCGTTGCAGTTCGGGCATACGAAATAGGCTATATTCTCGACCAGGCCGAGCACCGGAACCTTCATCGCTTCTGCCATATTCACTGCTTTTGCCACGATCATGCCCACCAGCTCTTGCGGCGAAGTGACCACGATAATGCCATCGACCGGCAACGATTGAAAGACTGTGAGCGGAACATCGCCCGTTCCTGGAGGCATGTCAACGAGCAGATAATCGATATCACCCCACACCACATCGCTCCAAAACTGCTTGACCACCCCAGCGATCATAGGACCACGCCAAATGACCGGATCGGTATCGTTTTCAAGCAGCAGATTGGTCGACATGACCTTCGTGCCATCGGCTGCCACCGCAGGAAGCAAGCCATCGGGAGATCCCATCGCCTTGCCTTCGATACCGAACATACGAGGAATGGAAGGGCCTGTGATGTCGGCATCAAGGATGCCCACGTTCTTTCCCTGCTTCACAAGCGCCGATGCGATCAGCGAAGTAACGAGCGATTTACCAACGCCGCCCTTGCCACTCACCACGCCGATCACGTTCTTGATGTTCGATCTAGGATTCGGCGCGGCTTGCATGCTCTGTGGCTCGCGACGCTCAGCACACGTCTTTCCGCAGGTCTGACAGTTATCGCTGCATGATTCGCTCATTATTAGACTCCTTATTTTTCTTGCGCTCTCTACAGGAACACACAGAAAGTTATTCTCGAATTTGAATGCCGGATCAAAACTGGCACAGCTCGAATAGCATTTCAGCTGATGCTACAACTTTACCACTACCCCTTCAAGGCAAGTTTGAGAGCGATTTCGAAGATCGACTCTGCCTTCGAATACGCGCAGAACCCCACCATAGAAGAAATCCCGCCGACCATTGCTGGCTGGCGGGATCCCTCAGGAGGCTTACCCTTCTTCACTTGAAAATCCCAAAGAACATGAAAAAAGCCTCCAAGCGTGGAGGCTTTAAGATTCATGGTGGTCGGAGGGGGATTCGAACCCTCGACACACGGATTTTCAGTCCGTTGCTCTACCAACTGAGCTATCCGACCAGTATGTGCCGTCGAATGTTTACGACGCGAGTTGTTATTGTACTACAGACATTTTTTCGGTCAAGCAACCTGCAAGACTTATACGGTGAACGCAATGAAGCGCAACTATTTCTTAGAGAGCTCTTCTATTAAAGCGGGCACTACTTCGAACACGTCGCCCACGATGCAGTAATCGGCCACGTCGAAAATGGGCGCATGAGGGTCCTGGTTGATCGCAACGATCGCATCGGAATGGTCCATTCCTGCCACATGCTGTACCGCACCTGATATTCCACAAGCAAAGTAAATCCGTGGTGAAACCGATGAGCCCGTCTGACCAACCTGTTTGCTCGCAGGAAGCCATCCCTCTTCAACAACTGAGCGCGAACAACCCACGGTTCCGCCGAGCAACGCCGCCAACTCTTCGAGCATCGCGAAGTTCTCAGGGCCTTTCATGCCGCGTCCACCCGAAACGATAACTTCTGCATCTTGCAAGGATATGCCGTTATCTGTCGCGTCCTTGATGAAGCCCTTCACCCGAACACGCACCTGTTGAGGGATAAAGTCTTCCCTGATCATTTCCATATTCTGATGGGGAGTTGGCTCGGGCAGCGGCATTGCCCCCGGACGCACCGTTCCCATTTGTGGATGCGTATTCGCACTGATACGCGCATAGAGATTACCTCCGAATGCGGGACGCTCCCATTGCATGACGGCTGTTTCAGGATCGATGTAGAGAGCTGTGCAATCTGCGGTCAATCCCGCCTCAAGCTTCACCGCCACATGCGATGCGAGCTCGCGTCCGTTCGCTGTTGCGCCTACGAGGATGATCTCGGGCTGGTACTTCTCGCACAGATAAGAGAATGCTTCGGCATACGGGTCCGCGGTGAAATGACGGTAGCACTCCCCTTCGATCACGTATGCCCTATCGGCACCATACCTACGTGCCATCTCGAGCGCTTCATCTGCATCGTGTGCGATGATGACTGCCGCCACTTCCTGACCGATCTCATCCGCGAGTCGGCGTGCCTGCCCCAAAAGCTCTGCACCTACTTGCTTCGGTTTCCCTTCGAACTCTTCCAGGAAGACCCAAATGTCGCGATGATCGTTCTTTTCCATCTCTGATTCCTTTTGCATCTTGAATGTTTCCACGAATCGTTATACGAGCAGCTTCGCTTCGATAAGCTCTTCGATCAGCTCATGCGCCTTTTCCTGCGCGTTGCCCTCCAAGAAGACACCTTCCGAACAGCGCTCAGGAACGAAAGACTTCTGCACACGTGTAGGCGAACCTTTGAGACCGATCTTCAACTCATCCAGACGCCCTTTAAGATCTTCGAAATTGATTTCTTTCGTTTCGAGTGCAAGTGCATCGAGCGTACTTTGGATGCTGGCATAGCGCGGTTTGTTGCTCTCTTTCATAACGGTGCACACTAGTGGCAAAGTCGCTTCGAGCACCTCGATGCCTTCATCGGTCTGACGCTTGATGGTTGCGCGCCAACGTTCATTCGGCGTGTGTGCGGACCTATGCTCGCTTTCGTTCGCTTGCGCGGTCTCAAGATGCAGATCGAGTACTTGGTTGATGCAGGCACAGTTGAGGTGCTGGGCGAGCGATGAGATTGTTTGTCCCGTATCACCATCGATTGCCTGCTTGCCACCCAATACCAGGTCAAAGGGGCCAAGATGACTGATAGCAGCACAGAGAATATAGCTCGTAGCGAAGGTGTCCGAACCGCCGAACTTCCTGTCGGTGATCAGATACCCTTCGTCAGCACCCATCGCATGCGCTTCTTCAAGGATCGCGCTTGCCTGGCTGGGACCCATCGTAAGCACAACCACTTCTGCGCCGATCTCGTCTTTAAGCTGAAGCGCCATCTCGAGCGCGTGGCGATCGTAAGGGTTCATGATGCTCGGTACGCCTTTGCGGATGAGCGTGTTCTTCACTGGATCGATCTTGATCTCCGTCGTATCGGGCACCTGTTTCAAACAAACTGCGATTCTCATGGTTCCTTCTTTGTTCGGTGATTTGTACGACTATGACGACACAAGTTGTTTTGCGATGGTGATGCGCTGGATCTGATTCGCGCCTTCGAATATCTGGAATACTTTCGCATCGCGCATGAGCTTTTCGACCGGATACTCTCGGCTATACCCATAGCCACCCAGAATCTGGATAGCGTTCGAAACGACCTCCTGCATGAAATCTGAAACGAACGTCTTACAGATCGCGCCTTCTGTTTGCACTAAGCTTCCTGCATCCATCAGGCGCATCGTGTTGTTCACGAGACAGCGCGATGCTTCGGTCTTTATGGCCATATCGGCCAACAGCCCCTGCACCAATTGGAAGCTGGCCAGCGGTTTGTCGAACTGCTTTCGTTCTTTAGCGTAGGCGAGCGCCTCATCGAGTGCGCGCTGCATAATGCCCACACCCATGGTGCAAACGAACGCACGCGATAGATTGAGAGCATTGAGCGCAAGCTTCATGCCTTCGCCCACTTTACCCAGCACGCGGTTTTTGGGAACGATAACGTTGTCCAGGATCAATTCAGTGGTGTTTGAAAGACGCAAGCCCATCTTGTCCTCTTCGGCACCAACCTTCACCCCAGGCATGTTGCGATCAACGATGAATGCAGTGATGCCATGGGCGCCTGCTTCGGGGTTGGTCTTGCAAAAGACGATATAGATCTGCGCAAGGCCACCATTGGTGATGAAGGTTTTTGAAGCGTTGAGCAGATACCCTTCTTCGGTTTCGACCGCTGTTGAACGCAAGCTTGCAACATCTGAACCAGCATTAGGCTCAGTAAGCGCAAAGGCAGCGAACTGGCGCTGTTTGACCACATCAGCGAAGTATTGAGCCTGCTCAGGCGTGCCAGCTAGAATAACATTGCGCAATGCAACGAACGTGGTAACGAACGTGATCGCATAACCGGCATCCACTTTTGCTAGTTCCTCGAAGATCATCGCTGTCGTTTCGTAGTCAAGCCCTGTGCCGCCGTATTCTTTGGGCACCTCTACCAGATGAAGGCCGAGATCGAACCCAAATTCATACAATTCAGCAGGGCATTCTCCTGCTCGATCAGCTTCGGCCACATAAGGCTTCAGCTCTTGCTCGGCGACATCATGAACGAGCTTGATGAGTGCTTTTTGTTCTTTGGTATAGAGCAGCGTCATCGTAGGTTTTCCTCTATGTTCGGCCATGCTTGAAAAAGGCGTGTGATCCTTCGAACAAGCTTTCCTTCGATATATAGGTTATACCATATTGATTTTTGTTTTTTTATATTGTTTTTCCTATATATTAGGAATTGCTCGTTCTTCTTTTATGAAACTAAAAATGCAATCAGCTTGATGAAACGCATTTGAAGGTCAAACCTCCACTGATGCCCTTCGTGGTTTTCTCTTCGGTGAATCAGGTGCGGTAGAATAGGCAAGGATATGAGCTGTTTTCCAGCGATCAAGACGCGGAAATAAAACGCGCCACAGAACCCTTCTTATAGAAAGCTTTACTATGAACGCTGCTTCCCCTATCCTTTTCGACCTTGACGGTACGCTGCTCGATACTCACGATATGATCCTAGAATCGATGCAATATACCATCAACGAGGTTGATGGACAGAACCAAAACGACGAAAAGCTCATGGCTGGTGTTGGTACGCCACTGCTCGATCAAATGCTCCATTTCACAGCAGGCAATAAGACCCGTGCCGAAGAGCTCGTGAATATCTATCGCGCTTACAACGACGCGATTCACGATGAGAACATCCACGCCTTCCCTGGCACGAAAGAAGCGCTTGGAATGCTCGCCCAGGCTGGCTGTCGCATGGGCGTGGTCACCTCGAAGCGCCACTGGCTCGCTCAGCGTGGTCTTGAGATCTGTGGACTTGATTCCTTCTTCGAATTTCTGGTTGGCTCAGATGATTGGCCCGAGCATAAACCTGCCCCCGGCCCGATCCTTCACGGGTGTGAACTGCTCGGCATCGCGCCAGCACAATGCACTTATATTGGCGATAGTCCGTTCGATATCCAGGCCGCAAACGCAGCAGGATGCCAAAGCGTTACAGCTTTGTGGGGTATGTTCACCGAAGAAGAACTTGTAGCTTGCAAGCCTGATCTGAGCGTACATTCACTCCAAGAGTTCGTGAAGGATCACTACCTCAAAGCATAATGAAAAGCGGCTGATCCATTGGATACAGCCGCAAGCCTAACCTCTATCGTTGCTACCAGCTAAAGCGGCAGGCAAAACCGCTCTTCAAAGATGAAAGGCAGCGTGACTTCTTCCTGCCGAAACGGAAATCTTAATCCCAAGCGCTGCGGCCTTCGAGAGCTTTCTTACCAATATCGCTCCTGAACTGCATGCCTTCGAAGTTGATGCGCTTGATCGCTTCATAGGCGCGATGGCGCGCCGATTCGAACGAAGAGCCCAGACCGACCACGTTCAGCACGCGGCCACCTGAAGTGATAAGCTCGCCATCAACGTTCAGCGCCGTGCCCGCGTGGAAAACGAGCACCTTGTTCAAGTCCTCAGCATCTTCAACGCCAAGGATGACCTTGCCCTTCTCATACGAACCGGGGTAGCCCTCAGAAGCCAACACCACGCTCAGCGCCCAATTATCATCCCATTCCAAGTCGATATCGCCATCGCGACCTTCAGCCACCGCCATCATGATGTCCACCAGATCGCTCTTGAGGCGCGGCAGAACAACCTGCGTTTCCGGATCGCCGAAGCGCGCGTTGAACTCGAGCACTTTCGGGCCTTCGGGCGTAAGCATGAAGCCGCCATAGAGCACGCCACGATAGTCATGCTCAAAGGGCTCTTTCGCCGTTGCTGCAGCAGCCACTTCCATGATGCGCACCATCTCGGCCATCTCTTCATCGGTGACGATAGGCACCGGAGAATACACGCCCATGCCGCCCGTGTTGGGTCCTAGATCGCCGTCGTAGGCGCGTTTATGATCTTGGGCTGGCGCCATACAAAATGCCTTGCCGTTCGTAACGAAAGCGAGCAGCGAACATTCCGGACCGGTGAGCATCTCTTCGACTACTACGGTATTGCCCGCGGAGCCGAATTCGCCCGAGAAACACGCCTCAACGCCCGCGCGTGCTGCGTCGAGTGTTTCTGCGACGATAACACCCTTGCCCGCTGCAAGGCCATCGGCCTTCACCACGAGCGGCGCACCTAGTTCATCGCAATAGGCCAATGCTTCCTCTTTATTGGTGAAACTCTTGTAGCGTGCAGTCGGGATACCGTTCGCTTCCATGAATTCTTTGCTGTAGGTCTTCGAACCTTCGAGCTGCGCGCCTTGCGCATCGGGGCCGAATACCGCAATGCCTGCTTCACGCAGAACATCGGCAACGCCTTTTACGAGCGGCGCTTCAGGGCCGATGACCACCAGTTCAATATCGTTTTGACGCACGAAATCGAGCACCGCGTTACCGTCTTCGATGTTGAGCGATTTGATATTGGTGCCCAGTTCAGCGGTGCCGCCATTGCCTGGCGCGATATAGATCTCGCTGCAACGAGGGCTTTTCGCCAGCGCCCAGGTGATCGCATGCTCTCTGCCGCCACTGCCTAAAACTAGAATATTCATGAGATACCTTTCACGCGCTGGATGGTCGCGGTTGGCTACTTTGTGCAATAACTAGCGGGCTTCCCAGCCGTTGAAGATCGTCTGATCACGATCGGGGCCGACCGCGATGATCGAAGCGGGAACACCGGTGATGTCTTCGAGATACTGAACATAGACCTGCGCATTCTGTGGCAAGTCTTCGAAGCGTTTGCAATCGGAGATATCGATGCCCTCCCAACCAGGAAGCTCTTCGTAGATAGGCTTCAAGCTGGGGGAACAGATGAGTTCTTGGTCCATGGGGAAGTAATCGTAGCGCTTGCCCTCGATCTCGTAGGCAACGCACACTTTGATGCGCGGCACGCAGGAAAGCACGTCGAGCTTGGTGAGCGCAACATCCGTGAGCGAATTGACCTGCGCAGCATAACGACCAACGACCGCATCGTACCAACCACAACGGCGCTTACGACCCGTGGTAACGCCATATTCTCCGCCTACTTCGCAGAGGCGCTCTCCCACTTCATCGGTCAGCTCGGTCGGGAATGGGCCGGATCCAACACGCGTGATGTAGGCCTTCGCGATGCCGAGCACGCGGTCGATCGCCTTCGGGCCAACGCCCGTGCCGATCGGTGCACCGCCTGCACAGCAGGAAGACGAGGTGACAAAGGGATAGGTGCCATGGTCGATGTCGAGCATGGTGCCCTGCGCACCTTCGAAGAGAACCGACTTGCCATCGGCAAGCGCAGTGTTGAGCAAGTGCGTAGTTTCTGCCATGTGCGGGCGAATACGCTCTGCCAGAGGCAGATAAGCTTCGCAGATCTGGTCGACCGTGTAGGTAGGAAGATCATAGATCTTCGAGAGAATCTGATTCTTCAGCTCGAGCACGGAGGCAACCTTCTCGCGGAAGACCGCTTCATCCATCATGTCCTGGATGCGGATGCCGCGGCGGGCGACTTTGTCTTCATAAGCAGGACCGATGCCGCGCTTCGTCGTGCCAATGAGTTTGGTGCCGCGCTTCGCTTCACTCGCGCCATCCAGATCGATGTGATAGGGCATGATAACGTGAGCATCGCACGAAACGAGCATGCGATCGGTCGGAAAGCCTGCTTCGTTGATGGTGCTCATCTCTTCAATGAGCACGTTGGGGTCGATCACGCAGCCATTGCCGATGACCGGCGTAACGTTATCGTACATAACTCCAGAAGGGATGAGGTGAAGGGCAAGCTTCGTATCGCCCGTGATAACCGTATGCCCTGCGTTGTTCCCTCCTTGATAGCGCACAACGTAGTCGTAGTCCTTTGCGATCAAGTCGGTGATCTTGCCTTTGCCTTCATCGCCCCACTGGGCGCCTAGAAGAACAGTGCTCGGCATAGGTATTCCTTTCGACAGTTCAATCTACCTGAAAAATATATCACAGTTCGAAGAAATTACAGGAGCAATCGCACTCGCGCACCAGGGCAGCGACACTCGGGTGACAGGTGAAAAGAATAACCTGGCGATAGCGCGAAAGCTCGACGATCACCTTGATGGCTTCACGGCGGCGTTCGTCGTCGAAATTCACGAGAATGTCATCGCAGAGGATAGGCAGCGAACGGCCCACGTTTTCGGCCGTGATGAGAAGGGCAACGCGCAACGCGAGATAGAGCTGCTGACGCGTGCCGAGCGAAAGCAACTGAGGTGGACAAGCGGTCTTCACGCTGTCGAGCGCTTCGATCTCTCCTTCGACATTCATGCGCACTTTCTGCCACGCGCCCTTCGTCATCTGCGCGAAGAGGCGCGAAGCCTGCTTGTAGACTTCAGGTTGGCTTTTGCGTTCCCATTCAGCGATCGAGATTTCCAGGCTGCGCTGCGCGAGCAACAGCACGGCAAGTTCGTGATAGCGCTCCTTCAAGCGTGCATCCACGATCGCCTTGCGCTGCTTCGCCTCATCGAAAGTGGTGGCATGGCGCGCGTGCGAAAGCTCACTCGAGATCTGACCGAACTGGAGATTCGTCTCTTGGATGAGCTCGCTCGTTTTGGCACGTTCAGTATTCTTGCGCTCGATGATCGCTTCGAGATCCGCCAGTTGTGCCTCGGGATCGAGCCCCATTGAAAGGCAGAGTTCGCGACGCTGTTCTGCGAGCGTGCCAAGGAGCGATTCGAGCGACGCGCGCTGCAAGGAGAGCGCCTGGAGGTTCTGCTTTGTCGTCTCTTCGTTCGTGCGCATATCGTGGGCAAGATCGAGCAAGTGGCGCGCCTGGCGTATCGAACCTTCGGCGGCGCTGAATCCACGCTGATCAAGGAACCATTTTGCGCGATTCTTATGGTCGGCCAGATCGCGCTCGCAAAGCTCAAGGTGCTGTTCGTCTTGATACTTGACCCATTCGTAATCGCGTCTTCGCTCTTCAAACGCCTCTTCCGTTTTTGAAGGATGCATGTTGGCAACGATGCCTCCTGCTGCAACAAGAAGCCCGCAAAGGCACGTGATCACGCCGAACGCTGAATACGTGAGCGAACCCACCGCACGCCCCTGTCGGAAAAGCCAAATGCCCACGATGCCCATGCATACGAGGATAACGAACGCGATGATCAAGCGAATACGTCGTTGTTTCTTTGCGCGATCTTGCTCGGTCTGGAAATCGTGGTCGTTGATGAGTGTCTCAAACGCTGTTGTTGACTTCGCAACTTCACGTTTCGCGCTATCGAGCGCATGCTCGTACTTGAGGCGCTCTTCGTCGAGATCGTCGAGAAGGGTTTTGACCTCATATTCTTCGGCAGATGATAGCTTGCTGAGCGCACGCACATTCTCATCAACTTCGACCGAATCGGGAAGACGCATCTGCTGCTCCGAAGCACGGGTCTCTTCGAGCAACGCAGTGTTCTGCTCGATCGATGCATCGATCCCTTCAAGGCGTGCGTAGTTGCTCTTGAGCTCTTCGATCTCGGTATTGAGGCCAGCTTGCGCTTCGGTGAGCGCTTCTTTGCGTGCGAGCAACGATTCGAGGCGGTGCTCTTCTTCATAGAAGCTGTCGGTTTCGTTGAGCAGCTCCTGAACGAGCGTCTTCTCGCGTTCCTGTTCTTCACGCAAAAGTGCGATCGAGTCTGGAGTTTGCGCGGAGCGCGACATGAGCGCTCGTATCTTCTCCTGGATCTTAGCAAGCACGATGGCAGGGGATGATGCCGTACCAGAGCCAGCCGTGAGCAAGCGCGCGGTAACCTCGTTATGACGATCGAGCTTGAGCAGCTCATCGCTATTGAGCGCGAACATGGTCTCGTACGTTTCTTTGTCGATGTCATCGAGCACATGGAGTCGATCGACCACGCCTTCGCTGTTCTTCGTACGCTTGATCTCTTCAACATCGCCCGTGCGGTCGTCTTTGAAGAACAAGCTGCCGATGCGCTCTGAATTCTCTGGCTTGTAACTGTTCGAACCACGGCGCGAAGCACGCCAGCCGAACATGACATTCTTGATAAGTTCACTGATGGTGGTCTTGCCCGCTTCGTTCGCGCCATACACCACATTGAGGCCAGGCTTGAACGGACCGACGATCATGTTGGCGAACTTACCGAAATTCGTCAGCTTCACGTATTCGAGATAGATGCTCGACAGATACGTTGGCGCAAGAGGCTGGTTCTTCTCGCCCTTCTTCTTGTTCTGTGCATCGCTCTTAGTCATTGTTGTTCTCGCTCAACAGATCGAACACGAGCGATTCCGCTTCCTTGCAAGCTTCATCGAAGCGCCGCTGAAGCTTGGGAACAGGCAGGTCAAGCGCTGAGAATTGCTGCTCAAGATAGGACAGACCGTCGACTTTGTCTTTCTTCTGCGCGCGCATGGTCGAAAGATAGACCGCCGGGAACAGCCCCTCTTTCTCGATCGCGTCCTTGTCGATCTTCGCGCGCGTTTCGTTCACGACATCATCGATGAAGAAGAACGGGTAACGATCGTTGATGACCGAGCGGAGGTCGGCGAGCACATGCGAAGTGAGCGCACTATGAAGCGGCGTTGCACCCGTGAGCGTGATGCGACAGAGCATGTTCTGACATTGTGAACGCGCGTTGCGCTCGAACTGCTGTGTGGTGATCGCTTCTTGAATATCAGCGATCGTCGCGCAGGCAGAAACGTCCACTTCGATGCGTTCCCACACAATCTGCGCCGTGGGAAGGAACGCAACTTCGGTGGGAAGATTCTCTCGCAGCGTCACCTTGAGCACACCATGCGGGCCAGTTTCGTGAATATCGCGCCCTTGGATGCAGCCCGAAAAGGCAATGGCTGGATCATCCTCGGGGATAAGCTGCGGATGATGAATATGCCCGAGCGCCCAGTAATCCATTTTGCGCGCGAGCAGGTCTTTTGGCTTCACCGGACTGCGTGTCGGATCGATATCGAGACCAGAATGAATCACGCCCACCTGGAATGTTGCATCGACAGCGATCTCTTTCGCCTTTGCGTGCGAGATGCCTTCCGCGATGTTCTCGTCTTGCGGCCATGCCTGCGTGTAGTAGCTTCGTCCACCTAACACAGCGAGCGATTCGCCCTCTTTTTCGTAGATAAAGTAGTTCGCCTCATGAGGATCGAAGAGATGAACGTTTTCGGGAAGATCACCATACTCGCCCGCCCAGCGCGCATAAGGATCGTGGTTACCTGTGCAGAAATAGACCGGGATGTTCGCATCGTGAAGGCGTTCGAGTCCGTCACGGAAGAGGCAGAAATCGGCATAGGAGGGGTGCGAGGCATCGAACGCATCGCCTGCAATGATCAAGAAATCAACCTGCTCACGGATCGTTTCATCGATGAGCTTACGATACGCATCGGGAATGGATTTGACCAAACGATCAGCCCACACCGGCGAGACTGCACGCAACCCCCTGAACGGGGCTCCGAGATGAAGGTCTGCTGCGTGTATGAAGGTTACTGATCGCGCCATGGTTCGAGTGTAGCGGATAGTGATGCGTTTGTGCGCAAGCGTTAGTAACTTGAATCGTCGAAGTAGTCGGTGAACTTAGTGCGCTCGGCAAGCCAAGTGAGCTTTAAGTCACGCGTAGGACCACTGCGATGCTTTGCGACGATCAATTCTGCCACACCCCAATCAGGACGCTTGTCAGACTCTGCCTCAGCTTCGCTGGTAGATCGATCGATAAACATGACGATGTCGGCATCCTGTTCGATCGAACCTGATTCGCGCAGGTCAGAAAGCATGGGGCGCTTGTCAGTACGAGATTCGACCGCGCGCGAAAGCTGTGCGAGCGCCATGATGGGCACATCAAGTTCTTTAGCGAGCATCTTAAGGCCACGCGATATCTCAGCAACTTCCATGGTGCGGTTGTTCGGATGAGGGATGACGGGTGTCATGAGCTGCAAGTAGTCAACCACGATGAGACCCTTCTCAACGTTTCGCATCATGCGGCGTGCCTTTGTGCGCAGCTCGACCAGCGAAAGCCCTGGCGAATCATCCACATAGAGGTCGATGTTGCTCAAGCGTTCAGACGCATCGAAGAGCGGCGCCCATGCATTGTTGTCGATCCGTCCACTGTTCAAAACTGACAGGTTAATACCTGATTCAGCCGAAAGAAGGCGCTTCGTGATCTCGACCGACGACATCTCTAAGCTGAAGAACGCAACGGTCGACTTCTGTTTTGCAGCGTTGACCGCAAGATTCATCGCAAACGACGATTTGCCCACGCCAGGACGCGCAGCCAAAATGATCAACTGCCCACCACGAAGCCCGTTGAACAGCTGATCGACATCCTTGAAACCGGTGGGCACCCCTTGCAAGACCTCGCCACGATTTGCCATCTCAGCGATCTGATCGTTCGCCTCGATAATGAGCGTCTTGATGTCTTTGAACGAAGAGTTGACTGCTTTTTCGGTCACTCCAAAAAGAGTGGCTTCAGCCTGCGAGATGAGTTCTTTAGGATCAGCAGGAGAATCATAAGCAAGCGAAGAGATGTTGGCAGATGCCAAGAGCAACTGACGACGCATCGCGTCTCGACTCACGATATCGGCATGATGCTGCCAACTGGTGAGCGCAAACGTGTTGTTTGAAAGGTCGAGCAGATACGGCTGCCCGCCCACCGCTTCGAGCTGAGAGGCTGCCTTGAGGCTGTCCGCCACAGAAATGACATCGATCGGGACCGAGCGTGCATTCATGTCGCGCATCGTCTCGAAGATGATGCGATGAGCAGGACGATAGAAATCTTCGGGACGCAATTTAAGAGAAACTTCTTCGAATACTCCCGTAGAAAGCAAACACGCAGATAGAACGGTCTTCTCTGCCTCAATGTTCTGCGGCAGTGCTTTACCCTTCGAACCTGAAGCCTGAAGTGTGACTTGCTCGTTTGTCGTAGGTGCTGGCATTCGCTCCCTTATCCTGTTCTTAAAGCATCGCGCCTGAAAAAGATGTACTAACAACAAAAACTTCCCGACACCGTAGATGCGGTATCGGGAAGTCTAATTTATCACACCTACCGACTAATAGCTAAGCGGCGTGAAAAACAGCATTATTCTGCTTCAACCTCAGCCACTACAACAGCGTCTGCGGTGGGCTCTTCAGCAACTGCGTCTGAAGTGGAGAAATCCTCTTCAGCAGTTTCCTGTGCTTCAGCAGCGCTTTCGGATGCCGTGAAGGTCTCTTCGTTACCGACCACAACCGTGAGGTTCGACTTGATGTCGCGATAGATCGAAACAACAACCTCATGCTTACCAGCGGTCTTGATCGGGTTCTTGAGGTCGATACGTTTACGATCGATCTCGATGTCCTCTGCTTCTTTGAGCGCATCAGCGATCATAGCTGCAGTGATAGAACCGAAGAGCACGCCTTCTTCGCCTACGCGTGCCTCAACCTTAACGGAGAGATCGTCGAGAGCGGCTTTGAGTGCTTGAGCTTCTTCGATACGCGCTGCTTCACGCGTAGCAATGTTGTGCTTGCGCTGCTCGAGCTGCTTGAGGTTACCCTTCGTAGCAGCAACAGCAATCTTCTGCGGGAACAGGTAGTTATTGGCATACCCGTCGGCAACTTCGACGATATCGCCTTCGCCGCCCTTGCCCTTGAGTTCAGATAAAAGGATGACTTTCATGAAAACCTCCTCTTATCGATCGCGACGATTGTTGCGGCCGCTGATCGCAGGCACGGCGTATGGCATGAGAGCCATCTCACGGGCGCGCTTAACAGCGTTCGCGATATCGCGCTGATGCTGGGTGCAAGCACCGGTCACACGGCGGGGCTTGATCTTCCCACGGTCGGTTACATATTTGCGCAGCATCTGAGTGTCTTTGTAGTCGATGTATTCTGCCTTATCCTTGCAGAACTGGCAGAACTTACGACGAGGCTGCTTATTGTATTCAGGCATTCTTAACCTCTTTCGTTCGTGATTAGAACGGGATATCTTCATCGTAGACAGAAGCGTCCACCACCGGCGTTGCTACCGGAGCAGGTGCCTGCTGCACGGGCATAGCCTGTGGTTGAGGCGCACTCTGTTGCATCGGTGCGCCACCACGTGAGCCATCGTTGCGCGAAAGGAATTCGATCTCATCGACGATGACCTCGATCTTCGAGCGCTTCTGGCCATCACGCTCCCACTGGCTCCAGCGAAGTTTGCCTTCGATGGCAACCTTGCTTCCCTTAGAAAGGAAGCGGGAAACGCTTTCTGCGCGGGCTCCGAACATGGTGCAATCAATAAAGTTGGGATAGTCTTCCCATTCACCTGTTTGCTGATTGCGACGGCGGTCGTTGACTGCAACGCCAAAACCGAGGACCGGCATGCCGCTTGCGGTTGAGCGCAATTCTGGATCGCGCGTAAGATTACCGGTGATGATCACTCTATTGATGCTCATGTGATACCTCTTTCTACGGGCAAATATCCCATTTGCCTCTGATTTCCTTCTCGTGAAGGGCTAGGTTCGATCCGCCCTTCTGTTCTTCAGTTGGTTTTGGCGTACAACCAAAACCACCTATGCCGCTCGCATTAATCGCGATCGGTACGCTTAACGATCATGAAGCGTTCGACAGCGTCGGTAATGCGCAAAACGCGATCCAACTCTGCGATGCTTTCAGGATTTGCGTGGAAATCGATGAGGGTGTAATCACCGTCGGTCAAGCCGTTTACCTCGTAAGCGAGTTTACGCTTACCCCAGTTGTCGACGTTGTCGACCGTACCGTTATCTGCAGTAATAGCAGTATCGATACGCTTCATAACAGCTAAACGGGTTTCTTCGTCGATTGACGGAGCTACAAAAAACAACAATTCATAAGCCTTCATATGGTCACCTCCTCTGGACTTACGGTTTCGGGTCATGAAGGCAAGCCCGAAACAGGATTAGCTGAACAATCGTAGCAAATAGCGTTTCCACTCGCAAACAGACCGTCCGCTTACCCTCCGATTCCGCACAAACTAACAACCATTGCCTGTCGTTTTGAGCAAGTTTTCGGTACCTGTCCATCTTACTCAGCAAAGCTCACGTTTTTCTGAAACTTTTTTGAACTCCGAACTCACATTTTTCTGATGCTTTTTACGCTTGCACCGATTCATTACCCGTTGCTTTTTGCAGCGAAGCGCACATCAGAGATGCCTATCTTCCGCGCTCCTGTCCTCACAGCAGAATTTCCGCTGCAATGCCCCTAGTTTTCGCGTGGGAATGCACATATGGGCTTTATAATGAAACAATATTTACATTAGGAACTTCTTCGAGATGGTTAAGAGAGATCATGGCAACCAACACTACAAGCTCTGCCAAAACTCATGTTTCACTCAGGCTTCCCACCTCCATTCTGGAAAGCATTGATGCTCACGCCGAAAAGGAACACATTTCACGTACTGAGGCTTTCGTCTACTATCTGCAGACCGGTCTCGAAATTTCCGATGCTCAGGCGAACGAGCCAAGCAAAGACGAAGTGCTGCTCCAGAGCATCCAGGATGATCTCACGGTCATCAAAGCGCTCCTGCAAACTCAGCCTGGTGCTGCGACTGCCCCTCATCCCTACACCGTTCCTGCAGTAGAGATTCCTGAAGAACCTGCTCAAGAAGAAGCTGTCGCGAGCGAATTCACCACTTCCGACGAAGTTGAAGAGCCGGAAGAGACCCAAGAAGTCGAAGAAGATGAAGATGAAGGGGTTACTGTTTCTCTCAAGAGCGAACCTGAGCCCGATCTCGCGGAGGAAGCCGAAGCGCTTGCTGAAGAGGATTATTCCACCTCCGATGCCACCTCGAGCGAAGAATCTTCTACGGCTGCCTATTCGCTGTATGCGATCGGCGAAGAGGAAAGTTTCACTGAGATCAAACCTGTTGATGAGCTCGATGAAGCAAGTGAGTTCACTACCTCTGATGCAGTTTCCGAAGAAGACCCCGCCGAAGAGGTCGATACGGTTGATCCTTCCGAAGATGAAAGCGATTTCACCACGTCTGACGCGACCGAAGGTGGCGAAGTTCTTTCTCTTAAGAAGCTTGAAAAAGCTGTTTCCAAGGCTGCAAAAGATATCGCATCGATCGAAAAGGTTTGGCTCTACGGTTCTGCTGCTGATGCAAAAGAGATCGAAGGCTCTTCTATCGATCTGTGCGTGAAGACCGAAGACGACGACAAGCTCAAGTCGAAGCATCTCGATGCCTTCGTTGCCATTATCGAAGAAAAGACCGGCAAGCAAGTCAATGTAGTGCTCAAGCACGAAGCAGGCAAAGACCTCAAGCAGGATATGAAGAACAAAGTCGAACTTTACAAGAAGTAAGATACGTCCTCATAAATCAAAAAAGCCGCTCGTTGAAGCGGCTTTTTTTATGCACGGAACTCTTTTTGTGCTTATTGTTCAGCGGTTGCGTCTGAAGTGGTGAAGTCTTCTTCAGCAAGCTCGGCTGCTTTAGAGTCTTCTTCATCCCACGCATCTTTGAGAGCATCGCGCGGATCGAGCGTACCCTCCATATCGAGCTCGAGCTTCAAGCCTTCCATGAAGTTGGGCGCGGGACCGATGTAGACGATGTCCTTCTTGATGCCGTCTTCATCATAGAGATAACCGAATGCGTATGCCTCCGGAGCACCCGGCAAACCACCCTCAGCGATAATGCAATCTTTCATGCCATCATCGGTGTCGAGATATCCGTCGTAGCAGAATGCATAGGCCGTTGCGCCGCGTGCGCCTTCTACCTCACGACGCGCAAGCGTGAAACAGGTTTCCGCGTCGTCGCCCGGATGCGTTTCGATGAACAGATTTTCTTTGACTGCCAAACCCGTGAAGGGGATGATCTCTTCGCCTGCTTCCATCTTGGAAACAGCCTCGTTCAAAACAGCTTGCACGACCGCTTTCAGCTCATCGGTGATTTCGCCCTGCGGATCATTGTTGGTAGGATCGATCATTCTATCAGCCATGATGAAAACCTTTCTTTTCGCTTCACTATGAGTGTAGCGCTTCCGTGCTTTTGCTATCAGCAAAGTCTGCCCTCTGCTCGACCAACGGAAAGGGCATGTGACTTTTAGCGGAGGACGACGCTGGGGAAGCGCCGGGGTGCTGTGCGATAGTAGCGTTTTTGCTGGTAACCAAGAAGCATACAAACGTTCAGACCGCGTTCGTCGCTCATATCGAAATAAGCGCGGGCGGCAGGACACGAATCCACTACGCGGCGCAAATACCCATTATAGAGCACGCCGATACCGAGCGTATGCGCCACCATTTCGATCGCTCCTGCTGCGAGCCCCGCATCAAGCGGGTCGGGCGATTCGATGAAGAGAACCGCGGAAGCATCACGGAACAGATAGTCGTTCTTTGGATCGGTACGCCTGTTCTCGATGAAACGACCCAGCGTTTCAGCAGGAATGGGCATGATGCGATCGGTCTCATATACCTCTGAGAGATACGACCAGATAAGCTCCTTGAATTCAGGCAAGCTGTCCTGAAGAAAGTCAAAGCGGCACATCTGTGTATTCTTCGCTGTAGGCGTATGCCCACCAGCTTCCATGAGCAGATGCAGATGCTCCATCGAGATCGGTTCGTCTTTGAACGCACGGATGCTGCGATGGAATTTGATGCTGTTCAAAAGGTTTTCCGTAGGAAGGTCGAAGGTGGCAGGATCGAAATCGATCGGTGAATCTGCATAGCACGGTAGACTCGGTGCTCCTTCAGGGCAAATAGCCACGCAGTGGCCACACTTCATACATTCCCTAAGCGGGTGCGCCTTACCATTTTCGAGAACGATATTATGCTGGATGCAATCATGCACGCAGGCCCCGCATCCTGTACAAAGAGCTTCGTCGATATGAACATCTGTTTCCCCCATGATGATCCGCCTTCTTTAATCTCCGAAGGCCATCTCGATGATGAACAGAAGTTCAAGAACGCTCTTGAAGGTAGCTTGTTTCTGACCTGCGTCCCATTTGATGCGGCCTTGCCAAGTGTGGTGCTGGCGGAAGAGAACCTCAAGTTCAAAAGAAGGCTCAAAAGCAGGATCTATGGGAGAAAGGATTGACTGCAACGATTCAGTTTGTTGGTCGAGGATGTTGTCTATGAGCATGATGAGGCTTGGCAAGCTTGAAAATCTTACCGGGGCTGACATGATAACGCTATCGAGGGTGCCCGTCATCTTCCCATCCTCGTACGAATCGATGGAAATAAGGAAGGTATCGGCCCCTGGTGGTGCAATATGTGGCTGTCGCATTATGCTTCCCTTTCCGCGTATGCATAATGATACCGCATAAAGCTATGAGTTCGCTATGGTTTATCACCAAATAAAAAGACCAGGCTGTCATATATAACAACCTGGTCTTCATCGATTAAGATCGATCGGTCCGAAGCGGCAAGACTATTCTTCGCCTTCAACTTCGTTCAAGAACGAATTCGCTTCTTCGAGAAGCTCGGCTGCCCCATCGGGAAGATCAACGTCCTTGCCGTGGTTGTCCACCTGAGCATCGTAGTTTCCTTCGGCATCGATATCGATCGTAACGGTCGAGCCATCGTAGATCCTGCCTTCGATGATGCCCGTTGCAACACGGTCGACCACCTGACGCTGGATGAGGCGCTTCAACGGACGTGCTCCATAGACTGGATCGTAGCCATCGATAGCCAAACGTTCCTTCGCTGCCGGCGTGATCTCGAGCTCGATCTTGCGATCCTTCAAGCGTGCCGACACTTCTGCGAGCTGAAGCTCAACGATCGGCTCGATGCTCGCGATGTTCAGCTCGTTGAACGTGATGATGTCGTCGATACGGTTCAAGAACTCGGGACGGAAGGTATTGCGCAATGCATCTTGCATGCGATTGGCGAATTCCGCCATACGCTTGGCTGCAGCTTCCGGTGTCATCTTCTGCATATCCTCGACCATGTCTCCCATGGTCTCTTCCTTATCGCGCTCACGAATGAGCTGGCTGCCGATATTGGAGGTCATGATGATGATCGCATTCTTGAAGCTGACCACACGGCCCTGGCCATCGGTCAAGCGGCCATCGTCGAGCACCTGCAAGAGCACGTTGAACACATCGGGGTGAGCCTTCTCGACCTCGTCGAGCAGAATGACGCTGTAAGGCTTGCGACGCACGGCCTCGGTAAGCTGACCGCCTTCGTCATAACCCACATACCCCGGAGGTGCGCCGATCAAGCGCTGCACGGAGAATTTCTCCATGTACTCCGACATATCGATGCGGATCATGGCCTTCTCATCATCGAACAGGCATTCTGCCAGCGCTTTTGCAAGTTCAGTCTTACCAACGCCGGTCGGTCCGAGGAACAAGAAGCTGCCGATAGGTTGCTCGGGATCCGCGAGCCCTGCACGGCTGCGGCGGATCGCGCCCGCTACCGCCGAAACGGCCTCGTCCTGTCCAACCACTCGCTCGTGCAAACGGTCCTCAAGATCGATGAGCTTCTCCATTTCGCCTTGCATCATCTTCGTGATAGGGATGCCCGTCCACGAAGAAACCACCTCAGCGATCTCGTCTTCGGTGACCTCCTCTTTCAGGATGGTGCCATCTGCCTGGCGTGCCTCGAGCGCTGCAGTCGCTGCTTTCAGCTGCTCCTGCAGTTCAGGAATGCGTCCGAAACGAAGCTCGGAAGCTCGTGCCAAATCGCCTTCACGCGTTGCGCGCTCTTCTTCGAGCTGCGCTGCTTCGATATCGGCCTTCAAGTTCTGGACCGAAACGATGGAGTCCTTCTCGTTCTTCCATTCAGCCTTGCGTTTGTCGAGCGATTCCTGAGCTGCTGCGATATCCTTGCGCAGCTGTTCGAGACGCTCTTTGCTCGGCTCGTCCGATTCCTTCATGAGCGCTTGCTCTTCGATCTGCATCTGCGTGAGCTTGCGCTCGGCAAGATCGACCTCTTCAGGCATCGAATCGATCTCAATGCGCAGACGTGATGCCGCTTCGTCCATAAGGTCGATCGCTTTATCGGGAAGGAAGCGATCGGAAATGTAGCGGTTCGAAAGCTCTGCTGCCGCCACGATAGCCGAGTCGGTCACGCGCACGCCATGATGGATCTCGTACTTCTCCTTCAGGCCACGCAAGATAGCAATGGTATCTTCGACAGAAGGCTCGCCCACCATGACTGGCTGGAACCTGCGCTCAAGTGCCGCATCTTTCTCGATGTATTTGCGGTACTCGTCGAGCGTGGTCGCACCGATGGCATGCAGCTCACCACGTGCGAGCGCCGGCTTGAGCATATTGCCCGCATCCATCGATGAATCACCCGATGAACCAGCACCCACGATGGTGTGGAGCTCGTCGATGAACAGAATGATCTGCCCGTCCGATTCCTTCACTTCACGCAGCACTGCCTTCAGGCGGTCTTCGAATTCACCGCGATACTTCGCGCCTGCCAGCATGGAAGGCAGGTCGAGTGCGATGAGCTCGCGATCCTGCAACGAAGAAGGAACATCACCCGCAACGATGCGTTGGGCCAGTCCTTCGACGATAGCTGTTTTACCGGTGCCCGGCTCACCAATGAGCACAGGGTTGTTCTTCGTACGACGCGACAACACCTGGATGGTTCGACGAATCTCTTCGTTACGACCGATCACGGGATCCAGTTTGCCTTCGCGCGCCGCTTTGGTGAGGTTGTTGCCATATTGGTCCAACACCTCGAATTCTGTTTTTGATTGTTGATCAGTCACGCGCGTATCACCTCGCAATTCCTCATACGCTTGTTGAATATCGTTCTTATTGATTCCTGCATTGTTCAAGATCTTGCCTGCTGCGTCGTTCTCTTCTGAGAGCGCAATGAACAGGTGTTCACTTGTGGCGTACGAATCGCCCAATTTCTCTGCGATCTTCACCGCCTTGTCGAGCAGGGAGACGAGCGCCATAGAAGGCGCGGTCATGCCCATGATGCCGCCACCTTCCACCTTTGGCATACGATCGATCTCTGCTTGGACTTCATCGCGCAGAAGCTTCGGATCGGCACCAAGGCGCTTGACTATGGCATCGATATTATGCTCGCCAGATGAGAGCAGCGCGGCAAGCATGTGAATGGGTTCGACCATTCCTGCTTTTGCTTCGCCAGCAATGCTCATGGCAGATTGCAGAGCTTCTTGGGCAGAAAGCGCCAGTTTTTCTAACATCTTCTGTAAATCCATGAAGCTTTTCCTTTCGTTTGTTTTTGTTTTAGGGTGATGAACGCCCTAACGAATACGACGCAACTCGAGCGACGTTGATTGTGCTACGAGACTGCTCACGTGCTCGAATGTTTCCAGCTCGTGCACACGATCGGCAAGACGCCGAACGCGCTTGTGCAGATCGTCGATTTCGTCGTCGCGCTCATTCAGGCGCCCCTGCAGGTCGAGAATGCGAATGACCCCTGCTAAGTTGATCCCCTCGCTCGTGAGTTCGTTGATCAGCTGCAGGCGCTCGATGTCGGCCTGAGAATACATACGCGTATTGCCGCGCGTACGTTGGGGATTCACCAAACCTTTTTGCTCGTAGATGCGCAAGGTTTGCGGATGAACACCCGCTAGTTCAGCAGCGACGCCGATCATGTAGAGGGGGCGATTGCGATCGTTCATCGGCTACCCCCTTACACTTTCAGGTGTTGCTGCCTTGAATGCCTCGAGTGCAGCTTTCTGTTCATCGTTAAGGGTGGTGGGAATCTTGACCTCGATCTCGACTTTCAAGTCTCCTGTTCCCGAAGCGTTCTTGCCGAGACGTGGTGCACCTTGACCTTTCAGCGTGAGCACTGCGCCGTCCTGCGTTCCTGCCGGAACGCGCACGCGCGCCTTCTTGCCTGAAGGTGTGGGCACTACGATCTGCGCACCCAGTGCGGCTTCGTCGATACTCACCGGCAGTTTGGTGATGACGTCTGCCCCTTTGCGGCTGAAGTTCGCATCGGGCGCGATCTTGATCGTAACGAGCAGATCGCCCGCTGCGCCACCGTTCGCCCCTGGATGGCCCTTGCCCTTCATGCGCACACGGCCACCTTCCATAGCACCCGCAGGCACCTTGATGGTAAGGGTCTCCTTTTCCTGTGTTTCGGGGTTCACCACGCGTACTTTCTTTTCAGCACCTTTGAAGGCCTCATCGAAAGAAACCGTGAGCGTGACCTTCTTGTCCGCTCCCTTTTCAGGCTGCGCTTGACGAGCGCCACCCCCGAAATCCCAATTCGTTCCGAAGGCTCCTTCACCGTTACGCAGGCTTTCCAAGATGTCGGCCCAGTCGATGCCACCACCGCCACCGCCGCCGAAGGGATTGCCTCCGCCGCTGGTGGTGTAGGTGTAGGTGCCGCCACCGAAGGGATTTCCTCCCCCAAAAGGATTGCCCCCTTGGAAGGGAATCTGGTTCTCGTTCGCGGTGCCGTACTGGTCGTACATCTCGCGTTTTTTATCATCCGAAAGCACCTCGTAGGCTTCGTTGATCTCCTTGAACTTCGCCTCGTCGCCGCCGGCATCGGGGTGATGTTCACGAGCAAGCTTACGAAATGCTTTTTTGATCTCACTAGCAGTTGCGCTTCGTGGAACGCCTAGCGTCTTATAGTAATCAGGTGTGGATGCCATTCGTTCCACCTCTCTTTCTTCTTTGATACAAAACAGGCGGACCGTTTGTGACCCGCCTGCTTAACTCCGATTACTCGTTGTCTTCTTCTTCGTCGGTTTCACGTTTCGGTCCACCAACCGCTACCGTTACCATGGCCGGCCTGATGACCTTGTTACCCATGCGATAGCCCTTCTGGTAAACCTGTTCCACAGTTTCATCGGGAACATTGGGGTTATCGACCGTTGCCACTGCTTGCGCTTCGAGTGCTTCGTAGGGTTGCCCCACTGGATCGATGACTTCGACCCCTTCTTTAACGAGCACTTCATTGAGCTTGGCATACACTGCCGTTACCCCTCCGAGCAGCCCTTCTTCGCCGTTTTCGTTGGCGTAGTCGATGCTTCGCTCGAAATCGTCGAGCACCGGGATGATGTCTTCGACGAGTTTTTCCGTTGCGCGCCTGGATTCTTCCTCGCGCTGTTCTTTCATGCGACGGCGGTAGGTGTCCCATTCCGCATGAAGTCTGAGGTATTTGCCCTGCCATTCAGCTGCTTCTTCTTTTGCTTTCGCAACAGCAGCTTCGGCAGATGCTTCTTCGGAAGCTTCATCCCCCGAAGTTTCGGGGGAATCAGCCTCTTCGACGATTTCAGCGTCGACAACTTCAGCTTCCGGCTCGGCATCAGTGGCAGCGGTATCTTTTACCTCTTCCTCTGAATTTCCGTTCACCATGATTAGTTGTCCTTATTCTCTTCGTCGTCGACTACCTCGAAGTCAGCTTCGATCGTATCGTCTGCTGGAGTGCTCTCTGCCGTTTCAGCAGCTGCACCCGCCTGTGCACCTTCGGTGCTGTAGACGACTTCCGCCAACTTATAGCCAACCTGCTGGAGGTTTTCGGTTTCCTTCTTGATGGCCTCGAGATCGGTGCCTTCGAGCGCGCTGCGAGCTGCCGCGATCGCATCTTCAGCCTGCTTCTTCATGTCGTCGCCGACCTTGTCGGAGATTTCAGCAAGCGTGGTCTCGGTCGCATTGATGAGCGAATCGCAGTTGTTGCGGATCTCGACTTCCTGCTTACGCGCAGCGTCTTCCTCTGCATGGATCTCTGCATCCTTCACCATACGATCGACTTCGTCATCGGTAAGTGCGGTAGATCCCGAAATGGTGATCTGCTGCTGCTTGCCCGTGCCCAGGTCCTTAGCGGAAACGTTCACGATGCCGTTCGCATCAATATCGAACGTAACCTCGATCTGCGGCATACCACGACGTGCGGCCGGGATACCAGTGAGCTGGAACTTGCCGAGTGTCTTGTTGCCAGCTGCCATTTCGCGCTCGCCCTGCAGGACATGGATCTCAACGCTGGTCTGGTTATCAGCCGCCGTCGAATAGATCTCGGTCTTGCGGGTTGGGATGGTGGTGTTGCGCTCGATCATCTTGGTCATGACACCACCCATGGTCTCAACACCGAGTGAAAGCGGAGTAACGTCGAGCAGCAGGATGCCTTCGACATCGCCTGCTAGAACGCCGCCCTGAACAGCTGCACCCATTGCAACTACTTCATCGGGGTTTACCGACATGTTCGGCTTCTTGCCCGTGATCTTCTCGACCAGTTCCTGCACTGCAGGCATACGAGTCGAACCACCAACAAGGATGACCTCGTCCACGTCGCCCGTCTTCAGGTCAGCATCTTTGAGCGCCTGCTCTACGGGCAACTTGCAGCGATCGAGTAGGTCTTTGGTGATGCGCTCGAACTCTGCACGGGTGAGCGTGTAATCCAAGTGGAGCGGACCAGCTTCGCCTGCGGAGATAAAGGGCAGGTTGATGGTGGTTTGCGTGGTGGAAGAAAGCTCCATCTTCGCTTTTTCAGCAGCTTCCTTCAGACGCTGCATAGCCATCTTGTCCTTGCGCAGATCGATGCCATTGTCTGCCTGGAACTTGTCGGCGAGCCAATCGATGATGCGCTGATCCCAGTCGTCGCCACCAAGGTGGTTGTCACCTGCGGTCGAGCAAACTTCGAATACGCCATCGCCGAGCTCAAGCACCGACACGTCGAACGTACCGCCGCCGAGGTCGAACACGAGAACCTTTTCGTCTTTGTTGGTCTTATCGAGACCATACGCAAGTGCTGCTGCCGTGGGCTCGTTGATGATGCGAAGCACCTCGAGACCAGCGATCTTGCCTGCGTCCTTCGTTGCCTGACGCTGTGCGTCGTTGAAGTAGGCAGGAACGGTGATGACCGCCTGCGTAATGGGTTCGCCCACACGCTTTTCAGCATCGGACTTGATCTTCTGGAGCACCATAGCCGAGATCTCTTCCGGCATGTAATCGCGTTCGTCGATCGCAACGACAGCACGACCGCCGTTACCGTTCTTTACGTTATAGGCGACGGTCTTCTGCTCCTCGCCCGTTTCGCCATAGGAACGGCCGATGAAGCGCTTCACGGAAGCAACGGTGTTCTCGGGGTTGGTGACCGCTTTGTTCTTTGCAGCTTTGCCGACCGTACGTTCACCGTCTTTGCCAAAACCTACTACCGAAGGGGTAGTGCGATCGCCTTCAGCGTTAACCAAAATTTCTGGCTCTGATCCTTCCATGACCGCCATAGCGGAGTTGGTCGTACCCAAGTCGATTCCAATAATCTTTGGCATGTTCTTATCCTTTCAATAGAGACTCGTAAAACGAACCTTGTATTACCTCATAGTTAAACGGAGCCTTGTTAAGAAAGCTCCAACGCTTGACATAATATAATCTAAGTGCCCTATTGTAAAGTTTTATGCATTGCAAACTTTGATATTTCTGTCTGCTTTACATCACCGCAGGTCAAGGCAGTTCTGGGAATAAAAAATGGAGACAAACCAGCGTTCGTCTCCATAATTCATACACAAGCGACCTCTAAATCACTTGAAATCTTGGCTTCCCACGATCTTGGCTCGATCTTCGGCGTGCACGTTGCTTTATGCTTCGCTCACCCGATCTCTTATGTCAAACGAACTGCTTGACATACTAGAACCGAATCGTTTCGCCTGCGCATTTTGTTGCGCGCTTGAAAGGTTGCGTACCAAAAGGTTACTTTAGTCTTCAACAACCTCAGGGATAGCGCCCATCGGGCAGCTTTCAACACAGTCGCCACAAGCGATGCAGGACTCTTCGTTAACAACGGTAACAACACCATCGACAACTTCAAGTACTTCTTGGGGGCAATCGTCAACACAAATGCCGCAGCCAATACATTCTTCTTCTAGAATAACTGGATGTGCCATTTCGTACCTCTTTCCTCAGTCTCAGCTACTAAGCTTGTACGGGCTTGAAAAACCCTCTGTAGGAAAATACCACGTATAGGCACATATTCAAACTGCTTAGCTATTTCTTCTGTAAACGGTTGATGAAGCCCTAAGATACCGCATCTTCAGGAACAGAAGACTCGTTTGAATGGGGCAGCCTGACTTGATCCGCGCCACCGATCTCCAAGCGCACTTCCCAACCTTTATCGTTCTCGACCACGTTGATGTCGATCGAGCTATCTGACTTGTTCGAATACGCTACGAGGTCTTCAAGGGTGTCCTTGCTGTCGGTAGTGACTACGATCTCTCTATTTCCAACGCCCGCTTCAGCTTCGATTCGTGCGATGAGCTCTTCGCTGGGCATACCAAATGCATCAATGCGTACCATGATTCATCCTTTCTTGTTCGTGTCTCTTACTATTATATCTTTCGTGCGCGACTTAGAGGCATCGTCCAAGATGGTAAACGAGTTGTTACATGGCCTAACAGATGCGCGGAAGCTGCTCGCCCACAAGCATATCCATGATGCGCAACGAACCGAATCCTGTTCGCAAAGAAACACGCGAGTCGCGCCCTTCGGGCTTTTCAACTACCTCGCCGATGATCGCAGCATCAACGCCATACTTGTTCGCCTTCATGGCCGCAAGTGCCGCTTCAGCTTCATCGGCAGCTACTACGCACACCATCTTGCCTTCGTTGGCAACCTGGAAGATGTCGTAGCCGAGCATCTCACATGCTCCACGCACAGCATCTTTCACGGGGATCGCATCTTCTTCGATCACGAAATCAACCTGCGACTGTTCAGCAAGTTCGTTCAAGGTAGAAGCCAGACCGCCGCGCGTAGGGTCGCGGAAGCAACGCGTGTTCGGCGCGGCTGCGATCACCTCTTGGATAAGGTGATTGAGTGGAGCCGCATCCGTTTGCAGGTCGGCGGAGAAGCCAAGCTCTTCGCGACAACTCATGATCGTGATGCCGTGGTCGCCCAGCGTGCCAGTTACCAGGATCTTGTCGCCCGGTTTGCAGTACGCACCGGAAAGATCGACGCCCTTAGGAATGAAACCAATTCCTGAAGTGTTGATGAACACGCCATCGCCATGCCCACGGTTGACCACCTTCGTGTCGCCCGTCACGATGCGCACGCCCGCTTCTTTGGCCATTTCGGCCATGCTCGCGCAAATACGCTTGAGCTTATCCATCGGATAGCCCTCTTCAAGGATGAACCCGCAGCTCAAGAACTGCGGAACGGCACCGCTGGTTGCAACATCGTTCACCGTACCGCACACGGCCAAGCGCCCGATATCGCCGCCCGGAAAGAACTGCGGGGTGACCACGAAGCTGTCGGTCGAAAACGCGACGCGCTCACCTTCAGGCGCTTCAAGGCGCGCGGCATCATCGCCAACGCGAAGCTCTTCACCGGCATACGCCTCGAAGAACACCTCGTCGATGATGCGCTTCATCATCGAACCGCCGCTTCCGTGCCCTAACAGTACTGTTTCGTCCATATTCAGTTCCTTAGATTTAGATGAATTCGCCGGTGGTGGTCATAACCAACCGTCCGGTCTTAACTCCCTTGGTGCCCAGGATAAGGTTCGCCACATCCTGAACCTCGCCGGTTTCCCCTTTAAGGATAATCACTTCAAGGCAGTTGTCTTCGTCGATGTGCACATGGACCGACGTGATGATGCGATCGAGATAACGATGCTGAATAAAGTGCAGCTTTTCCTGCAGATCGCTCGCATGGTGGCTGTAGACGATGGTGAGCGTGCCCATGACGATACGTCCAGGCGTTGCGCACTCCCCTTCCACCAGCGCATCGCGCACGAGATCGCGAATGACTTCGCTGCGGTTCTTCGCAAGACCGCGACGCGCAACAAGATGGTCGAAGTTAATAAGAAGGTCTTCCGGCATTGCTACCGAGAAGCGCACAAGATCACTGCTCATACCGATCGCCTTTGCTTTGAACTAAACGAGATTGACGGTAACGCCTGGTGCAGAGCTGGCATCTTTATCGAGAGCATCCTGCGCATCGGTAAGGAGTGCGCGAGCTTCGTCCATGAGCCCCTGGATCTCCTTGAGCACCGCAGCGGTGTTCTCATAGCCGTTGTCATCTGCTTTATGGAACAGCTTGTGCGTCCAGCGACGGTTCAGCGCAACTTGGTCGTCCATCTGCTCGAGCATCATCTTGAATTGATCGACATTCACACCATTGGTACACATGGCACTTTCCTATCTCTTAAACGATCTTTGCCTTTTGCGAAGACCGAACAGTGCGTTTTCGTGCAGGCAGCGCGAACTCTCGTCGAGGGCTCCCGCACCGAAACGCGGTGCTCCATTAAACACGTTTCCTGTCTGTATTATCGGGCTGCAAATGAGAGAAGAGAAGTCTCATTTTTACTAGCGGTGTGAATTATTCCGTAATTTGTGTTATTCAACACAAGAACTCCCCTTTTGGGGGAGCTCTTGACAGTTCATAAAGGCTTCGTCATCACGGAAGCCGCACATGAATGATGATTCGGATGGAGGTTTATGCGTTATAGCCGTTTGGATTCTGACTCTGCCAATTCCAGGCATCAGCGCACATGCGCGCAAGGTCGTATTCTGCAACCCAACCCAGTTCGGTCGCTGCTTTATCGCATGCTGCATAGTTCTCCGCGATATCACCCGGCCTGCGTTCGACGATCCGATACGGCAGCTCCTTGCCACACGCCTGCTCGAAGGACTTGATAACCTCAAGCACGCTCGAGCCCGTGCCCGTTCCCAGGTTGAAGATCGCAACACCGCTGCGCGTGCCGTCTTTGGCCACGGGACCTTCGATGCTACCCAGCCCGATCGCTTTACCGGTGCCGACTTTGCCACCCATGAAATCGAGCGCTTTCACGTGCCCGCGCGCAAGATCGACCACATGAATGTAGTCGCGCACGCCCGTGCCGTCGGGAGTAGGATAATCGTCGCCGAAGACCTGGATGCATTCGAGCTTGCCCGTGGCAACTTGCGCCACATAGGGAAGCAGGTTGTTCGGGATGCCCTTCGGGTCTTCGCCGATCCTGCCGCTTTCATGCGCACCGATCGGGTTGAAGTAACGCAGCAACACCACATTCCACTCAGGATCCGCACGGTGCAGATCGGTAAGGATGCGCTCGAGCATGGATTTGGTCTCGCCATAAGGATTGGTGGCCTCGTGCTTGGGACAATCTTCGGTGATAGGAATCATCTCGGGGTCGCCATAGACGGTCGCGCTGCTCGAGAAGATGATGTTCTTCACATCATGGTTGCGCGCTACATCGAACAATACGAGCGAACCGGTAACGTTGTTCCAGTAGTATTCGAGCGGCTTCTGGGTAGATTCGCCTACCGCTTTAAAGCCCGCGAAGTGGATGATCGCATCGATGTCGTGCGCAGCGAATACCTTGTCGAGCGCTTCGCGATCGAGGATATCCACCTGATAGAACGTGAGCTTTTCAGGCTTACCCGTGATCTCGCCAATGCGACGGATAGCCTCTTCGCTCGAGTTGGAAAGATCGTCGACCACGACCACGTTGTAGCCCTGATCGAGCAATTCAACACAGGTGTGACTTCCGATGAAACCCGCGCCACCGGTTACGAGGATCGTCTGATCTGCGGGCGCGGTTGCTAAGCTTTTGTTCGCCATGAGATACCTTTCGTTCTTCTCTTTATTATAGATGCTTGCGGTGGTGAGGTAATCTGGCGTGCAGGTTTTACCATCTAATGTGCATTTATCCGTGTGAGCATTTCTTTAAGGAGCGCCCAGGCGCGTTGCTTGCGTTCGTCGGTCTGGAGCATACGTTCAAAATCGACGAATGCGCAGCAGGGCCTTCCGAGAACACCATCGCAGCAGTCCAGTTTGATCGGCTGATTATAGGCAAGCGAAAGAATGCGCGCAGAGGCTTGTTCGGTTACCACGAGGCACAGCGGGTCGATCGCTTCGATCAAGCGAAGGAGCGAAGGCGCGGCAAGTTCTTCTGCAGGTTGCGAAACGCCGCCAAGCGCGATCCAAAAGATGTCGGAAGCAGCGATTCCAGCACGTACAGCTGTTGCTTCGATCGCTTTGCGGGCCTGTTCAGAAGGAGTTTCTTGCGAGATGACGCAAAAGAGCGCATTCACGTTCCCTTGGAAATAAGGCGCAAAAGCGGAGCATTCTGCCTCGCGCTGACGTTCGTACACCGACTGATTATCGGGCCGTACTGGCATGCGGTTGTCCGGAGAAGGCGAGGTCATGCGCGCGACCTTACTGCTCGATGAAGCGCAGCATATCTACGGGCTTCTCGATCACGTGATCAGGTGCGGCGGCCATCAAACGTTCTTGTGGCTGATATCCCCAGGTCACCGCAACTGCTTCCATGCCTGCGTTATGGGCTGCTTGCATGTCGCTTGCTGAATCTCCGAAGAAGAGGCATTCTTCGGGAGCAACACCGAGCTCACTGGCACAAAGCAACAGCCCTGTAGGGTCGGGCTTGCGCGGAACCGCGTCTGATTCGCCATGGGCGACTTCGATCAAGTCGGGAAAGAAGCGATCGCGCACATCGAGCACACCCTGTTCGAACTTGTTCGACAGGATCGCTAGACCTACGCCAGCCTCTTTCGCCTGTTCAAGCACCGCAGTGATCCCTTCGAATTCGGTGGTGTAGATGATGCCGAAATCGTGATAGAAATTCTTGAAGTTCTGGAAAACGCGCTCTGCTTGTTCGGGGGTTGCATCCGCTGGTACCGCTTGTGCGATGAGACGCGCAGCTCCATCACCCACATACGTGAGGATCTCTTCAGGGGTATGAGGCGGAAAACCCTGGTCGGCAAGGGCTTTGTTCGTCACGTTCACCAGATCGGGAAGCGTATGGAGCAACGTGCCGTCGAGGTCGAAGATGAACGCTTTGTATGTTCGTTGTTCACTCATAGCTGCCCTTAATCATTCGGAAGAATCTCTTTCTGCGATTATGCCACAGAACCAAGAAGGAGCACCTGCTGGGTAACAGAGAGCATAGTTACCCCGCAGACGCTCCATGATCGCTTTGCTGTTACCGCGCTTTTGCGGACTTACACGAATTCAGCAGGCTTCTTATCTTTCGAGAAGATGGTCTTGATGCCCTTTACCGCCAAAATGACAGCGAACACGATCAGCAGCGCCGCGATTGCGAACTGCAACACGTTAGCCAGCGTGAACGCCCCTGCTGCGATAGCGGAAACCTTGCCCCACAACGTCATGACCAACGAGGTGAGCGTGACGATGAGCATGAACACCATGGGGATGTAGAACATCTTGTTATTCTTGCCTGCATTGCCCAGCCATGCGCACACCGCAAGCAAGCCGAGCGCTGCGAGCAGCTGGTTCGCCGCACCGAAGAGCGGCCACACGAGCTGGTAGCCAGTAAGACCAAGACCAACACCGAGCACCACCGTGATGATCGTTGCGACCCAGGAGTTCGTGATGGATTTGCGCCAACCCGTAAGCTCAGAGATGTCTTTGCCGTGCGGGGTGAAAAGCTCCTGGAACATATAGCGTCCGAGGCGGGTTGCCGTGTCGAGCGAGGTCAAGCAGAACACCGAAACCGCCAGAACGAGCAGCGCATAAGCAATGTCGGTTGCACCTTCAAGACCAGGGATCACTCCGAGCATCTGCGAAAGACCTGCCGCAAAGACCTGCGTGGGAGAAGCATAGGTGCCATCCATATAGCCGGTGAACACGAACGCAACCGCGCAGAGCGAAATGATCGCAACAAGGCTTTCCAGCAGCATACCGCCATAAGCGATCGGCAGCGCTTGCCCTTCCTTGTCGAGCTGCTTTGAGGTAGTGCCTGAAGCAACTAGGCTATGGAAGCCCGAGATTGCACCGCAGGCAATGGTGATGAACAGCGCCGGGAAGAGGAAGCCGCTTGCCGCAACCTTGGAATCGCCTGCTGCAGCGAACGCACCCGTGAACGCCGGAATCTGAAGATCGTTCGAAGCGCCCATGATGCCTGAGCCGATGATGCCAACGACCGCCAGGGCGATCATGCCATAGAGCAGGTAACTTGAAAGATAATCGCGTGGCTGAAGCAGCACCCACACCGGCGCGATCGAAGCCGCGAAGATATAGACACCCACGATCATCATCCAAGAGAAGTTGTCGAGCTGGATGACCGGGAAATTGTAACCGATGGCAACTACTGCAATGATGATCGCGATCGCAGAGATGATGTTCGCTGCAGCCGGAATCTTACGACCGCGCGTAACGATGCCGTAGATGATCGCAACCACCACGAACAAGATCGAGATCATAGCCGTGCGCGAATTCGCAACGTTCGTACCTGCTACCACCGCTGCACGCGTTGGATCATCAACAGGAACAGGAGTAATAGCAAAGGTGCTTGCCACGATCGAAGCGAATGCCGCGACCACGAGCAACAGCGTAAGATAGGCAAACACGCAGAAGAGCTTCTTCGCGGTGTCGTCGATATTGCGCTGAATGACCATCGCGAGCGTGCGGCCCTTATGGCGGATCGAAGCGAAGAGTGCGCCGAAATCGTGAACTGCGCCGAAGAAGATGCCGCCGATGAGCACCCAGAGCATGACTGGCACCCAGCCGAAGATCGCCGCCTGGATAGGACCGTTGATGGGGCCTGCACCTGCGATCGACGAGAAGTGATGGCCGAGCACTACATACGGAGCTGCAGGAACGTAGTCCTTGCCGTCCTGCAATTCATGGGCCGGTGTCTCTCGCTTCGGGTCAACGCCCCACTGCTTTGCAAGCCACCTTCCATAGAACAGATAACCGCACAGCAATGCTGCAATCGCAATTAAGAGGATAACTACCGCACTCATGTCTTTTTCTTCTCCTTGTGATCAAGTCTTTGGTTCGATCGTTCTTCAAAAGCAGAAATCGACATGCGTGGAACGACAAGCCCTTTTGACCCGTCGGCCCATACAGATCGATTTTTAGCACACTGATTTTAGAACAAATTTGCTTCAAGCGTGTTAATTAATTCTTTGCCTTGAGGATTGGTGGTAATAGAGGAATCTGAAAGGTCGATAAGAGCCAATCGAAGGTCGGTCCATCCCTTCAAACCAAAGCTGAAGTTCTTGCGGTACTTCGTTTTTCTTACCAGCTCTTTCGCGTTCGTGTCAGCACTTTCAGCAACGATGACCAAGGAAAGGAACGTGGTCATGTGCTCACTGTTGAGCTCGATGAGTGAAAGAGCCTCGGTCTTCATGAAAGCGATCAGCTCTTCGAGCGTTGTCATATCAAGATGCTCAAGTGAGCGGAACAAGACATGCTCATGGATGTTCGCGCCCCAGATCTTCGCCTTTTTCGAGAGCACATACTGCATGCTCTCTGAATGGAATTGGGCACGCCCCTGAAACGTTTGGCCAGCAAGCTCAAAGGTGTCTTCCACGTCGAAGTAACCTTCATGAGCAGCGAGCAATCGTTCTAGCAGCTCTTGCCGTTGTACCATTTCGCATCATCACCTTGCGGTCGTTGCTGAGTCCTTGCTTACCTTAATCCTAACAATCACTGTATGTTCGGTGAATATCTGGCTTTGAGACAAATCGGGGGAAGATTCTCTTAAAATTGTATAGTGAAAGATATAAGAGGTCATAATGAAGAACGCTCAAGAACATAACGAATACACTGAAAAAGAAAATGATCAGCTGCGCACCGACGCACTGATGATGATCAATGCATTGCGCGCACAACACGGGGATGCTGTTACGCGCGTGATTTCCCACTTAGCTGCGTCCGATCAATTCTCTGCATTGGTGGGCGATAACATCGCGCCTTATCGTAGGCTCATGACCTACTACGAATGCGCGATGATGGAAGTTGAAACGAAATTCCGCGTGCTCGATGCCGAATATGGCCTGCAGCACGATCGCAACCCCATCGAGTCGATCAAAACGCGTCTTAAGAGCACTGACAGCCTCTCGAAGAAGCTTGCGCGTAAAGGGCTGCCGATCAGCGTCGATTCGATCGAAGAGAACATCAAGGATGTGGCGGGTGTTCGCGTGGTGTGCACCTTCCTTAAGGACCTCTACACCTTGGCAGACGCGATCCTTGCACAAGATGATGTAACGCTCATCGAACGGCGCGACTATGTGAAGAATCCGAAACCGAGCGGATATCGCAGTCTTCATCTCATCATCGAGATCCCCATTTTCCTTGAATCGGAAAAGCGCCTGATGAAAGTTGAGATTCAGCTGCGTACCATATCGATGAACTTCTGGGCATCGCTCGAGCATCAACTGCGTTATAAGAAGAACTTGAGCGAAGAAGATATAACTGCCATGAATACGGAACTGATCGAGCTCGCCGAGAACGCTGCCACGCTCGATGCGCGCATGCAAGCGTTACGCAATTTCCTCGATCAAGCAGAATACATGAACTAAACGTTATGCGTCGTAGTCCATCTTCTTCTCGAAGTAGCGACTGATGAACATGATGGGAAGCGTGAGGCAAAGATAGAGCGCCCCAAGCAGCAAGAAGCAACCGAAGAAATTGTAGTTCGTAGCGCTGATCTCGCGCATGGTCTGAGTAAGCTCGATAACTGCGATCACCGAAAGCAACGACGAGTCTTTTATGATGCTCGCAAATTGTCCGGTGAGTGCCGGAAGGATACGCGAGACCATCTGGGGCAATTCAACCGAAATCGCACATTGCGTACGCGAAAGCCCTAGCGCGCGGGCAGCTTCGATTGGACCGCGCGGTAGCGATTCGTATCCGCCGCGGATGATCTCGGCAATATAGGCGCCAGCGAATACCGAAAGGATAAGGATACCTGCAACTACGCGGTTCTCGACACCCCATGCTGTGCCGATGATGTAGTAGAACAGATAGATCTGCGCAATGAGCGGCGTGCCGCGAATGATCTTTACATAGAAATCGCAGAGATAGCGCACTGGTAAGAAGCGCGCGTTCTGCCCCAAAGCTACCGGAATCCCGATGATCAAACTCCCAACAAGGCTGAATAGCGAGATGAACACCGTAAGACAAAAGCCATCCCAGATGCGCGCACGATATTGCACCACGAAATCGAAATTGAGTGCGATGCCTGCCATGGAAAGCGAAACGCCCACCACCGCAACCACCGCAACAACTACCACGAAGTAATTGAGAGCGCGCTTCCACGGAGCAACGGGGCTGTCCTTCGCTGCCATGAAAATATTGCTTTTAGGATAGCTGGTGCTCATTTGCGCATGCCTTTAGGTCGAAATGGTCATGCAGCTCCTAGAGGCGTAGGAGCTGCATCAAGTTACTTAAAGTGTAGCGGTTCGTCGGGGATTTACGTGCGCGGCGTAGAACACGGTTTTCAATGTTGCCGCATATGGCAGTTTCTCGTACGCCTCGCTACCGAACCCGCTACTGAACAAACCGCGATCTTGCAGTGTCTGCGTTGCCCTTGCTCAAAGTAATTCGAATTGTTCGAATTACTCGAAATCGAAGAACCACTTGAAGTCATATTCGTCGAAGGCCTTCTTCTCTTCGGCAAGATACTTCTCGGTCAAGCGATCGAATTCGCCATCTTCTTTCGACTGAGCGATAAATTCATTCAGCTGATCGAGCAGTTCGGTGTTACCTTTCTTCACTGCGATTCCCCATGCCTCAGGATCCTGGAAGGGAATGAAGACCGCTTTGGTGGTATCGGGGTTCGCAAGGTTATTGCGATAGATTGTGAGCTGATCGTAGAGGAAGCCATCGGCTTTACCTTGAACCACTTCGGTTACACACGCGCTCTCATCTGCCAAGCGTACGATATCAGCATTGGGCAGATTCTTCGTTGCCCACACATCGCCCGTTGAGCCCGTCTTCACCGCTACCTTCTTGCCTGCCTGGTTCAGGTCGCTTGCTTCTTCAATGCCAGAATTCGCATTTGCCAAGATGGCAAGCTGGGCCATTGCATAGGGATCAGAGAAATCGACTGCTTCTTTGCGTTCATCGGTGATGGTCATGGAGCTGATAACGCAGTCTGCCTTATCGGTCTGCAACGAAGGAATCAGGCCATCCCATGCGGTATTCTCGATCTTGAGATCATAGCCATATTTATCAGCGAAGTCTTGCATGAAATCGACCGAGAGGCCCTCGGCTTCGCCCGCTTCATCCTTCGTTTCGAAAGGCGGGTAAGCAAGCTCCATTGCCACGGTCAGAATTGGTTTGCCGTTTTCGCCCACGGCATCGTCTGTTTTATCGCTAGCCTTTTCGGAGGAGCAACCCGAAAGCATACAAAGTGTAAGCGCGAAGGTGGCTACTGCTGCAAGCAATGCAAGCCAGATTTTTCTTGTCTTTGCGGTTGAAGTGTTCATGGGATTCCTTTCGCTTGGTTGGTTTGTGTCGTTGTTTTTCTGAATCGAACCTGAATTGATCTCTTGAGCAAAAGCTACTGTGAGCTTGTTTCTTCTTTTTGATTTGCTGCGATGAAATTAGCTCTGATCTGGTTGAGCGTGGCGCACGTTATCGCAAAGGCATCTGCATCGATCCCTTCCATCTGAGTGTTTACCAAAGTGGTTGAGATCGTTTCGAACGTTGAACGAAGGCTCTTCCCTTTTGAGGTAAGACTCACCTCCGTACGACGTTTATCGGTAACGCTCTTTTGGGTTTGCACGTATCCGCCCAGCACGAGCTTCTTCACGAGGGCGGTTATCGTTGAAGGGTCTCGGTGGATCTTTTCAGAAAGCTCTTGCATCGTGACTGTCTCTTGCGCGAAGAGCGCCACCAAGATGTCGCCGTGCGATGGGACCAGATCCTTGAGTCCTACTTGTGATAGAAGTGAGACAAGGTAGGCATTCGCCGCTGTGAGCGTTTGAGAAAGCGTGTTCACGAATGAGCCCTTTGCGGTATTCGTTGTTGAGTTCACCATGAAACCTCTTCCTACTTCTCCACGATCGCATCGAATTTGCATACGTGATGGCAATTGCCGCACTCATCACAGCGTTCGCCCAGAATGCGATACGGGCTTCCTGGTACGATGGCTTTATGCGTGCACGCTTCTTCGCATAGGCCGCATTCCGTGCAATCATCGGTGATGCGAAAACCCGGCGCAATGAATGTGGCGCCGCCCCAGCAAAAGCGTTCACGAAGTATCTTGTGGTCGCGATTCACCATGTTGAAGTCATAGTCGTAAAGTTCACCCCATGCGCGATGCAAAACCAGCACCACGGTTTCGGGATACTTCTTGATGTCGTAGTCTGCAACGGCAAATTGCGGATTCGTTTTAATGAGCCGATCCGTTTCTTCGGCTGAAAGTTCGCGCACATCGCCACTCACGCGCACCATATATCCTGGTTGAAAGTGAGGCATGTTGTCCTCATCCCATTCGCAAGGCGCAGCGGTAACTTCACCACACACGGAAAGCTTACCGCCCTCTATCATCTGGCGATAGAAAGGCTTGCCTGTCATGGTGCGCAGATAGAGTCCGTTTTCGTCATGCGCGAAGAAGTGAGCGATGCGTGAATCTACCCCGCCTTTTCCATCGAGCGTAGCAAAGCTGCAGCACCCTACTTTGTCGAACAATTCATATACTTCTGCGATCGAAAGCATCTTGGCTCCTTTCTGAAAGACTGCTCTTTTTCGGTGTCTGACCTCCTGTCCGCCTACGGCTGGTCAGGAAGAATTCAACGGGTTTGGTGGGGTCTTCTTTGGAAGACACTACCCTGTTGGCAACGATACGAGCGATCTCTTCTGCGTGTTCGCGCATAAGGTCGCGTCCGAACATTTCCGTGTTGTCTTCAGACACGTTTGAGACACTGTTAGCATCGATGAAGAAATTGCCTGCTTCGGACTCGATCACGTCAAAGCTGCCGAACGTGAAACCGAGCGCTGCAGCAGCCGTTTCGCAATCCTGCACGATTTCTGGTGAGACATCAGGGTAGAGCTGATAGGTTGAGCCAAATCGGTAGGCTGAGAGACCGTTATCGGCTACCCCACGCTTCACCACCAGGGCGACCTTGCCTCCGATGATCTCAACACGCGTGATAAACCCACGTTCAGGCGCGATATAGTGCTGAACGATGAATTCGCGCTCAGGCGCTTGAGAGAGGAAATTACGCGCTTCTTGCTCGTTTTGCACGATCGCGGTATCGACCGTGCGGCCACTGCAAACGGGCTTGATCACGCAAGGATAAGAGAACGTGGTTTCGTCTTCGGCAGCGAGTTCTTGCGGTGTTCCTTTAGCATAGATGCGCGGTGTCGAGATGCCTGCTTCGTGAAGCGCGGCAGTAGAAGCGAACTTGTCGATCTCATAGGCGTGGGCGCGAGGTTCGTTGATAAGCAAGATCGAAGTGCCCTCGATAGCTTGAATGAGTGCATCCATGTTGCGTAGTGCCTGTTCGTGTCCACGATTGAGCGCGCTCGCGAATACGCGGCTTACCAACACATCGCATTCAAGCGCTGCATCGACGCTGTTTGCTTGTTGCATGTTGATCAGTCGAACGTCATGCGTGATGTTAGGCAGCGTTGTTTTTAGCGCACTGGAGATCTCAGCGCCAAGTTTATGATCAGACCATTCATCAGATTCGAACAAGACACCGACCACGAGTGGACGATTCATCATGTTGCCATGTTCGCGCAGTTGAACAGTGTCCTCTTGCTGCATCTCTTCTTCAGATGCCATGAAGTTCCTTCCGATAAAATACTTTGACATCAAATTAAATTTTCTCGATATTACTTTGATATCCAACTATTGTCAAATATAGATTTCTCTTTCTCGCGGTAACAAGACACTTACGTAAGGCTTTCAGCTCTGTGCTTCTGCTTGATTGCTTGTTTTGAGGAGACTAGGGTGAAAGTGTTCTTACAAAGGAAAAGATGACGAACGACCGAGTAGTTTGCCATCTGGGAAAAGGAGATTGTCATGGCAGAAACAGTTGCCGTTATGCTTGGAGACGGCTTTGAGCCGGTAGAAGTGGTTGCCCCTGTTGACGTTCTGCGCCGTGGTGGCGTAGAAGTTACTTTGGTTTCAGTGATGGGGCGCAAAGAAGTAACGAGCGCACAAGATATCAAGATGGTAGCCGATGTGCTTGTTGAGGATGTCGATCTTGATCTGTTCACGATGGTTGTTGTGCCTGGTGGTTCGGTTGGTGTTGAGAACCTCGGCAAATGCGACAAGCTTGCAGAGAGCTTGCGCGACCGCATGAAAGCGAACAAACTTGTCAGTTCTATCTGCGCTGGTCCGACCATTCTTGCAAACCTCGATCTGCTACAAGGCCATAAAGCTGTTTGCTACCCAGGGTGCGAAACCAATTTCCCTGCTGGGGTCTATCAGCCAAACGTTGATGTATGCATCGACAAGAACCTTATCACTGCAACGGGTCCTGCCACCGCACTGCCGTTTGGGCGTGCACTGCTCGAAGCGCTCAAGAGCGAAAAGGACGCCAGCGAAGTTGCCTCTGGCATGTTGTTCTAGGGCCCGATAGTCCCTTCTGATTCCTAAGCGAACAGAGAAGATCGAACGATGCGCAGGGGCTTCTTGCGGTTGCCGTTTAAGGCACGACTCAGAGGAATCCTCTGAAACCCTTCGAGAAAGGGTAGCGAAGCAGTATAATTGATGCAAATGCGGGCGTCGTATAATGGCTATTATGCGGGCTTCCCAAGCCTAAGACGCGGGTTCGATTCCCGTCGCCCGCTCCAAGAATCTCACGCCTGCCTTTACCGGCAGGCGTTTCGCTTTAACGCTGCAAAGAAAACGGTCATCTTATCTAGGTTCTCATTTCCTTCAATCACGTACCGAAGTACGCTCCTTCGGAATTTAAACCTATCTAAGGCACCCGTTTTCTTTTCGCTCCTTTACCGAACATGCGTGGTCAATGTTATTGAACTAGCCGAGTTGTTTTATTTCAAGCTCCTTTGAGGGAATCGAACCGATAAGGTGGATTTCCGTATTATTACCATTCGGGTTGGCGAGTAAGTCAGCGAACAGTTTTCAGGTGCTTCATATTTGCCTGAAAGGTGCATGGTGCTGACCTTTTGGTCGCATCATGCGTTTTGAAGGCAAAGATGGAGTACATGAAAACTGCGCAGCGTCGAGGAAGTAATTTGTTGGTAAACAAATTACTTCTCACTAGAACACGATTCCAAGCGCGTTCACGATCAAACCCCACACTACGCCAATTGCATACAGCACGGCAATGATAGCAAGATTTTGTTTCCAGTGACGATTCGCACGCACTAACACGAGCAAGCCGACACCAGCACTTACGAGCAATCCAGAGAGCATCGCTCCAGCACCGAGCATTCCTTCAACATAGAGCTGAGCGATGATCACACTCGGAGCGCAATTTGGAATAAGACCAACGAGAGCAGAGGCAAAAACAGAGAAATTAGGATTGGCCTCGACAAATGAAGCTAGCGCGTCTTCTCCTACTCCTTCGATGACCGCATTAAGAACAAGGACGATCAAGAAGATGAAGACCATCACCTGTAACGTGTGCTTGGTGGCGCTCTTCAGGATTCCTTTCCAGCCGGATCCGTGCACGTGCGTATGTTCTACATCGTCGTGATGCTCATAAGCGCGCTCGGGAGCCTGCTCGCAAGTAGCGCAATCATCGTTACAGCCACAGTTGTCCTGTTCGCACAGTTCATGGATTCGTAAACCTTGCTTGTCGCGACGAGCTAGTCGCAGGACCAGATCGACGATGAAGCCTATGATCATGCCGATGATCAGCTTCGTTCCCATGATAGAAAGGATGGTTTCCGCAGGAACTGCTTCGGCAAGAAAGATCGGAAGCATTTCATCAGAAGTTGAAAGAAAAACCGCGAAGAGCGTACCTAGCGTGATAACGCGTCCCGCATAAAGCGTTGCTGCCACCGCAGAAAACCCACACTGAGGAACAACGCCAAGCACTGAGCCAACAACAGGCCCTGCTGTTCCTGCACGCGTAATCGCTTTCTGTGTTCTTTCTCCCGTTTTATGTTCGAGCCATTCCATCGCTAAATAAGCAAGGAAAAGAAATGGAACAAGATATATCGTTTCAACAAAAGAATGCTCGAGCACGTGAAGGGCATTATGTACAAGGATCTCCATAGATTAGAAGTGTAGCACTTCTCCCTGTTCAGCCCTTCTCGTCCCCTGCAAGCGCGCTGCTTTCTGCTGCAAAGCCATACCCAAAAGAAAACCGACAACAAAAAAGGCGACCGAAGCCGCCTTTAAAGAAGATATGGAAATGCGTTCTCGTTATTTCTTGAGACCGCCGATGAGAGACATCTTGGTGCCGCAGTCGGGGCAAGTACCCTTAGTGATGATGCGGTTATTCTTGGTAACGCCTTCCTGAGGGTTAACCATTTCCTTCTTAGCTTTGCACTTAACGCAATATCCAACTACTGCCATTAGAACCTCTTTCCGTTCCTATGTTGCCCCCGGAACGAAGGCAGCACAATCACTTATTTGCTTTAACCATTGTAGCGTGATGACCAGGTATTACAAGCACTATTTCGACATTTGTTACATGCTTTTGAGAAGTTCCAATACAAATTTTGAATTTTCTTCGAGCACGCTTGGTTTGATGTTTTCGAGCACATCATCAATGCTGCCGTAAAACGCTGTCTGATTGCCGGACATCCCTGCAAGCGTTACCGCCTGCAAGCCATGCTGAGCAGCAACATGAGCAGACGTATTGCGGCTGAGCAGTTTGTTCGTAACGAACGAAACTCCGCTCTTCTCGCTTGCTTGACGCAGAACTCGCTTGATGCGCGATGAAACCTTATTGGGGCGATACTGGCCTTCTTCTTCAATAAAGGAGAATTGCCCAGCACCAACACCCTCAAGATTCACGATAATGGCACCCTTGAGCTCTTCTTGATGCTCTTCAAGAAATGCCGTCATACCCGAATTGAGCGCCTCTTCGGCGCCAAGCGCAACGAACCACACTTCCGTGTCGATATCAGGATGACGGAAATCGCGCAGCAGACGCATTTCATTATTGATCTCTTCAGTGATCTTCACATCTTTAGGTACTGAACGTTTCAAGGGCCGCTGATTTCCTGCACTTGCTTCCTCGTCCACAAAATCGCCGTCGGCTTCCACATCCTGACCTTGAGCAGTACCAGAAACATGATTGCGCAAGCTCTGCAACGAGAACGCACCGCCGTTCCAACCTCGATCATTGGGATTTGGTTCGCCATAATCGACATCGATGAATTCAGCGTCAAGATCATCATCGGAACGGAAGCTTTCCCAGCTACCGCGCTCCCTACCTACGCTCTGAGCTTCATACGATGCATCAACATTTACCCATTCACGCACGGACTGCTCGTCTTGTGATTTCTTCTTCTTGCCAAAACGACCAAAAATGCGACCAACGCGCGACTTGGGCATTTCAACATAATCGGGACCAGCAAATGCTCCTGTTTGCGTATAGCCTTCTTCATAGACAGAATCATCAGCATCTTCGATGTAGTCGTCCTCGGCAATATACTCTTCACTGAGTTCAGTGCTGACATCGGCAAAGGTGCCCGTATTTCCTGCAGAGCCCGAAGAAGGAACGAATGATTCCTCATCAACGTATAGGTCGGTAAGCGTCGTACCAAGCGTTTCGTTCGAAGAGCTGGTGGCTGCGTTGCTCCCTATCACGTCGATCGGTGGCACCGTAATGCGCTCGAAATCGCTCGTGTTGAAATCAGGCAATTCCAGACCAGGGGTTTTGAAGAGCGTACGTTGTTCGCTCGCTTGCGCCTCTGCCTGACGCTGAGGTTGATCTGCGCCGATGCGCGGTAACATGTTGGAAAGCAACGCAGGCTGCGGCATGGTCTTTTCGTCATCGACTGCCATGGGTGCACGTTGCTTGGCACTTTCTATTGAACCGCCCACTGGGGCAACCACATCAGGCAGCACGATCACATGACGATCAGACTGCGAAGCATCATTGCTCTCCTGAGCAACTGACGTGCTTGCCGTACCCATACCTTCCATGCCCATGATCGGAGAAACAGGTGCTGTTTCGTAATCGATCTCGGCTTCGGCGGTATCGACATTCTCTTCTGCATAGACCGCATCTTCATCGAAGAGTGCCGGTGAAACCGTAGTTTCTTGCAGTGATACTTGGCTTGAAATGCCTTCTTCAGATGCAGAGAACGTCTCTTCTTCGTTGAATTGCTCAACGTCGATGGGCGACATTGCGATCGTATGACCCTCGGCTTCTACCTCATCATAATATTCGTCATCGAACTGATCGATCTCCGCTTCGTCTTCATGACGATGCGTAACCTTCGACGCAGCAGAGCTAACCATATCTGAGGCACGATTCAGAAAACCGCCAATGCCATTCCTTTTCGTATGAGCACGATGGGATGCTGTCTTGCGCTTCACCGAGCTCTTGCGCGATGAAGCAGAGGGAGCTTCCTCCTCCTTGACGGGAATGATGACCGGCTCTTCAGTAACGAATGTTTCGTCGATTTCTTCGAAGTTGCCTTCTGGCACTTCACCTTCGGTTACACGTGAAGCAACAGATACGACCGGTGCGGGTTCTTCTGCAACAACTTCTCGCTCACGAACGATCGTTTTCTCTACAGGAGCTGCGCCTTCCGCGTCTTCGTGCTGGGACTTCTTCAAGAGAGGAGCTGCCGCTCCATCGATCTCCTGGCGTAAAGCAGCCACGCGTTTTGCCAGCTCAGACTCAGGCTCTTGATAGGCAGGGGCTTCTTGTGCAGCTCCAGCTTGTGCAGCTCCAGCTTCTGCAACAGTAGCAGTAGCGGCATTCTGCTCTGCCAAACGCTCGGCTATCGTGGGAGCGGCGTTGCGCTGACGTGCAGCATCTGCCATGTGCGCTGCAGGCGCGTCGGCAAAACGAGAACGCGAGACATTTGCCTCGCGCGCCAGATCGGGTTTGTTCGCATGTGCCTTTTCTTGAGCAGCACGAGCCCATGAAGGAACCTGCTTTTGATAGGAGCTACCCATGCCAGTGGCTCCTGGTTGCAGCGCTTCAACAGATTCGCGCACAAAGGATTCCTGCATTTCAGCGGGTTGTTCAGTATTTTGTTCAACGGCTGTTTGAGAAGGCGTAGCTGCGGTCTTTTCCGAGGATTCTGAAGTTGAAACAGGTGTTGCTGCTTTCGCGTTGCCTGGCGTATAACGAAGCGAATCCTCTTCTTCCGCCGTAAAATGTACAGCTGCAGCTGCAGCTTCTTCTGCGGTATCTTCCAGGCCACCATGCTGAACGAGCTTGGATGAGATATCGGATAGAGGAACCTTGTCCGCAACAGGCTTGCCTGTAAGCGCTGCAATGGCTGCTTTTGCAGCAGCGAGCGACTCTTCAGGGGTCATGCGGTTTTCGCGCGCCTGGTAGGTAACCTCAACACCATCGGGAACAACGCCAGCTTCGTATGCTGCATCTTCTCCATGGATCTCTACCCCTGCTTCACGGGCATGCTGCTCCATTTCCTCATTGCTCACCAGGCCATTTCCAACCGTACGCGCAACATCGAGGAGTACGGCTACGCCAGCAGCATCGTTGTTCGCTGCGTCGTTATAGGCAGAAAAGCGCGTTTTGATGATGCTCGCGAGTGGGAGCGCCAAGAGAACAACGCAGATAATCTGCAAGACCAAGAGCACGATAGCAAAGCCGCCTGCTTCACTGGCAAAGAACACGGTCTTGATAAGAAGTACGAGGGGCGCAACTGCCAACGTAATAGCACACACATTGTGAATAATCGGCAGATAACGGCCGATGATACCTTGGTATTCTGTTGCGACGCGCACACTGTCGTAGTGCGTAACGAGAATGATCTTGTGACGCTTGTTGGTGTTCGTGATAGAAAGCGGATTGTATTTTGCAACAACATTTTGGCTCACGCCGCTACGCAGAAAACGCGAAAGGACGGGCTTGCCGAACACTTCACAGGCAAAAAGAGCAGCGGCAAGAAGCCCGATGATGAAACAAGGGATCGAAAGAACAGGAAAGATGATGGGCAAGAGCGCACAGACAAACGCGAGCCCAAAACAGATCGCCCGAACCGTGTTCCCGTTCGATGCACAAGAAACATCTTCAACGATGGTCGAAAACCCTGCACTCTTCTGTAGCTCATCGGCGATATATAACGCAGCCTGTTGTTCCTCTTCGGTTCCCGCAGGACGCGGCCCTATTTCCTGTGAAAGATGCGCGATATCGTCCATCATGTTCGTCATGAAATGCCCTCTCGTTTTCAAGGCGATGTCTGTGTTATGTGTCTTCTTCTCTACCTTGAAAAAGGTATTCAGATATTTGGTTTTAGTATACGCCATTTGGCTATATAACCGACCATCGAACTTGAATCTGTTTAATTTGTAATCTGGGCGGTTTTTGTACTTGCTACGTACGGCGGCTTGAACTGGCATAACCTTTCAAGAAAGTCGTTTCTTTTCCCCTTTTTGTGCGCGATTGCGCTTCAGAACAGGGTGCGCAAACGACTGGGGCGTTTCTTTTGTGCTACGACTCTTGCGTCTCATTACCTAAATATTCGCGCAGGAAAGAGTCGTATCTTCCAACATCATTACGAAGCTGCGTTAATTGATTATCGAGATCCGCGCTTGCCTGAGCATAGGCATCAACGAGAGGCTGAGCGAACGTTTCGGGGAACTTTTGCGCCAGCTCGACCGAAGCACTATCGGCTTTATTGTAAAGATCATTGTTCTTTTCAGCTGTTTTGCGATCTTGGATCAGAATTGCTTCGTTCGAAAGGAGCCCGAAGTTGATCTCTTCGAGACGCTTCGCTAAGTAATCGCCATAGAGAGAGAAATCTCCCTGAGGGAAGAGCTCTGCAGCCTCATTCAGCGCTGTCTGGGCATTTCGAAGTGTCGTCTGTGCTTCAGTAAGCCATTCGGTTGACTGCGCAACTGTCTCAGGGGATGTTTGTTGAACAGTAGTAGCAGCCTGAGCCAAGAGATATTGAGCATCGTCGATGCTCTTTTCAACAAGAGCAAGATCGTCCATGGCTTTCTTGGCATCAATATCCACTGCAAGCTTCTTGCTCGCAACATCAAGCATTGTTTCACGTGAAACAATCGTGTTGTAGGCACTTTGCGCCGCTTCCTTGTCGGTTGTAGAACCCTCTATGGCCTCATCTGCACGAACGGCATATTTTTTTGCATTTTCAAGTAACTCGAGCGCATGAGGAATCTGGCTTTGCAGCTGTTCTGCACGAGAGATCGTGTCGTCCGCAAATGGCTGCGCGAAGAATTCGTCGATAGCAACGAGCGTTTGATCGCTTTCTTCGATGTAGTCGCATGCCTGCTCGATAAGTTCGCGATTCGTGCGGTTCTTTTCGTATTCCTGGTAGAGCCACATCCCAGCGAACGTCGCAAGCACCGCAATAACTAAAACCACCAGCAGTATGCTGATGAGGCGGCTGCGCGAACGTTGTTTTTGACGACGACTGATCTCCGCATAGGCTTCTGCACTAAACCCTGAAGCATTAGGAAGGAAGGGTGCCTCTTCGGTTTGCCTGCCAAAGCGCTTTTGTGCAGGTTGCGCATGTTTCCCTCGGGCTTTTCCTGATGGAGCATTTGTTGTTGTCTCACGTGAAACGCCTGATTCAGACGAAGTGTCGCGAGAAAGCGCATCTTTGAGCGCAGGGTTTTCTCCACTCCCAAGCGCCATAGAAGCACCAAAGCCCTCGTAGCTTCCTTTGTTCTTACGACGAAGACGTGCCCAGAAGCCCTTCTTTTCGGGGCCAGCAGAAGCAGAAGACTTCTTACCGAGCACATTGAATGAGATCTCGTTAGGCTTACCTTGCGAGAACTCAACAACATGAAGGTAGTCTTGATCGGTATTCTTATGCTTCGATTTCTTCAATGATCTCGTCCATCGTGAGCGAAACAATGTTTTTCGTTGGGAGCGAATTGAGGAATTTCTTCCCATAATGCTTTGTGACCAGGCGTTTATCGGCTAGCACCACGATTCCTTTATCGCTTGAAGTGCGAATGAGACGCCCTACCGCCTGCTTGATCGCGATCACCGCCTGTGGCAAAGAGAAATGCGCCCAAGCACGAGAATCGTGGAGTTCGCGCTCACAAGAGAGCGGGTCCGTAGGAAGCCCAAAGGGAAGTTTCGGTATCACCACCCCTTTAAGAGTGGCGCCAGGAGCATCAAAGCCTTCCCAGAAACTCTTCAAGGCAAAGAGACTTAGATGCTCGTCTTTCAGGAAATCATCGCGCAAGCCTTTGACGGATACTCCCCATTTCTGACACACCAAGCGCAATCCTGCGGCTTTGATCTGCGGATTCGCCAAGTCAAAGCATTCTTCCATCTCTTTTCGATTTGTGAAGAGCGTGAGCATCGAGCCTCCCTGAGCAAGATGCAAGCGCGTAAGGAACTCGGAAAGCGTAGAAAGATACGCGGGGTCTTGGGGTTCTGGCATGTCTGAGGGTAAATAGACGCGCATATTGATATCGAAATCATAGGTCGATTCGATCTGAAGCGTCTCAGCCCGAGAAGCCTCGCCCTCATTCAAGCCCATAGCCTGGACGAACGACTCGAATGAATTGTCCACCGAAAGCGTGGCAGACGTATAGACGACCGTATCGGTTTCAGAGTAAAACGCTTCGTTGAGATTTTGCCCTACGTTGAGAGGCTGTGCCATAAAGGCATCTTTCATCTGATCTTTTGCACGATTCAAGCGAACCGAATACACCTGGTTCTCTTTATTGGTGAAAAAGATGACATCGAGCGACTCATACAGTTCACGCAGTTCAAGTGCGAGAAGCGCGATCTCGCGCTGAGCACTCGAAGAATGATCGAGCTCTTCGAAATATGCCACCACATCACGGATCGCAGCAATGAGCTTCTCAAGCGTATTCTGCATAGCTTGCGCACATGATCGCACGCCCTGGAACACCGAGCTTTGGCGGATCTCTTCGTTGAGCCACAGATCGAGGTATTCATAGCGCTGGCGTTTGTTCGCCGTGTCGAAATACAGCAGGTCCTTCACGCTCAAGCAGTATTCTTCAGCAGCGATAGCAAATGCCACACCCGCATTGCGCGTCTTGGAGAGCATGGTTGAAAGGAGCGTCTTCGCTTCTTCGACCACCTGTTCCCGTTCCGCACGAATGAGCGGATTATAACGAGAAGAATCCGAGGTCAGCGTACGGATCAAGCGCTTTACCGTCTCGGACGAAAGGCTGGTCGAAAATGCGCGGCGTGCCTCATCTTCGGCATTGTGAGCCTCATCCACGACCCAATAGCGGATCGGCGGGAGCAGGCCATGCTCGAAACGTGCGTCCCAAAACAGAAGGCTATGATTCGTTACCACGATATCGCAATGCTCTGCGCGGGCACGAGCTCCGTGAACAAAGCACGATTTCCCGAAGAAGGGGCATTTCCTGCGCAAACACTCCGTACTGGTAGAAGTGATGCGATAGCGCGGCAAGGCTTTGAAGTTGAGCTTGAGACCGTCGATATCGTCATAATCAGTCTGTTCGATGAAGGAAAGGAGCGTTGCAAGTGCTGGTGCTTGGTCGACCATTTGGTTGTTCACCAGGTATTGCTGTGGCCCTTGAGCATCGATGCGCTCGATCTTGCGCAAACAGGGGTAATGCGTGAATCCTTTGAGCGACGCGTACGATATGCCAAGTGCCTGTTGCAACAAGGGCAGCTCTTTGTTCACCAGCTGATCGAGCAGGGTGTTCGTTTTCGTCGCAACGCCCGTGGGCACGTTGTTCGCTTTCGCAAGCAGGGCAAGCGGCAAAAGATATGCCATGGATTTCCCTACTCCGGTACCTGCTTCGATCGCGGCATTCTCTCCCTTGCGGAGAGCCTGCTGGATAGAGAGCGCCATGAGTTTCTGCGGCTCGCGTGGCTCGTAGTCTTCATACAGCTTGCCAATGATGCCGTTCGGGTCGAACGCTTGCGCGATCTCCTTGTCTGGAACAAGAACGAAAGGACGAGGTTCTTCTTCATTCTCTGAAGGATGCGGCGTGTTAAGTTTCGCAGCATCTCCACGATGACCAGGCATTTCGTTGTTACTGCGTTGTTGTGCACCAGAAATGTTTCCCGTGAAACATTCTGCTTGTTGCGCGTTTTGCGCTGAAGCGATCCCCGCTGCAAAGACCGGCGCTTCTGCACGATCGAGCTCAGCTTCTTGATCAGCGCGAAGGTCTGCCGCGCCGAACAGATCGGCTTGTACCTCGGCAACCTGAGCCTTGCGCGACTTGAAGAGCGAATACGGTGCTGCCTCTGAGCTGGCAATTTCCTTGAACACATACACCGAGTTCCAACGTTCCACATCAGCCATATCTGCAATGTGCGCTACAAGCGGCGCCGGCATATTCGCAACCGCCGCAAGCAAGACGCGATAGACCAAGCATGTTGCCGCAACATCGTCATCGGCACGATGAGTGGAGTCTGCACCACCGAAAGCGCGCACGAGATCGAGCAAGCGATGAGAATTGAGGCGCGGTAGTGCGATGCGCGCAAGATCGAGCGAGTCGATCCAGGTGTTGTTCTTCAGCGTGGCCCCTGCTGCCCGTTTCGTGACGAACGTGCGGTCGAACCCGACGTTGTGCGCAACAACGAGCGAGTCCCCCACGAAATCGACAAGCCCAGCGAGTGCGGTATCTGGATCGGGCGCATCGGCAACATCCTCTTCATGAATATTCGTGAGATGAGCCACTTCATCAGGTATTTCTTTACCTGGATTTACGAAGGTAACGTACCATTCGACAATCTCTCCATTGCGCATGCGGGCAGCCGCGATCTGGATGAGCTCGTCATGGTTGAAGGAAAAGCCCGTGGTTTCCGTATCGAGCACCACCACATCTGCATCAAGCGTGCCGAAGGTATGCGTTTGGGCATATTCTTTCAGATGCGCATAACGCTCACGGATGCGTGCAGGAGTGTTTTCGAGAATATATGTTTTAAGCGATGACTCTGCAGTCACATTTTGTTTTTCCATAGCGCTAAGACTATCATTTAACCAACGAATACGCGCTCACTATCAGACGACTCCTAGGAGAAAACATGTCAGATACCGGATACTACGGAAGCTATGCCGACTTCACGTGCCCCGATCGTAAGGCTGCACCTGCATTTATGAACTCCGATAACATCGTAGGCGATCCGTTTACCATCGAAATGGACTACAGCGGCAATAAGCGCCAAGCATGGATCGTGAACCCTTTTGGCTTTCGCATGGGCGTTTTGAATGAGAAGACGGCAAAGCAGGTCGACCTCTGCAACGCAAAAGGCTGGAAAACGGTCGCGCTCCTTGCTTGTGTTGCCTTCAAGGAAGAACCCAAACCTGGTGAATATTGGGGCCAGGTAGCCATCATCTCCTATGATCCTGTGCATGAAGATGCGTTCTCTACCTATGTGAAAACGATCGGCAACGAACTGGGAAAAGGCATTCGTCCTGCGCTTGACCTGGGGAATAGCGGCATCTCACGCGTGCTCGAAAGCAAGGGTGCTTGGGTACCTACCGGGCGCGTCCCGCTCCCTAAGCTGAAAAAAGGTTCAGCCTTCATCAAGACCGAGCGTACCACCACCGATAAGCTGGTGAATCAGGCAAGGAAGACCCGCGTGGGGTGCACGATCATAAGCTGGGCGATCGTGATCATCTTCGTGGTAGCTGTGATCTTCGCGATGAAATCTTGCGGCATGTTCTAGCGCGCGTACGTGATCGCGTCTTCGATGAGCGCGATGCACAGCTGAGTGAAATCCATGCCGGCAACACGCGCCGCATCAGGCAAAAGCGAAGTTGGCGTCATGCCAGGGATCGTATTGGTCTCAAGTGCGTAGAAATTGCCTTCGCTATCGAGCAGCAGGTCAGTACGTGAAACTCCGCTACATTCCAGGCCTTTATGTGCGAGAAGAGCGATGTTCTGAGCTTTCTTGGTAAGTTCTTCGCTCAATGGAGCCGGACAGATGTGCTTCGAGCCGCCTTCGGCGTACTTTGACTCGAAATCGTAGAATTCATTGATCGGGATGATCTGAATGACGGGAAGAACCTGTGGGTCCTCTGTTCCGAGCACGCCAACCGTGTATTCATCTCCTTGGATCATCGTTTCGACCAGCGCCTGGTCATCGATCTCAAAGACGTTCTTAAGAGCCGATTCGATCTCTTCACGACCATTGCAGAGGTATACACCAAGCGCACTCCCTTCGGTTGCCGCTTTGATAACGCAAGAGCTGCCGAACTCTCGCTCGATGTCTTCTGCCGTCATCTGGTCGGGAAAATGGAGCAGAACCGCTCGAGGGGTAGGCACTCCTACCTGCTCATAGATGATCTTCGTTTTGGGCTTATCGATCGCAGTTGCGCTCGACCAAACACCAGGACCCGTGTAGGGGATACCAAGAATCTCGAGCATCCCTTGGATCGTACCGTCTTCACCAAGTTTTCCATGAAGTGCCAAAAATGCCACGTCGAAGTCCTCTGAAACAAGCGTGACCAGGTCTTCTTTCTTTGCAGGATCGATCTGCGTGACCGAGAACCCTGCATCTGAGAGCGCATCATAGACGGCGCTACCAGAAACCAGCGAGATTTCACGTTCGCCGCTCTTACCTCCAGAAATAAGCGCTACTGAAGTTTCCTGGGGAATTATCGTGGTATTCATGGAACCTGCTTTCGCTTAGGTAGGATGCCCCCTCATGAGGCTTGTTGTGAGTATAACAAACCTCACGTTCCCTACTGTCGAGGCGGTATAATTGCCTTACCGAGGGAAGCAAATCCCACAAAACTACGTGCATCACCTGAACAAGGAGCAGCATGTCTACCCCTATCAAAACGCTCTCGTTCGACCAGATCTACAACCTCTGCAACGAACTTGGCCAGCCACGTTACCGCGCTGACCAGCTCATTTCCTGGCTGTTCGTCAAACAAGCAAACAACTATGATGAGATGTCGAACTTGCCAAAAGCCTTTCGAGCAACGCTTGCTGAAGACTATCCTCTCGTGCCTGCTCGCCTGATCGATCGCCAGGTTTCTTCAGATGGCACGCGAAAGTACTGCTTTGAACTGGCTGACGGAGCTCGCGTAGAAGCTGTTGGTATCCCTTCGATGCAAACCAATGCTTCAGGAGAACCCAGATCGCTTACTGTTTGCTTCTCAACGCAAGCAGGCTGTTCTATGCAGTGTCTGTTCTGCGCTACCGGTAGCGAAGGGTTCACGCGGAACCTCTCATCAGGGGAAATGATCGATCAAGTAGCCTTCATCCAAGAAGATTTCGGCTTGCGTGTTTCCCATGTGGTGTCCATGGGACAAGGCGAACCCTTCCTGAATTACGATGCTACCCTTCAGGCGCTCGACTTTCTGAACAGCAAGAAAGGATTTGGCATTGGGGCGCGTCATATAACGATCTCAACTTGTGGCGTTATATCGGGGATCGAGCAATTGGGAAACGATCCTCACCAATATACTCTCGCCGTTTCGCTTCATTCTGCTGAACAAGTCGTACGCGATATGCTCATGCCGCGTTGCAGTGCACAGCCCCTTCCTGAGCTTAAAACTGCGCTCTGCGCGTATCAAGCAGCCTCCGGACGTCGCGTGAGCCTGGAATATCTCATGATCGATGGGGTGAACGACACGGAAACTGCGCTTGAAGCGCTCATTGCCTTCACCCGTGATCTTATGTGTCATGTGAACTTGATCCCGCTCAACGCGGTCGATCATTCACGTCTTAAGCCAAGCGCCCAAAACGTGATCGAACACTGGCAGAAGACCCTTTCATCCGCAGGAATAGAGACAACGGTGCGTAATTCACGGGGAGGCGACATCGATGGAGCATGTGGGCAGCTCAAGAACAAGCTTGCCCGATCTAATTAGGTCTGAGAAAAGGTTTTGGAACAGAAAAGGGAGGTAAGACCTCCCTTTTTCGTTTATCTGTGTTTCGCGATGCTTAATTCTTGTGTTCGCTGAGCACGGCAACGACGCGCTGTAGCTCGTCTTCGTCCTTGAATTGAATCTCTATCTTGTTCTTTCCCTGAACAGTTTTGACACGAACAGGAAGTTCCAGGATCTTCGACATGCTTCGCGCAGCTTTCTTGAAGCTCTGTGGAGTAGGAACGCGTGAAGAAGGAGTGCTTGCCGCTTTTTCGCGACCAGCGAGCAAACGAGCGATCGCTTCGGTCTCACGAACGCTCAGCTTCTCTTCCATGAGCTTGTTCGTGAGTGACTTCTTACCCTCGAGCGTAGGCACTGAAAGGATAGCGCGTGCGTGTCCTGCGGTGATCTTCTCTTCGAAGAGAAGCTGCTGAGCCTCCTCAGGAAGGTCGAGAAGGCGCAAGGCGTTGGCGATGGTCGATCGGCCCTTAGAAACGGTCTGAGCCACCTCAGACTGGGTCATACCTTTGCGCTCCATAAGACGTTTGTAGCCATACGCTTCTTCGATAGGATTCAAATCGGAGCGCTGGATGTTCTCAACGAGCGCAGCCTCGAATGCTTCCGTGTCATCAGCGAGCCAGAAGCGAACGGGGATCGTTTCCATACCAAGACTCCGGCATGCTTGCCAGCGACGCTCGCCCGCGATGATCTCATAACCATCGCCTGTCTTGCGAACAAGAATGGGCTGGAGCAAACCATGGCGCTTGATCGAGTTTGCAAGCTCTTCGATCTCTTCTGGTTTGAAATTCGTACGCGGCTGGTTGGGATTGGGATGAACTTGCGCGAGCAAGACCTCGCCCACCATGCCTTTTTCATCGTTTTTCACAGATTTCGCGGCAGGAGCCACAGGAGCCGATTTAAGCGGATTGTTCGCTTTAGACGAACTTGCACCCGTCTTCGGTAAGCTTTGAGCCTTAGACGGGCTCTCTGAAGGCTGATTTTTATCACCCTTCGGGCGAGCAGCAACAGGAGTTGCACGCTTGGAAGATGGGGCTTTTTTCACAGCAGAAGAATTTGCCACAGGACGAGCTGCACGCTCAACGACCTTAGCATGCTCGATCGCGTCTTCAGAGATATAGATATCTGCGGATGGTTTTGTTGCAGTCTCTTCAGTTTGCATTTCTGGAGCAGACGGCTCTGTTACTGATGGAGTTACTTCCTTTTCAGTAGAAACAGCTTGCTTCGCTACCTTTTGCTTAGATTCTTCAGCTTCTGTGGATCTATTCTCGTTCGAAGCATAAGATGATGCGTCATTGAAAAGTGCACCAAGACCTTTTCCTAAACCACTTTTCTGTTTAGCCACGTTGTATCACCTCTTGGGCAAGTTCGTTATAAGCTTCAGTGCCCTTGTTCTCAGGAGCATATTCGATAATGGGCTGACCATAACTAGGAGCCTCTGAAAGTTTGACCGTGCGTGGGATGAGCGTTTTGAAAACGGTATCACCGAAGAAGGAGCGCACTTCATCCACAACCTGTTTAGAAAGATTCGTGCGCGAATCATACATCGTAAGAACGATGCCATAGATATCCAAGCTTGGATTAAGAACACTTTTGACACGTTTCATCGAATCAAGAAGTTTTGTCACACCTTCAAGTGCGTAGAATTCACACTGAATGGGAATAAGAAGTTTGTCGGCTGCGACTAAAGCATTGATCGTGAGTAAGCCAAGCGAAGGTGGGCAGTCAATAAGGATATAGTCATAACGACCGCGCAAACTACCAAGAGCGTTCTTGAGACGATTCTCGCGCGCCATTTCGTTAACCAATTCAACTTCAGCTCCAGCAAGGCTGATCGTTGAAGGAAGGACATCTACTCCTTTACCCACGTTTGCAAGGATGACGTCCTCAACGGGTGTTTCACCAAGAAGCACATTATAAACGCACTGACCGATATCGCGTTTATCGATACCATAGCCACTTGTCGCATTTCCCTGAGGATCAAGATCAACGAGCAATACTTCCTTGCCTGCAGCGCCAAGCGCAGCAGCGAGGTTCACCGCAGTCGTAGACTTACCTACGCCACCTTTTTGATTGATGATAGCCAGGATCTTCGTTTGTCCGATAATATGCGAAACTGGACCTTTTTCCCTGAACGGTACATATGAAGGACCTTCATCGAACTCTTCGTCGATCTCTTCGACTGCAACACTGCCTTGGCCTGCTGGCATAGCTGGCTCTTCATACGGCGAAGTTGAAACAGCTACATCACGCTCAATAACTTGAGCAGTTTCGTTGATCTCTTCGAAGTTTTGGTAGCCAGGATCGGCTGGTTGAGATGCTTTCGGTTCGTAAGGCGAAGTCGGTGCTGGTTTTGTATTGCGTTTAAGACTGTCAAGTAATCCCACGAACACTCCTTTCATGAAATATCACTGAGATTATACCGATAAACTGTTTCACGTGAAACAGCATATCGAGGAAATGTTGCGTGGTTATGCCTTATAGGGCCTTTTTTGTGCCATGCCTGGACGACGCGGTAATGAGACCATAGGTTCTCCAACCTTTTCATACACTAAAATAGTGCGATTCGTTCCATTATCTGAAAGCTGTGTCGTCCGCATCGAAACAAGTTTCATGCCCAGCTTCTCTTCAAGCCCGGCTGCTTGTTCTAATTCTTCAGCTTCAACAGCCGCTTTATAACAGATAAGTTGCCCGCCTAAAGAAAGCAGCGGAACTGCAAGTTCAAGCAAAGAAGGAAGAGAAGAGAGTGCGCGGGCAGTAATAACTGCAAATGATTCAGGCATTTCAAGAGCAAGCTCTTCTGAACGTCCGGTATAGGTTGAAACTTGACCTTCCAGACCTAACTCTTCGATCATGCGATCAAGAGCAATGGTCTTCTTCGTAACTGAATCAACCAGCATGATCGGTCGTCCTGATACGATTGCTAGAGGGATTCCAGGAAAGCCTCCTCCTGAACCAAGATCGGCAGCGCGGCCTGAAGGAGCGTCTTCGAACTCTTGCAGCCCTACCAAAGAGTCTTCAATGTGGAGTAACTGTCCTTGCTGCCAGTCAACAATACGGGTAAGGTTCGAGCGCTCATTCTCTTTTAAAACAAGCTCTAAATGAAGATCGAGCAACTTCCGCTGCTCGATCTGAAGTTCGGGTTGATGACCCATGATATTCCTTACTGTTTCACGTGAAACACTAAACAGGGGTAACAACTACGCGGCGCCCGTGACCTTCGCCTTCTGAGTGCGTCTCAACCTCAGGGTTATCACGCAACGTGATATGGATGATACGACGCTCATACGGTGTCATGGGGCGAAGTGCAATCTTCTTATCCTGAGAAACAGCGCGACGGGCAGCATTCTCTGCGATAGATTCAAGTTTTTGACGCTGGCGAGCCTTATACCCCTCAACATCGATCACGACAGGATAACGGAATCCTATCTTACGTGAAGTGATAACAGAAATGAGGAATTGCAGTGAATCGAGCGTGCGACCATGACGGCCAATGAGCACCGCAAGATCATCACCAGTGATATCAAGGATCAGCTCGCCCTCATCACCTTCATATTCATCGATCGTAACCTGACCGACGTTAAAGTACTTCAAGATGTCTTTGAGAGCGGCAATGGCGGTGTCAGCAACAAGATCAAGTTCTTCATCGGTAAGAACTTGCTTAGGAGCGTCTTCATCCTCCATCTGATCGATAGTCTGTTCTTCTGCTTGTTCAGCAAGAGCTTGCTCATCCTGCTCGAGTGATTGAAGCTCTTCACCTTCTAGAATTTCGTCAGTCATGATTCTCCTTAATATTCAAATCTCCCAAGATGGGAGGAGCCTATAAAAGAAACATGGACGATAGTTTCCTAACGTCCATGTTCAATCAGTTATTTTGCTTTTTTAGTCGGACGAGGTTTCTTAGCCTTACGCGTAACATCCACCTTAACTGGCTTGACCTCGGCTTCAAGCGCCTCACGCTCTCGATCCTTGCGGCGAAGAATACTGAGCGTGATCTGCTGCTGCGCGACCGCAAAAACTGAAGAAGTAGCCCAGAATAACAACACGCCTGCAGGAGAGCCCCAACCGATCCAGAGCATCATGAGCGTCATGATGACCATCATGAAGATCTGCTGATTCTTCTGCGGGTTATTCGTTCCTTTTTGCTGAAGCAAAGTAGGAAGGAAGGTCGCACCTGCAAAGACAATAAGCAAGATTCCATAAGGAATGAACGGACCAATACCAACCGACCATGCGTTTGCTGGTGAAGCAACGAGGTTTGGCAGGATGTTGTAGAACGTATACTCAGAACCACCAGTACGCGTGTTCATATCGTACAGTACTTGGAACAACGCGATAAAGATCGGCATCTGTAGGATCATCGGCAAACAGCCAGCAAGCGGATTAAAGCCTGATTCAGCATAAAGTTTCTGCATTTCCGCAGATTGACGCTGCTTATCATCAGCGTACTTTGTCTGAATCTCCTGCATAAGCGGGCTGAATTTCTGCATTTGGAACGTTGATTTGATCTGTTTCTGCATAAGCGGGAACAAGATCAAGCGGAAGATAAGAGTAACGATAACGATGGCAAGACCCCAGTCATGCACAAAGTTATAGAAGAACTCAATACATATGAATATTGCGTCCTTAAACGCGTCCCACATTATGTGTGTCCTCTCAGTTTCTATCTCCCAGTTTCAGTGAGAAAGTTTCGGGCACCGGATCGTATCCGTAATCGCCGCCTGGGTGACATCTTACTATTCTTCTTATGCTGAGATAAGAACCTTTTATAAAACCAAAGCGTTTGAGTGCAGTAATACTATATTCCGAGCAGGTTGGTACAAAGCGACATGACGGAGGTAGTATCGGTGAAAGGGCTAGACGATAGAACTTCACGCAAAGTACTGCAATGGTACAAGGAATCGACTTAAGAATTGTCCACAACTTCCGCATCGCACTCTACCTCGTAAGAACAAGCCTTTTCGATCAAGCCTCTTGTTCGTTTCTTTGAGCCTCTTCTTTACGGAGTGATCTCATGATCTTCATGCCTTCGTTTTGCAACTTCTGGTAGGGAAGCTGTAAGATCCTACGTTTTGCAAGAAAGACGATATCTAAACCTGAGATCGATCCGCCGAAATCAGCACAGAGTGCCCTCATCCGCCGTTTTGCGGCATTACGCCAAACTGCATTACCGTTCTTTTTCCCCGCTATAAAAGCAACACGACCAGAAGGGCCGTGTTGAGCATCAAGCACGATCAGCGTCATACCTGAGGTGTTATAGCGCTTTCCGTGCGTAAAGATAGAGGAAATTTCAGTAGAGGATTTTATCGTATTACGCACAAGTTCGGTAAAAGCCGCTGGTTAGACACACAGACGCTTACGACCCTTAGCGCGACGAGCGGAAAGAACCGCACGACCGCCTTTGGTAGACATACGAGCACGGAAACCATGCGTTTTTGCACGCTTGTGTTTATTGGGTTGATAGGTACGCTTCATTACCTGTCCTTTCAGATTACGTGTAGCCTAAAAATTGTAGAAATACTTAATCTGAAAGTCAATCTATAACCTCTATGAACGGCTGATAACATCATACTCAGCGGTTTCGATGATATGCCCCTTCATCGCCCAATGAAGTTGATTATAGAAATACCCCTCAGCAAGATCGAGATGGTTATCAAGCGCATAAACACGCAAGGTATAGGTATGATCAGCATCGGGTGGACGTGGACCAATATACGCTTGCGCAACCGTAAGATCGTTATCTATCTCTTCCATATTACTAAAACAGCTGTTGAAACCTTGTCTCCATTCAGGCTGAGGATTCTGGCTCGCATCTTCTGGGATGACTCCGATGTTCGGATCTATCTCACACATGAGCCAATGGATCCATGTGAACCCGCAAACAGGAGTTGAATCGTAGTCAATGAATGTAAGCGCGAGCGTTTGAGTCCCCTCAGGCACCTCTTCGATCGTAATAGGGAATGAACAGACCGCATGATCGTACTTACGATCAGCAGCTGGAGCGTATTTTCCATACTTATCAGGAAGAAAACCATTTTCTGTTGGAAGAGATATCTTCATATCGATCACCTTATCCCGTCGAAGGTCATACCTATGCCGTAACATATGAGACCATCATAAAGGAAGCAAAAAAGAAAGTTTTCAACAATACCATTTTGTATAAATGTTGATAATGTTGAAAAGTATTTGTTTGATATATAAATCAATGTTGATTTCTTCTCTTGTTTCATTTTGTCAAGCACTTTTCACCGAAATTTTGAGAAAACTTTTACAAGAATCTTTTGAGATGAGTTTCAATAATAGGCTTTTGAACTGGTATTTTGTATAAATCACAACAATCGACAAAGAGCAAGGAAAAACTTTTTAATCAGTGATCTTCACCATCTGATCTACTGCTTTTCCACGCTCTATCTTTGCTTTTATTTCTCATGAAACATCACTGGAGAGCCAGAGTTTTCCATATTGTCTATCAAAATCTCTTCCTCCTATCATTATGTTTCAATTCGTTTTTCATGTTTTTACACATTTTCTTAATAAATTGTTGAAAAAGCTGAAAATACAAGATGAAAAGGTAGTGAAAATCAGCAATAGAATGAAAACTAACTTGAATCTTATCGATATTTACCTAAAGTGCCCTATATATTCCCTAAAACACGTATTATTATGTGAAAACTCGTGAAAATTTTGGAAAGGCTCAAGGAGCAGCCATTACCATGGATGAATCTCAAGATAGACCCATCAGTACGAACGGAGGGATCGACCCTTATGGTCTGTTCGACAGGTCAACATCTTCAGTAGCTCCAGAACGTGCTGCGGTTCCTCAGTCTGATCCATCTAACTTCAATTATGACTATATCGACACGATCGCCTGCGTGGCTATCTATGACAAACTCACGAGCACGCCTCAGATCATTCAGATCCCAGGTGGCCCAACACATCAATTCATTGAGAATATAGCTTCAACTACCTATAGAGAAGCACAGCAACGAGGCGGCATGATCCCTTATACGGTCATTCGTGAAGTTACAGAAAACTTCATCCATGCTAATTTCAGTGAACCGGTCGTTTCAGTTTTCGATAAGGGCAACACCATCCGCTTTGCTGATCAAGGTCCAGGAATCCAAGATAAAGACCGTGCTCAAGAACCAGGATTCACTTCGGCAAGCGAACCGATGAAGAAGTATATTCGTGGTGTTGGATCTGGGCTTCCGTTAGTGAAAGAAGTGCTGAGCTTTTCTCATGGCACTATAAAGATCGAAGATAACATCGGGCAAGGCTCTGTGGTAACCATCTCTCTTTTGCGCGATCTGGATAATTCAAAACAGCCCCAAACAACCGAACTTCCTTCATTGACCGACAATGATAAAAAGGTATTACTTGCCCTTATGCCGCATAATCAACTTGGCGTTACCGATATCCACAATGAAACAGGTATGCCGAATGCAAGCATTCATGCATCCTTCAAAAAGCTTGAAGGAGCAGGCATTTTAGAAAAAATCGGCAAAAAAAGACAGCTTACGAACGAGGGAAGGCAAATCACGCTTTCGCTCTAAATTCCGATCTTCTCTTACTTTTCCACAATTACTTGCTAAGATAAAACCCCATCTTAGACATGTGGAAAAGAAAGGAAGGACATGGATATCCAAGAAGTTTGGGATAAGCTCATCTCAACTATCAAGAGCTATCCAGGTGTTAATCCTTCTCAGCTCGACGCTTTTTTCTCTCGTATTCAAATCCAGGCAGTTAGTCCTGGTTTTATCATGCTCACTTCGTGCACGGCATTCGTGAAAGAATGGGTAGAACGACACTATATGAAAGATATCCAGCGTGCGCTCGAAGATATCTATCATGTTGAATTCTTCGTTCAGATCGAGGTTGATACCACTGCTGAAGAAGCAGAAGGAGTAGGTGCGAACAGCACACAACAAACGACGAATCCTTCTCCCCAACAGCAGGCATCGAACGAGCCATCTCTGTCAGGAGTAAGTTCACAGCCAAGCACTCAAACCTTACCTTCGCATCAGACGAGCACTCCAGCCACTACGATTGAGAACTCCTCTTCGCTGAATTCTTCGGTTTCGATTGATAATGCTCCAGCATCGATAGATATTCCTTCGTCATCAGTTCCTCAGATACCTCCTGTTTCGCCTGATCAAACGAACGCGGATCAACGATCATCCTCAAGCGATCCATCAACTCGATTATTGACGTTCGATTCGTTCGTTATCGGAGATTCGAATCGCCTTGCTTATGCAATGGCAACTGAAGTTGCTGAACGACCGGGAACATCGAACCTCAATCCATTGTTCATCTATGGACGAAGCGGGGTGGGTAAGACTCACCTGATGTGCGCGATCAAAAATTACATTGATGAGCAATATCCTAATTTGAACGTACTCTATATCGACTCGAACGAATTAGCAGAACGTTATACCGAAGCTGCACGTGAGAAATCTGTCGACAAGTCTTCTTTCAAGAACTTTGACAATTTCCTCAAAAACGCTGATGTCTTGCTTGTCGATGATATCCAAAACCTCCAAAGCTCTCCTGGTACGCTCGGGATCTTATTCCGTATCTTCAATGCGAACATCAACCAGGGAAAGCAATTCGTATTCAGTGCAGATCGCGCACCGAAGAATATCGACTTAGATGAGCGCTACACTTCTCGTTTCAATTCAGGTGCAACGATCGATATCCAACCGGCCGATCATGAAACGAAACGCGGGATCATCAAGAACTTCGTTCAGCAATATCAACAGGACGAAGACTTCAATTTCGAACTTTCTGACGAGATCTTGGATTACGTGGTTGAACATTCCGGTACGAATATTCGCGAACTGAAGAGCGCTATTACAAACGTGATGTATGCCGTAAAGATGAAAGGTGAGAACAGCGTTACCACGCAAGATGTGAAGGATATGCTGGCTAATCATTTCATCAATGAGACGGGTACGCGCTTCACGATAGAAACGATCCAAGCTGCTGTCGAAGACTTCTATAAGGTTTCACATGCTGATCTCGTAAGTAAGAGTCGAAGCCGATCGATCGCGCATCCGCGTCACGTTGCTGTCTATCTTGCTCGCGAGCTCGTGAATATTACCTATAAGGATATTGGTAAAGCGTTCAACCGCGATCATTCTACCATCATGCATTCATTCGATCTTATTGAAAAAGGCCTGAACGAAGACAGGAATCTACGTGAAGAGATCGAAGCGATCCGAGGAATGTTGCGCTCAAAAGAATACTAGGTGAACTTTCGCGACAGCGTTATCAGATCGTCCTTGTTAGAGTTAGTCGAGATACCACTCACAGCACTATTTCTTCATATTTAGAAAAGTTTTTAGTGCATAAGCGGTTGAAACGGTATGTCAAAACATGTCCGAAACTAGGAGGAAGATAAGGATAAGTTTTTCGACTGTTTTTCCTTGTGGAAAACGAAAGCTTTTCTTAACAAGATATTCCTCCCCTCTTTTTCACGCTTCACCAGCAGAAAGCTTCGTTATGCACATTTCAACCATGCCTATTACTATTACTACTTAGATTTATTTATAAAAAAGAATTAAATAGGAGAAGGCTTTTTCGTGGCTTAATTTTCGTTCGTGCGGAATGGAGAGAGCAAGCTATAATCAAGTCGTTCTCAGTTACCGATCTTGAATGATCGATGGTAGCTCCTTGAACAGAAATCGTTATCAAGCGATGTTTGCCTGCCAGATTGTCTTCGATATTTGGTGAAACATCGCCAACCAGATAAGAATGTGAGTTCACTCTATGAAGGTAAGCGTCAATCAATCTGAATTATCTCGTGCTCTTGCTACTGTGGTCAAAGGATCTTCGAGCCGTTCAACGCTATCGATTCTTTCAGGGATCTTGATCCAAGCACGTGATGGTGAGATCGTTCTCCAAACAACCGATCTTAAGCTTTCGATTCGAATCATTTTGCCAGCATTGGTAGAGGAAGCTGGCGATACGGTCGTTCCTGCAAAGCTGTTCAGCGATATTGTGAAGAACCTTCCCGATATGGCAGTGAGTATTTCGACCAATGATCAAACAGCAACGATCTTCTGTAATAACACCACGTATTCTCTCAAGACATTGAATCCTCTTGATTTTCCTCTGTTTCCTGAGGTTGAAGCAGAGCAGGAGATTTCCTTTCCCTTTGATACCTTTGCTTCAATGGTGAAGAGCACAGCAAAGACGGTTTCGCGCGATGAGAGTCATCCTGTTCTTACGGGTGTCCTTATCACTCAAGCAGGGAACACGCTCAAGATGGTCGCTACCGATTCCTACCGTCTTGCAGTAGCTGAGGTTGAGCTCGATTCTGTACCTCCTCGTGAATTCGAGGCGGTAGTGGCAGGCACGTTCTTGCAGGATATCATCGCTTTGCCCTCGAGTTCGGATCCGGTGACCCTTGCCTTCAATGACAACCAAATTGTCGTTACCTATCACAATGCAACCTTCATCAATCGCCGTATCGAAGGGGTATTCCCGAACTACAAGCAGCTTCTTTCAACGGATTTCACGACGAAGATCAAGCTTTCTCGTACTGAACTTATGGATGCAATTCGCCGTGTTTCTCTGTTGAGCAACAAAGTTTCCCCTGTTCAAATATCGGTCGATGCTGAAGCAGGGGTGATCACGCTCATCTCAACTTCCCAAGATGTGGGAAATGCACAAGAATCGCTTGTCTGTGATGTCGAAGGTGCGTCGATCGATATTGCCTTCAATTATTCGTTCATGCTCGATGGACTCTCTTCTATCAAGACCGATGAGATATCTTTCAATCTGTTAGGCGAGATGAAACCCGGTATTATCGAAGCGCTCGGAGAAGAGCAGTTCCTGTATCTCATCATGCCTGTACGCTTTTAAGACGTTTTACCTGCGGTAGTTCACTCACTAAGAGTATGAACAGGTAATATTCCGTTCATGGGATTGAAGATTCAACAGATTCATTATCGTAATTTTCGTAATTACGATAATTACGAGCTTACTGATATCGGCGATGTTACGGTATTTGTTGGACCGAATGCGATCGGGAAGACGAATCTGGTCGAAGGAATTCAGCTCATAACTGCTTTCAATTCGTTTCGTAGCTCTAAAACAGAGCATCTCGTTCGCTTCGGAGAAGATTCTTCCTTTATTAGAGCAGTACTCAGCGATGGGGTGCGTAAGCTTGATATCGATTTCACCATTCATGAAGGAAAACGCTCGTTCTCGTTGAACGGAAAACGAAAGCAAATCAAAAATTTGCGCGGTATCCTTCCTTCAGTAGTCTTTTCTCCGGATGATCTGAATTTCATCAAAGGATCTCAAAGCATCAAGCGCGCTGAGATCGATAACCTTGGTTCCCAACTCTCAGCGAACTATAGCAATGTGCGTCACGATTACGAGCGTATCCTTAAACAGAAGAATCGGTATCTCAAGGAAGATACAACGCACATGTTCCTCGAGAGTGTTAATGAAGTGCTCACTACGATCGGTTCTCAGTTCTATGTATTGCGCACTCGACTTGTTCAAGAGCTCATTCCTTACATCAAGACCTACTATGCGGAACTTTGCGTTGGCAAGGAAGAGGTTTCGATCGCGTATATCCCTTCATGGTTGAAATATGAGGACCCCTCACTTCAAGAGATTATAGATTCTCAGCTTTCTCGAGATGAAGTGAAAGAGCAGCTTGATACCGTGATCGAACGAGAGTTCTCTCGCGAACATCAACGAAGGCTCTCTTTATTCGGTCCTCATGCAGATCAGATCGTATTTCTTATCAACGGCAAAGATGCAAGCCATTTTGCGAGCCAAGGTCAACAACGATCGCTTGTTTTAAGCTATAAGATGGCAGAAGTCGCACTTTTACGCGACCGTTTGAATCAAACCCCCGTGCTCTTGCTCGATGATGTGATGTCAGAGCTTGATGAACAGCGCCGTACTCAACTGATCAAGGTGATATCCCAGGATATTCAAACCTTCATTACCTCAACGAATCTTTCCTATTTCGATGATGAATTTCTCTCAAATGCTGAGATTATCGAGCTAACTCAAGAAGGGGAGAGGTGATATGAAAAGACCGCAGACTCACGTTTCGAATTATATGACCGCCTTCTTCAACCAACTTCCTGATGAACAAAAGAAGCGCGCGCTCATCGATCGTAAGATCAAGCAAGTGCATGCTCAGTTTGCGGCTTGTGTTGATGAGTTCATTCTCGAACACATCAATTCAGTCTATATGACCAAAGAAGAGATCCCTGATTCTGGGGATGTTTCTCGTGAAACACATCAGATACTTACTGTCTACGTTGATAATTCCCTGGTAGCAGCAGAGCTCAACGCGCAGCGCGAATTGATTATTCTTAAGTATCGCGAGCAATTCGACGTGAAGGTGGATAGATTCGATATTAAAATATCGCGCGGTGCCTATCGGGAGAATTATCCTTTCAAAAAGCCGCAATATCAAAAAAATTTACCCACCCCTCACAAGCTGACTACAGAAGAAGAACAAGAAATAGAGACGTGTGTTTCTGGTATTGAAGATAAAGACATTCGCGAATCGTTTCAGCGTGTTCTAAAAGCGACTAAAGAACACCCCTTTAAAAATTAAGTATTTTCTCAAAAATATCGATATACCCGCTCATACGCGCTTACAACCTCTTGTGGATATATCATAAGTAGAGGTACATAAACCACCATATTTTGTGGTAGAATGAGCTGCTGTTCATAGGAGCGTTCTGTGCGCTTCTTCGTACCAATAAAACGCTGTTTAAAAAGGAGCAAGATTGGCTACAAAAGATTCTCACTATGATGGTTCCGACATTCAAATCCTTGAAGGACTTGAGGCGGTTCGTAAACGCCCTGGTATGTATATCGGTTCAACGGGACCTCGTGGTCTTCATCATCTTGTGTATGAAGTTGTCGATAATGCGGTCGACGAAGCACTCGCTGGTTATTGTACCGATATCGTGGTGACCATACATGAAGATAATTCGATTACTGTTAATGACAATGGTCGCGGTATCCCTGTTGATAAGCATCCAAAAGAGAAAATTCCAACAGTTGAGGTTGTTCTTACGATCTTGCATGCTGGTGGTAAATTCGGTGGTGAAGGATATAAGGTTTCCGGCGGCCTTCACGGCGTGGGCGTTTCAGTAGTGAATGCTCTTTCAACTAAGGTCGTTGTGCAAGTTCGTCGTGATGGTACGGAATATGAGATCTCGTTCGATCACGGCAAAACGAAAGAGAAACTTCACAAGATCGGTTCAGCGAAACACACTGGAACTACGGTCACGTTCTGGCCTGATCCCGAGATCTTCCAAGAGACTACGGTCTACGATTACAACACGTTAGCAGCGCGTTTCCGTGAGATGTCTTTCTTAAACAAGGGCCTTAAGATTACGCTCATCGATGAACGTACCTTGAATGAAGATGGTAAGCCCACTAAAGAAGTGTTCCAGGCGCTCGGCGGTTTGCAGGATTTTGTCAAATATATCAATACCGGTAAAGAAACGCTGAACAAGCCCATTTATTTTGAAGTGGAAAACGCTGATGGTATGGTCGAGATCGCTATGCAGTGGACCACCTCCTATTCAACGAATTCAGTGCTTTCTTTTGCAAACAACATTCATACGATCGATGGCGGCACGCATCTTGATGGTTTCAAGCAGGGTGTGACCCGTACGATCAATGATTACGCCCGCAATAAAGGCATCCTGAAGGATAAGGACGCAAACCTTTCTGGCGACGATACGCGCGAAGGTCTTGCCGCGGTCATCTCAGTGAAATTGCGCGACCCGCAGTTTGAAGGTCAGACGAAGGGTAAACTCGGTAATACCGAGATTCGCGGTCTTGTTCAAGGTGCGGTTACGCAGGGACTTGCTGAGTATCTTGAAGAAAACCCTGCTCCGGCGAAACGCATTATCAATAAGGCATCTCAAGCATTCAAAGCTCGTGAAGCTGCACGAAAAGCACGTGAGATGACCCGCCGCAAAGGCGTGCTCGATTCTTTCTCACTTCCGGGCAAGCTCGCAGACTGCTCTTCGAAGAGCCCAGCGGATTCTGAGATCTTTATCGTCGAGGGCGATTCTGCAGGTGGTTCCGCGAAGATGGCGCGCGACCGAAAGTACCAGGCTATCATGCCTTTGCGTGGCAAGATCTTGAATGTCGAGCGCGCTGGTCTTAATCGTAGCCTCTCTTCAGACACGATCTCTTCGCTCATCACGGCGATCGGAACGAATATCGGCGCAGATTTCAATGCGGATAATGCACGTTATCATCGCATCATCATCATGACCGATGCTGACGTTGACGGCGCTCATATTCGTTGTTTGCTGCTCACGTTCTTCTATCGTTATATGCCTGAGCTCATTCAGCGTGGATACATCTATATCGCGCAGCCGCCGCTGTATGGTCTTAAGAAAAAAGGCGGTAAGAAGCTCGAATATATCTTCAATGACGATGCCCTTACGAAGCGTCTTGAAGAGATCCCTGAGAAGGATCGCGATAGCATTTCGCTTCAACGCTATAAAGGTCTGGGCGAGATGGATCCTGAACAATTATGGGAAACCACCATGGAACCGAAATCTCGCACCCTTCTGCAAGTGAGCATCGAGGATGCTGCTGAAGCAGAGCGTGTGGTGAGCGAATTGATGGGCGATCAGGTTGAACCGCGTAAGGAATTCATCCAGAAACATGCGCACGATGTTCGCTTCCTCGACTTCTAAGAGCACATCTATTCACGAGATTCCATCCGTTTTATTTATTTGGTAAAGAATGCCCTGGTTAAGGAGCTTTTGTGGCTGATAACAACGAAACAGAGGTCGAAGAGACCCAATCAAATATCCTTTCCGCTGAACTGAGCAAGGAGATGCGCACGTCGTTCCTTGAGTACTCGATGAGCGTTATCGTTTCTCGTGCACTGCCTGATGTGCGCGATGGCTTGAAGCCTGTTCATCGTCGTATCCTCTACGCGATGAATGAAAGCGGCATCACGCCGCGCCGTCCGCATGCTAAGTCAGCACGTACCGTTGGTGACGTAATCGGTAAGTATCATCCGCATGGCGATATTGCAGTTTACGACACGATGGTCCGCTTGGCCCAGTGGTTCTCGATGCGCGTTCCCCTGGTCGATGGACATGGAAACTTCGGCTCGATCGACGGCGACTCAGCAGCTGCTATGCGTTATACCGAAGCCCGCCTCGATAAACCAGCGATGGAACTGCTGCGCGACCTTGATAAAGAGACGGTCGACTTCCAGCCGAACTACGATGATTCGCTTGAAGAGCCTGTTGTTCTGCCGGCTCGCTTTCCAAACCTGCTGGTCAATGGGTCTTCTGGTATCGCCGTTGGTATGGCGACGAACATCCCGCCGCATAACTTAGGCGAGACCATCGACGCTACTTGCATGATGCTCGACAATCCTGATGTGACCACCGAAGAGCTCATGACCGTACTTCCCGGACCGGATTTCCCAACGGGCGCGATCATCATGGGCCGCGAAGGTATCAAGGAAGCTTATGAAACAGGTCGTGGAAGCCTTACGATTCGTTCGAAATGCCGCATCGAAGAGGGGAAGAACGGCAAGAGCTCGATCGTGATCTCCGAGATTCCCTACCAGGTGAACCGTACGAACTTGCTCAAGAAGATCGCCGATCTGGTGCGCGACAAGAAACTGCCAGAGGTTTCGGCTGTTCACGATGCTGCTGACCGTAGTGGTATCGATATCATCATCGACCTCAAACAAAATGCGATTCCGCAGGTCGTACTAAATAAACTCTACAAGCATACGCAGCTGCAGGTTGGCTTTGGTTGTAACATGCTCGCCTTGGTGAATGGCGTTCCTCGCACGCTTTCTTTGAAGGAAATGCTGCATTATTACATTCTTCATCAGGAAGAAGTTATCGAGCGTCGTACGCGTTACGATCTGGCGAAGGCCGAGGCGCGCGCCCATATCTTAGAAGGTTTCGTCATCGCGCTTGACGATATCGATAAGGTGATCAACATCATCCGCTCTTCTGAAACTGATGTTGAGGCTAAAGAGCGCTTGATGGAAGCATTTAAGCTTTCAGAAAAACAAAGCGAAGCGATCCTTGAGATGCGTCTACGCCGTTTGACCGGACTCGAGCGTGAGAAGATCGAGAACGAGCTTGCTGAGTTGCGCGAATCGATCGCCTATTACAAGCAGCTTTTGAATGATACGAACATGGTCCATGGAGTCATCAAAGACGAATTGCTCGAGATCAAGAGCCGCTATTCCACCCCGCGCAAGACGAAAATCACGGGCGCGGTGAAAGAGCTCGACGTTGAAGACCTCATTGCCGAAGAAGAAGTTGCGGTTACCGTTACGAAGGCAGGCTATATCAAGCGCTTGCCCGTATCCACCTATCGCCAGCAAAAACGTGGCGGCAAAGGCATGCAGGGCGTGAACCTGAAAGAAAGCGACTTCGTTGAGCATCTCTTCATCGCCTCAACGCACGACTACATCCTGTTCTTCTCGAACAAGGGCAAGGTCTACCGCCTGAAAGTGTACGAGATTCCCGAGGCTTCACGTCATGCCCGCGGTAATGCGATCGTGAATCTTTTGCCGTTCGAAAAGGATGAAAAGGTTTCAGCAGTCATCGCTACGAAGGATTTCCCTGAAGACGAATATCTCATGTTCGCAACTGCCGGCGGCATGGTGAAGAAGACCGCCATGAAGCTTTACGACCGTACCCGTCGTGATGGCTTGATCGCTATCAGTTTGAAAGATGGCGATGAGCTCATTTCCGTCCAGCGCGTTGCTACTGGCGAAAAGGTCATGATGGTCTCATCTGCTGGCAAGGCGATCCAATGGGATGAAGAAGAAGTACGCGCGATGGGTCGCGATACGCAAGGTGTGCGTGGCATGAATGTTCAGGCTGATGCCAAAGTGTTGGGTATGGAGATCGTTCGCCCCGGTTCTGAACTGTTCGTGATCACCGAGCGTGGGTATGGAAAGCGAACCTCGGTCGAGGATTATCCCATTCATCATCGTGGCGGCCAGGGTGTGTTCACCATTACGATGACCGCAAAGAAAGGCCTGCTCGCAGCCATGAAGATCGTCGAAGAGAACGATGAGCTCATGATCATCACCGAGGAAGGCGTTGTGGTTCGTACGCCAGTCGAGGGTGTTTCGCAGCTTGGGCGTTCTACCCAAGGTGTTCATATCATGAACGTTGCCGACAAAGACAAGGTAACAGCGGTGGCGGTTACCGAAGGTACTTCATCGAAGAAATCGAGCAAGAAAGAGGTTTCAGAGAACCAGACTTCGTTGCTCGATGATTAACGACTTTTGCAGAGAAGCATAACAAGTGCTTCTTCGAAAATTCGCCGATCGCCTTGGTGCTGAAGGTTATGGAGCGCCAAGGCGATTGTGTCTTTTGCGCTACGACAAAATCACAGAGATGTGTCTTTTTAAGGTTCGCGCCCCTTCATGAGGAAAAAACACCTAAGGTGAAGGTAGACCAATAAGTACACGGGAATAAGAAGCACCTCATGGTTCGTTGCTATATACAGACGCTCATCATCTCGCAGGCCGTTTCGCCTTCGGTGCTTGTGCTGCGCCCGTATAGCGATGAGCCTGTTCAAGATACGTGTCGTGTGCTTCCCATCTGGATCGGGCTTACCGAAGCAACGCAGATGGGGCTTGCCATCGAGAACATTCGTCTTCCGCGTCCTGTTACCCATGATGTGTTCCTCGATGCGCTCACGAACCTGAATACCTACGTTGATCATGTGCTCATAGCGGGTGTGAAGAACGAAACGTTCTTCGTGCGGCTCTATTTGCGCCACCATGGAGACCTGATCGACCTTGACGCGCGTCCAAGTGATGCGATCAATCTTGCAGTCCGTCAAAATGCGCCGATCTATATCGAAGAGGATGTGCTCGAAAAGGAATCGTACCCGTTCATCATCAAGAAAAACCATATTTTGAACGAGAATGATATCGAGCAGTTCCATACCTTTATCAAGACGATCGAGCCCGAAGACTTTGAAGAAGAGAAGGAATAAACTCCGCTCGCGTGTAAAATCTTCCATTTTTGAAAATAACTTGAAAAAAAGTGAGGGGTTTTATATATTAAATGGGCGCGATTTTCGGGCCCATAGCTCAGTTGGTTAGAGCGCACGCCTGATAAGCGTGAGGTCAGCAGTTCAAATCTGCTTGGGCCCACCATTTTTTGTGGATAAACACTCCACCGTGAGCCGAGTTAGCCGGTGGAGTGTTTATTATAAAAGTTCGAGGATCCAATAGATCCATCGCGTATGCAACGGAAGTTGCTATTTTTTTGGGGCATTAGCTCAGCTGGGAGAGCGCGGGCTTTGCAAGCCTGAGGTCAGGGGTTCGATCCCCCTATGCTCCACCATCATGAATACGACCATCCATTTGGGTGGTCGTTTTTTATTGGGCAACTTACACGGATCGAACCCCGTGAGGGCACAACAGTCCAGTGGACTGTTGTGTAAGGAGGGCAAAGCCCGACGTAGGGAAGCCCGCTACGTAGAAAGTGCGACCGAAAATGTTCAATACTTTCTTGCTTCACTAAAACAAGAGCGGGTACGTTTCGCACCCGCTCTTTCGTTTTGTGTCTATGTTCAGTGGTTACAAGATCTAGTGATTGCTGAACGTATAGTTTTCCGGGTGAGCTTTCACATCTTCGCGCAGTTTCGGATTCATCTTGCGCGTTCCGCGGTACGCATCTTGCGTTTCTGTTGCCACCACTTGGTTGCGATTTTCCATCTTGATCTGCGTATCGAAGCTATTGCCATCAACAGAGGACTGCATCGATTCTTTGGTCAGACGCAAGCCGAACGGAGAGGTGTTCTTCACCATCATCTCCGCAAGCTCCAGTGCTGTGTCGAGCACATCTTCATCGGCGACCAGGCGATTTGCGAAGCCCCAGTCGTAGAGCTCTTCAGCACCGATGCGCCGCGCCGTCATGAGTACTTCATTCGCGCGCGCAAACCCAATGATCTTCGGCAGATAGAACGATCCCGACATATCGGTTCCGGTAAGGCCGATATTCAAGTATCCTGCCTGCATCTTGAAGGATTGACCTAAAACGCGCAGGTCGCAAGCACAAGATATGGAAAGGCCGCCACCAACCGCGTGACCTTTCAACGCTCCGATGATCGGTTGCGGACATGCACGCATGTTCACCACCTGGTCAGAGCAGATCGTTTGCATGATGAAGAAATCGCGTTGAGTGCGTCCCATTTCCTCAGGTGGATCGAGTGCGAGATCGTTCAAGTTGAAGCCTGCACAGAACGACGAGCCTTCGCCGGTCAGCACGATCACACGACAATCGGGATCCATGCGTACTTTAATAAGGAAGTCATTGAATTCCGCCATTTGCTGGTAGGACATCGCATTCAAGTTGCCTGCATCGTTGAATGCGCAAATATAGATAGGACCCTTCTGTGTGATGACGATCTTTTCGTAATCGTCATACGTGAAATCGGCCATATGGTATTGATCTTGGTATACCGTCATGATTCCCCCTTCTCATGAAAACATTACAGGAAAAAGCATAGCGTAAAATTCGCCGAATAATTTCTTGAGCGAACCTTTCACAGCCCAAATCTTTCCTTCATTCATACGTAAATGAGCACGGTACTATTATTGAAAGGCTTGTGCAGGAAGCTGAATCGCGCATGAAGGTTTGCTCTAGGTAAGCCTGCGTTGTGCGTTCAGTCTGACACCAAACACCATCGTTCACACGATCAAGACAAGAGAAGGCTACCTATAACTATGAGACAGGAAAACATCCGTAACGTTGCGATCATTGCTCATGTCGACCACGGCAAGACCACGCTCGTCGACCGCTTGCTCTACACTGCAGGCGTCTTTCGTGAAAACCAGGACGTCCAAGAGCGCGTGCTCGACTCGAACGACCAAGAGCGCGAACGTGGCATCACCATCTTGTCCAAGAATATCTCGATCTCCTATAAAGATGTGAAGATCAACGTCATCGACACGCCGGGTCACGCCGATTTCGGCGGCGAAGTTGAGCGCGTGCTCAATATGGCTGATGGCGCACTTCTGATCGTGGATGCCTTCGAAGGTCCTATGCCCCAAACACGGTTTGTTCTGCGTCATGCACTTGAGCTGGGTTTGCGCATCGTGCTTGTTATCAACAAGATCGACCGCCCTGGCTCGCGCCCCGAAGAAGTGGTCGACGAGGTGTTCGACCTCATGGTTGAGCTCGAGGCAAGCGATGAGCAGCTCGATTTCCCGATCATCTATGCTTCAGCAGTGAATGGCTATGCGCGTTATGAGCCGAATGACGATAACGACAACATGATCCCGTTGCTCGATACCATCTTGAAGGAAGTTCCCGCACCCGACTGCGATCCAGAAGGTCCTGTTGCGCTGCAGCTTTGCACGATCGACCATTCAAGCTTCGTTGGTCGTATCGGAGTGGGGCGCTTGTTCTCGGGCACGATGTCGAAAAACGAGCAGGTGCTCGTGATCAAGAATGATGGGACTCGATACAACACCATCATCAAGCAGGTATTCACCTTTGATGCCCTTGGTAAAAAAGAAGAGCAACAGGTTTCTGCTGGCGACATCATCGCAGTGGTTGGCGTGGAAGATGCCGACATCGGCGATATGGTCACCAGCCGTGAAAACCCGATCGAGCTCGACCCGATCGAAGTGGAAGAGCCTACGATGGCGGTCGTGTTTGAGGCCTCGACTTCTCCGCTTGTTGGCCGCGAGGGTGAGATCGTGGGCGCGCGACAGCTGAAGGAGCGTTTGTTCAAAGAGGCGGAGAGCAACATCTCTATGCGTATCCGTGAAACCGAGGATAAATCTGGTGTAGAAGTAGCTGGTCGTGGGCTTTTGCATCTGTCCGTCCTGATGGAAACGATGCGTCGTGAAGGATTTGAATTCCAGGTTGGACGCCCGCGCGTGATCATCAAGAAGGACGACCAAGGCAATCTGCTCGAGCCCATCGAGGAAGCGACAGTCGATGTTCCAAGCGAATATGCGGGTAAGTGCATCGAGGTGTTCGGTACAGCAGGCGGCGAAATGACCGATATGTTCCAGCGCGGCGACCAGACGCATCTTGTGTTCAAGATACCCAGTCGTGGAACGATGGGTCTGCGCACGCGCTTACTCAATGTTTCCCGTGGTGAAGCAACGATGTTCCATCACTTCAGCGAGTATGGTGCATATCGCGGTGAATTTGGCGGCCGCAAGAATGGTTCGATGATCGCGATGGCAACGGAAAAGTCGGTAGCCTATGCGCTTGATACACTCCAGCAGCGTGGCAGCCTATTCGTTGGCCCTGGTGAGGAATGCTATGAGGGTATGATCGTCGGCGAGTCTGCCAAAGAGGGCGACATGGTTGTGAATGTTGCAAAAGCTAAACAGCTGGGCAATCAACGTTCTTCGGGTGCTGATAAGGCGATCCAGCTTACCCCTCCGATCGAATTCACGCTCGAAGAAGCGCTTGAGTACATTGAAGATGACGAATTAGTTGAGATCACTCCTCAAAGTATTCGCCTGCGCAAAAGAACGCTGTCTTCGGTGCAACGTAAGAAGGAGCAAAAGAATAAGTAAATTGGCATCTTTCCAGGTGTCGATATATGAAGAGCATATGAAAACAGTGCTCTTAAAATGGAGCATTTGTGCAGACAAACGCAAGAAAGTCGAGATGTGCAACAATCGTTTTGCGCACTCGCGCAGTGTATTTTACTGTGCATAACCATATATAAAGTAAAGGAACGCTATGACGCTCAAAGCAACGTTTTTAAAAGTTTCAGCTTTTATTCTTGCCGTCATCTGTTGTTTGGTGCTTGCCGGCTGTAATTCGAAATACGGTTTTACTGGCGGAACGGCTGCAACAGTTAACGGAACACCTATCGAAGAAGATACCGTTACTAAATATATTGAAGACTTCCGCACGAGCTCGAACCTTACTGAAGAAGAAGCTTGGGCTAACTGGCTTAAAGAAAGTTCACAAGATCCTGCGTCGGTACGTAGCCAGGTAGTCGATTATTATGTGCAGCAGGAGCTTATTCGTCAGGCTGCTGATGAGAACGAAGTAGTGATCGAACAATCGCAGATCGATGAACAAGTCGATGCGATGAAGAAAAATTACAGTAACGATAAAGCTTGGCAAGATGCACTTGCTCAGTCTGGTGTCACGGAAGATCAATACCGTGATTCAATCAAAATCGGTCTTACCTCTCGGGCTCTTCAAGATAAGGTGATTACAGAAGTAGACACGAGCGACGATGCGGGATTACTTGAATTCATGAACCAATATAAAGACATGATCAATGGTTCAAAGCGTTCTTCTCACATCCTGTTTGCTGCGGACGATGCTGCAAAGGCTGAAGAAGTGGTTGGCATGCTCACCTCTGGCCAGATCGATTTTGCAACAGCGGCTCAGCAATACTCAACCGATACGGGTTCTGCTCGTAATGGCGGTGATGTAGGCTGGAATACGATCAACAATTATGTTGATGCCTACAATCAGGCTCTTGATAGTATAGAAGAGGGTCAAATCACCCTTACTGCAAGCGATTACGGTATTCATGTTATCCTCTGCACCGATGTTCTCAACATTGAAGGTAATCCGACTTCTCTTTCTGCCTATCCTTCAGAGATCGTTGACTACATGCGTAAAATTTACGGATCACAAAAGAAAGCCGAAGATTTCCAAGAGTGGCTTAATCACTACAAGGAAGAATCTGAGGTTGTTGTTAATGAAATGCCCGCCAATGTTCCCTATAACGTCGATCTGAGTAAATATGAAGGCGACAATTCTGACGAAAATTCAGATGGTAGCAACTCCGAAGGCGATTCGGGCGATAATAATCCTGGCAACCAGGAGGGTTCTGATAAGCCCGGTGAAGAAGGCTCTAACCTGAGCGCCATCGAAGGCGGAAACAAGAGCGAGTAATCAAAGTCGATCGATACCGACTAAAGCTACAGTAAGAGCGGAGGCATGGTCTCCGCTCTTTTGTTTTGGCAAAGTAGGCTTATCATGGAGAGCGATTGTGAAGAACAGGAGGTATGCAAGCATGACAGACGTGAAGAACGAAGCGCCACTCATTCAACTCACTGATGCGATCGTACGTCGGGACGGAAAGAATATCTTAGAGGTCGACTCCTTTGTATTGCACTCTGGTGAGAACATCGCCTTGCTCGGTCCTAATGGCGCGGGAAAATCTACGTTCATTCGCCTTATCACGCGCGAAGATTTTCCGCTCTATCGCGACAACCCTCCCGTGCTCTTCCGCGGGAATGACCGCACCACTCTTCAAGAAACGAAGAAAGTGCTCGGTGTTGTTTCCTCGACGATGCAGGATCAGATCACGGTTCATCTTCCTGCGAAGGACATCGTTGCTGGCGGTCTTTTCGGCACGCTCGGTGTTCCTCAGATGTATCGCGTGACTCCTGAATCGCAACAACGGGTGATGGAGATATTGGAAATGCTTGGCGTGGCAGATCTTGCCGAGCGTGATATCAAGACGCTTTCGACCGGCCAGGCACGCCGCATCCTTTTGGCTCGCGCACTCATCCATGATCCAGAAGTTCTTGTTTTTGATGAGCCGACGACTGGTCTTGATCCAGAAGGCATGTACTATGTAAGAAAGTCGATGCGCGATTTGGTTGAGCGAGGAAAGTCGATCATCTTAGTGACGCATTATCCCGAGGACATCATCCCCGAAATCGAGCGCGTTGTCATGATCAAAGAAGGTAAGCTCTTCGATGATGGCAAAAAGGAAGAGCTTCTTACGAGTGCGCGTATGTCGGAGTTGTTCAATGTGCCTTTGCGGATTATTGAGCAAGATGGCTATTTTTCCCTTGTGAGTGAATATTAAACTGGTATATAATCTATCATCGCACGTGCAAAACTTGTTTTACACGGAGAAGCTGGAGAGATGTCCGAGTCTGGCTTAAGGAGCACGATTGGAAATCGTGTATACGCCAAAAGCGTATCTGGGGTTCGAATCCCCATCTCTCCGCCAGTGAATCCCACGCCTTCTGGCGTGTTGCTAAGACACGGTAGCTCGAGTGGGTTAGTCCAAATCGAGCACCGAAGTCTTTACCAGAAGCGCTCGCGAGAGCGTTTTCTTTTGACAAACTCCGCGACGCATTTAGTTGTGAGAAGCGGAACTTGGAAGGGTGGCAGAGCGGCTGAATGCGGCGGTCTCGAAAACCGTTTTGCCTCTAATCGAGGTAACGAGGGTTCAAATCCCTCCCCTTCCGCCAGTTGATGCAGGCTCCCTTCGGGGAGCCTTTTTGATTCTTGGGGGCATGGTTTTCTGCACTCATGGAAGGTACATTATGCCCTTAAACAGGCAGAACACACTTGTAGCACAGCGTGTTCACCGATGAAAACTCATGTGTGATCGTGTGAAACCAAAGCAGTGAACCATGAGAAAGAGAACACAATAAGAACCTGTAGAGAGAAAAGGATAGAATAGGTCATGTGGTACGGAAAAGCTCTAAATCAAAGCATACGTATACAGACAGCACACGGTAAGAATATGAACACAAGACAGTATTTCAAGGACAAAAGCTAACGCGGAGCTCTCTTGAGCAAAGGATCATCATCCTGCAAGAGTTCCGCTCCTTCTCTTGCAAATCACTCTGTTAATAACTTCGGGAAAAGGAGCTAGCACCAAAATCAGAGGTTGCTATCAAAGCACTTCACTTTCGGAATAGGATGCTAGCTATCATGATCTTTCGTTGTTGAAACTCTTGGAGACAATTCGATCGCCTTGAAAAACAGTGACGAAGATTTGATGCTGCGTACTCACTTTTTGCAAGGTCATACAACGGGCAAATCTGCGTGGAACAGATTTAAGGGGAGAACCATTGACGCGGGGACAGTGATCGAATGTGGATCGTTCTTGTCCCTGCGCTGTTGCACGACGATCGCGCACTTTTGAAATATCGGCTTTCAAGAACTGTGTCACGCATTTCGTTTCGAAAATCCTGTGAGACAAGACCTCGAGCGAACCGAGCGCCATTCAACAACTAAGAACGCTCCAAAAGAGCGAAGGACCGATCAACAACAGAAGGCGTTCCCGAGAAAGACGGCGAAGTATTTTGGAGTTTCAAAAACAAAGTGATCGAAACGAGCAAGGGTGCTCTTCTGAAAGTATTAAAATGATGGGCACCTGATACCTATGCTGTAAGAGAGACACGATGGCTGCACATCCGAAAAAACGAAAGACCAATGATGTGCTTTGCATCAAAATGTTCGGCTCGTTCTCGATCTCACAAATTCCGGCGAAGGCGATGCGCGATATAACGACAGCATCAGGCAATGCGTCCACCGCCGAAATCGCTCTTGCTCGCATCGACACGTTCACTTCGGTCGAATCAGTGGCAGAGATCACCGCGAGTCTTTCGGGGCGCGCCCATCGCCTTTGGCTTCTGGTGGCTTACCTTATCGTCAATCGTGATCATGGTGTTTCACCGCAAGAACTCATCGACCTTCTCTGGCCAGAAGTCACGAGCAACAATCCCGCATCCACTCTGCAGAACAATGTTTCACGTGCACGCGCGCTCTTCAGCGAAGCCAATTTCGATGACGCGCGCGATCTGATCAAGCATACCGACGGCCTTTATTATTGGGCTCCCGAACGTTCGACTCTTCTCGATACAGAGATCTTCGAGGCCAATGTGCGTCGCATCGGAGACTTTCTTTCTGCTGAAGATACTGAAGGAATCGATCTCGCTCTTGAAACTTGTAAGCTTTACACGGGCGATTTTCTAGACGATGCCACCGATATTACTTGGTGCGCGAATCTAGCAGTTTATTATCGCACGCTCTATAAACGTTTATGTAAGACAACCATCGTTGCCCTTATAGGAGCGGGACGATTAAAAGAAGCACAGGCTCTTTGCCTTCAGGTTTGTGCATTCGATCCTGCCGCAGAAGAATTTAGCTTATTGCTCATGCAAGCTTATCTTGCCGATGCCAACCCGACCGCTGCGCTCGAGCAATATCAAACGATCGCCAACTATCTTTCCCAAACCTACGATATTCAGCCAAGCGCTGAACTTGAGACTCAGCGAGAGATCGCCCTTCAAGAACTCTATGGGCAAAGCATGGACGAACAAGGTATCCGCACCTTCCTTTTTGAGAGCAACGATGATGAAGGTGCATTCGCGTGTAGCAACGCTGTTTTTCGCGAGATCGCTCTTTTACGGCTGCGCGAGATGGAGCGCAGTGGAGAAGACTCGCACATCATCGCGATCTCGTTCAGCAATCCTTCGACCAAAACAGCACGCCGCGTCATCAACGCCAAACGGGTCGCGCAAGTGCTTTCCGCGACGCTTCGCGCGAGCGATCCGTTTACCAAAGTGGGGTCGAATCAGTTCTTGGTGTTGTTGCCCGGGGCGAGCGCCGAAAACGCACGCATGGTTTATGAACGCATCGTTGCCCATTTTAAGGACAACTTTCCTCGAGCAGAACTTGCGTTCCGTTTCTCTATGATGAGCCTCGCTGCCCTTCGATAAGCTCCCGTGTGCACGTGCGAACATCGTAGCGGCGCAAAGCAGTAAATGTACTAGAATGAACGCATGAGAAAACAGGTCAATCTAAAAGAACACCTCGAAGAACAGATTTGCAGCATCGGTGCTGTTGTTGCAAGTGTTGTCGGGTTCATCGTTGTTCTGTATCTCATCACCATTATCGTGCGCGCGTTTTCGTCGGTGCTGGCTTAAGGGCGGACGCCAAGATGTGGACCCGATTTACCTTCGAAGACATTCGCATCATCGCTCATTATCTGGGGACGCTCACCTCGCTGTTCACAGTTGCCTTGCTCATTCCGCTCATCACCGCATTGGTGTTTCAGGAGTGGGAACCGGCAACCCGTTATTTCCTTGCCGCGGGCATCTCTCTTACCATCGGTTCGTTGCTGCGTATGGCCAAGGTCGATCCTGGCCGTCTTACCCGCCAACAAGCGATGGCGCTGACCGGCTTCGCATGGATGTTCCTCGCGTTCATCGCGTCGGTTCCGTTGGCGATGTCGGGCCACTTCGCGAGCTATCTCGATGCGCTCTTCGATAGCGTTTCTGGTCTCACTACCACAGGTGCCGCACTGATCATGGATCTTGAGCACCTTTCCTACGCAGATAACATGTGGCGTTTTATCATGCACTTCCTCGGTGGTATGGGTCTTATCGTTATCGCGCTTTCGCTCGGCCTTCTTTCTTCATCAACGTCGGGGTTGTATTCTTCGGAAGGTCGCAGCGAGCATGTGGTCCCCAATGTCATCACCACCACGCGCCTGATCAGTAAGATCTCGCTGGCGGTGATCGGTATAGCAACGGTCTTGCTCATGCTGTTCTGCTTCGTTGCAGGTATGGAACCGGTGCGTGCATTCTTCCATGGACTATGGATCTCCATCTCAGGCTTCATGACCGCAGGCTTCACGCCCACCAGCCAGTCCATCATGTATTACCATTCCTATTTCCTTGAGATCGCCTGTATGCTCTTGATGCTGCTCGGCATGATCAATTTCGGGTTGTTCGTTGCGGTGCTTCGTGGGAAGACTGATCTCTTCTTCAAGGATTTCGAGATTCGAACTGGATTCTTCTGGCTCGTGTTCATGTGCATCATCTTCATTGCGACCCTCTCCACTACGCCGCTCTTTTCCGATCTGCTTACGATGATCCGTCGTGGTGTATTCATGCTCATCTCTGCTTCAAGTACGACAGGCTTCTCGGTCGTGACGACCAACCAGGTTCTGACCGTATTCTCCTCGGGTGCGATCCTGATCCTGGCGATCCTGATGGCGGTTGGCGGTTCGAGCGGAAGTACTGCTGGTGGTATGAAGCTCTCGCGCATCGGTCTTACAGTGAAGTCGATCGTCTCTTCGATCAAGGAAGCCACTTCGCCTGATTCCGCCCGCGTGTCGGTGGTCTATCACCACATTGGCAAGCAGGTGCTCAATAATGAGATCGCACGAGCGGCCATGACGGTATCAACGCTTTTCGTGGTCACCTATGTTGTGGGCGCGCTCGTTGGCATCGCGCATGGGTATGATGCGACCGCATCGATCGCGGAAAGCGTGGCAATGGCTTCCAATGGTGGTTTGTCGTTCGGCATCACGACGCAAGGCATGCCGAAAACGCTCGAACTCATCTACATCCTTGAGATGTGGGCAGGCCGTCTTGAATTCATCACGCTCATTGCGCTCGTCGTCAAGATCGTTGCTTCGCTCTTGCCCATTCGCAAGCCGAAACGAGATCGATAGGTGAAGTACGTGATACGGCGCAGCACACAGAACGAAAAGAGGATGAAGGCCCTGTGCACTTCGGCGAAGGAGCGCGTTGTTGCACGTTGTGGGCAACAAGGATCTGCCCAGGTCTTCGGCATGAAGCAACCTATTCTTTTGTTGGCAGCACTTGCGTGTTGCTTGGTGCTATCGTTCGCAGTCGCTTTTCCGGCATGGGCTGACGAAGAGGAATCTGCCACACAATCGGTCGACACGAACGGCAACATCGTCAACGTTAACCAAATGCCTGACAGTTCGTTTCTCTACAACACTGATATCGCCGATCTTGCTGGTGCCGAGTCTTTTCATGACACCCAAACCGTGCAAGTGACGGGTGAAGTGGTGGGCGACCATATCAACGACGAGCTCGATTCCAACCTCTGTTGGATCACGCTGCAGAGCACGAAAGCCGATGATTATTCGCTCGTTTCGGTCCTCATGACCAACGAGCAAGCAAAGCTCATCGAGAATTACGGCAACTACAACACAGACGGCACGATCCTTCAAGTACGCGGCACCTTCTACTTGAGCTGTTCCGAACACCAGGGTCTTTCTGACATCCACGCAAAAGAAGTGACCGTGGTCAAGCAAGGATCGCCGCGCAAGCATCCAGTCAATGATGCGGTGCTTTGGACTTCCTGTTTGGCGGTCGGCCTTGGCGTGCTGAGCTTGTTCACCTACTCTTTCTTGCGCGAACGGAGAAAATAACCGGCATGCAACCAAACGGACGTGATAGGTACGAGGGGGCCGTGATCAAGCTCGATCGCGGCTATCCGCTCGTCTCGCTTTCCGATGGGCGAACGATCCGCTGCGAGCACGCTACCAGCTTGGTGAAGCGCAAGACCGATCGCGCCGTGATCGGGGATCGTGTGGAAGTCCATCTTCCCGCAGGGCACGAAAAGGGAATCATCGAGGCGATCTATCCGCGTACGACGAAGTTCGTGCGTAAAGATCCGACCGAACGAGCGCTGCCGCAAACGCTCGCATCCAATTTCGATCTAGTGCTCATCGCGCAACCAGCCGAAGAGGTGAATTTCAAGCGACTTGAACGCGAATTGGTGTTGGCTCATGAAACGGGCGCGACGGTGGCTGTCGTGTTGACCAAGGCGGATCTGATTGGCGAAAGTGCCGAAGTTCATGAGACGATCGACAAGGTGCGAAGCCTCGTGGGGCATGATGCGGTGTTCGTGGTGAGCCAGGACGATCCTGCTTCCATCGAGCAAGTGGGGAGCTTCATCGCAGAGGGCAACAAGACAGCGGTCTTGATCGGACGAAGTGGTGTTGGCAAATCGAGCTTGGTGAACTTGCTGGTGGGGCAAGATATTCAAGCCACCACGCCCGTGCGAGAGTCGGACGGCAAAGGCAGACACACTACTGTTTCACGTGAAATCATCACACTTCCCAAAGGGGGCTTCGTGGTCGACATGCCAGGGGTCCGTGGCTTAGGACTGTGGGATGCGGAAGCTGGCATAAAAGCAGCCTTCAGTGAGATAGAAGACCTCGCGCAGCAGTGCAAGTTCCGTGATTGTTCGCACACGAAAGAACAAGGATGCGCGGTGCGAGAGGCTGTTGAAGAAGGTGCGCTCTCGCAAATGCGCCTCGATTCCTATTTGCGCCTGAAACAGGAAAATGATGAAGTAGCCGCAAAACGCGTTGAAGCTGCACGCATCCGCGAACGACGTGGCCATCCGCGTCATCGCAGCGTGAAATGAACAACGCGTCGATCCATTTCGGGCGTCTTGCATACGTCTTGCGCGTAGGTGATTCGTACAGCAAATCGCTACATGCGCTACAATAGAGGCGCTACATTTGAAGGGGAGCTTCATGAACCCAGCGATCATCATCCCAACGTTTCATCAGGCTGCGGCCGATCGTGATAAATCTCTTGCCGAGAGCATTTACGATCATCCCACTCCGCTTGATGCGCCCGGCACGCTCGAGCGTTGCTTGGAGTCGCTGCAGAAAGTACAGGGCCTCGGCCAGATCATCATCACTGTTTCGCATAACGAAGCAGTTGAGAAGGTGAAGGGGATCGTCGATCGCTTCCCTCAGATGCACACGCTCGTCATCAGTGAAAGTGAAGCTGCCATCGTTCAGCAACGTCTTGAACAGCTGGGCTTTGGTGACACTGCCGACAAGATCGGTGTTCACGGATATTCGGCAGTGCGCAACCTTGGGTTGGTCATCTCGAACATCCTCGGTTTCGATTCCGTTGTTTTCCTCGATGACGATGAAGTGGTGGAAGACCCCGAGTTCTTGATAAAAGCTATGTATGGTTTGGGGAAACTTACCCGTCGTGAGATCCCTATTCTCGCGAAGTCGGGCTACTACCTGAATGCTAAAGGCAGCTTCTTATCCATGAGCCAGAACAAGTGGTACAACCACTATTGGCAGCAGGGCTCAGCGTTCAATAACTGGATCACCAAAGCCATGTCGGGTCCGCGGCTTTCGCGGTCGAATCATGTGTGCGGTGGTTGCTTGTCCCTTCACAAACAAGCTTATATGCGCGTACCGTTCGATCCGTGGATCCCGCGCGGCGAAGATCTTGATTACCTCATCAACCTGCGCATGTATGGTTCAGATGTGTGGTTCGACAATCAGTGGTATCTGGTGCATCTTCCTCCGCAAGAACGACACGAAGGACACCGATTCCGTAAGGATATCTTCCGTTGGATCTACGAATACTACAAGATCGAATTCAGCCAGTCGCAGATCGACCTTTTGCAGATCAAGCCTTCGTCGCTCGAGCCCTATCCCGGCCCCTTCCTTGAACGTGGGCTGGAAAAGCGCATCAAGAGAACCGCGCTTCTGCGTTCTTTGGCGCGTCCCGACCGCGCGGCGTATCGCAAGGCGGCGCATGTTGCTACCAACGAAGCGATCGAATATGCCCAAAAGTACTGCGACCGCTATTTCGAGTTCCAACGCATCTGGATGCAGATCATGGCGCAAACCGAAAACGACAAAGTGCTTCAGCAGGCGCTTATCGAAGCGGCGCTCGTGCGTGAAGCTGGTGGCGAGATCGAAGTCTCGATCCCTAAGCCGAGCTTCGACGCGGGTAAAACAGGGGAGATCCACCTCAACCTTGCTGATGGTGAGTAGGCGCCCAGCGTGATAGAACAGTTTGCTTTTTCGATCGTAGCGGGGCTGATCGTAGGAATCTTCTCGGGCCTTTTAGGTATTGGCGGCGGCACGCTTATGATCCCGCTCTTCCGCTTGGGGTTCGGGCTTTCTGCCATCGTCTCTACCGCAACCTCGCTCTTCACGATCGTACCTACCTCTATTGCGGGTTGCATCACGCACCTTAAGAATAAGACGTGCATTGCGAAGATCGGCCTGATCGCCGGTGTTGCCGGTGCGTGCACTTCACCACTTGGTGTGCTGGCCGCGACGAATTCGCCCGATATCGCCATCATGGCTTGTGCCGCGATCATCATTGCGTATTCGGCTATCACGATGTTCCGCAAGGCGATCAAGATGCCCAAACGTACCGATTCGGATCTTTCGATGCGCGCGACGCTTCAGCGGTTTCGCATGGAGTTTGCCGACGAAGCAGAAGAGATGCCTGATGGTCGGCAAGATTCTGGTGAACGAACAGGGCAAGTTCAGGGTGCTCACGTAAGAGAAACCCAAGCCGCACCAGCAAGAACAACCGAGACGGCGATCGCCCATGAAGTTCAAAAGAGCGTGAATACTCTCGAAGCACCTATGACGACCAAGCGCCTCCTTACTGGTGCTGCGATCGGACTTGTTGCGGGATTCGCCTCGGGGTATGTGGGCGTGGGCGGCGGTTTCCTCATGGTTCCGCTCTTCATCTCGCTGCTCGGCATCACGATGAAGAAGGCTTCAGGCACCAGCTTGATCGCGGTGGTGATCCTTGCGATTCCTGGCGTTATCACGCAAACCCTGCACGGGAACGTCGATTTTGTTGCCGGTATCGCGATGGCGATCGGTTCGATCCCGGGCGCACTTATTGGAGCGTCGCTCATCCGTTATATTCCCGAGCGGAAAATGCGGTTTTTATTCGGGTTTTTCCTGCTGTTTGCCGCTATTATTCTAGTTATCAACGAACTGAACGTTTTCGGTGCATGAAGGTCGAACTATGAATTTCCCTCGTCATAATCTTTACGTGTTTCTCGAGATACTCGGTTTGTGCCTGGTGCTCATTTCTGGGTGCGTGCTTGGTTGGGCTATGTTCGGCGAAAAGAACTATGTGCTCATAGGAATCTCGGGACTGGTGTTCACCATCTTCTTGCTCATTACGCTTACGCTCATGCTCGACCCCGATAAGATCCGCGCGCGCCAGTCGCTATCGGTGCTCGGTCTTGCTTCCAACCTGCTCGAAGGAATGCAGGGGGGCTTCAATTCTACCAGCGCTCAACATGCTTGTGAGATATTGCATCGTTCCTCTTCAGCTTCGGCTGTGGCGATCACAGATACCGAGAATATTCTTGGTTATTGCGGGACGGGGGAAGATAGCTTGCCCCATGGAATCAGCCCGCTCCGCACGGAAGCAACCCGCGAATCGCTCAAAGACGGCAAAACGCGCGTGCTCAATTCGCCCGAAGAAGTAGGGCTTCCCACCAAAACGCGCGGCATCAAAGCGGCCATCATCGTGCCGCTGAAGATCGGCAAGAGCATCGTGGGCACGTTGAAGTTCTACTATCCATCGGCTTCGCGCATCACCGAAACGCAAGTTTCGATCGCTGAAGGCTTCGCGCAGCTCATCGCCACCCAGATCGCGGCGATGGAGCTTGAAGAGCAGAAGAAGCTTGCCACGAGCATGGAGCTCAAAGCGCTTCAAAGCCAGATCAATCCCCATTTCTTGTTCAACACCATCAACACCATGGCTTCGCTCACTCGCACGGATCCCGACAAGGCCCGCATCCTTCTGCGCGAGTTCGCGACCTTCTATCGCGGTGCGCTCGAAAATGCTTCCGATCTTATTCCGCTCGCGCGAGAAGTCGAGCAGACCGTGCGCTATCTTTCGCTGGAACAGGCGCGCTTCGGTGAAGACCGCTTGCGCGTGGATGTGGATATCAGCGACGAGGTCAAGGCACTCATGGTGCCAGCATTCATGATCCAGCCGTTGGTGGAGAACTCCATCAAGCATGCGTTCCCCGCTGAAGGCCAGCTGGTCATCTCGATCAGCGGCGAGATCCAAGCAGCAGATGTGTTCTTGTATGTTGCGGATAACGGACTTGGCATGACCGAAGAGGCACTCGAGAACATCATGGACCCCAGCTCTCAAACGGGGCTCGGCATCGCGGTGAAGAACGTGAACGACCGCATCCTGGGTTATTTTGGCGAAGAGTCCTTCATGAAGTACGCGAGCGAACTTGGCAAAGGCACACGCGTGACGTTGTACTTGAAGGGCTGTGCAGAAAATCAGCCTTCGTAAGGTCTTTTGGCACCTCTCGAATTCGTCGCATACTTCGCTGGTGAAGATGCTGTTCACCAGGGCTGTTCATACCATTGTTCCCTGGCAGAAGGGACAAATGTTTGTTTTGAATGGGCTTTGTTAATCAACGCTGCAGAATCATTCAGAATAGTCTATAATTGGTACGATTTTCTATAGGTTTTCAACAGAGGAGGTCGTGTTGCTAAAGGCGATTATTGTAGACGACGAAGCGCCAGCACGCTCCGAACTGCGTTTTCTTCTCGGAGAGCTCAATCAAGCTGAGGTTGTATCTGAAGCAGCAAGTGTCCGTGAGGCTATCGAGAAGCTCAAAGAATATCCGTGCGATGTTATGTTTCTCGACATCAACATGCCTGAAGCCACGGGTCTTCAATTGGCCGAAGCGCTCCAGCATCTGAAGTTCCCGCCCGCTGTCGTGTTCGTTACTGCCTACAGCGAGTTCGCACTTGATGCATTCAAGGTCAATGCTGTCGACTATCTGGTCAAGCCTGTCGAAACTGAGCGTTTGGCTCATGCGCTTGCCCGCGTGCGCGAACATGTGGTTCTGCATGCACGTGCTCAAAAAGCCGAACGTATTCCCGTCGAAAAGGGCGGCAAGAAGATCCTTATCAATATCGATCAGATCCGTTTTGTCATGGCGCGGGATGATTATGCCTATCTACAGACCGACACCGATCGTTACTTCTCAACGGTCAGCTTGGCGCAGCTCGAAAAAACGCTCGATGGCCATGGCTTCTTCCGCGTTCATCGCGGCTACCTCGTTAACCTTTCGCTCGTGAAAGAGGTCGAGCCGCAATCAGGCGGCACGCTGTTGCTCACGCTCGATGGTGTTGAAGAGAAGATCCCGGTTTCCCGCCGTCGTGTTTCTTCGCTCAAGAAAGCGCTCGGGTTGTAACGCAACCGAAAAGCTCATAGGTTTTAAGCTAGATACTAAACGCCCTCTTCTATAGAGGGCGTTTTGAGTTGGGCAAGACTTGCACAAAACCGCATCAGAAACCTTGTGCGCGCATTCATCAGGAGGCTTCATATGCAAGCTGCCCCTGTCGACTCAATGAAAGAACGCGCTTTTCTTACAGAGCCGTATCTCTTCTTTCATTCTTTCAGATTTTCAGAAGTGAACAGGTAAAATAGTATTCCATTGTTGGACTCGTGAGCCAGCATTCGAATTTGGGCACGTAGGGGGCACTACGTGCTATTTTGCTGTTCGAAATGAGAGGGGCGAACATGGCAAAGAAGATCATTCTCGATTGCGACCCAGGTCACGATGATGCGGTCGCGATCCTTTTAGCTCTAGGAAATCCAGAGATCGAGATCGTGGGCATCACCACGGTCGGGGGGAATCAAAGCCTTGAGAAGGTCACCTATAATGCGCGTGCAATGCTCGAAGCAGCGCATGCTCATGATATTCCCGTATACGCAGGATCCGATCGTCCGCTCGTGCGCGAACAGGAAGTTGCAGAATCGATCCATGGTGAAACAGGGTTGGATGGCGTCGAACTGCCCGTGCCTACTCGTCCGCTCGAAGACATGCATGCCGTGAATTTCATCGTGAAGACCATCATGGAGTCTGAACCAGGCACGATCACATTGGTCCCCACCGGGCCGCTGACTAACATCGCTCTGGCGTTGCGCATGGAACCGCGCATTGCAGAACGGGTGAGCGAAGTGGTGCTGATGGGCGGCGGTTTCCATGAGGGGAATTGGAGCGCGGTGGCTGAATTCAACATCATCGTCGATCCCGAAGCAGCCCATATCGTGTTCAATGCCCCCTGGAAACTGACCATGGTCGGGCTCGATCTTACGCATCAGGCACTTTGCACGCCTGAAGTGCAGCGCCGCATCGAAGAGATTGGCACGCCACTTGCTGTCATCGTTAGCGGACTCATGGATTTCTTCCGCAAGACCTATCAGGACAATCAAGACTTCGTGGATCCGCCCGTGCATGATCCGTGCACCGTGGCGTATCTTATCGATCCTTCCGTGGTGCAAACCAGACGGTGCCCTCTTGACGTGGAACTTCACGGAGAACTTACGCTCGGTATGACCGTGGCAGACCTTCGTGGACCAGAACCTTCCGAAGAAGAGTGCCATACGCAAGTTGCGACAAAACTGGACTTCGATAAGTTCTGGAATTTGGTAATACAAGCAATCGAGAACATTGGATAAGAACATGACTGAAGCGAAAAAACCTCTCCTTGATGAAGGCGGCAAGTCAATTGTCGCGGTAATGGCAGCGTTGCTGGTGGCTATCTTCGCATTCCAGCTCAATGCTTCGATGCTCTCCCCGGCGCTCGTAGCCATGCAGAACGAACTTTCTACCACGGCGGTCGAGATCGGCAACACACAAACGGTGTTCTTTACAGCGGCAGCGCTCTTCTCGTTGTTCCTTCCGCGTCTTGCCGACTTGAAGGGGCGCCGTAAAGTGCTGTGCGGCATGCTCTTGGTCACGGGCATCGGATGCGTGATCAGTGCGCTCGCGCCGAACGTTGAAGTGCTCATGATCGGTCGTGTTCTGCAGGGTGTTGCTGGCCCGGTAGTGCCGTTGTGCCTGATCATGCTCCACCAGCGCGTAACCGAAGACGCACGCTATGCCCGCTTGATGGCTATCCTCACGTCAGTGAATGGTGGTATCGCGGGCGTCGATGCGATTCTAGGGGGCTGGCTTGCTGGCAACTTCGGCTTCCGTTCGGTGTTCGTAGTGATGGCAGCGGTTGCGGCTCTTGCGGTCGTTCTCGTGTTCGCGCTCACGCAGGAGAGCACCGCCGAAGAAACGCCCAAGATGGACTGGGCTGGCGTGGTCACGCTCGGCATCGCGTTCTTGGCGATCTATCTTGCGATCGATGAAGTTGGTGCTCTTGCGGCAGCGAACTGGGGATTGGTTGCCATCCTCGTTGTTATCGCGGTCGTGTTTTTCGTGATATTTTGGAACATCGAGTCGCGCAAGAAAGACCCGATGGTAACTACTCACTATCTCAAGCAGCGCAGGACCTGGGGTTTGTTGCTCACCACGCTCCTTACCATGACTGGCGTGTTCTCTATCATGAATGGCGTGGTGCCGGCGATCGCGCAAGACCCTGTTATGGGCGTTGACATGAAACCTGACATGGTCTCGTTCGCAACGCTCACGCCTTATGCGCTGCTCGGTCTGTGCTTTGGCCCTGTCGCTGGCGTGCTCGCGAGCAAATTCGGATACCGCAGCGTGCTGCGTGCGGGCCTTATCGTGAGCATCGTTGGTGTGCTCTTCGGCATATTCCTTTCGAATAATGCGAGCATTCCTTCGCTCGTCATCATCTCGGTGGTCTTGGGTATCGCGTATGCTAGTACGGCGAACATCATGCTGAACGGGTTGGGAATCGTGCTTTCTCCCGAAGACAATCCTGGTTATCTTCCGGGCATGAATGCCGGTGCTTTCAACTTGGGCGCTGGCCTTTCGTTCGCGGTTCTCTATGCGGTCATGGATGCTTTTGCGATGAACGGGGCACAGGTTGGCTATTCTGCAGCAATGATCGCGGCGGCCGTGTTGCTTTGCGCGGCATTGCTCGTTTCGCTCTTCATTCCGAAACCTTCTGATGCCGACAACAGCTAGGTGGTGTGATTCCATGAGCAAGGTGATCGTATTCGGTAGCTTGAATATGGACCTTTCTATCGAAAGTGACCATATGCCTCAACTTGGCGAGACCATCATGGGGCGCCGTTTCATCATAAACCCTGGTGGAAAAGGGGCGAATCAAGCCGTTGCGGCTGCAAAACTGGGAGCGGACGTGGTGATGCTGGGCGCGGTGGGTCTCGATCCTTTCGGGGATCAGATGATCGCAACGCTCGTCGAGCAAGGAGTGCGCTGCGATCTGATCGAGCGCGTGGATGCTCACCCAACGGGCGTTGCCGTTATCACGCGTGTTTCGGGAGATAACTTCATCACCATCGACCCCGGTGCCAACCTGTCCGGCGATCTAACCTACGTTGAACAGGTGCTCAAGGAAGAAGCCCAGGCAGGCGATGTATTCCTGTGCCAGCTCGAATGCGATTTCGATACAACGATGGATGCTATTAAGTCTGCGCACGAATGCGGAATGTACACTGTCTTGAATCCTGCTCCTGCGCGCGCCTTGCCAGAATGGGTGTATGAGCATATCGATCTGGTGGTGGTCAACGAAAGTGAATGTGAGATCCTCACTGGCATCTATCCGGTCACGCACGACGATCTCGTGAACGCCATGGATATACTGTGCGCTCGCGGGGTAGGTGCAGTGGCTATCACGCTCGGCGCACGCGGTTCGATCGTGCGCGTTCGTGGCAAAGACTACGAAATGATCGCTCCATGTGTGAACGCGATCGATACTACGTGTGCAGGGGATACCTATATCGGTGCCCTTGTTGCGGGCTATTCGCGTGGTGCGTGTCTTGACGAAACGCTCGCCCTTGCCACGGAAGCTTCCGCGCTGGCAACCACGCGCATCGGCGCCCAACAATCAATTCCGCTTCTCGTTGAAGTGGATGTGTCAGAGGTCTAAGGCAAAAAGCATAGTATCAGGGCAAGAGCAACTATTCATCCACTTCGATTCTCCTAGAAACGGTCGAGATGCTTCGGCCGTTTCTTTTATATCGACCCATCCAGTGGGGAGTTTGTTGCGCCACCGTGTACTTGGCTTATATCCGCAGACGAGAATGATAAACTTTAAAGATGTTTTGAATCGAGGATAGGATCGTTCTATGACCTGTAGTGCAACAAAACCCGTTATCGGTATCATCATGGGCTCCGAATCAGATATGCCCGTTATGGATGCCTGCATGAAACAGCTCGATGAATTTGGCGTGCCTTATGAGGTGAAGATCGCGAGCGCTCATCGCAAACCTGCCGAAGTGCATGAATGGGCCTCGACCGCCATCGATCGCGGCATTCGCGTGATCATCGCAGCCGCAGGTAAAGCAGCACATCTCGGTGGCGTTGTTGCTGCCTATACGCCTGCACCCGTTATCGCGGTTCCCATGAAGACGAGCGATCTAGGCGGCTTGGACTCGTTGCTCTCTATGGTGCAGATGCCAAGCGGTGTGCCTGTCGCGTGCGTGGCCATCAACGGCGCGAAGAATGCGGCTATTCTGGCTGTTCAGATGATGGGTACGGGCTGTGAAGGCGCGCGTCAGAAGATCATCGACCTCAAAGCAGAAATGGCAAACGCCTAACGCAAACTGTTAATGTGCTCAGCGTTCTTCCAGGCCATTACGTTCCTTTACCTAAATCAAGCGATAAGAAAACGAGGTAGTTGTGACCAAATCTTTTTTGATGGGTAATCAAGCATTTGCCCACGCTGCCCTTGAAGCTGGCGTGCGCGTATGCGCAGGGTACCCCGGTACGCCGTCATCCGAGGTTATTGAAACCGTCGCAAAGTTGCGCGATGCAGGATCGGCCCATGACGTGTATGTCGAGTGGTCTACCAACGAGAAAGCCGCCCTTGAAATGTTGGCGGGGGCTGCGCTGTGTGGAGCACGTACGCTCTTCACTGCCAAACAGGTTGGACTCAATGTGGCAAGCGACCCGCTCATGTCGCTCAACTATATTGGCGTTGAGGGTGGCACGGTGTTGCTCGTTGCCGACGACCCCGGCCCGATCTCTTCGCAAACCGAACAGGATACGCGTCGATTTGCCTCTTTTGCGAAGGTTCCCGTATTCGATCCAGCAACGCCCGAGCAAGGCTGTGCGATGATCGCAGCCGCGTACGATCTTTCTGAAAAATATCATACGCCGGTGATCTTCCGCCCTTCCACGCGCATCTGTCACGCATCAACTTTCGTGGAAGTAGCTGATGAGACCCATGCGCGCGAACCAGAAGGCTTCGAGAGCGATCCCAGCAAATGGGTCATCTTCCCTGGGCGTTCGTATTGCGGACACGGCGAGATCAACGAGCGTTTACCCAAGATCGCAGCAGATTTCAGTGCTTCTCCGTTCAATCCGTGGCGCGAAGTCGCCGGCACTGATGAAGACGCGAAGATCGGCATCATCGCAGGTGGCGTATCGTATTCCTACGCCGAAGAAGCTCTTGCTCAGATCGAAGATGCGGTAGAAGCAACCGGTGCGCTTTCGCCAAGCTATCGTCTTATGCAGGTGGGCACTCCCTATCCCTTCCCCGAGGCGGCCGTGGCAAAATTCGCCGAAGACCTCGATCGCATCATCGTGTTCGAAGAGCTCGATCATGTGATCGAAGACGAACTGCTCAAACTCTGCGGCAAGCTGCATGCGGGATTCGAGGTACAGGGCAAGCTCACGGGTACCACTACCACGCGTGGCGAAAACACGGTCGATGCGATCCGTGCGCAGATCCAGGAATTCTTCGGTCTCGATCTTCCTGCTGCCGCTGAGCGCACGGTCGAATTCAGCGACCCGATACCCGACCGCCCCGCAGTCCTGTGTGCAGGATGCCCTCATCGCGGTGCGTTCTATGCCGTGAAGAAGGCGCTCGGTCGCAGGCGCGAAGCGGTGATGTGCGGTGATATCGGCTGCTACACGCTTGGCAATGCTGCGCCGCTCAATGCAGTCGATACCTGTCTCGACATGGGCGCGGGCATCACGATGGCGCAAGGCTTCAATGTGATCGAGCCTGATAAGAAAGCGATCGCGTTCGTGGGTGATTCCACGTTCTTCGCTTCTGGGATGACCGGCGTGGCCAATGCGGTTTACAACAAGCATGACATCACCATCGTAGTGCTCGATAACGCGACCACCGCGATGACCGGTTCGCAGCCTCATCCAGGCACGGGCGCAACGCTCATGGGCGGGTTCAGTGCGCCGATCTCGATCCAAGAAGTGCTCAGCGCACTTGGCGTGAAGAAGATCACGAAGGCCAATCCGCTGTTCGCCGATAAGGCTATAGAAGCAGCGCGCGAAGCGATCGACTACGATGGCCCTTCGGCGGTCATCTACGAATCGCCCTGCACGAAGCTCACCAAAGCGAAGCCCCCTGTTTACTTCATCGCGAACGCGTGCGCAGGTTGCCGCAAATGCGTCACCACCATCGGTTGTCCTGCGCTGGGGTGGAGCGAAGTTGGCCATTCGATCGTGATCAACCGTGCGATGTGCGTTGGGTGCGGTCTTTGCACGGACATTTGCGAATACGGGGCTATCACCTGCCCCACACGAAAACGAGTACGGCCTGCATTGCCGCCGCGCTCGCAGCGTTTGCATGCGGAAGACGGATCGCTCAGTCGATTCCCTACGCCACAAGAGTTGGCTGAGATCGAAGGAGGTAGCGATGATTAACGTTTCTATCGCCGGAATCGGTGGGCAGGGAAGCGTGCTCGCTGCACGCATCTTAGCGCAAGCTGCAGAAGCAAAAGGCTGGCAGGTACGCAGCGCGGAAACCATCGGTATGGCGCAGCGCGGCGGAGACGTTATGTCTCACGTGCGCATGGGAAATGCAGGTGAAGAGGTCTTTTCTCCTCTTCCTGCGAAAGGAACCGTGGATGTTCTGATCGCGCTCGAACCAGGCGAAGCTGCCCGCGCGCTTCCGTACCTTAAAGAGAACGGCCTGCTCGTGGTTGCTTCAACGGGTATCCCACCCGTGATGGCGAACTTCAAGCGACAGACCTACGATCCGCAGCATCTGATCGATGACATGCAGGCTGCAGGCGTGAAGATGGTCGTGGTCGATGATGCCGAGCTCGTGCATCGTTTAGGCGAACCGAAAGCGCTCAACGTGATGATGCTCGCCTATGCCATCATCGCGGTGAACAAGCGAGAAGACTGCGTAGATAATGCGCTGCGCGGTGCGATCACGCTCGAAGATATCGAAGCGGCCATTCCGCTGTGTGTGAAGCGCAAGCTCGTTTCCGTGAACGAAAAGGCGATCAAGGTAGTTCAGCAGGCTGCGCGAGTGTAGCTGGTTCGTAAGTTGTCCGTTCGTTTTGCGAGATGGCCCCGCTTTGCAATAGTTGCGAAACATAAGGACTCGAGCATAGGGCTACAATATAAAAACGCTACCTATATATAGCGCATCATGTGCGCCGATCAACATAAGAAGGGTTGAGGATGGAACTCAAAGAAGAGCAGTTTGCAGTCTTAAAAGAGCAATTCAAAACATTGAAGGATCGTTCGCCGTTTTACGCGAAGAAGTTCGAGGGCATCGATCTTAGCGATGTGCAAACTCAGGCCGATTTCGAAGCGCTGCCATTTTCGGAAAAGGCGGACCTGCGCGATGCGTATCCGCTGGGACTCGCCGCTGTTCCTGAGAGCGAGATCGTGCGCATCCATTCTTCGTCAGGTACAACAGGCACGCCAGTCATCATCCCTTACACCCAGCAAGACGTAATCGATTGGGCCGTGCAATTCGCGCGTTGCTATGAGATGGCGGGCATCACGAAAGACGACCGCATCCAGATCACTCCTGGGTATGGACTGTGGACAGCGGGTATTGGTTTCCAGTTAGGCGCCGAGCGCCTTGGTGCGATGGCGGTTCCCATGGGGCCGGGCAATACCGATAAGCAGATCCGCTTCATGAAGGACATGCAATCGACCGTTCTTTGCGCGACCAGCTCTTATGCGCTTCTCTTGGCCGAAGAGATCGCCAAGCGTGGCGTGCGTGATGAGCTGAATCTTAAGCGCGCGGTCATCGGATCCGAGCGTTGGGGTCACAAGATGCGTCAGCGTATCGCTAATGAACTGGGCGTGAAGATCTATGACATCTACGGTCTTACGGAAGTATACGGTCCCGGCATTGGTGTTTCGTGCGATTATGAATGCGGCATGCATGTATGGGATGACTATTGCTACTTCGAGATTGTGGATCCCAAGACGGGCAAGGTGCTCCCTGATGGAGAGATCGGCGAGCTCGTTATCACCACGCTGCGCAAAGAAGGTGCTCCGCTCGTACGTTATCGTACGCACGATCTTTCGCGCATCATTCCTGGTGAGTGCGAATGTGGCTCTCCGTTCCCGCGCATCGATACGCTCATCGGGCGCACGGACGATATGGTGAAGGTGAAGGGCGTGAATATCTTCCCTGCCCAGATCGAAGAGATCATCAAGTTCACCGATGGTGCTTCTTCGGAATACCAGGTTATGATCGACCATCTTGAAGGCAAGGACATCATGACCGTGTTCTTTGAGACCGATGCAAGCGTTGAAGATCGTGAACAGATCGAGCGCAACATGGAGTCGATCTTCAAGGGCAAGTTGGGCATGACGCCGAATGCTAAGGCAGTGGCAATTGGCGAACTGCCTCGTTCCGAGAAGAAGACGCAGCGCATCTTCGATAATCGCTACTAATATACAAGGATATAAGGCGTTTCATTTGAGGACCGTTCGCTCGCGGGCGAGATGCATTCGATCTAGTGCCGCCTGCGCCGATTCGACCACTTTTTGGGGGCGGCATTCAACTTGCCGCCCTATAAGCGCTCTGTTGTGGTAAAGTGCTGCCATGGTTTTTTCAGGAATGCATACCCAAAGCGCGGCGATCCGTGCCCAGCACTGGGCACAGGGTTCGAACGATGTTTGCGCGATCATGTCGGAGCACTTGGCACAGTGTTCCGAAAGCGATCGTGCGGTCATGTCCGAGCATCTTGCTCAGGGTTCGACCTGCATTTTCTGCACCCCACCTCTCTACTTTCACTATAGATAAGCACACGGATCTCGATCCGGTGCTTTTTTTATGCGCTCGATCGGGTCGTTGTTGTTCGTCTTGGTGTACGAAGAGAGGAAACGCGCGGGTATACCGTCCTGAGAAAACTGACGTATTGGAAAACGAGTGAAAGAAGAGGAGCGCATGTTTCTCAAGATCTTGATCGTGGCGATCTTCGTTGCGGTCACTGTGGCAGTGGGCGTCTTCGCCCGCAAACATTCCAACAGTGTCGATGGCTTCGTGCTCGGCGGACGTAATGTTGGTCCGTGGCTCTCAGCCTTTGCTTTTGGCACGAGCTATTTTTCCGCTGTTGTGTTCATCGGCTATGCTGGCCAGTTCGGCTGGAAATACGGCATGTCGGTATTTTGGGTCGGTATCGGTAATGCGGTCATCGGTTCGCTTCTGGCGTGGTGGGTGCTCGGCCCGCGTACGCGCGAGATGACGCAACGGCTCAAGGCTACGACCATGCCGGAATTCTTCGGCAAACGCTATAACTCTCGAGCGTTGCGCATTGCCGCTGCCGCGATCATCTTCGTGTTCCTCATCCCGTATACGGCATCTGTCTACAACGGTCTTTCGCGTTTGTTCGGCATGGCTTTCGGGCTGCCGTACGAATGGTGCGTGATCGGCATGGCGGTGGTCACCTGTATCTATGTGGTGCTCGGTGGTTATGTGGCCTCGGTTTGGAACGACTTCATCCAGGGCACGATCATGCTCATCGGTATCATTGCCGTTATCTTCGCGGTGTTGAATGGCCAGGGCGGTATCGCAACGGCTATCGTGAATCTCTCGCAGATCCCGGCAGAGGGAAGCGCCATGGCAGGACCGTTCACTTCGATGTTCGGTCCCGATGCGCTCAACTTGCTTGGCGTTATCATCCTTACTTCGCTCGGCACGTGGGCACTCCCGCAGATGGTCCAGAAGTTCTACGCCATCAAGACCGGTCCAGCCATCAAGCAGGGTGCCATCATCTCGACGATCTTCGCGCTCGTGGTTGCGGGTGGCTCGTATTTCTTGGGTGGTTTCGGCCGCTTGTTCGGTGGCGATATCGCCTATGCTGCCAATGGCACGCCTATCTACGACTCGATCGTGCCGACCATGCTTGCTGGGCTTCCTGACATTTTGCTTGGTATCGTGGTGGTGCTCGTGCTCTCGGCATCCATGTCGACGCTTGCTGGCCTTGTGCTCACTTCGTCTTCAACGCTCACGCTCGACTTGATCAAGGGCAACATCGTGAAGAAGATGAGCGAGAAGAAGCAAGTGCGTTACATGCGCTTCTTCATCGTGGTGTTCGTGGCTATCTCTGCTGGCATCGCGCTGGTGCAGTACCATTCGACCATCGTGTTCATCGCTCAGTTGATGGGCTATTCGTGGGGCGCGCTTTCGGGTTCGTTCCTTGGTCCCTTCTTCTGGGGCTTGTTCTCCGGTCGCATTTCGAAGCCAGCAGTTTGGTGCAGCTTTGCGCTTGGTGTTGGCATGACCGTGACCAACATGATCTTCGGCTACATTGCATCGCCGATCAATTGCGGTGCGATCACGATGGTGCTCTCTCTTATCCTGGTGCCGATCGTGAGCTTCTTCACCAAGCCAGTACCGTTCGTGGTGAAGCCTCCTTCGACAGCAGGTGCTATCGACCGCGAATATGTCTATGGTCTTAAGGAACAGAAGATCATCGACGAACAGCAGAAGCTTCGTGCTGCGCGTGCGACAGAAAGTTCAGTTCAGGAAGAATAGGTTAAAACAACAACCGAAATGCGAAAAAAGCGCCTGGGAACTAGCCGGGCGCTTTTTTGGTAGCTTTGCAGGTGAAGAAGTGTTTTTCTGTGTGCACGTTCGCGAGGCCATGGGGTTTTGCTAAGACGAGCATAGCTTCGAAGAGCGCAGCAAGATGTGTTCTGCCTTCGTGCGCGCAACACGGGTGCACACAGGACGCTGCGAGAAGCTAGCTTCACGGTGTTCGCGTGCAAGCGCGCAGGTTCCTGCTGCGTTTGGGCAACAGGGTTAGGCTTCTCGCGCACTCAAGCAAGATACGCGCAAGCAATGCGATAGGCGGCTTGCGTGCAAAAGGCGCTAAAGAAGCTCGCGCTCTTCGGCGTTTACCCACTCGTGGTATTTACGCAGAAGCGCCATCGTGCGCGCGTTGGAAACAGCGGTCGAGAAGGGCATGAGGTCTTCAACGCTAAAAGAGACGTTCCCATTCGCATCTTTGGGAAGGTTCATCTGTTCGATCACGTTCGCGAAGATGCGTGCCATATCCTGATCGGTCGTTCGGTCTACCAGCTGTGCGAAATCATCGAAGTCTTTCATAAGTATTCCTTATCTTACTTATTACCTACAAAGTGTGACACGCGATCATGCGCGATCGCGCGCAGGTTTATAATCAGTTTCATTCTAGCTCTCTCGCGTTTGGATCGAGCGCATGAAGCTGAAGTGTTGAACAACAGCCAAGCCTTTGAAAAGTGAAAGAGGAAAGTTCCGAATCGTATGGACGCATTTCTTACCGTAACCTTGATGACGTTGATCGCTGGCGTTGGTGGCACCGGTCTTGGTGGCATCCTCGGTGCGCTCGTTCGCACTGAATCCAATCGCATCGTCAGTCTGTTGTTGAGCGCAACGAGCGGTGTGATGATCTCGATCGTCTGTTTCGAGCTGATGGTCGAAAGCCTTGAAGCGGCTCAGTCAGTCTTTTCAGATGGGGCAGTCTTTGTCGTATGCATTGCGGTCCTTGTGGGCATGGCGGTGGTATTCCTCTTGAATTGGTTGATCGATAAACGCACGGAGGGCGAGGTGCCTCACACTGCGAGCAGCCTGCATCCAAAGACCCATGACAACATCGATGAACTGAGCCATATCGATCATTACAATCAGCACCTGAAAGAGCATGCGCCCAAACGCGAACTCTGGGTTGCTGGTGTGGTCATCGCATGCGCTATCGCGCTCCATAACATTCCCGAAGGCATGTCCATTGGAGCGAGTTATAACATCGATACCGAGGGTGGGGTGAGCATGGCGCTCATTCTTGCGGTGCTCATTGGACTTCATAACATTCCCGAAGGCATGGCTGTTTCTGTTCCCTTGGTCGCTGGAGGGATGAAGCGCATCAAAGCGGCATTGCTCACGGCAGCTTCCGGAGCGCCGGTTGTTTTGGGCGCTTGGCTGGGCTACTGGATCGGCGACATCGGTGCGATAGGTCTTGCGGCCTCGCTCGGTTTTGCTTCTGGCGCGATGCTCTATGTGGTCTTCGGAGAGATCATTCCTCAGGCTGTGTTGATGTATCGTTCGAAGGTGCCAGCATTCTTCGTTATCATCGGTATGCTCATTGGCATGATCATCATCTATGTCTAAAGAGAAGGTTTCACTCTTGCAAGATGGCGGGTTTTCGGCGTGTCGAATCAAGGGCATCTTACTGGTTTGCAAGGCGTGAAAGAGCTCGTTTTCATTGCCACTCCCTGAGGTAAACGGCTATTCAAGAAAAATTTTTTCAGTTTAAAATAGCCTAAAATTGGCCTGTCTTTTCTGTGTGGAAAACTCAAAAAACGTACTAAAATGTGGAAAACCCTTGCTAGCATGAACACGGTGAAGTTGCTATACACCCTTATCAAAAGGGCTTTTCAAGCACGTGCCACTATACGGGGAATACGCCATAACACGCCTGCAGAAAATGCTAGCAGTAAAGGCCGTAGCACAGCTTTTTTGCATTAATCTATGCTGAAATGCCCCTGATAAAATCGGCTACCCAAACGCTAACGAACACAAAATATTGTGGTTTTCTCCCATGCCAACTCCTAGATATACGCTACAATCGTGCTATAGAATTTGTAAGGTTCTACAGGGATGTATAGTTCATGAATTACATCCGCGAAGTCACTCTTAAGCGGTCGTGTTCTTTGTCCGCAAGGAAAATCACCAACATAACCGCGCAAGGAACCGTTAGGTGGGTTTGAGTTGAGCTCAAAAGTTAAGCAGGCGAACTTCCGTCTTCCGCTCGAATACATGGCTTTGATCGACGATTTCGCACGTCGCGAAGACATCACGAAAGCAACGGTCATCACCCGTGCGCTTGATTGTATGCAGGCTTCATACGACAGCGGTCATGGCGGAATGCCGGTCACGGGCGGCAGTAGTGCTGGCGGCGCTTCTGACGCCGAACTTGAAGACCTGCGCGCGAAACTTAAGAAAGCTGAAGAGCGTGCTACCGATGCGGAGCGTGCCCTCCAGTCCGCAGAAGATCGTTTGCGTGATGCTCAGCGTCAGCGCGACGAAGCGGAGAATCGCGCTCGCAATGCCCAGAGCGATCTTGCGACTGCTCAGGCTCAAAGCGCCCATGTTTCTTCCAATGATAGCCGTCGTACTGAAGCGGCCGAGGAAGAGGTCGAGCGTTTGCGTGCGCTCGTTGCCAAGCAGGCAGCCACGCTCGAGGAGAAGATCCGTGCGCTTGCAAGCAAAGAAGTGGGGTACGATGATCAGGCTCGTACCCTTGCCAACAAAGATGCAGAGATTTCATCACGCGATGCGATCATTGCCGATCGCGACAGACAGATTACTGACCTTCGCAGTCAACTAAGTGAAGCGCAAGCACGTGTTCAGTTGAGCAATGCGAACTCCATGTCGCTCTCTCCTGTTACTTTTGACGCCTCGACCTTCACGGAAGAATCCCCCGTTGGTGCTATTTCGATGCTCAATATGCTCAATGGTGTTATGGCTGCATTCAAGCAACAGGTTAAAGATGCTCGTATTTTGGGTGAGCAAGAAGGCCGCAAAGCTCAGCAACACGAATTCGAAGATGTTATCAACAAAGCGCGTAACGATGGTTATCGTGATGCGATGACGTACTTGGATGACCGCGCTACTACGGCGCGTGAATCTGGTGCGCGTGAAGAACGTGCGCGTATCGCGAACATGGGCTTCTTCGAGCGTCGTCGCTATCTCAACATCCACGTTGCCTAAATCGACCAAGCTTCGAAGCGGGAATGCCGGGCACGTTTGCTTAAGGGTTCGGCGCTGTATCTTTCTAAGAAGCCAAACGCACTATTTTGCTAATACCGTAACAGGAACGTCATGTTCCTCGGCAGGGATGAAAGCGACTTCCTGCTCGGAGAACGCAACGGCGATCTGGCGGCAGTCTTTGCCAAGCTGCGGCAGGTAGCGATCATAGTTCCCACCCCCGTATCCGAGTCTGTTGTGATGCGCATCGAACGCGACAAGGGGAATCACGATCATCGTCAGATCATTCGCTGGAACATAGGGAAAATTGCGCAATGCTTCATCATCGTGATGGTACTTGCGCAGGGGATGCGCGATGAAGGGAACCTCATCCTTCTCGTAAGCTTCAGGTGAAACCAGACGCATTTCCATGGTTTGTTGAGGAGCACCTTCAAGGCCCCACGCATCTTCTACGATGCAAGGAAAAGCAATTTGCGTTCCTTGCGCATAGGCAGCGCGAATGAATTGGTCGAGCTGCACCTCTTCTTCAAACGCTGCATAGACTGCGATCGTGCAGGCCGTTGGATCGATGCCGATCGTTGCGCAGGTGATCGCAAGAGAGGTCTCAAGCTCATCGCAAATGGCAGAACTCTTATGAAGGCGATACGGCTTCGGCAAGGCAGCGCGCTCGGCAAGCACCTGGCGCCGAATCTGCTCGCGGGCTTCGGACGTTTCACTATCGAGCGTTCTCGTAGGCTCTTCTTCGATCGAAACGGTTGGTTCAGGCGTTGCGTTCGCGTTCATGATCGCGGCTTTCTCGTTAGGCTACTGATCTTATTACTATAGTAAGGCTTTCGAGGCTTCACAAAACACCTCGAAAGGTTTCCACTAAAGCAAGAAACTTCTTCTATTGTTCTCCGTATGTGCTAGGCCAAGCCAAGAATCTGCAGGACAAGGCAAACGATCGAGAGAATGCCCACGACCACGATCGTTGCGACAAGCAGCACGCGCGCGATCGGGCCGATGGTGTGTTCCTTCATCACATGCTTGTCGGTAGCGATGATAGCCATAAACACGAGCAGTACGGGCAGGATAACGCCGTTGACGAACTGCGCGGTCAGCATGATGCCCATCAGGTTAAGCCCTGGAACCAGGATGACCAACGCGGAACCTACGATCGTGAACGTGAAGATGCCTTTGAAGAGCGGCGCTTCCTTCCAGGTGAAGTTCACGCCCGCTTCCCAGCCGAACGCTTCGCAGATGACGAACGAGGTGGTGAGGGGCAACACGCAGGCTGCGAGCAAGCTTGCTGCAACGAGTCCGATGGCAAAGAGCGCTTCAGCATACGGGCCCGCAAAGGGGGCGAGCGCCATAGCGGCATCGGCGGCACTTTCGATCTCGATGCCTTGCGGGAAGAGCACTGCACCGGTGGTCACGATGATGAACCACGCGATGATGCAGGCAACCACTGCGCCCGTGATCGCATCGATGCGCTGGAAGAAGAGATCCTTTACGGTCACGCCCTTCTCGACCACGTTGCTCTGTGCGAAGAACATCATCCAGGGAGCGATGGTGGTGCCGACCATGGCAACCGTGAGCGAAAGAAACGAGAAGTCGGAAGAGACTTCGGGGATAACGGTGTGCATGAGTGCAAGGTTCCAGTTCGGTTGCGCGATAATGGCTGCCACGATATAGGTAACGAAGACGAACGAGAGCACCATGAAAACGCGCTGCACGCGCTTGAAACTGCCGCCTACGATAAGCCCCCAAACAGCAGCTGCGGCGATGGGGACCGATACCCAGCGCGGTACGCCGAACATCTCCATACCAGAAGCGATGCCTGCGAATTCGGAAAACGTGGTCGCAACATTGCCGATGAGCAAGGCGAGCATGGCAAGCGAGGTAAGGCGAATGCCGAAGCGTTCGCGAATGAGCGCCGCAAAGCCCTTGCCTGTTACCGCGCCCATGCGCGTGGCGGTCGTTTGCACGACAACCAGAAGCAGGCACATGATCGGAATGATCCACAGGGTGAGGAAGCCAAACTTCGCGCCCACCGTGGAGTAGGTCGAGATACCGCCCGCATCGTTACCTGCCATGGCCGTAACGATCCCTGGGCCCATGGCCATGAGCACGAGCAATAGCTTCGAAGGCTTGCGCACTTCGGTGATCTCTTTGGCAAGCCCTGCTTCAGCATGCTCCTTGATGGAGGGATTGGGCTGGATGTTCTGCTCTTCTGCCATAGCCAGCTCTTATCCTGCAGCTCCGCCGAAGAAATGCAAAATGATAACGGTATAGGGAACGAGGAAGATCAAGAAGCACAAGAGCGCGACCACTACGGCAACCCAGGTGCGCTTGTTCGTGGTCTCCTCTGCACTGTCCTCGATGACCTCCATTGCGTCGTCGACCGTGACGATGCCGAGCATGCGCCCGTTCTCATCGACCACCGGCATGGCGATCAGATCGTATTTCGAGATGTCTGCCGCAACATCTTCTTCGGTCTCTTCGGGGAAGGCAGTGATCACGTCGTCGAACATGATGTCCTTGAGCTGCGTGTTCTTGGTGGCGAGCACGAGCGTGCGGAGCGAAAGCACGCCGATGAGCTTGTCGTATTCGTTGAGCACGTAAACGTAGCTGACCGTAGGGTGATCTTCATCGAGTGCGCGCAGTGCTTCGATGGTTTGGTCGACGGTATCGTCGGCGCGCATCGCAACATACTGCGTGGTCATAAGGCCACCTGCAGTGTCTTCCTTATAACCGAGCAAGCGGCGAATGCCCGCGGCTTCTTCAACACCCATCAAGCGCAGCAAGGTTTCAGCTTTTTCGTAGGGAAGATCGCCTACGATGTCGGCTGCATCGTCGGGATCCATATCTTCGAGCAGGCGAGAAGCGCGCTTTTCGTCCAGGTCGTCGATAACATCCGCCTGGTATTCGTCTTCCATCTCCGAGATCGCATCGCCCGCACGTGCATCATCGAGGTGCTTGAACACGTTGGCACGCTGCTGAGGATCGAGCTGTTCGAGAATGTCGGCGACGTCGGCCGGATGAAGTTCATCAAGACGGGTGTGGGAAACGGAAAGCTGCACGTCGGAAAGATTGCGGTCGAGCAGGTCCATGTAGTTCCATGCGATGATCTTCTCATCGAGCGGCTTGCGAAAGAGCTTGCTCAACTTGAGCGCTACGCGTTCAACCCAGGGAGCCAACCCGCGCAGAATGCCACGAACGCCCACTTCGGCACCGAGCAGGCGCAGTTGCGAACCAGAAGTGGAAAGTTTGAGGTCATTTACGCGCACGACCTTCATACCCTGCGTGTCGACGATCTGGCGGTCAAGCAGATCGCGCGCGAGCAAAACCTCATCGGGCTGAAGGTAGCTGAAGCGGATGCCGGTCTTATCGACTTTGAGCTCGATGCCATCGTCGGTGACGTCTTTGACATACTTGCGCCATGAGATCATGAAAGGCGTTTTGCCAGGACCCAAGAACGCAAGCGAGGTGATGCGCGGGAATACTTCGCCGGTTTGGATGGCAAGGTCTGAAATGGAGCCGATCTTTTCGCCATTGGCGTCGATGACGGGCTCGCCAAGCATTTGTGACAAATAGAGCATAGATCTCCTTTGGGCGGTTTGATCGGCGCGGTTTCATATGAACTCTGCGCAGCGGTTTGCAGCAGAAGATCAAGGAAACGGCCGTGCTTCAGATGCGAGTGCTTTTTGAGCATCGCAAAGAAGCAGCAAACCTCTTTTCGTCGCAGTTGTCTTTAGCCACCGCGACGAAGGAGATCCTCGAAGGGAGGTTAAAGACTAATTACTGTGAGGTTTCGATTTTCGAACCTTCACGTAACGTCCTTTCCTTAGGTAATAGTTGGCGCGAAAATGCCTAAGCAGTTTTCGAGCTTTTTAATTTTACGCGAAACGTATCACACGGGGGAATAAAGTTTTTGAAAGGTTGATTACATCCTTAAAAGTGCCCCAAAAAAGTTCAATGAGCCAAAGGGGACGGCTCATTGAAAAGGAAGGGGTCTTCGTGAAGCCCGGTGGAACCCGGGCCACGAAGAATAATGGAACTCAAGGGTCACGAGCTCCGTGGAGAAGATGACCTGAAGGGGGGATGATCATCTTCCAAAGGAAAAAGGGTGGCTTGGAGGGGGGATTAGCCACAAGTGCATTATTAATCTTTCAATACCATATTGAAACCTTCACAAGGTGAACGGATTGTTTTGTAGGATGAACGTGTTTATCAGGGGTTATAGCGTAATCATTTGTGCTCTATCGCCGGGTGAACGGTAGGAAGCTGCACCCCGTATGCCCATGATAGAATAGGAAATGAACACGTTGGTATCACAAGCTGAGTGGTTAGCGAGTAGATCGTATAAGGCTAACCTCAGGCAAGAGAAACACAGCGTTGTACAACATAGCTGCAATGAACAAAGGGGCGTCGGTGGCAAAGCTTTATTCCTACACGGTTCCACTCAATAGCGATCTGCTCAATACGTATTGTGTGTTGCAAAAGGGCTTCACCGATCAATTCGTCTACTATCGTAAGGACAGGCCGCAGCGGTATCTAGGGCTTGGTCGTTGTATCGCGATCGCATCGCGCGAAGACCTCGATCATGTTCTGCAGGGTGAGGTTGCTCTGCCCACGGTCATGTTCTCGTTCAATCGCTTCGATACCTCTAATCCCAAACCGGCCGACGAGATGATGCAGGCGTTTCCACGTTTACGTCTCATGATTCCTGAAGTGGTGCTGATCGAAAACGAACAGGGCTGCTTCATGCAGGTGAACAGTCTTGGTCCCGTGTACAAGGGAAGGGTCGAGCGTTTTCTTCGCCATGCGAACGACGCGCCGATGCGCGAGCGACGTTCGATTTGCTATTCGGTGGTACCCGATAGTTATGAGGCATGGGAAGAAGAGATGCGATCCACGCTCTCTCTTATTAAAGCTGGGCGCGTGAAGAAGCTCGTGCCTTCGCGGCGCCAGGCGGTCGTGGCAACTGCTCCGTTCTCACCAAAGGATGTGCTGCTGAACCTCATCGATGGGAAGGCGCAGGGCACGGTGTTCTTGTATCGCTATGGCGATGTCTTCTTCTGCGGATGCACGCCGGAGTTGCTCGTGCGCAAGCAAGGTTGCCAAGTTGAGAGCATGTGCCTTGCGGGTACGGCTGCAATTGGATCAACGCCTGAGGAGCGCGAACAGTTCGCAACGTTCCTTATGAATGATGAGAAGAATCGTCGTGAGCATGATTACGTGGTGCGCTTCATTCGTGAAGTGTTCGAACGCAATTGCTACGATGTTGATATTCCAACCGAACCCACTATTCTGCCGCTCAAGCATGTTCAACATCTCTACACGCCTGCTCGCGCATGCGTCATGGAGGGTGTTTCGCTCTTCTCTCTTATGGAGCAGCTGCATCCCACACCAGCGCTCGCTGGCCAACCAGTGGGCGAAGCGCTCATGTCGCTTCGTGAGATCGAGAGTTACAACCGCGGCTTCTTCGGTGGTGCCATCGGCGTGGTAGATGCTGAAGACAACGGCGAATTTTCCGTGGCGATCCGCTCGGGCGTGTTCGATGGTGAAGCCGGCTGGATCTATGCGGGTTGCGGCGTGGTCGAAGGGAGCGATCCGCGCGAGGAATTCAATGAGATCGATATGAAATTCGAAACGATCCTGAGCGCCTTTCAAGGGGAATAGTATGACGAATGAGACGATGAATGATCCTACGCAGGATAACGAAGCCTGCACGAGCGAACACCCAATGCCGAGCGCTACCGATCACTCCGTAGCGCTCGCTACCTATATAGGTGCGTTTTTCGATGAGCTAATCCGTGGCGGCGTGAGTGCCGTGGTCGTAAGTCCTGGTTCGCGCTCGACCCCGCTTTCCATGATGGCTTACGCTTCCGATCTGGATGTGTATGTGGATGTGGATGAACGCGGCGCTGCCTTTTTTGCGCTAGGCTTGGCGAAGGCCACGGGGCAAGCGGTGGCGGTGATCTGCACCTCGGGTACTGCGGTGGCCAACTATTACCCGGCAGTGCTCGAAGCAGAATCTTCGCGCGTGCCGCTGCTCGTTCTTTCAGGCGATCGCCCCGCGCGTTTGCAGCAGCTTGGAGCTCCCCAAACGTGCGATCAGCTCAAGATCTTCGGCAATCATGTGCGTCAGTTCTGGAACATGCCTGAGCCGACGGGGGCGATCGAACAGGTGCGCTATGCACGACAAGTAGCGCGTGAAGCGTTGGTGGCGCTTGCTCCGCAAACATTAGTGAGTGCGCCGGTGCATATCAACTTCCCGTTCGATGAGCCGCTCGTTCCGGCATACGATAGGGCAGGGGTGTTCGAACTTGGGCGTGCTGCATCGCATGACGAGCTGCCGCTTTTGATCGAGCCTTCTTGCGCGCTTATGCCCGATCAAGTTGCGGAGCTTGAGCGTTTGCTTGAAGGAAAGCGGGCGATCGCGCTCTGCGGAGAAGGAACGCTCGGCGTGTTCGATGCGTGCGTCTCTGCAAGTTGGGATATGCGTGATGAATCTGCTCGCGCGCTTCTTTCGTGGGCGCGCCGCTTCGACATTCCCCTGTTAGCCGACCCGCTTTCGCAGCTGCGCAACTATGCCGATGCGGAGATCATCGACAACTACGACAACATCTTCGGGCGTGAAACCTGCCCCGAGTTCGATGTGGTCGTTCGGTTCGGGCGCTATCCCGTTTCGAAGCGCATATTCAAGACGCTCGAGACGAAGCCCCATATTCAGATCGTGGTCGATCCGCTCGAAACACGTGACTTCGATGCTGCCACTACCACGTTTGTGAAGTGCGATCCGCTTGCGTTCGTTACGAGCTTTGGTGGGGCAAGTGAAACGAGCGAAAAAGCCTCTACGCCCAACATCGATCGATGGGCCGAAGCGAATGACGCTGAAGCTGCACTTATTACGAGCGTTGAAGACGCGAGCTTTGTCTATACCTGCACGCGTGAGGGATGCTTCAATCAGGAGATCGCTCTTGAGGGTGCGTATGTTCAAGCGCTCATCGAGCATGCAGCTCCTCGCTCGCTCATCTTCAGTGCTAACAGCATGGCCATTCGCGCGCTCGATACGTTTTACGTGAAACCTTCTATTCCGGATACGGGAGTTATCGAATTAGGAGCACCGCGCGCCCGTCGCGCCTGCGATGTAACGCTGCTCGCAAATCGTGGGCTCAACGGGATCGACGGCACGCTTTCCTCCGCGCTTGGTGCAGCGCAAGCGTATGGCCAGACCTATTTTCTTACCGGAGATCTTACGCTGCTCCACGACCTCAACGCGTTTGCGCTTCAACACGAATTTGAATTGCGCGCGGCATCTGGCAAACCGATGCCTTCGATCATCGTGATCCTTTTCAATAATGGTGGCGGCGGTATCTTCGATATGCTTCCTCAAAAATCGAGCGATCCCTATTTCGAACGTTTGTTCTTAACGCCGCAACAGGTCGATTTCGAAGCATGTGGAAAACTCTTCGGCGTGCTATACAAAAACGTATCTGGCCTCGACGAATTTCGTGCCACGCTTGATAGCTGGAGTGGGACAGGAGGGATACACCTGCTTGAGGTTGATTTCTCTCTCGAAGGTCTTGCTGGCCGATTCCGTCAGTTTCAGTAATTGTGCCACAAATTTGGCTTTGAGCAGGCATTTTGCTAGCACCAGTTTTCCACTGAACACAGAATGAGAAAGCAAAAAAGAGCGAATATGATACATGACATTGTTGAAAACCGTGCGTTTGATATCGATGGGGTTGGACGGATTCATGCGTGTGGAAAACCAGGGAATCCGCTGGTCATCCTCTTGCATGGCTTCATGCAAACAGGTGCTTCTTGGACGCAGATAGCGGCGCAGTTGGAAGGTTATCATGTCCTAGCGCCTGATCTCTTAGGACATGGAAAAACCCTGTTTTCACGCGGGGATGAGCTATCGCTCGAGGCGTATGTCGAACAGGTGAATACGCTTGTTGCTTGGGCAAGAAAGAACGATCTAACAGGGAGAACACAGTCTGTTTCGCTCGTGGGCTATTCCTTAGGTGGGCGCATCGCGGCACTCTATGCCTCTCGCTATCCTGAGAATGTCTCTGCGCTCATATTGGAGTCGGCCGGATTGGGTTCCAAAAACGATGATGCGCGCACGGCGCGTGCAGAAAAAACGGCACGCATGATCGCTGAACTTGATCGTTCGATCGCTCTTGACCCAACACACCCGCTGGCTGCTTTTCTCGATTATTGGGAAGCACTACCCCTCTTTGCCACGCAAGCTGAGCTTCCAGAGGCAACGCGTTCGCGCGTTCGTGAAGAGCGCGCGGCGAATGACCCGCTGGCCTTGCGTGCGAATTTGAGCGATGCGGGCCAGCACAAGATGGATGATCTCCGTCCCGCGTTGGCGCACCTCAATAAGCCCTTACTTTATATAGTGGGTGAGCGTGATGTGGCTTATACTGAGATTGCACGAGATTTGATGCGTACCTGGGCGGACGAACACAAGGATTCTCTGCTTTCCGGTACAGGATTTCTGCAGATAGAGGTGGTACGTGGCGTAGGTCACAATACTCATCTCGAAGCGCCCGATCAATTTGCACAAGTCGTACGGGCGTTTCTGATGCGTACGGCATAGAGCGGAGCGCTCTCTGCTGCGCATGCGTGGGCTTGCTGCAAGGCACAGGCGCACAACAAAAGACGAGCAACGCTGATACAGCGATGAAACGCGAAAGAAAAGGAGAAGCGTCCATGAGCGAATTTGCCTGGCAACGTGGCAAAGAATACAAAGAGATCATCTACGAAACGCTTGACGGCATCGCAAAGATCACGATCAACCGTCCCGAGCGTCGCAATGCGTTCACGCCACTGACCGCCGTTGAACTCTACGATGCTTTCACCGAAGCGCGCGACGATGCCGCGATCGGTGTTGTGTTGCTTACGGGTGCGAACCATGGTGGGCGCCACGAAGATGAAGCGTTCTGCTCGGGCGGCGATCAAAAGAAGCGCGGCACCGGCGGATACGTGGGCGAAGACAACATTCCGCGCTTGAACATCTTGGACGTTCAGCGTCTCATTCGTGTGATCCCGAAGCCGGTCATCGCGATGGTGAATGGTTACTCCATCGGTGGTGGCAACGTGCTCAACATGCTCTGCGACCTAACGATCGCTGCTGATACTGCGAAGTTCGGTCAGACCGGTCCACGCGTAGGCAGTTTCGATGCGGGATATGGTGCAGGTTATCTGGCTGCCATCGTCGGGCAGAAGAAAGCGCGCGAGATCTGGTATCTCTGCCGCCAATACACCGCGCAAGAAGCACTCGACATGGGGCTTGTGAACAAGGTCGTTCCCTTTGACGAGCTTGAAGCCGAATGTGTTTCTTGGGCACGCGAGATCTTAAAGCATTCGCCCACGGCATTGCGCTTCATGAAAGCGTCTTTCAATGCAGCAACAGATGGACTTGCGGGCATTCAGCAACTTGGCGGTGATGCTACGCTTCTGTACTACACCACCGAAGAAGCGATGGAAGGCCGCGATGCGTTCAAGGAACATCGTGATCCCGATTTCGGACAATTCCCGAAATTCCCGTGATGCTCGGTAAAAGCGTTTGGTGTTGTTGTCAGTAGTTCAAGCAGTTCGTTAGCGAGCTTGCGAATGGATTCTGCGCTCACCGTTGCGTTCGCCACCTTGAAGATAAACAAAAGAGACTTCACGATCGATAAAGGATAGAGCCATGATCATTAAGCTCGCACAACTTGCCCGAGAAAAAGGTTCGAAGGCGTTCTTCTACACGCAACTTGAATCGGGATCGGAAGTCTTTTCGTATCGCCAAACACACCTTGCCGCTGCGGCGCTTGCGCAAGAGCTCGAGAAAAAAGGCCTTGGCAAGGACACGCGCTATATTGCATGCAACCTGTTCAACGGACCCGAATTCGTGTTCCTCTCCTTTGCTGTCGCTTATCTGGGGGCAACGCTTGCCGTGCTGAATCCGCGCTTATCCGACGAAGAGCGCTTGCTGCGCAAGGTCGAGCTCGAAAACGCGTCGAACCAGAACAACATCACGATCCTTACCGAAGAGCACATTCAGCGCATGATCATTGATTCACTCGGCATCGGTATCATGGAGCTTGCGCATGAGCCCAACGGCCAGATCCCGGTGAATCCGCGCACGATGGAGATCCTTTCCTATGCGGAGAAGAAAGAGCGCGAATTCGACCCCGACCATATCGGGCTCATCATGTTCACCTCGGGCTCTTCTGGCACCCCGAAGGCAACGCAGCTTTCCTGGCGTTCGCTCCACGGTGCAGCGGTGGCGGCGACCAAAGCGCTCTGCAAACCAGGCAAAGGTATATGGCAGCTCGTTTTACCCATGTGTCATATCGGTGGGTTCGAAGTTATGGTGCGTTCGCTCGTAAACGAAAGCCCGTTCTTGCTCTACCTTCGTTACCAGCCATCGCGCCTGCTCAACGATGCCTTAAGTTTCAAGGTTACGCACATCTCCGTGGTCGACAAGATCTTGCAGGACCTGCTCGCCTACGACAACGACCGTATCATCGCGCAGTATAAATGCATCCTGCTGGGTGGCGCTGCGCTCAATAAGAAGACCATCAAGCAGGCGCTTCGCGCTCGGGCGAGCGTTTTCGCGAGCTACGGCATGACCGAGACGTCCTCCATGATCGCTTGTGCGCCCATCACGCGCGGGTTCGATGGTGGCTTGCGCATGCTGCCGGGCTATCTCGTTCACATCGTTCAGCCCGACAAGCAGGGGGTCGGCCAACTTCAGGTAAAAGGCCCTGGGGTGTTCTCGGGTTATCTGAACGCACGTGCTGCAATGAGCATGGATGGCTACTTCGTGACGGGCGATCGCGCTCGCATGGGGCGCGATGGCAAGCTCTATGTGTATGAGCGCGTGGAAGATCTCATCATTTCCGGTGGTGAGAACATCTATCCTGAAGAGATTCGCGAGGCGCTCTTGCGCATTCCCGGCGTGAAGGATGCCTATGTGTTCGGCACCGCAGATGAGCTGTGGGGCTATAGGCCGGTGGCGTTCATCGAGGCCGACTATTCGCCTGAAGCCATTGCAAAAGACTATAAGGAGCTGGGTCTCGATCCCGAAGAGACGGGTATCCGGCCTGCTTCTTGCCCACAGGAATTCGCGCGCAATATTCACGAATACCTTGAGCCTCATATGTCGCATTTGCATCATCCGAAGCATATTCTCGTGCTCGAGCAGTTCCCGCAGACGTCTGTGGGTAAGGTCGATCGCATCGCGCTCAAGCGTCTTTACGATAGGCGCATCGATATCAAGTCGGTCACGCTCTATCGCACGCGTCAGCCCTACAACACGCCCATCAAAACGCCGAAGCGCGAGATCGACACCCGCGAGTCGTTCTTCGTCGAGCTTGAAGACTGGGCAGGGCGTACCGGCATCGGCGAGTGCGTTTCGTTCACGACGAACTGGTATCTCCCCGAAACGCTCGGCGACGATTACGCGATCACCAAGGATGTTATTTCGAGCATCGTGATGAACGAGCGCTATCTTCATCCGAGCGAAGTGAGCCGTTCATTCGCTACCTTCCCAGCGCTTGCGAATTATCCGATGGCAAAGGCTGCGGTCGAATCGGCCGTGTGGGATCTGTATGGCAAAGTGGTCGGTGCACCTTTGTGGGAGCTCATCGGTGGCGTGCGCGGCAAGCAGGTTCGTGGTGGAACCGTGATAGGCATCATGAGTACCGAAGACACGCTTGCCGAAGTTGATCGTGCGGTTGCTGCTGGATATGATCGCGTGAAGATCAAGATCACGCCGGATTCCTGTCTTGAGAAAGTGCGTGCGGTGCGCGAAAAGCACCCCGACCTCATGATCTTCCTCGATGCGAATCAGTCGTTCACGGAAGAGACCATGGATATCCTCTATAAGCTCGACGCACTCAACATCACGTGTCTTGAAGAGCCGCTCGATCCGAACTATACGCCCACCTCTGGTTCAAAAGACCTGCTTGAGCGCCTTTCGCTGTTGCAGGATTCGATCAAGACCCCCATCTGTTTAGATGAGTCGGTGGTTTCTGCGCGCGATATGCATCATGCGATGGAGATCGACAATTTGAGCATGTATGCTATCAAGATCGCTAAGTTCGGCGGCATTCAGCCTGCGCTCGATTTCTGCAATTGGGCGGCCGAGCATGGCAAGCAGATCTGGATGGCGGGGATGTTCGATACGGGTGTCTCAAAGCGCACGTATGCTGCGTTCGAGACGTTGCCCTATGTGAACTTGCCAGGCGATATCTCAGATGCGGGGCACTATTTCAAAGAGGATGTTGCGCTGCCGCCGGTTGCGCTCAAGAACGGAGCACTTACGCTTAACGCACCAGGTCATGATGCGGGTATTGGCTGTGTGCTCGACAAGGAATATCTGAAGAAGATCACGATCGAAGAGATCCGTATTACTAAGTAGGTAGTATCACGTAGGTTTCGCGGAAACTCTGCTGAAGGATACGCGAGCTGGCTAGATAGATCGAAAGGTGTCTGGCCTGCATGATGAAGGAGAGATTTATGAGAAAGAGAATCGCAGCGCTTCTCGCAACCTTTGCGCTCGCTTTCTGTTTGCCGATCTGCACCCCAGCGGCGTTCGCAGCAAGCGCATTCGATCAAGGCGGATCGAGTATGGCTGCTGCTGGTATTGAATCTGATGTTACCTACAATGCGGGCAATCTGTTCGCCGTTATGCATCCTGTTTCGAATACCGATATCGAGAACGATCTGTACTGGGCAGGGCAAACCCTCGATGCGAGCAAGGTCAACGTAGGTACTTCGGGCCATGGTAGCATCCTTGCTGCTGGTCAGAGCATTACGCTGAAGAATGTGAAGGTGGCAGACAGCGTGCGTGCTGCCGCTCAGGATATCATGATCGACCATGCGCAGATCTCGAACAATATCACGGTTGCCGCCCAGAACATTTCGCTCGGTAATGACGTGAGCGCAAATGGCGTCTATGCGTCTGCGCGAACCTTGTCTATTTCTGGCTCTTACCAGGGTGGATTGCTCGTCGGTGAAACGGTGAGCTTCGACGGTGCGGTCGAAGGGGATTTGAACATCCAGGCACAACAGATCAACATTGGAAAGAATGCGCAGGTGAAGGGGCAGCTCGTTCTTCCTGAAGGCGTAACGGTCAACGTCGCAGATGGCGCGCAAGTTCCGAACGTCACCTATAGCGCCCCTATCAATACTGCTCAGCCGACCTTGTTCGATGACATCATATCGATCGTGTATGCCTGCATGGCTCACATTGTGCTCGTGGGCTTGTTCTTCGTTATCATTCGCAAGCAACTCGTGAGCGCTTCGATCATGGCGCGCAAGCGTCTTGGCATGATGCTTTTGGCTGGTCTTGTGGTGTTCTTGGTGGCGCCGCTGGCATGCTTGCTGCTCATCTTCCCGCTCATCACCATTCCTGTGGTGGTGCTCATGGTGCTCGTGATGCTGATCATTGCGCTGTTTTCGATTCCTTTTGCAGGTTCGGCGCTTGGTATGATGCTGTTCAAGGATCGTATGAATCCAGTGCTTGCAGCCGTTATCGGTACGCTTATCTTGACGATCTGCGCGTACCTGCCGATCCTGTCCATCATTACCGTGATCTTCTGCATCGTATTCACCGCAGGCTATCTATGGATGAGCTATTGGGATATTCATAAGACGCGTAGGCAGGAGAGGATCGCGGCACAGCAGGCTGCGATGGCGGGTGCGGTTCCACCACCGCCTTTCGGGAATGCTTCATCAGCAGAGGCTCCCGTTGATGTCCCTCCTGCACCAACTGGCAATCCGGTCTCGAATGTTCCTCCCGAGTCGTATGTTGCGCCGCCTGCTCCAGGTACTCCTGAAGGACCAGGGCCGAACGATCCTGTTCCGCAACAACCAGCGAATGGTGATCAAACGGCTGGCTCAGGTGATTCGCAAGACGCCATGAAATAAAAGATGACAACTACTCGGTAATCTGCCATCTAACTAAAAACGCCATCTAACTGATGGCGTTTTTTGCACATGCGTGCCGCATGAACAACAGACGTTCAACAGTTCGTTCGTACAAAAGAGAAGCGTTTGACCCGCCCCTATAATGACAAGAATAAGCGGGGAGTTTGATTCCTGCGCCTAACGCCGATGGTACAGGGGGTTCATCATGTGCACAGGGATTCGTTTTACTGATAATGAAGGCAATATGTATGCTGGTCGTAATCTCGATTGGGAATGCGGTTATGGCGAAAAAGTAACCGTTACTCCGCGCGATTACGTGCGGCCGTATGCGTTCGAACAATACGCAACGGGGTTTGCGACCATTGGCACCTGCATCGTCGTTGAGGATATACCGCTGTATTTCGACTGTGGCAATGAAAAAGGGCTCTACATTGCTGGCCTGAATTTCCCTGGCTATGCTCAGTATGAGGCGAACGCCGTTGAGGGGAAGACGAATGTTGCAGCCTATGAATTTCCTCTCTGGGTTGCCAGCAACTTCACTTCTGTTGATGAGGTTGAGGCGGCGCTGGAGAACGTTGCCATCGTGGCTAAGCAGGTGAACGAGCAATACCCTGTGGCGCTGCTTCACTATGTAATCTGTGATGCAAAGCGCTCGATCGTAGTCGAATATATGGCCGACGGCATGCATGTTCACCATAACGATGTTGATGTGCTCGCGAATCAGCCCACCTACGATTGGCATCATGAACACCTGCGCAGCTACTTGAACCTGAGTTCAGAATTCAAGCCCCAGGTGAAATGGGGGAATGTCGAGTTCGCTCCTTATGGGAGTGGCGAGAATCTGGTCGGCATGCCCGGGTCGAACTATTCGCCTGATCGCTTCGTGCGTGCTGCCTACTACAATACGCATTATCCGGCTCAGCAGGGCGAATCGGCCAATGTAACGCGTCTGTTTCGTACACTCGGTTCGGTCGAACAATTCCTTGGCGGAGGGCTGATGGAAGATGGGAAGTACGAGTACACCATCTATACGGGTGGCTTCTCTTCAGCGACCAACACGTATTACATGTCGCTCTACGAAGACCCCGCAATCAAGCCTTACCCTATGAGCGCTGTTGACCTCGACAGCTCCACCCTTCATACCTTCGCGTAATTGCAAAACCACCACACGCAAGCAGCACTTGCAGGTGTCGAACGACCGGGTAGTTTGTCACCTTTACCAGGAGAGGAGTTCGTAGCCGTCTTCAGTGACGACGACCTGAATCTCCCACTGCGCAGAATCGCTTCCGTCGGCCGTGCGTACGGTCCAGCCGTTGGGATCGCTCATGTCGATGGGTGATTCGCCGGCGTTTATCATCGGTTCGATCGTGAACATCATGCCCGGTGCGAGAACCACGCCAGTACCCGCTTCCGAGACATGGCTGACGAACGGATCCTCGTGGAAGTCCCAGCCGATGCCGTGTCCGCCGAATTCGCGCACGACCGAAAAGCCGTTCGCTTCAGCATGCGCCTTCACGGCAGCGCCCACATCACCCAAGCGGCTCCACGGTTTCACCTGTTCAAGCCCCTTTAACATGGCTTCACGCGTCACTTCAACAAGGCGCTTGCGTTCTTCGGAAACCTCGCCGATGCAGAACATACGCGAGGAATCAGAAAAGTAGCCATCAACGATCGTGGAGCAATCCACGTTCACGATGTCTCCTTCTTTGAGCACGTCGTCTTCGGAGGGCATGCCGTGGCAAACAACCTCATTGATGGAGGTGCACACGCTGAACGGATAGCCTTCGAAATCAAGATCGGCAGGGATACCTCCGTGCGCTTCCGTGTATTCGTTCACCCAATCGTTGATCTGGGCAGTTGTTACGCCAGGACCGATGCGTTCTGCAACATAATCGAGCACGCCGATGTTCACTGCCGCACTCTTGCGCACCGCTTCGATATCCTCAGCGTTTTTCAGCATGGCGCGCGAAGGAACCTCAAGCCCTTCGTCGTAGAAGTGCTGGAGCTGGTTGTCGATCGAAAGGTGGCATTTCTTGTATTTCTTGCCGCTGCCACACCAGCAGGGATCGTTGCGTTCAGGTTGGGGTTGACCGTCGTACATGAGTCCTCGATTGCGTTCGGGTATTTTGTACACCCATTCTAACAAAGTGCGCAAGCGAGATTAAGGAGAGGCCGCAACATGGAGTGAAGGCGTTGTTCGTGCTCGAATAAGCACCGCCGTGTCTGTCTGAGCCTAAAGGAAGAATGGGTTTGGCTTATACGCAAGAGTGAACAAGGCTCTCACTATGCGTTGATAATTGAGCGAATACGTAACAGCTACAATTCGTGTTTAGCAAGGGAAAAGACCAAGCTATGATTAAGAAGCATCCAATCTTGAGCTTCTCAAGTGCGGGCGAAAAAAGGCAAAACGACGGTTGGATTGGTAGCAAGCATGAAAGCATCGAGCAAAGTCGCATCGAACGAGCCCATTTCATCTCAACAAGAGGGAAGCGTTGCGTTTCATGAGCCGCAAGCGATCGAGGTGCGCGGTGCGCGCGTGCACAATCTGAAGAACATTGATGTGGATGTTCCGCTGCATGAGCTGGTTGGTATTGCGGGCGTTTCGGGCTCGGGAAAGAGTTCGCTGGCGCTTGGGGTGCTCTATGCTGAAGGAAGCAGGCGGTATCTTGAGGCGCTTTCAACGTATACGAGGCGCCGCATCAGCCAAACTACGCGCGCGCAAGTTGATGAAGTGCTCCATGTTCCAGCTGCCATTGCCTTGCGTCAGCGGCCAGGGGCGGGCGGCGTGCATTCGACCTTCGGAACGTCGACCGAATTGCTCAATTATCTGCGCTTATTGTTCTCTCGTCTCGGCAGTCATGAATGTCCCAATGGTCACCACGTGCCACCAAGCTTGAATGTTGCCGCCGAAAAACCGCTCGAATGTCCGATCTGTCATGTGGAATTCTATGGGCCAAGCGCTGAAGATCTGGCGTTCAACAGCGCGGGCGCTTGTCCTACGTGTGGTGGAACGGGCGTGGTGCGCGAAGTGGACGAGAGCACCCTTATCGCAGACCCCAAGCTCACGCTTGAAGAAGGAGCGGTTGCGCCTTGGCGCCAGCTCATGTGGTCGCTCATGCCGCAGGTCGCGAAGGAAATGGGTGTGCGCATCGATGTTTCCTATTGCGAGCTGACCCCTGAGGAGCAGGATATCGTTCTGCATGGCCCGATGGAGAAGAAGCACATTCTCTATGTGCCGAAGAATAAGGACCATGCTACCGAGCTCGATTTCACGTATTACAGTGCGGTGAACACGGTGAAGAATGCGCTTTCTAAAGTGAAGGACGATAAAGGCCTTGCACGCGTTGCCAAGTTCTTGAAGCAAGAGGCCTGCCCCGATTGCGGTGGCTCGCGTCTTTCGAAGCGTGCGCGTTCTTCGCTGCTCGATGGGAAGAACTTGGCCGAAGCAACAGCGCTCACGCTTGATGAATTGAGCTGGTGGCTGCCTACGATCCCCGCAAGCTTGCCTGAAGATATGCAGCCTATGGCACGCGCGATCATTGCTGAGACACAAGAGCCGATCGAGCGCCTGCAGCAGCTGGGGCTTGGGTATTTGAGCCTCGATCGCGCGAGCGCAACGCTTTCCAATGGAGAGCGTCAGCGCGTGGCCTTCGCTCGTGCGGTGCGAAGTCGTACGACCGGGGTGCTCTATGTGCTCGATGAGCCTTCGATCGGCCTCCATCCTTCCAATGTCGAAGGCTTGCTGGGTGTGATGGATAATCTGCTTGGCGATGGCAATTCGGTTGTTGTGATCGACCATGATGTGCGCGTGCTCGAGCAGGTGAACTGGATCATCGAGATAGGACCAGGATCGGGCGCGCACGGTGGACGCGTGATCGCGCAGGGAACGGTAGATGAGGTAGAGAGCGATCCTGCTTCACGCATCGGGCCGTATCTTTCGGGCAAGCGCAAGGTGGATGTGCGCAGCCGCGTTGCGAAAGCCCACTTGTTCGATGAAGGCGCGATTCATCTTGAAACAGGCGCGATCCATACGGTGAAGCCGCTTTCGGTCGATTTTCCGATTGCGCGCCTTACGTCGATCACGGGCGTTTCAGGTTCGGGGAAGACGACGCTCATCTTGGAAAGCTTGGTGCCGGCGCTTGTTGCGAGCTTCGCAGGAAAAGCGCTGCCCGCACACGTTCATCAGATCGACCCAGGAGATATCGAGCGTGTTCACCTGATCGATTCGACGCCGATCGGTGCTAACATTCGCTCGACAGTTGCAACCTATTCGGGGGTGCTCGATATCTTGCGCCGTTCCTTTGCCGCATTGCCAGCTGCGAAGGAACGCGGGCTTAAAGCGGGCGCCTTCTCCTACAACACCGGCAGTTTGCGGTGCCCGACCTGCGATGGAACAGGGCAGATATCGCTCGATGTGCAGTTCTTGCCCGATGTAGACATTCCTTGTCCCGATTGTGGCGGCTCGCGTTATGGCAAAGAGGCGTATCAGATTCGGTTGCCCCTGCAAGTTTTGCCAGATGAGCTGAATGAACTTGATGGAGAGAGCGAACAGGACGAAGCAGACGAGCTAGCCAAATCTATCGACGCGCCCGAAACCGCGCACGATGATGAGCTTTCGCTCCCTGAAATCCTGGCGCTTACGGTCGACCAACTTTTGGCGTTGAGTGGAAATCTGCCGAGCATGGCCGTGAAGCTACGCACGCTTTCCGAGCTTGGCTTGGGCTATCTTACCCTTGGAGAAGCAACGCCCGCTCTTTCGGGTGGTGAAGCGCAACGATTGAAACTTGCAGGTGAGATGTACAAAAAGCAACAGGGGGCTCTATTCGTCTTCGACGAACCTACTATTGGTCTGCATCCGCACGATGTTGAGGTATTGCTGCGTGTATTACAGCGCTTGATCGATAAAGGAGCAACGGTGATCGTGATCGAGCACGATTTGGATATGATCGCGAACTCGGATTACGTGATCGACCTTGGTCCAGGCGGAGGCGAGGCTGGCGGCAAGGTGGTTGCCACGGGCACGCCAGAAGATATAGCGGCGAACCCTCAGAGCATCACCGGCAAATATCTTTTACTTGACCTGGAGTGATGCGCTGTTCCTTAAGGCTATGCAGCATAGAAGACATAAGGAGCAGCGAACAGTATGCTTTTCGACGCTTCGCTTATGCTTCCCAGTTCGGTTTATCCGGGTTGCTCGTATTGATGCCTTCTTCGTGTTCGCGTTCGATCTTCGCTGCGGCCTTACCCCACGATTTACCTGCCGTACGTGCGCAAGCTGCAACGCCGCCACCGAGAGCGATCAGACCGATAACGTTCGGGAGAACCATGAGCTGATTGAACATGTCGGCAAGTTCCCATACCAGGTCGTTTGAGAGCAACGAGCCCATGAAAATGAAAATGAGCGCAATAACGGTGAACACCGGAACTGCCTTCTTGCCAAAGAGATACTGAACGTTGATCTTTGCGAACAGATTCCAGCTCAAGATCGTAGAGAATGCGAAGAACAGCAAGCAGATAGCCACAAACACATTGCCGCCCACTTCGCCGAACATCGAACCGAATGCGAGCTGCGCCATGTTGGTCTTGTCGATGCCTTCGTAGGCGCCTTGAGCCAGTGCGCCGTTGCCTGTGTAGAGCACGCTGATAACAACGAGCGCGGTGATGGTGACCACGATGAAGGTGTCGACGAAAACGCCGATCAGCGCAACGGTTCCCTGCTCGTGCGGGTTCTTCACGTTTGCCTGTGCGTGAGCGTGCGGGGTAGAACCCATGCCCGCTTCGTTCGAGAAGAGACCGCGCTTCGCGCCTTGTGCGAGCGCTGCCAGGATACCGAAGGTCACGCCGCCGATCTCTGCCTGCGGATTGAATGCGCAAGAGAAGATGAGTGCGAACGCTTCGCCGGTTGCAGGGAGATTCGCAAGCAGCACGATAAGGCCACCGATCAAGTAAACGATCGCCATGAGCGGAACGATCTTTTCCGTAACGACCGCCAAGCGTCCAACGCCGCCGATGAACACGTAAGCGGCGATCGCAACAACCGCGATGCCCCATACCCATGCAGGGATGCCGAAAGCAGTTTCGCAGGTTGAAGCGATGGAGTTCGATTGCACCATGCAACCCATGAAGCCGAGTGCGAGGATGATCGCAACTGAGAAGAAGCCAGCAAGGAAGGTGCCGAACTTGCCGCGGAATGCGGTCTTGATGTAGTAGACCGGACCGCCGTGAACGATGCCTTCGCTATCGACGATACGCGTCTTTTGCGCGAGCACGGCTTCAGCGTAGTTCGTGGCCATACCGAGGAATGCAATGAGCCACATCCAGAAGATCGCACCAGGACCACCGATCAGGATCGCGCCGCACGCACCGACGATGTTGCCGGTGCCGACCTGCGCCGCAATAGCGGTGGTGAGCGCCTGGAAGGAGCTCATGCCGCTCTTCTCCTTTTTGCCGAAGAGCGAGAAGCCGCCAAAAACGCGCTTCCAGCCTTCTCCGAAGCAGCGAATCTGCACGAAGCGCGTTCGGATGGTGAAGTAGAGGCCTGCGCCGATAAGCAGGATGATCAGCACGTAATTCGAGAGATACGAATTGATGGTAACGACGATGTTCAGCAAAGCTTCTTCCATGGCTTGGGCTCTCCAGCGCCCTTGATGGTCAGGACTATTTTGGATTATGAGTAATTGTGTTGATTTAGAGGATTAAAGCAACAGTCGTTATTCTACTGAACTTCACTGTGCTGCAAGAGAGATTTAGGTGCTTTGCTGTAATAAAGTGCCCAGCGGATTGAACAGGGGACGGGACAAGTGTTCAATCAGTACACAAAAATGTACTAGTAGTAGAACAAAATGCCTCTGAGCAGGGATTTATTCTGATGGCGCTTTTGCGGGCTCTTCGATTAGATCCTCGTTACGGCTTTGGAATACGTTGCGGTCGAGCGTTTTCGTGAGGCTGGCCATGCACATCGTTACCACAGCATCGCCAGTCACGTTCACCGCGGTGCGACCCATGTCCAAGATACGATCAACGCCCATGATCATGGCAATGCCGGCGGCCGGCAAGCCTACCGATTCGAAGACCATCGCGAGCATGATGGTTCCCACGCCAGGCACGCCTGCGGTGCCGATCGCTGCGGTGACTGCGGTGATGACCACGGTCATGAGCGCGCTCGTGGATAGATCGATGCCGAAGGCTTGCGCCACGAACACCACCGCCACGCCCTGCATGATGGCCGTGCCACTCATGTTGATAGTTGCGCCCAGCGGAATGGTGAAGGATGCTACCTTTTCATCAACGCCGCATTTACGCTCGAGCGTTTCAAGATTGAGCGGAATGGTCGCATTTGAAGAGCTGGTCGAGAAAGCAAAGAGCATGACGGGCAGCATCTTGCGTAAGAACCGGAAGGGGTTCAGGCGCGTGAACAGGACGAAGACGATCGCGTAAACGATGAAGAGCTGGATGAAGAGCCCGCCATAAACCGTGAGGATGAACTTCAGCATGGGCATCATGCCCGTTATGCCTAGGTTGGCAAAAGTGCGTGCGATCAAGCAAAAGATACCAATAGGGGCAACCTTGAGCATGATGTCGATCATGGTCATCATTACGGTGTTGAATTGCTCGAAGAACCGATTCACCGTCTCGACCTTGCTTCCGAGGCGACCGAGCACGAACCCAAGAATGAGTGCGAAGAAGATGATCTGAAGCATCGCACCGTTGTTCATCGCCTCGATGATGTTGGTAGGGATGATGTTGATGAGCGTTTCTGCCATGCTCACTTCGGTGCTGGCAGTTGTGGTGTCGGCCATGATGACCGAGGCCAGGTCAAGACCCACACCTGGCGCGACCAGCTGGGCAAGGCCGATCGCGATGAGCACGGCGAGAGCAGTGGTGATGATATACATGAGCAACGTGCCGATGCCCACTTTTCCGAGCAGTTTCGGATCCGCCATCGCTGCAGCACCGCATACGATCGAACAGAAGACCAGTGGGATCACGAGCATTTGCATCAGGCGAATGAACCATTGACCGAGCACATAGAAGAGCCCTTCGGTCACATACTGGTCGAACGGTGAGCCTTCGGGGGAGACAGCCGAGATGAGCAGGCCCACTACGATGCCCGCTACCAGCGATATTAAAATCCAGGTAGTGAGCGAAGGGCGCTTCCTTGTTTGTTGATTGCTCATAACTTTTGTATCCTCATCTGCGCAGGCAGATACTACGTTCTTTCATTCTCCTTCAAGTATAGGTGTTGCGGTGCGTTTGCGCACGTAGAGCTTAGGATAGTTTGCCTGTTGCGGAATCAGGCTGGTTGGCGGAGAGCCCATGCAGTTCGCTGCGTGCGGGAATGCCGGCATCTGAATTATGTCGGGATAATCGTTTTTTCTACTTGAAAACTGATTGTGCGCGGCGGAAAATGACAGCAAAGAAAGATGCAATTGAGAAGGAGTTGATGAATATGTTGAAGGTTAAATCTGAAAAGCTCCTTATCATCGCAGCTGTTGTCTGGCTGCTGGCTGGTATCAATATCTTGCGCCTTGGCGTTATCGCTATCACGGAGACCGAACTTGTTGCTGCCCTACTTGCCGTTGGGGTTGTCGTCACGTTCCTCTTGTTCCATATGATGTTCGCGAAGTTAGTGGGAAAGCAGTCGAACCGTATTCGTGCTTATGGCAATGAACCCACTTGCGCGTTCGCTTTCTTCGATGTGAAGGGCTACATCATGATGGCTATCATGATGGGCGGCGGCATTGCGCTCCGTGAATTCGGGATCATTCCTGCATGGATCGTGGCGTTCATGTATACCGGCATTGGGTCGGCGTTGGCTCTTGCGGGCATCGGGTTCTTCATTCACTACCTCAAGCGGGGTAGGTCGCTCACGTGCCCTGTCACGAAGAAGACGCGCCTTGCCTAGCGCGGCTCGCGATCATTTTGAATCGCTTCCGCTGAACTTCAAAATTTCAACTAATTAAATAACGTAGTCGTTGCCAGCTAGGTCGGGCACTGCGAGATCAGCGATGTTGGTAGCATCAAGATACTGGTCCACCACGTTTTCGAGTCCCATCCAAAAACGAGCAGTGCGGCACAGCGAAGCGCGTTCGCATGGCTCGCCCTCTGCGCTGCAGGGGGCAGAAGCAACCTCTCCTTCAACGGCGCGAATCACATCACCAGCAGTTATATCGCTTGCTGGTCGCGCGAGCTGATAGCCGCCGTTCTTTCCGCGCACGCTTGCCAGTATGCCTGCTACGACCAGGGGTTTGATGATGGCTTCAAGGTATTTATCAGATATGCCCTGGCGCTCTGCAACGGAACGGAGCGAAACGCGATCGACGCGAGAATTCTCTGCGATATCGACCACCGCGCGAAGCGCATAACGTCCTTTTGTTGAGACCAGCATAACGGGGGCTCCTTATTCCTTCCAATTTACTAGGAATATTGTAATACAGTCTTGTAGGGAAGTTGTGGGCAGGTGCTTGACAGCGAAGAACAGCGGGTTATAATCCTATTAACCTATAGAAATAATAGGAATTAGAGAGGATGCACCATGAAGGTTTATGAGTCAGTCGATCAGCTCGTTGGGCATACGCCCCTTTTGGAACTTAAACGCGTTGAGGAAGCACATGGGGTTTCGGCACGAATCTTAGGAAAGCTCGAGTATTTCAATCCAGCGGGCTCGATCAAGGACCGTATTGCGAAAGCGATGATCGATGATGCCGAAGCAGCAGGCATCTTGAAGCCTGGAGCGACCATTATCGAGCCAACCTCGGGAAATACGGGAATCGGACTGGCTTCTATTGCGGCAGCTCGTGGTTACCAGCTCATTTTGACCATGCCAGAAACGATGAGCGTCGAGCGACGTAATCTCATCAAGGCATATGGGGCCAAGATCGTGTTGACCGATGGCGCGAAGGGTATGACCGGCGCTATCGAAAAAGCGAACGAACTCGCGGCCGAGATCGAAGGCAGCTTCATTCCCGGGCAGTTCATCAATCCCGCGAATCCGGCAATCCATAAGGCAACGACAGGTCCTGAGATCTGGCAGGATACAGATGGCACCGTGGACATCTTGGTTGCTGGTGTTGGTACGGGCGGCACGCTCACGGGCATCGGTCAGTATTTGAAGGAGCAGAACCCCGAGGTAAAGCTCGTTGCAGTTGAACCTTCTGATTCGCCGGTCCTTTCTGAAGGACGTGCTGGTTCGCACAAGATCCAAGGCATTGGTGCGGGATTCGTGCCAGAGGTTCTGGATACCACGCTCTACGACGAAGTGATCACGGTCGAAAGCGACGATGCGTTCGCGATTGGGCGCGAGATCGGGCGCGAAGAAGGCGTGCTGGTAGGAATCTCTTCGGGAGCCGCTGTATGGGCTGCTCTTGAACTGGCAAAACGTCCCGAAAACGAAGGCAAGACCATCGTGGCTATCTTGCCTGATACCGGTGAGCGCTACCTTTCAACACCAATGTTCGCAGATGAATAAACCTTGATACTCTGATTCCAAAACCTCATACAAGCATTCTGAAGCAAAGAAGAGAGCCGCCCCCCACTCTTCTTTGCTTTGTTTTTGCATCCGTCCTTTTTATGTGCGAATTGAGCACAGGTGAAGTATCCGATATTCTTTTATAGAACGTAAGGAATGGAGAAGGAAATGGCATCATCAAAAGAGCGCGTTGCATACGTGATCGAACGGCTGAACATTGCAACTGATGGCAATGTTTCATCTCGTGCGATGATGGGGGAATATGTCGTCTATTATCGTGATAAAGTGATCGGAGGCATCTATGACGATCGTCTTCTGGTGAAGGTGACGGATTCTTCTCGCGCGTTGCTTGCGAACGCTTCTCTTGAAATTCCCTATGCGGGAGCGAAGGAGATGCTGAAGATCGAGAACGTTGAAGATGCTGCCGCGATCAAGGAGCTGTTCGAAGCGATGTATCCTGAACTTCCTGCGCGCAAAACGAAGAAGAAATAAAGCTAAAACGCAGTATTAAAGGAACCACTATGAATGTCGTCGTCTATTGTGGATCGAATCCGGGAAACAACACGAACTATGCAAAAGCCGCCCTTGAACTGGGCGCTTGGATCGGAGATTCAGGCAATACGCTCGTGTATGGAGGAAGCTCGGTAGGCCTTATGGGGCTGATATCACGCGTGGTGCTCGAGCATGGTGGCGAAGTGTATGGCGTTGAGCCGCAGTTCTTCATCGACGCGGGCGTTGAGCAACAGGATCTGACCGAGCTTTATGTGGTCGAGAACATGAGTGAACGCAAAGCGAAGATGATCGAACTCGGCGATGTTTTCGTGGCGCTTCCAGGGGGCGTTGGTACGCTCGAAGAGGTCTCGGAGATCATGTCGCGCATTCGTCTGCACCTGACTCCTGGTCCTTGTTTCTGCCTTGATATCGATGGATTTTATGAGCCACTTCACCAGCTCATTGAGAACATGCATGAGCATGATTTCATTGAGCATTGGGATAAGGATGCGTTCCAATTCCCCAAAACCGTCGAAGGATTGATCGAAGGACTTTCGAAGTGGCATCCTGATGGGGTGTTTGATGGACGTCCGATCGTGCCTGAAAAGCAAGAGCTCTTGATGTTCGGATAGCTTTTCTCGTGTAGTTCTCATCCGCAAAGAAGCTGCTTAATGACTTGTTTTCGCAGAGCAGCGCGCTTCTTCTGATCAGAACAGACTTGTTTCAAGTGAACGCAGCACGCCCACCAAGGCATCATCGTTGCGATAGCGGAATACGAAGGACAGAAGAACGCGTGCGATGTCGAATAAGCCTTCGTCGAGCGCGGTGATTGCAGCTTCTTCTAGAACAGCGCGCATGCTTTCAGTCGGCACAAGGGGAACTCCTGCGTCATCAAGGAGTCTATCGATATCTTCGCTGAGGGGAAGTGGCAGCCCCGTGTCTTTCTGAAGCTCTTCGATCTCCGACACGCAGGCCGCACTCACAACGTTGGAAGTTTGGAGCGCTTTGATATAACTTGCGAGCGCTGTTTCAGGATCGCCCGATTTCCAGAGCGCATAGGCAAGATGGTAGTAGAGGGCGCCGATATCATCAGGCGAGGTCATAAGCGTAAGAGCGCTCTCAAGCGTGGCTTGCGCGTTTGCGAAATCATCCTTGAACACGAAGATTCGCCCGAGAGCACGATATCCTGCGCTCATGGTGGGAGCTATTGTGATCGCTTTTTTAGCGCAGCGCATCGCTTCATCGATGTGGTCGCGCGAACAGAGCAAATAAGCAAGCTCGAAGAGGCAGAACGCATAGCTATCGGGTGCGAGCTGCGTTTCTTTTCCTCTGTCTTGCAAGATCGTGCAATCTTGCGGTGCAGGGAGCGTGCCTGCTTTCACCTGGTTATAGACGAGTCGCGCAGCGTACGAATCGAACACACGATAAACGGTCGTTTCGTTGTCTGCAAAATGCCCCGTTTCTTCGAGTTTTGCAACGGCGTTGGTCAGAATTTGGAGTGCCTCTTCAGGTTGGTCAGCTGAGGTCAATGCTTCAGCGGCGCGATAGGCGCTCATGCATTCGTCTTCGCCCAGGAAGCAATTGACCGTGGTGTTCTGCTCATGAGGATCGATGGTTCCTTCAGCGAGCGCTCGCAGAAGGCGGGTGAACGCTTCGGCGGTACGGGGGTTCGAGTCATGCGCGAGCGTATCCGCTTCGATCTGGCGAACGCTGGCGACGGCGCTTGAAGTGTCTGCGGCAGCAGCTATCGCATCGGCAAGGCACTCTGCTGTCGAGCGCAATTCAGCGTTGAAGAATATCTCCAGGTCGCGGTACGTTTTTGCACCAAAGGCCGCAGCAACTTCTGGTGAGAGTTCTGCATGGGGATCAGGTTGAGGTGTAGCTGAAAGCGATGCAGTTTCGGTGAAGTTCGCACTTGTTGCCTGATCGAGAAGGCTTTCATAGAGGGTTGAGGGATCGCCCTTGCGTTCTTCAAGGAACCCGTTTGAGCGCTCATAGAGATCGCGATCGAATGAAGCGGAGAAGAGGTCAACATCTTCTGAACCATCGCGACCGATGGTGCGTGCGACCAGGTCAACACGTTCGATGCGGGCAGAAGAGCGCATCGCGATATCAACGAGAAGAAGTCCCACCTGCCGCGCATAGCGTTCTGCAAGTGCGGCTGCTTCGCCTTCAGATTTATCGAACAGCGAAGCCATCATCGAAGCATCAGGAACACGCATCTCGAACTTGACCTGCCCAGCTGGCAGATCGAGTCTGAAGCGTGCTTCTACCCGAAGGGGGAGTGCCATGTTCTCTATTCCTGCAGCGATATGCGAGCGCGCCTGCCACTGCCCGGCTGGCTTGCCAACAGCTAATTCGCTGGCAAGTTCGAGCTCGATCGATTGTCCCGCGGCTGTTTCAAGAAGATAAGCCTCACAGCCAGCAAGGCTCGCGAGTTCGCCTTTGGATTGCAGGACCTGGAGAAGCGATTCGGTAAGTGAGAACAAATTGAGTGCAGCTTCGATCTCCCAAATCGTAGTCTCTGGCAGGGCGGACGATTCATTCATGTCGCGCACGAAGAAGGTGTTGGCATATTGCGCAGTGCGAATCAGGCGGAGTTCAGCATCTTCATCTTCAGCTGCAAGATCGGGTATGCCGGCTGCAACAAGACGATGGCTCAACTTCGAGACCACTGGATGAGCCGTAACAAGATGGTCCGTTTCAACCTTGTTTGCTCGTTCGATCACGGTCTTCAAGGCGGGGAGCAGTTCGTCTTGTGCGAGCACTCGATAGACCTCATCGATGCCGAAGGGCAGTGTTGCTTTGCCGAGTGTTGGTCGGTACACGAAAGCCAGATAAGCGCGGGTCATCAGGTCATAATAATGAAGGCGCTTCCCGTGGCCTTTGAAGTCGTACCAGGTTTCGCCGATCGTGTATTTGGCGTTTTGCCCGCTGCCACTTTTCGTGAAGGGAGCGCAAGCAATGGGGCTGCCGTCTTCTCCGCGCACGAAGATCGTGCCGTTGCTCGAAGAGCCTTCAGCAAGCGCGATGAAAAGATCTTGCGGCTGAGCGGGAGGGCGTTCGAAGCCAGTTTCAGTGGTGAAAGCGCGACCGTACATATCGACGTAGGCAAGCACACGGATCTTCTGATCGTCAAGGAACTCGACTACGTAGAAGCCGCCCTCGTTCGATGGCGTAGGGATCGCTCCCTTAAACCAACCAAAGCGAGCATCTGCAGGAGGAATTCCTGGTTCTACCTGGTCAATCGCATCATCCATGACCGCTTTTCGGCATGACCAGAGCCTCTCGGCCTTGCCCACGCGATAGATGCCATCTCCTAGATATTCAGCCACAGTGAACCCCCTTCATGTGTTTGTTTTAGTCTATCATGCAGGGCGTGAACAGGGGACAGGGCAAGTGTTCAATCTATTGCGTTTCAGATATGGTTTGCGCCCATAGCGCGGATTGAACACTTGCCCTGTCCCCTGTTCACGAAGGAGTGCCCGCATTTCGTTTCATGAGAGACGGAAGTTGCTTGACAACAATGCCCGCCAAAACGAGGAAAGCACCGAAGAGCACGAGCGGGGAAGGTGCATCGCCCACGATGGCCCAAGCTGCGAAAATACCCACCGGCAGCTCGCTCGAGGCCATGATCGAAACCATGCCCGTGGTGAGCTTGGGGCTTGCGAAGTTGATGAGCGTAGTGGGAATGAGGATGCCAAGCACTGCGAAACCGATGGCGAACGGCCAGGTTATAGGATCGAAGAAGGCTTGCGTGTAAGCTGCTGGGCTTGCGATCGAAGTGAAGAGCAAGCCGCCAGCGGTTAGCATGGTCGTGCGCAGTACGATAGGCTGGCCTGTTCCCAAGGTTCCTGAATAGTAGAGAAAAAGCGCGTAGAAGAGCGCGGATCCAAGACCATAGGCAATGCCAAGGGGGTTGAGCGCCGCAACGCTTCCATCAAGCAAGCCAGTTGCGAAGAGCGTTCCAACGAGTGTGATAACAACGGCAATGATCGTTGAGGTTGCTGGGAGTTTTTTCTTATGAAGGCACTCGATCAACACGCTGATCCAAATGTATTGGAAGAGCAGCGTTAAGGCGGCAGAAGAGGGCAGGAGCGAAACTGCTGAATAGTAGCAAACGCTCGTACCGCCGGTGAAAACACCGAGCAAGGCAAGCTTGGCAAGGTTTTTAGGCGATGCCCATTTGATGCGCCGAATGAGCATGATAGCAAGGCACACTAAAAAGGCCACCAAATACTGCAAGGGCACGAACGTGTGAGGATAAATGCCGATCTCAGCTGCGCTCTTGATGGCTGGAACAATGAATCCGTAACAGGATCCCGCTATAAAAACGATAAGAGAATTGAACAGAACGCGATTCAAGACAAGCCCTTTGAACTAGTCATTGTCAGTCGAGGTGCTTTTCGCTTCACGTGCTTCATCGAGCAGTGCTTTCATGGTGGGGTTCTTGCGTGTGAGCTTCTTGACCGTAAGATCTTCGGCTTTGTCATTTGCCAGACGAAGCTGATTTTCGCTGCCGATCAGGTTGTCCTTTATCTTCTGCAGATGATCGATCGACTTATCGATCTCTTCGATGGCTTTTTGGAATTTCTGGCTCGCAATGCGGTAGTTGCGCCCGAACTTGTCCTTGAAATCAGCCAGTTGGTCTTCGAAATTCGTCACATCGATGTTCTGCTGCCGAACGAGCGCAAGCTCTTTACGGTACTGCAGCGAAGAGAGCGCTGCGTTGCGCAGAAGCGTGATGATGGGAATGAAGAACTGCGGTCGGATCACATACATCTTCTCGAAGCGGTAAGACACATCAGTGATGCCGGCGTTGTAAAGCTCGTTTTCGGGCTCGAGCAGCGAAACGAGCACCGCATATTCGCAGTTCTTCTTCTTGCGATCGGCATCGAGTTTCTTGAAGTGCGATTCGTTGGTTTTGCGATTCACAGAATCGTCTGCCTCGTTCTTCATCTCGAACATGATGGAGATGATCTCATTGCCCTCTTCATCGAAATCGCGGAAGACGAAATCGCCCTTGGTGCCTTCGATCACCTCGTTGTCCTTCTCGAAATAGGCATGTGGGAAGGCGGTGGGGCGCAGACGGTTGAACTCGATCTCGCAGTGTTGCTCGAGGCTCTCGCCGAGCATCTTTGTAGAGAGCTGCGCTTTCATGTCTTGAATGCGGAGGATCTCGCGTTCGCGATCGGCGATGAGCTCATCCTTAGCAGCGAGCTTTTCTGCCAGCGTTGCCTTATGCTCGGCTTCGATGCGTGCGAGTGCCTCTTGTTCGCGAACCACCTGGGCGCGCAGTTCATCACGCTCACGTTCAACTGCGATGCGGGCGTCCTTCAGGGTCGATTCTTGCTTCTGGAGCGCAAGTTGGGTTTCAGTCGAAGCCTGTTGACGCTGCGTTTCAAGCTGTTGCGCGAGCGAATCGCGCTCCTTTTCGACGGCGCGTAGCTTATCGCTTTCCGCGTTCAAAGCATCGGCAACGGCAAGCTTTCGGGCAGTATCAGCCTCGCTCGCCTGTGACTGAAGCTGCGCCTTCAGTGCTTCGAGCTGCTTTTCAAGCTCCGCCTTTTCGTTTTGAGCTGCAAGCTGAAGATCTTTGGCTTCGGCACGGAACTGCTCGGTCTGTGCGGCAAGCTGGCTATCGCGCTGCGCAATTTGCGCGCGCAGCTCCTCTTCAGCTTTCGCAACCGCAAGAGCCATATTCTGTTCGCGATTCTTTTCAGCAAGCGAGATGCGTTCGTTCAGCTCGCGTTGAAATTCATGGTCGCGTACCTGGTTCAAAAGAGCAGCGTAGCCGCTTTCGTCAACGGTGAAGACTTGGCCACAATGAGGGCATTTGATCTCGTTCATTCAGTTCCTTTTCGTGTGACTATGCGCGCTGCGGCGCTTTTTGAGCTTTCTTGTGGGGCTTGAAGATCGAAAGAGCAAAGAGTGCGATCATGCCCGCCACGATCCCGCTCAAGCAGAGCGGATGGATGGGGACGAGTGCAGTTGAGACGACAAGCGCAATAGTGAGCACCCATTTTGCGGTGACCCAACCATGAGAGAAGAAACCCCATTTTGTGGCAAAGCCGTACAGAAGTCCGGTTGCCATGAGCGCAGGGATGCAGACCTTCACGACCTCTTGGACGAAGTTGATCGTTGCAAGACCGAAGACCGGATCGATCGTTTGCGTCCAGAGCATGATCGAGCATACGAACACGATGGTGAAGCCGCCAAGCCACAGGCTCGCGAACAACAGATGGACAAGGTCGAGGATGCGTTTAGGAGTCTTCTTCAACTTGGGCAAGGTTGGTGCATGCATGGCCAGCTCCTTAATTCCTGGTAAGCAAGAAGTGGATTATCGGGTGATTCATCAGCTGCTTTAGCGACTCGCGTAGGCTTCGGACTGCCCGCGAAAACCATGATGAACGCTCTTTCGTTAGCATATCACGGCTGAGGAGGGAGCGGGTTCTCTGCAGGAAGTTTCTTTTGTTTACGATAGCCGTAGTGACCAGAGAGGCCGATCATAAAGCAAGCCGCTATTGCGCAGGCGAACATCTCAGCGACGGTTACGGAGAACCAGATGCCGTCGATGCCGAAGATGAGCGGCAGAATGATAACCGCTCCTGTTTCGAACACGAGTGTGCGCAAAAACGAGATGAGCGCCGAAACAAGCCCATTGTTGAGTGCGGTGAACAGGGACGATGCGTATATCGAAAAGCCCATGAACAAGAAACAGAGCGCATATATCTTGTAAGCATATACGGTAAGGTCGAGCAAAGAGGTGTCGTAGGCCACGAAGATCTTCGATATAGGCTCGGCGAATGCTTGTCCAGCGAGGAACATGAACAACGAGGCAATGGTGATGAGTCCTAAGCTCTTCATGAGCAGCGAGCGCATCTCTTTGTGATTCTTCGCACCGTATTGGAAGCTCATAAGGGGTGAAGCGCCTACCGAATATCCCATGAAGATAGCAGCAAAGATCATGGCGGTATACATGATCACGCCGTATGCCGCTACGCCATCTTCGCCAATGTAGTGCAAAAGCTGCCAATTATAGAGCATGGACACGAAGCTCATTGCGATATTGGTGACCATTTCAGACGAGCCATTCACGCATGCTTTGCCGATGACCTTTAGGCGTAGGTGAGGCTTCACGAAATAGAGATGACTCGTGCGTTTCTTCATGAAGTAGATAAGCGGAATGCCGCCGCCTAAGACCTCGCCGATATTGGTGGCGATCGCAGCACCGATGAGCCCCCATTGGAATACGCCCACGAAAAGAAAGTCCAAAACGATATTGGTAACGCCTGCGATAACGATGACATAGAATCCAAGTTTAGGTTGACCTGCGGTTACGAAGAAGCTTTGGAAGGCGTATTGCAGCACGAAGAAGGGCAGGGAGAACATCATGAAGATACCGTAGAGGGTAGCTGCTTCAAGCATCGCTCCTTCTGCTCCGAGAAAGCCCGCCATGTCTTCCATGAAGAAGATGCCCATAACAGCGAGCGCCGTACCGATAACACCCGCAAAGATAACGAGTAGGGTGAAATAGCGGCGTGCGCGCGGATGGTCGCCCTCTCCGAGCGTTTTTGCAACGATCGCACTGCCACCAGTGCCGATCATCATGCCTACTGAGGCAAGAATCATGCAAAAGGGCAAGATGAAGTTCACGGCGGCGAATGCGGTTTTGCCTGCGAAGTTCGAGACGAAAATACCGTCTACGATGGTGTAGAGCGAGGTGAAGATCATCATGAAGACGGTAGGGAGCGTAAAGCGAATGAGCTTGCTCGTGGACATATGTTGCGAAAGGTCGAAAGCCACAGGAGTCCTTTAAACCGGTTCAAGATCGTAGTTGCCTGCTTCTGAGAAAGCCAGAGAGCATCCGTCAAAGATACTACAGTCTAAGAACGGCCATCAAATTCATTACATTATCTGTACAAACTGCGAACTTCCTTCACAATAGAATTCTCATATTTTTTCAAGAAAGAAGACCCTATGGAGACGAATAGCATCAACAGTTTTCTCGTTCTGATAACGGGCGACATCGATAACTTCATGTATACCTATATTCTTGTTGCGTTGCTCGTGTTCACCGGTATTTATTTCACGATTCGCACGAAAGGCGTGCAGTTTCGTTATATCAAAGATATGTTCACGCAGCTCTTCGAGAAGAAGGTCGATAAGAACGGAAAGGCGATCTCTTCGTTTCAGGCGATGATGGTCTCGACGGGATCGCGCGTGGGCACCGGCAATATCGCTGGTATCGCAACGGCGCTTGCTATGGGTGGCCCGGGCGCACTCTTCTGGATGTGGGCCATGGCGCTTATCGGTGGCGCATCGGCGTTCATCGAATCAACGCTTGCGCAGATCTTCAAGATTCGCGGCAAAGATGGGCAATTCCGTGGTGGACCTGCTTATTACATCCAACAAGGTTTGGGCAAACGTTGGATGGGCATCGTGTTCGCGGTCTCGCTCATTGCCTGTTATGTGGTGGGCTTCAATGAACTGCAAGCTTATAACGCTGCTTCTGGTCTGGAGTATTACATCCCTGATTATGCGACCAATGGTGCTGCGGTGGTCTTGGGGGTCGTGTTCACCATCGCTACTGCTGCTGTTATCTTTGGAGGCCAGAAGCGTATTTCGGTCATCAATTCGTGGGTCGTGCCTATCATGGCGCTTGCCTATATCGGCTTGGGCGTTTGGATCACGTTCTCGCATCTGAATTTGCTGCCGGCAGCTTTCGGAATGATGTTCGCTTCTGCGTTCGACTTTCAGGCGATATTCGGCGGGTTTGCGGGATCTGCTTTGATGCTGGGTATCAAACGTGGTCTGTTCTCCAATGAAGCCGGTATGGGTTCGGCGCCGAACGCTGCAGCAACAGCATCGGTCTCGCATCCCGCGAAGCAAGGCCTGGTGCAGACGCTTTCGGTCTATATCGATACGCTCTTCATCTGCACGTGTTCGGCCATGATCGTGTTGGTGTTCATGGTTCAGGATCCCCAGACGGCAGCTGGGCTGAACGGCATGCCGCTCGTCCAGATGGCGGTCTATCACTTTGCGGGCGATGTGGGGATCGCCTTCATCACCGCGGCGGTGTTCCTGTTCGCTTACACCAGCTTGATCGGCAATTACTTTTATGCGGAGTCCAATTTGAAGTTCATCTTCGGCGATCGTAAGATGCTGCTCTTCTGGTTTAGGGTTGCATGTTTGGCGATCATCTTCGCGGGCTGTTTGAGCAGCTTCGATCTGGCATGGAATGTGGCAGATATCTTGATGGGCATCATGTGCATCATCAACCTCATTGCGATCCTTGCGCTAGGGAAGTGGGCTCTCAAGTGCCTGGATGATTACACGCGACAAAGAAAGCAAGGGATCAACCCCGTGTTCAATGCGGCGTCGATCCCCGGTTTGCCTGCGTGTGAATGCTGGAACAATGCCTTCGATGCCCAGATCGAACGTGATCTTGAGCAGCGAGAAAAAGCCTTTGAGAAGGCTTGATGCCTGATCAGCTCAGGCGCTGGTTCAAAGTAGCAGCTGCAGCGGCTTTGTCGAAGTTGCCACCCGTGCGCTGCGTGAGCGTGCCCATCACGCGCCCCATGTCCTTTTTGGTAGTTGCGCCTGTTTCAGCGACTACTTCGTCGATGAGTGCCATGAGCGCTTCGCCTTCAACCTGCTCAGGAAGATAGCCTTCCAGAATGGCAACTTGCTCAGTGAGTGTATTGGTGCGTTCTTGGTTGTTGCCCGCTTTGATCGAGCCATCGAGCGTTTCCTTCGTTTGCTTGATAACGCGTTTGAGCATCGCATCCACATCGGTTTCCGTGATGTCACGGCGTTCATTCACTTCGATTGCCTTCAGTTCCGTGTGAACCTGACGCAAAATGTCGCGTCGATTATTGTCGTGCGCCTTCATGGCTGATTTGATCTCATCTTGCAAAGTCTGGTAGTCCATCGTGGTTCCTTTTGTTGGGTGGGTGAAATAAAAGCGACGCGCTCAAGGCGCGCCGCTTCATCTGATCTGTACTGCGGACTCGTCGAAGCCCTCGACGAATCGTGGCAAATTTAGTCGACGCTCATAGTGAGGAGCAACAGTGCGTCGTGCTTTTTAGCATCGAGTGCGATTTCACGCGTGATTTCAGTGCCCTTGGGCAGTGCAAAGGTGTCATCGGCATTTGCGACATCGTCGTTCAGTGTCTTGCCAATGAGGAAGTCGACGAGTAAAGCATCCTCGTTAGAAAGGCCGTCTGCGTTAGCGGCAGGTGCAGCAGGCTGTGCAGCCGGAGCAGGTTGGGTTGCTGGCGTGCTTGCCGGAGCAGCTGCAGGAGCATCGCTCGTGTTGTCTTCAGCCTGACGCAGATCAGCAGCGGATTTGCTGCCGTCGTCGACGAATACGAAGTCGGGAGCAAAGAAGAGGAAAGCATCCGACTTGAATTCTGAGCCATTGTCGAGCGTGATACTCTTGATGGCGCCGAAGACTGGATCGAAATCGAATGCGGTAACTGTGCCCAGAGTATTACCAGTGCGGGAGTAGACTTCTACGCCTACGAGCTTGTTAGAGTCGGAAACGAGCTCTTTGGAAGCCGGCGAATTCGCGTCGACAAAAGAGCCGTAGGACTGAACCGTAATGAACGTATCGCCCACTGCGATGGCATTTTCAAACGGCAGCGCAATCGCGTTGTTCGTTGAAGCATTCATGACGATGTAGTGGCTGACAGCTTGTGTGTCGTAATCTACACGAAGGCTGCTCATCTTGCCGAGGACTTTGCGCTCGTCTAAGCCAACGATGCTGCGGGTAAGAATCGATTCATTGGTCTCCATGCTGACCCTTTCTGATTGACGTTTTAGATTTCAACGAAGCAGAGACTTCGTTTCGTGCTTTTCCAATAGACTCATTGTATCTGAAAGTGCTCGAGAAGTAAGAAAAACCCACACTTTAATTCACACATATGGAGGGTTTTGCGTTGAACGGAATGTTGCATGTTGATGCCTTGCTTATGTGCTCGTCTTGCGCCCCTGCAGCCGCGGGTTTTGTGAGAAAGTGCGCATGGAAAGATCGGTGAGCAACTGGCGAGCTTTGCAGAAAACTCAAACGATCATAGCGTGGAGCGATCCTATTTATTGGGGTTAACGCTACCTTCGGCAAGCGTGACTGTTGTATCTTTATCCACCGCATAGATATCACTTGAGAGCAGATCGCGCGAGGTACGCACGCCGTCTTTATAGTAGACGCGGAAGGACTCCGAAACATAATACTGCTGCTTGCCGCCATCCTTGGTAGCCTGTTCATAGCGATCGACCACGCGCGAAGTGGCATCGATTGTGATTCCGTCGTCACGAGGCTTGCCGAGCAAGTTCACGCTCACGGTCTGGCCAACTGCTTTTGCATAGATCGTGATAGGGAAGTCGGTGTTGTTCTTGATGCGCAAGTCACGGCTGCCATAAACGATCGTGGCATCCAGACCGATAGGGGCATAGTCGGAAGGCACTGAGTGCGGATGGCGCTCAACGATTTCGAGGTCGGCCTTTACCGCTGCGATATAGAGTGCAGTTGAGACCTGGCAGATGCCGCCTCCATCGCTTGAACCTAAGCCACTGCTGTAGAGAACCGGTGCTTCTTTATAGCCGCGTTCAGCCGTGGTGTCGCCGACCACTTCGTTGAATGAGAAGGTGGCACCAGGTTCGATCACGTAACCGTTGATAGCCTCAGCGGCTAGACGGAGGTTTTCGGCACGCTCGTCGTCATCGCTTTGGGAAATGGCTTCGTAGCTGCCAATAGTCTCTTGATAATATCCTGGTTCGACGATGGCGTTCTGCTCAGGGAGCTGGTCTTCGCTGGGCTGTGCTGAGGCAGTCCAATTCGTTCCGCCGAACGCGATGCAGCAGGCGATAAGAAGCGAGCAGCCCATAACAAGGATGGGAGTGCGCTGTAGATGGTTGTGTTTGTCGTTTGCTCTTCTTGAGCGCGCGGCAGACATTAGCTCATCCTTTCAACGGCATCAAGCTTAATACGCTCGAAGCGCGTGAGAACGCTCGATTGACGAAGCTTTGCAGCGATTTCTTTTGCCTTGGCAGCATCGCCCGCTTTTACGTAACAGGCAAGCTCTTCGAAGTGGCTGTTACGTGCTTCATTGGCGTTAGGTGCGAGAGCAGCAGCTTCCTCAAAAAGCATTGCCGCAATGGCGTAAGCGCCTTGATCGCGTAATGCGGTAGCGCGGGCACTGAACTCCGCGAAGTGATCGACCGGTGCTTTTTTAGCCGGTTTAGGCGCAGGCTTCGCTGCTGGTTTCGGTGTGGACTCAGGCGTTGGTGCTGGTGTTGGTGTTGGTGCGGTTGAGGCCTTAGCGGGTGTAACTTCCTTGTTTGTGGGTGTTTTTTCTTTCGATGAGCTGACCGGTGCGCCAACATTCAGCTCGCGCTCCTTCTCGGCGTTCATAGTAGGGGTTGCTTGCGAAGCAAAAGGACGAACGAGCTCTTCGATCTTGGCAGCTTCTTCTTCCGCTGCGCGATCGACGAGAATCTCGATCTCGGCAGCTTCGCGCAGTTGGTCTTCGCTTGGAGAAGTGGTGGCAGGAGCAGCCTTAACAGGAGGTTCGGGCGTTTTCTTCGTTGCCTCTTCGATGGCGCTCTCGGCCACGTGCTCCTTGTTCGCAAAAGGCTTGCTTGCAGCTTCGTGAGAAGCGGGCTTGGCCGCTTGCTTTGTGGGCTTCGTGGGTTTGGCTTTTTGAGGCTCGGTAGATTTTGCGGGTTCAACAGGCTTCGTCGATGCAGGCGCAGCAACGGGCGCGGATTCCGTTGTTGATTTCTGCGTAGATGGAGCTTCGGCCTTTGAGGCAGGTTGCGTAGGCTTCGGCGCTTCTGCAGAAGGCTTCGCAGTTGCTTTTGGAGCTTCTGAGGTAGCTGGTTTAGTTGGCGCAGTAGCAACAGCAGCAGTAGCAGGCGCCTTTGCTTTAGTGGCAGGAGCAGAAGAAGTATCTGTTTTCGCTGCTGAAGTAGGAGTTGATGAAGCAGGCGCAGTCTGTTGAGAAGCGCTGGGGGCAGGAGTAGCAGCCTTGGACGGCGTTGTGGCACTTGATGCAGAAGCTGTTCCAGAGCTGACCGTGCTGGCAGCCTTCGCGCTTTCAACGGTGATGTCCTTCTTGGGAATCTCGAACGAACGCTTCGAAGGAACTTTAGCGCGTTCTTTGCCTCCGCTACGTAAAACCATCATATAAACGCAGATGGGAATGATGATACAAGCGACCGTAAAGAAGGGAACGATCCATTCAGCGGGGAAGAACGCAACGAAGATGAAGAACCAAAGAGCGAGAACAGCAAGGGTGCCAAAAGCAAAATAAACAGCACGACGCTGAGGGCCTGGGGTACTCAATCGCTTACCGGCGATGATACCAACGATTATGACCGCTACGATCAGTGCGACGCTGATCCACATGTTCTGCATGCTACCCTTTACTAGTGCTGTTCAAAATGACACGTGAAGCGCACCCATTTTCCTAACGCTACGTTGGTAAATGAACCCATCTTTATATCTAAGAAAGTATAGCATCTTTCATATACTTTATTCAGGGGTTTTATCAGAAGGTTTGCAGGTGGTTTTGACTTCGATCTTCGTGTTGTACTTGAAGTACGGTTTAAGCTGATAATAGAAGCTGCTTTGATGCTAACAAAAAGACGAGAGCAGGCTCGATCATGGAACTGAAAAATGGTTACTCAATTGGTGAAGCTGCGAAAGCTTTGGATATACCTGCGTCAACTATCAGGTATTACGAGAAAAATGGGCTCTTGCCTCACATCGGACGAACTGAGGGTGGCATCCGCAGTTTCACGGATGCGGATTTGGATCTATTGCGCTTGATCGGACATTTGAAGATGTCAGGCATGTCGTTGCAAGAGATCAGGGAATTCGTGCGTCTGAGCGAATTGGGCGATGAATCCATCGAGGACAGACGCGCATTGGTGCATGGACGTCGTGAGAAGATCCTTGAGCAGATCGAGGATCTAAACCGCACGCTCAGGTTTATCGAGTATAAATGTTGGTTCTACGATACAGCCTCTGCTGCGGGCACTTGTGAAGTTCCGCGCAAGATGCCTAAAGAGGAGATGCCTCCGGAGCTTCTCGCGACCTTAGAGGAATGCCAGATTCAAGGACACTGATGCTTTGCGTGCCGCTTCGTGTGACATATTCAGTGTTATTCAGATTCGCGCGGGGTTTCTTTGAACGAGTAAGCTGCTCATACGCAAGATGCTATCTCCAGCATTCCCTGTTCGGGTATATTGGAACGCGGTAATCGTTTGAATAGCAGGGAGTCTACATGGCTATCGATATCGACAACATTCCGCGCACGATCGACCTGGTGCGCAATGATTCCAATACATCAGTAATTCCTGATGGATACCCGGTGCTTAGCATCATCGATCAGACGCAGTTGCCCTATGCAGAAGCATATCTTCATCTGACCGATTGGCGCGAGGCGATCGAGGCGATCAAGCAGCTGAAGGTTCGCGGCGCGCCTGCGATCGGGATCGCGGGGGCGGCTTCAGTAGCGCTTGCTGCTGCGGAGTTCTGCGAGACCAACAAGGAGGCTTCGCATGATGAGATGAACGAACCTGCCGACTATTTGGAGTTCATGCGACAAGCTGCCGAACGTATCGCTCATGCGCGTCCTACTGCAGTGAACCTGATGCATATGGTGGATGCGGCAATGGAGATCGTTGAGGAAGAGGCTGTTTCAGGGTCTTCGCCTGTTGTGATCGCAGACAAGCTCTATGAATTCACCAAGCAGCTGATCGTTGAAGATGAAGACGCGAACAGGAAGATGGGAGAGTTTGGCGCCGCGCTGCTCGAGGAAAGATCGAGCGTGCTCACCCATTGCAATGCCGGTAGTTTGGCAACGGCGTTCTTCGGAACCGCGCTTGGCGTGATCTATGAGGCGGCATTGCAAGGCAAGATAGAGATGGTGTATGCCGACGAGACTCGTCCACTGCGTCAGGGTGCGCGCCTGACCGCGTTCGAACTTGCGAAAGCGCAGGTGCCCGTAACGCTGATCTGCGATGACATGGCTGCTACTACGATGGCGCAGGGGCGTGTTGATGCGGTGTTCGTAGGTGCCGACCGTATTGCAGCGAATGGAGACACGGCTAACAAGGTCGGCACGCTGGGAGTTGCGATCGCCGCCGCTCGGTATGGGATTCCGTTCTACGTGGTAGCGCCCACTTCAACGATCGATGTGAGTGCGCAACATGGCGAAGATATTCCCATCGAAAAGCGCGCTGCTTCAGAAGTGCTCGATCCGCCTATTCCAGGTGTGAAGGTTTACAATCCTGCGTTCGATGTAACGCCTGCGGATTTGATCACGGCTATCATTACTGAAGAAGGCGTGGTCGCGCCAGCGGACATCATCTCTGTTGTTATGTAGTGGGGAGTGTAGAAAAGCCGCGGCCTTATCAAAAAAGAGGGAAAGAAATCGGATGATTCTTTCCCTCTTGGTTTTCGAGCAGATGGTATGTTGCTCTGGCTTTAGACTTCGATCAATTCGTAATCGGCACTGCCATAGCCCAGGCGCACTGCATCATCGATGATCTTCTCGCCATGGCGTGAGGTGATGCGCTCGAGCAACGTGTCGCGGCCGGGGTCATCGGAATTGCGTACGGCATCGAGGCAGGCAGCATCGACAGCCACCGGATCGAGTGAAGCGAAGATGCCGATGTCCTTCATGCAGGGATCTTCTGCTACTGCGCAGCAGTCGCAATCGACCGAAAGGTTGCAAGCGATGTTCACGAACGCGATGTTGCTGCCGAAGTGGTTGACCACGGTCTCGGCTGCTTCGGCCATCGCCTCGATGAAATCATCCTGTTCGGCGTGCTTATCCCAGAATTCGCCCTGGTTGAGGGTTGTACCACCAGAGTGGATGTTCACCTTGCCCTGGTTAGAAGCACAGCCGATCGAAAGCTGCTTGAGCGCACCGCCAAAGCCGCCCATCGGATGCCCTTTGAAGTGAGAGAGCACGAGCATCGAAGCGTAGTTCGCCAGGTGGCCACCCACACGATTTTCCTTCAACACGCGGCCATTCTCGATCGGGAAGATGATGTCGGAGCTCGGACCATCCGCATCCATGATGTCAACATCGAAGTACTCGGTCCAGCCGTGTGCGGCCATGAGCTTCTCGTGCTTTTCGGTGGTATCGCGCGCACCATCGTAGGCGGTGTTGCACTCGACGACCGTGCCGTCCACTTCTTCGATCATGGGGCGCATGAATTCAGGATGAAGGAAGTTCTGGTTGCCCTCTTCGCCGGAATGAACCTTGACCGCAACCTTGCCTGGCAGCTTCACGCCAAGATGTTCATAGAGCTTCACGACGTTTTCTGGGGTGATTTCTTTGGTGAAATATACTTTGGATTTGCTCATAGAGAACACTCCTTTCGCAGGTGTGAGCTTAGCTTATCATAGGCGACAAGGTGTTCACTAGAACGTAACCGTAATCACAAAACTGTAAAAAGAAACATCAGAAACGTATCTGGCTTTCGTAATAAGACTGTAAGGGAAGTTGGACAATCAGCTAAGATTGTCTAGGTAGTGTTACGCTCCCAAGAGGGTTTCCAACAACTGAAGCAGGAAGGCATCATGAAAGTTCAAGATCTTACTCTTACCGACGAATTGAGAGACATCGTTCAGATCGGCATCATCACCGACGATATCGAGCGCACCAAGAAAGGCATGCTCGAAGTGTTCGGTCTCGAGCCTGATGCAGGTGGTCATTCGGTGTACAAGAAGTCGGTTTATCGCGATGGCAAGGTCATCGATGCAGAGGTTGTCTCTGCGTTCTATAACTTCTTCAATATCCAGCTTGAGTTCTTGCAGCCGACGGGTGAGGATGACACGATCTGGAGCGATTATCTGAAGATGGGGCAAAATGGCTTGCACCATATTCGCTTCGATGTGACCGATAACGATGTGGTCACGAAGCTCATGGCGGAAAAGGGAATCGCTGTTTGGATGGAAGGCACCTCGCTCATCGATCCAACCGCGCGTTTCACCTACTACGATTCGCTCGATAAGCTGGGCTTTATCGTTGAAGCAGTCACGCGTTCGAAGAATTAGGAGTTACTACGATGGCAAAATCATCTAAACAGGTTGTTCTGATCACGGGCGGCGCGATGGGCCAGGGGCGCACACATGCGGTTGCGTTCGCAAAGGCAGGGTTCGATGTAGTGCTCATCGATATGCTCGAACCAGAGAACGAGATCTTCAAAGAGACCATCGCGTTGGTTCGCGATGCGGGTGGCGAGGTGTTGGCGTTGCAGGCGAACATCTGCTCCACGCCTGAGGTCGAAGCAGCGTTCGCTCAGGCATGGGAAACGTTTGGTCGCTTGGATGTGGTGGTGGCCAATGCGGGCATCATCAATTTTGGTTACACTTGGGAATTGAGCGATGAACAGGTCGAGCGCGCGCTCGCGGTGAATCTCGAGGGAACCTGGCGCACAGATAAATATGCTGCGATCTACATGCGCAAACAAGGTTACGGACGCATCATCAACATCTCTTCTGTGTCGGGTCTTAAGGGAACTGCGCAGTTGGCAACGTATTGCATGACCAAATTCGGCATCATCGGGCTTACCAAAACGCTTGCGCTCGAACTCCAAAGCGAAGGCCTGCCGATCTACTGTAACGTTGTATGCCCCACGAAGGTGCGTACGCCCATGTGCGAAACGGAGAGCTACGTTGACTTCGTGAACTCAACGATGGGTAAGAGCTTTACCAGCTGGCAGGAGATGTTCGAAGACGAGAAGAATCCTGGAGGACTGAAATTCCTCAATCCTGAAGACGTGACGGATATGGTGCTTTGGCTTGCGGAATCAGAAGCTGCCACGAAATTCAATGGTCGTGAGATCGTGGTCGATCGCGGAGCGATGTTGTAGGCTTTGCGACCGTTAGGTAATGCGAGGTCGTTCTTTTCTGCGTCAGGCAGAAGGAACGGCCTTTTTTATTGCGAAAGACGATCGAGGCACATTTCGACGAAGCTGGTGTAGGCATCCTCGAAATTGCCCTCTATGGGCGGCAAGCCAGCAAGACGCATAGCTTCGGCCACCTGTTCGGCGCAATTGAAGTGATTGAAGAGCGCAGCCGCTTGATAGATGAGGCACAAAGAGAGACCAGAGGCTTCGTTTGCGCTGCATGAGAGATGCTTTCGCAGCAATGTGCGAATCGATTCGTTCATGAGTGCGAAGTTCTTCTTGAATTCAACGAGACGATCGAGTGACGTGTTCGTTTCGATGATCGGGATCAAGATGCTTTGATAGCGCAAGAATTCTGGATGGCGCGCAACGGCACATGCCCACTCATGCGCAAATTCAGCATTCGTGAGCTTTTTGCCTGCAAGCGAAGCCATAAGATCATCGACCAAAGCACGATTAGCGCGACTGTGGAGTGCAAGGAATATCTCTTCTTGGGTTGCGGCGTATTTGTAGAGATTAGAGCGTGACCAGCCCAGTTCTTTTGCGATGAGCCCCATGTTGATCTCGTGATAGGGCAGCTGTGCGAACAGCGTTTCGGTTGCATCCATGATCGCGCTCATGCGTTCAGCTTTTTGCTGCGGCGAGCGTGCGCGTTGATAGTCGGCCACGTAAACCTCCTTGTTCATGCTCGCTATTCTATCAAAAGGCTTGCCGCGCTGGTGTAGTGGGTCGGGTGGTTAGTCTTTGAGGTCCTCTTCCAGATAGCGCATGGTTTCGAGGTCGTGCGTCTTCTCTTTGAGACGTTCGTTGGTGGCATCGATGTGCTTGATGCGCGCGGTGGTATCAGGCGATGCGTTATCAAGATCATGCTGAGGCTCGTCGGAGAGCAGATCGTCATGCACGCGCCGCGGATCGAGCAGCATCACGGCGTGGGCGGCATCCATCGCGAACTTGTAATTGAGCTGCAGGACGCGCTGAACATCCTGTTTCAGTTGCTTGATCTGTGCGAGTGATTCACGCCGCGAGGGGCGTTCTTCCCATTTGATCTCCTTCAGGCTAAGACTGTTCGCCAGGTTTTCCATGAACGCCGAATTCATGTGCAGGTAGTAGAGCAGCTGCACCGCGCGCCACAGGTTAACATGGCCGCGTTTGATGCCGAGGTCGATCTGCGCGAGCAAACGGCCATCAATACGCTCTAACTCGATGATCTTCGTGCGGATGGTGGTGGTTCGTTGTGTGCGCATGAACAGGAAGATCACCATCACCACGCAAGTTGCTGCGATGATCACGAAGCCAAGGCGGATAACGAGCGTCATGCCAAGCGATGCATCGGCGGAATAGAGTGCGGTGAGCGCCATCTGCGTTCCGGCAGTGATGGAGACCGTTTGGCTGATATTCATGAGGATGACCAGGTAACACAGCGTGATGACCGTTGGCATGAGGAAGGGGCTTGGGATGAAATGCACGAAGAGCGCAAAGATCGCGATGCCGACGAGCGTGCCGATGGTGCTGTTCTTCGTTGAGCGTAGCGTTTCATCGTTGTAGGTGTTCAAGATCGTGAAGGCGACAATCGGTATCCAGATGCCGAAATCGAGCCCGATCAGGTGCGTGAGCACGATGTCGGCCAGTATGGCGATCGTTACGATGGTGGCAAGCTGAAGAGAGAAGCGCGTTTGCGTGTTCTTGAGGCTGATGTTGTCACGCAAGAAGTGGTAGCGATAGCGAATGCTCTTGAGGAACGGGGTGGATTCGTCGCGCGAGAGGCGGGTGTCGCGCAAGGTGCGCACGAGTGCTTCAAGGATCGCATTCCATGATTCGTGGTAGCACGTAGTGTCGAAGCCACGACGCTCAAGGAATGCTTCGAGTTCACTCACTATCTCGGAGATGCGCGTGATCTTCTTGGTGGCGACCGCTTCGAAAACGGCGGCCAGATCGGCGAAGTATTCTCGGTTCTTCGGCGTGATGCCCTGCGCGTTCTTGGAAGTGGCGTGGATCAGGTCCGAGATTTGCTCGCAGCAAAGGAGCAGTGCGAAGGTGTAGCATTGTCGGCCCGAGAGTATGCCGCCTTGGCGCAAGACCGTGGCGTATTCGGTTTGCGCGTAGTCTTGGGCGAGGGTGAACGTTCTTTCGGGCTCAACCTGCGCTTCGAGGGTTGAGGCGGAAGGTTGCGGCTCTTTTGCTGCGCTTGTGGCAGACGATGATGGTGAAGTGTCTGTGAGCGAGGGATCCGTGTTATTAGTTGGTTCGGTTTCGGGTGCTTGTGCGAGGAGACGAAGTTGAGTGGCTACATCGTCGAAGGCTTCGCGCATGAAGGCGCGATCGCGGGCAAATTCGTCGAGCTTGCCGGTCTTGCGCAGGGTAAAGCGCATCAGGTAGATGAAGGCGGTGGTGAGTGCGATCGAAAGGCCAAGCGCCGCAAGGCGTGGAAGGATCTCACCAGGGGTAATGGGGTAGATCAGCAGGAACAGGTAGCCAAGCCCGAGCCAGTAGAAATTGCGGGGAAGATAGTCGTCGGATTGGGTGAGCGTTATGAAGAACAGGTAGCAGAAGCTCATGACCACGAAGAGCACATCGTTGAGTCCTGCGATGCTCGCGCAGACGCCCATGAGCACGAACCAGCAAAGGCGCCGCAGATAGTTCGCGAACGAAAGCCCTGGGTCTTGGATGATGGCGCGCGAAAAGAAGAGGAACACGATGCCGAGCAGGGCATCGGCTACGCCAAAAAGGTAATAGATGGTGAAGAAGAGCAGAACGAAAAACACCAGATAAGGAAGGGCGTCAAGAAATTTCTCCCTTAAGCTGGCAAAGCTGAATCGCGCTTGTTGTTCGGTCTGTTCTCTCATGGGATTCGATTATCGCATCGAATCGCGCGCTGTTGCCTTACCGCAATAAAAACTACTTGATTATAGGGGCGGTACCCCCAAGATCGCAGATGAAAGGCTTATATGTGGTGAAGAGATGGAGAGGGTATGCATTGAGGGATTGAGACAAATCGAACAATTTGGCAGAAAGTTTGTAGAGATTGGCGGGTTGCAAGCAAAAGCAAGAGATTAGTTTTCAGCATTAACGGAGTTGACGATATCGGTTAACAGCTCGACGTGTGCATCGGTGTCATTCAAACAAGGCACATAAACGAAGCGGTCGCTTTCGATCTGCAAAGCAGGGTCTTCACATACTTGTTGGCGCAACTCGATATCGATGTCATAGAGCGTTTCAAGACAGTCGATCGAAAAGTTCGGAGCAACCACGAACAATCGTCCGCGCGGTGCGCCGAGCGTTTGAAGGGCTTCGGGGATGAAGGGGCCAAGCCACGAACGTGCCTTATCGAAGCGACATTGAAAGCCAAGAGCCCAGTCCTGAACGTCGAGCTCGAGAAGACGTGCCACTGCGTTGGCGGTCGCGCGCGCTTTGTCCTCATAATCGTCACCATTGCGAATATCTCGTACCGGGATGGAGTGGAACGCGAAGAGCAGCTTGTCTCCTGCAGAGCTATCGAAACCAGCAGCGCGAATCGATGCCGCGATGGCTTCAAGATAGAGCAGGTGAGCACTGTAATAGCCGACGAGCTTCGTTTGCGGATGCCAGTCGAGGGCGCTTAAAGCAGCAAGCGTTTTATCTGCTACGACGCCCGTGGTTGAGAGCGCGTTCTGCGGATAAAGCGATAAGACCACCAGTTCATCGCACCCTTCGGCTTTAAGTTCGCCCAGTGCTTGTTTGATCGATGGCGAGCCATAGCTCATGCCATGCCGAACGAGAGTTGCTTTGTCCTGCTCGTTGAAAGAGGCTTGCAACTTATGGGCAAGTGATGCCATTCCTGATTGGAGCGGAGAGCCTTGGGAAGTCCAGATCTGTCGGTATTTTTCTGCTGATGCGTGAGCGCGTTTTGGCAAGATGAATGCATGGAGGATGATCTTCCACAAGGGAGCGGGCAGCGGACAAATGCGCGGGTCTTGAAGGAATTCGGCCAAATATGCGCGCACGACATCTGCTTCGGGTACATCGGGTGTGCCCGTGTTCGCTATGATGACACCACGTTTGCTCATGAAGTGCTCGAACTCCCTTTTTACGGCGTTACGGCGCAAAACTGATGTTGCGCTCACGGTAATTGAGATTCTCTCTACTATAGCGAGCATACCTGAGGCTTGCGCTTAGTATTCGATGAAAGCGGCTTGCTTCGTGATGACTGCGATGGTTGTTCGCTTCAAGAAGGTATGGAGTCGAGCGAGCAGTATTGCTGATGTGGGCTTCTGTAACCTTGTCCCCTTTGGTTCTGCAGAGCACCGAATCAAGTTAACAGAAGCATTCTTAGGCTTTCTGGCGAATTTCCTTCAATAGGATAGGTGGTTAGGGCTATTTGCATGGTATTATTTGTACAGCATGTTATATTTGTCATGGGCGCAGCGTCATTTGGCCAAGAGGCTTCGCGTGAATGCGCCTTACTGATAGGGCATCGCTTTGCTACCACAGAGCCGACGAATGCGATCTTGTTCGAAAGAAGTGGCATATGGCAAGACCGAAGAAAAGCAATCAACCCTCCGTGCGCGATCGAATGATCGAGGCTTTTTGGCAGCTGCTCGAGGATAACCAACTGCACGAGATATCGGTTGGGATGATCGTGGCAAAAGCAGGATGCAACCGAGGAACGTTCTACTATCATTTTGCAGATAAGGATGAGCTCATGCTAGCGGCTCTGAGTCGGGAAGTTAAGGGGCTGCCCAACTGCATTATTTCCGTTATTGCTGGCGATAATCCTGAAGCAGTTCTTGAATCGATGATCGAAGGGCATATTCCGCGCCTTTCTCTCTTCATGGAGCAGGGCGGACAAACGATCGTTGAGAGGAACCTCAAAAGCTACGTGGTCAAGATCTGGTCAACCTTCCTGTTGCCTGAAGGGGGAGAGCTCGATCTCAAGTCGCGTCTTATCATCGAATATACAGCCAGTGGCATATTGGGGGCTATCGCTTATTTCAGTGGTGAAAAGCGAGAGAAGATCGATACTATTCCCGTCGATTTTTTGATGGATGCAGCATCGGTTGCACTGGATCATGTTTGTGCCATTCAGCAGGTGAACAAAGAAGAACTGATCACTCGCTTGAAGATGTATCGCCAATTCTCAAGATTCAATCTGGCTACCAGATAGGCTGGAATTCTGTAGTTTTCCTAGGCGGCTTCAGGTATCTTGATCTTGGCGCGGTGTACGGTGCTCTTGCGCCCAGTCTTGATCGTGCGGTGATGCAGGAGCGCAATAACGGGAATCGCGAGAGCGAGCACGCCTCCCATGATAAATCCAGCCTGAGCACCCCACAGGTCGATCATGATGCCCGCAAGTGTCGGGCCGATCGCAAGACCGCACGTGCAGCCTGCGTTGAGCCAGGTGATGGCTTCGGTCAGGCGCTTGCCAGGAACAGAGCGTTCGCAGGCACCATTCATCACGATCAGGAAGGGTGCGTAGAAGAGCGCGCCAAAACAAGAGACCACATACAGGCTCACGGCATCGCTGATGAGCATCATCGACCCATAACCCACGCCGATGCAGGTAGCAGCGATCAGCACTTGTTTATAGTGGGGGATCGCAAGGCGCAAGGTGCCGAACAGAAAGCCTATTGCGATCGAGACGAGCGCTGAGAGCATCAGCGCACCACTGGCGATGTTCGGTTCGCCCAGCTCTTCGGCGAATGCAACAGAAGTGGTATCGAAGGTTCCGAAGAATGAGCCGAGCAGGAGCATCAAGACGAAGAGCACCCGCACGATGCGCGACGTACGGAAAAGGCTCTTCTTCTCTTTCGCAGGCGCTTCGCTCTTTTCGGGTGCTGAGCTGTTGGATGCTGGGGCATCAGACGAAGCGGTATCCGTGGCTGATCTCCATCCGGGGTGAGGCTCGGTCTCTTTTGCGTGCGTGAGTAACGTTGCGCCGATCAAGAAGCACACGCCACCTACCGCAAGACCTGCGATCGGGGTAAAGGATGAGGCAAGGAAGATCGAAAGGGCGGGGGCGATCATGAAACCGATGTCGTCCAAAATCCCTTCATAAGAAAAGATGGTGGTTATGTTCGGCGCCTTTTCACCCAGTTTACCCATGCGCAAGAGATAGACCCAGCGAGCACGCGAGAGGGCTTGAGCGCTGGGGATGCAACCGACGAAGACCGATGCGATGAACAAGATCCAGAGGGGGCCATGGAATTGCACCGTGATCAGGAGCGCGACCAGCCCCGTTAGGCTAACCAGTGCGGCAAAAGGCACTACGCGTGATTGACCGCGTTCATCGACCAGCTTTCCTAGGCGCGGGCCGATCAGGAAGATCGCAAGTGCGATAACTGACGAGACGAGGCCTGATTCGAGAAACGAATACCCAGCCAGCGAAAGCATGGCAACAGTGCCGATGTTCATCATGTAGCCATACATGCGCATCAGCAGGCAGGCGATGTCGAATCGTCGCGCTGGGCGAACGCTCAAGATCGCTCCGTATACTTTCAAATCTACTGCGGGCATCGTCCTCTTTGTTCTCGTTCAAATTGGGTAGCGGTATCTTCTGCGGATATGAATAATAGGCACGTTGCAACCAAGATGCAACAAGGTGTTGCTTGAACCCGCGAACGGTATCTTCATAATGGGGTTAGGCATTTACAACGAAAGGACCTACCATGGCCATGAGCGATACGATCACACAGATCCGAACCGAAAAAGGGCTGACGCAAGAGCAGATGGCGCGTGATCTGTTCGTGCCCAGACAGGCGATCTCTCGCTGGGAGACTGGCGAGACTTCACCGAGTATCGACATGGTGAAGTTGATCTGCGTTACCTATTCGATCCCGCTCGAACGCTTCTTTGAGATGCCAGCGGAGTATTACTGTCAGTGCTGTTCGATGCCGATACCCGATGAAGCTTTGCATGGCACGGAAGCAGATGGCTCGCCGAGCGAACACTACTGCAAGTGGTGCTATCAAGAGGGCGATTTCACGGCAAAAGATGTCGATATGGATGAGTTCATCGAGGCAACAGCCCAAATGGAAGCTGATGCGATGGGTATCTCACGCGAAGAAGCGGTTTCACTCATGGCAACGTTGCTCCCGCATCTTGATCGCTGGAAGGGCGAAGCCAAGAACTGAGATGGAAGCGAGCGTTATTCATCTGTCAGCTAATACACTCGATGAGGCCCGCCTAGAAATCGATCTCTTCCCAGCATTCAAGGGAAAGCCCAGGCACACGTTTGAACTCATCCACGTTGTTGGTGACCAGAACGGCGCCGTGAGCAAGGGCTGTTGCTGCGATCAGATAGTCATTACCGCCGATGGTTAGCCCTTTGCGCTCAAGATCTGCACGAATCTTCGCATAGTGTGCAGCGCAGGTTTCGTCAAAAGGGATGATCTCGAAAGGCAAGAGCAAAGACTCCACTTTTAGGCGTTCTTCTTCAGGCTGCATGCTCTTTTCTGCACCCAGAAGTAGTTCGGCTTTGACCACGGCCGGAACTTTGAAAAGCCTTGCATCGCTATTTAGGAGCAGCTCATATGCAGCATTTAATTTGCGTCTTGATATATCGATAAGGATATTCGTATCTAGCAAATACATAAGCGTCCTTAAATAGTATTGAGGGGCTCAATAGGCTCGGGTGGCAGATCAACAGGTTCCTCAAAATTTAAGGGCTTCAAATTCTCGAAATACCCTGGAGGCCAACCATTCACCCAGCCGCGTTCGGCCTCATGACGTTTTTCAAGAACCTCGCGTGCATAAGAGGAAATCGACTTCCCAGCCGCTTCAGCATCTGCCCGTAGTTCTTCCATTGCGATGTCATCCATATAAAGCGATAGCTGTGCCATAATGCCCACCCCTCTCGTTCGGAAAACAAGTATACCACAAGTATATGTTGTTTTCTGCCTCACCTCTCGCGATGGGCTTTGGGAGAAATATCAGGTATTCTCTCCAGCAAACGAGCTGTTCAAAGAGCGCCTTATGGAAATGTGTTAGCTATTGAAAGTCGCTATGCTCTTTGATTGGGTGGCCTTATTGCGCACTGCCTTGGGTTAGGCCTTGATCAGAGGTCTTCTGCTTTGAAGGTCTCATAGCCTTCGTAGGCGTAGCTCGCATCGATGCCCTTGATGTAAACCTGTCTATCATTCGTCTCTTTCGTTAGCGCTTTGCTCAACAGGTGCTTGATCTCAGTGTCTTTTATAGGGCTGCGTTCCATAGCGAGCAGATAATCAGTTTTGTCGATCTGGGACCAGTCTACAACGGCCCCTAGTTCAGTCTTGAGCATGTGGTCAAGCCAAATGCGCATGCTGCGTCCGTTGCCTTCACGAAATGGATGGGCAACGTTCATCCCAACGTATTTTTCAAGGATCTTGTCAAAACTGGATTGAGGCATACGTTCGATCGCTTTCAGAGCTTCAGGAAGATAGAGCTGAGAAGCAAAGCGGAAGCCCCCTTTGGAAATGCCATCTCTACGCAACTGGCCTGCGAAATCATATATATCTTGGAAGAGATGATGATGGATGAACGCAAGGGTTTGGAAAGAACCAGGAGTATGTTCATCAAGGAGATTGCCGGTAAAGAGTTCTACGGCGCGCATTTTCGAGAGCCGCTCTTCAGCGTTTTGTAGATCGGGAGAGGCGGTAATTCCGAGCTTGTTCTCTAAAACCATGGCGGGCCTTAAAAAAAGAGCGCCAGGATCTTCCTGGCGCTTCGGTAACTGGTCGCGGGGGCTGGATTTGAACCAACGACCTCCGGGTTATGAGCGGTCTTTGAGGAACGAAAAGTAAGTTAAATTATGTGTCTGAACTGGTGTTTTGCGCTAAGCCTATCACGCAGATTGCGGTGCATTTAGACAGGTTTTCTTGTCCATCTGCACCGCATCTGCACCGACTTCGCGATTTCCTCAAGCCTTATAAGGCAACGATTTCGCTTGAATACTCCATCCGGGAATTAGGGTCTTCCTCCGGATCGATCTCTAGACTTGAAGAATCATCATGGACTAGCTCCTCAATTTTATCCCCGCCCTTGACGAACAGGATCTCAGAGAACCATGCTTCTTTGTCTATACACAAATAGTCAGTCCCAAGATCAATCAAAATCGCTTGGGTATAAGTTATCTCCGAGTCCCACACATCGTTAGAGTAGTAGGAGACGCAATCATTTGAGATGCTAAAGCCAATGACGTTCCTATTCACTTTACGATTATGACTATCTTCCTCAATCTCTGGTACGAGCGGCTCGTCCGGACTGAGCACCTTATGAACTCTCAGTACACTAAACTCGTCTGCCATGCCCTTGTCGTCCTCTTGGATGATTTGCAAAGCACTAATGATATCGACAGAACCATTCTCAAAATGAAGACGTACCGTGCTCCAAGCTTCATTTCCTCCGACTGATTTCATCTCATAAGAAATAAGCCGTTGCCCTTCAAATGATTTCAATATATTGATTTCCTCGTTACTGAGCGAGGTATTCGTTTTAATCATTACTTTTTCCTCCTGATAAAGTGAATTTTTTGATCTTTTATTCCGGCAACACCATTAACCTTTAGCTCGACTACTGGGGTACCGTCGCTTGATGATGTGACTCTATAGATAATAAAGCCTCCATCACGCATCCGATATAACGTTCCTTTTCCCTTGATCGGTTTAGCGCTTACATAAGCTTTGGATGCTATTCCTGCAAATTCGGCGGCCGTCCTTGCCGGACTTTTCGAATCCAAGTTTCTCACGCCCTTGCCACCTTTACCTTTGTCTCCGAAATATCCACTGCTGTTTAGCCCGAATCGCTTTATTAGATCAGGGGCGTTGTCGCTAAAGCGATTGCCGCCTTTAAGCGGTGCGCCTCCGCTTCCGACGCCCATTAGGAGGCCACTCTTTCGAATGCCAAGGAAGTGCTGGTTTGGAAGGCTTTGATCTCTATGCCCCCTGCTTCAGCGATTGAAAACACCTGGTTTTTAGCCGACCCATAGACGATTATTCGTTCGGGTCGCAATCTGTCCAGCATTTCAGGAAAGCCTTTCTCGAAAACCTTGCGGCTCTCCTTCTCTCGCATGCACCCTGCGGTACCCACCGCAACGGTTCCTCCCGGCTCTATTCCATCGAAGGCAAACTCATATGTCTCTTTTTTGCCCCAGCGAACGCAGGGAATAACCGGGACTCCGTTTCTCTGTAACCACGATCCGATCTCTCGACTCCGTGCGACGCTTTGGAGCTGCAAATAAAGCGGGTAATTCCAAAAGATACTGAAGTCTGGAGAGATCACGCCATCAAATCTTTGAAGGATGGGTAGATAGCGCCAGGGGTCTCTTATGATTCGCGTGAATTGATAATCGTGAATAAAGAAGTGAACCCACTGGTCAACGTCGGCAGAACGAATGGCTTTGTCAAACGATATGAGCCTGTCCGGCAACGCATCGCTTCGCATAATGGTCGGAAGTTCCATGGAGCCTGCTGGCGTGTTACCTTCGATTATGTCGGTGTTGAACACACCGCGATAAGTGTCGTATCTCATTTGAGATCACGTCCTCTCACCAATAGTTTTATTACGGTTTTGTCGATATGGGTGAGGACGTGGCATACTATGTGGAGTAACCGACGTGCATGCCACGTCACCGCAACCATCAAGATGGCCGTCTTGATGGTTGCTTTAGTTTGAAGCATCCAAGGCACTCACCCCCTTCACAGTGCAGGTACTCATAAGAACGTACTCGTAGTCTTTCCACGAAGCTCGGCATCTCCTTCTGTTGTATATATGGTCATGAGAGACCTTTGCGCACTCGTAGCCGACTTCAAAGCAGTACATTATGTTCTCGATGGAATATATTCTGTTTGAGATTGCCACCGGGTCGGGCACGAGCAGATAACCAGCGCAGTAATCCGCCTCGGACTCTTCGCGCTCTGAATTCTCAGATGTATGTTCCAAGATGATATGAGCAAGCTCATGGCAGAGACTGAATCGAATTCTCGAAGTTTGCATCTGCTCGTTATAAGCGATGACCAAGTTGTCAAAATCGAGATAGCTCCCCGTGACATGGAAAGCATCATTTGAAGCTGACAAAGCAAGCGCCCTTACTTCTGGTGTAAGGGCGCTGTAGGGAACAACGGTGACTCCAAGAACATTGAAGACAAGAAAAGGGTCGAAGGGAAAGTCAGTAAACCCGAAATCCTCCAGAAACTCAGAGACGCATCGATTGATCCTCTCGTATGTCGTAGAACCAAGGTACATGGCATCACCTAGCTAACAAGGGCGTTCACAAGCGTTCTTTTCTGCTCAGGAGACAGCTCCTTCGCATTTCTAGCAACTAGTCGCAGGGCTTCATCAATCGCTCCGCTTGGGGAGACCTCAAGCCCAAGAAGGTCATCTGTGGATACTTCAAGAGCGCGGGCAATAGCAGAGACTGCGATAGCCTTCGGCTCACGGTCGTTGTGCATATAACGGCTTATTGCCGCCTCGGTCAGGTGCGTCCTACGCGCCAACTCGCTCTGCGTCATGCCTCTTAAACTCATGTAGAAAGCTAGCCTTTCTCCGAACGCGTCCATAGCTCCTCCCTTTCTCTGTCAAAATCTTGACAATTGGTAAGTATAGAGGATTACGTGTTTTACGTCAAATACCGTTAGTTTGATTTACTTTCGCGTACCTGATGCAGGGTTATATTTCCTGCATTCATATCGGTATTGAAGGAACGTAAAGTAAGTTAGATTATGTGTCTGAACTGGTGTTTTGCGTTAAGCCTATCACGCAGAATGCGGTGCATTTGGACAGGTTTTCGTGTCCATCTGCACCGCATCTGCACCGACTTTGGGTGTCCGTTTCGACTGAATTTCGTAGCTATTTCAATCGATTCGGACAAGTAATCATTGCAGCCTTTCACTCGCTGCAGCTCCCTTGAATTCGCTATAAACAATGAAATGTTTTTCTATTCCCAAAATTCCAAAATAATTAAGAAATTAGGAACAGAGAAAAAGCGGAGAAAGAAATTTGCCGGAGGATAAGCCCCCGGCGCTTGGAAGTAGTCATACGACCACTTAATCATTTATAGCATCTGACACATGTAGCATCAATTCAGTTATACGAGAAAGTTCATGACAAGCGAAACCATGATCTCTTTCTCTTCTGGTTTCGACTCGGCGATCATGATGGTTGTGGCTACAAGGGCGCTATCGCTTACGACCTTCTGACCATCTTTATAGAGGAGGCCGTTCTTCTCCAAGAAATAGAGGAATACGGTAGCGGCGATGCGCTTGTTCCCATCGTGGAAGGAATGGTTCTTCACGATGAAGTACAGAAGGTTGGCTGCCTTCTCTTGAACAGAGGGATAAAGATCCTGGCCGCCGAACGACTGGTAGATCGTCGCAATGCTACTCTTGAAGGAATCGTCCTTCTCCACGCCGAACAGATCGCTCTCGTCATTGAATCGAAGCGTGCTGATGAGCTTCTTGCACTCGTCATAATCCAAGACGTAGGTAGCCACGTTTCCGCCAGGCTTTTGCACTCGTTGATGGTCGTAGTCATCAAGCAAGTCCAGGGCGGGGGCATAGCTTTTCACTATCTCCAGCACTTGGCTGGTATCAAGATTGTCCGAAATGCGCTCCAGGAGCGAAACGGCTTGCGACAGCTGTTGGAGCCGAAGCTCGTTCTTGGCGCGTCCGTCGATGATGTAGCGACGAAGCACATCGGTTGCCCAGCGCCTGAACTCGATACCGCGCTGAGACTTCACCCGGTAGCCAACAGAGATGATGACATCTAGATTGTAGTATTCAATCTCTCTTTCAACTTGTCTTGTTCCCTCTGTTTGAACTGTCGCAAATTTTGCGACAGTTGGAATATTCGTAACGTCTAATTCTTCCTTCAGGGCATTCACAATATGCTTGCCTATGGTTTTGACATCTCGGTCAAAAAGCAATGCCATCTGGTTGCGATTTAGCCAGACTTCTTCTTTGTTGGAGTCAATCGTTACATCGAGAGATACTGCGCCATCGGATGACTCGAAGAGGATTATTTGCGATTGATTTTCGTTTGGCTGCATTCTCGATCGCCCTCCCACTATTTAACTCAACCCCTTGAACCGTTCCAAAAACGCCTTCAGTCGAGCGATAACCCGATCCTTTAGTTCGGAGTATTGACCGTCGGGTGCGAAGCGGCTTGGTTTGTAGTTCATGAGGTTCGTGATGTTCGTACCTGTTGCCTCGATCTCACCGTCGACAAAAGCCTTGTTCACGAAGGTTTCCGTAGCTGCCGCGTCCAAGTTCTCTTCTTCTACGATTGCAGAGAGTTCGCGCTGTTTCGCCTCGGTGATATAACTCTCCCAGTCAGCAGTTACATCATCGCTGGATTCCAGACCATCGATGAACGCATCGATAAGATCCTTCTTGTTGCGAAGCTCGTAGCTCGACTTGATGGCGCGCTCGATATCGGCGATGAGAAGCTTGTCCTTGCAATGGCCGTCGTGGTACTTCTGAACGAGCATCAAGATGTAATCGATGTTGATATCCACCTGCTTCAACAGCTCAATCTCGAACACCAAATCATCATTGATAAGGGTGGACTCCTCGCCCTGTGGACGCCACTTGTTGTGAAGGTCTTGGTAGATGCTCCTATAGTCCTGCTCGTCGCGTGGCGACAGCTCATCGTCAGCGGCGAAGTCATCGAACGAGGTAAGGATGTTCCTCAAGCGAAGGATCACGCCGAACAGGCGAATGAAATCCTTCTCCGCTTGCTCGCCCAAGATCACCGCGCCGAGCGGGAAGTTCTCGTAGAGCTGAGCAAGACGCTCCTGATACTCAGCCAGGTACTCCCCGTAGGGCTTCAAAAGGACGATGCCGCCAGCATCTTTGTCTCCGAACAGGCTTATCGCATGGTTCACGTTGTCTTCGAGGTTCCTGAAGCAGACGATGTTGCCATAGGTCTTCACTGAGTTGAGGATTCGGTTCGTGCGGCTGAATGCCTGGATCAGCCCATGATCCTTGAGATCCTTATCAACCCAAAGCGTGTTGAGCGTGGTGGCATCGAAGCCGGTGAGAAACATGTTCACTACGATGACCATATCCAGCTCGCGATTCTTCAGACGCTCCGAAACGTCCTTGTAGTAGTTCTGAAACCCGAGCGAGGACGTGTCGAAGCTCGTCGAGAACATCTCGTTGTAATCATCGATAGCCACATCCAGGAAATCGCGGCTCGGCGCATCGAGGCTCTCCACATCGAAGCTCTCGTCAGGCAATCCGCAGCCGTCATCGGATTCGTTGGGTCCGAAGCTGTAGATAAGCGCGATCTTGAGCTTCTCACCGCCGCGCTTCTCTTGCAGGCGCTTGAAGGCTGAGTAATAGACCTTTGCCATGGGAATGGATGCGGTTGCGAAAATGGAGTTGAAGCCCATCACGCGCTGGTCTTTGAGCAGGTAGTTCCTATCGCGCTTCGTCTTCTGTGCGTAATGGTCCAGAATGTAGTTAACTATCAGATCAACACGCTCGGCAGCCTGATACGCTCCCTGACGATAGATGTCGTAGACCTTCTCGTCCGGGTATTCGTCGCGTTCCTTGATGGTCTTGATGTAGTCGATGCGGAAGGGCAGCACGTTCTCATCTCGGATGGCATCCACGATGGTGTAGGTATGCAGCTTGTCGCCGAAGGCCTGCTCGGTGGTGCGCAGCTGCGGGTTACCACCCGAGCGCGCGTTCTCGGCGAAGATAGGCGTTCCCGTGAAGCCGAACAGATGGTAGTTCTTGAAGTGCTTGGTGATGTCCTTGTGCATGTCGCCGAACTGGCTTCTGTGGCACTCGTCGAAGATGATGGCGCAATGCCGGTCGTAGACCTCATGCTTCTTGTTCTTCTTGATGAAGTTCGAGAGCTTCTGGATAGTGGTCACCAAGATGCAGCAGTTCGGATCTGATAGCTGACGCGTCAGCACCGCCGTGGATTCGCTTCCATCCACCGCGCCCTTCTCGAACCGGTCGTACTCCTTCATGGTCTGGTAGTCCAGATCTTTGCGGTCGACCACGAACATCACCTTGTCGACGCCGTCCATAGCACTTGCGAGCTGAGCCGTTTTGAAGCTGGTGAGCGTCTTGCCCGATCCCGTCGTGTGCCAGATATAGCCTCCGGCCTTCAAGGTGCCGAGCATCTTCTTGTCGTTCTCGCTCACCAAGATCCTGTTGAGGATACGCTCGGTTGCCACGATCTGGTAAGGGCGCATGACCAGCAGATGCTCATCGACATCGAAGACGCAGTACTTCGTCAGGATGTTCAAAAGCGCATGCTTCGCGAAGAAGGTCGCAGTGAAGGGCACTAGGTCGTAGATGGGCACGTTGTCGGCGGCTGCCCACCAGCTGGTGAACTTGAAGCTGTTGGATGTCTTCTTGCCCTTGCGCTTGGAGCCTTTTGCCTCCTCGATGGCAGAGAAGCGCGTGGTGTTCGAGTAGTACTTCGTATGCGTGCCATTGCCGATGACGAAAAGCTGCACGTATTCGAAGAGCCCTGAGCCTGACCAGAAGCTGTCGCGCTGGTAGCGCTCGATCTGGTTGAAGGCCTCCTCGATGGCGATGCCGCGGCGCTTGAGCTCCACATGCACGAGAGGAAGGCCATTCACGAGGATGGTCACGTCATAGCGGTTCTCATGGTTGCCCGTTTGCGTGTACTGGTTCATCACCTGAAGGCGATTGTTGTAGACATTTCGCTTGTCTATAAGCTGGATGTTCTTGATCGTGCCATCGTCGCGGCGAAGCGGGTACACATGGTCTTGCTGGATGCGGCGCGTCTTCTCGACGATCCCTTCGTTGTCGGAAGCTATCCAGCTTTTGAAGATACGCTCCCATTCCTTATCTGAGAACGCGATCTTGTTGAGCAGCTCAAGCTGCTTGCGGAGGTTCGCGGTCAGTTCCTCTTCCGAATTGACAACGAGATATTCGTATCCTTGCTTGCAGAGCTGCTTGATGAAGGCATCCTCTAACTGAGCTTCGCTTTGGTAGGAGGATGAGCGCTTGGTATCTTTCGGTGCGGCAGAGCACACGGTCGATTGGCCACCAAATGCCATCACGTCGAACATCACATCGCCTGGGAGATTAGCAACAAGCGATTCCTCGGGGATGCCAGTCCCTATCGATACCGTCGAGTATTCGAACCTGCTTTCAGGGTTGTCGCGTTTGACTTCTTCGGTCATAGCTATGCGGCCTTTTCTTTGAAGGTAAGCAACTTGTCACGATAGTACTCGTACTGCTTCCTGCGAGCCTCAATCTCAGCTGGCAAGCCCAGAGAGATGTCATTTACAAGCGTGTCGAACTTATCGAGAATCGCTACGATGCGTTCTTGCTCTTCGAGGGAGGGGATGGGAATCCGAATGCGGAGAAGATCGCCCCTATTGACAGCAGGAGTTCCTCCCTCTTTCATGCAAGCCATTATTTCTCGACGCAAGCTACAAAGTGCATAGAAGAAGTATTTATCCAACACCGATTCAGTCTTGCTTTTCATTCGATAGCATAAGGGACCGCACCAGAAGCGTTCTGGCTCGAAACCCACGTATCCAATTCCACCCTGTCCCCTTGAAGGCGTAGTTGTAGTTGACCCTTCCGTGTTCCACGCATCAACAAAACCCGATTCGCTTGTCCCCGCATTAACATATCGGTACTTGCCAAAATCGGCTATGTCAACTTTCGGCTTTGCGCCTGTAGAAATATCAACAATTTCACCTAGTGGCATTAAAACTACCCCCCCCTCACGCTAAAATCGAGGAGTTTGTCGCGGTAGTAAGCATACTGCGCCTTGCGCGCCTCCAGCTCCGCCTCCAGCTCCGCCTCCAGCTCCGCCTCCAGCTCCGCGAAGGAATCTAGAACACGCACGATTTCTTCCTGAATCTTCATCGGAGGGACAGGGATTCTAAACTGGGAATACATTCCTATCCAGTGACGTTTATGATCTTCAGGCTCATAATTGATGCACTGCATGGCATAGAAGGCATATCTTAGATTGATAGCGTCTTCGCGTTTAGCAGTAAGCATTTTCATTGCAGAAGACTTGGCTTTAAACGGAAAATCTACCCATTTAAATGCCGTCGTAAAGTCATCAAATATGATTACGGGGCTATCTTCGCTTGCTTGATATATACCTTCTACTTCGTCGGTATAACCAAGAATGAATGTTTGGCCTGCTGTAAGAACCGGAGTTTTAAAACAATCATTGTAACTTGTGTTGCTTACCAAATACTTAGTTGGCTGTTCATATTTTAAGTATTCGCCAAGTGCCTTATATTCCACCCCGTCGGGGCAAAGACGTTCTATCATTTCTTCAATCTTATTCATTACAGCTCGCCTTCCAAGTCTGCGACGATCACATCTATCTTGCTTCGCAACTCGTTTTCCCGCGCAACGATCCGCGTGATCTCAGCATTCAACGCGACGATGTCTATTTCCTCGCGCTCATCCTTCTTCTCAACGTAAGAGCTGACGGAGAGGTTCGCGTCATTGTCAAGTACGTCGTCATTGGAGATGAGCTTCGAGAAATGATCCTCCTCGCTTCGATGCAATACCGTGTCAACGATGCGATCGATGTTCTCGGGCATGAGTTTGTTCTTGGAGTCGTAGCGCTTGAACTCCTCGCTCGCATCGATGAATAGGATGTCGCTCGTCGCTTTGTTCTTCTTCAGCACCAGAATGCAAGTGGCGATGGTCACGCCGAAGAACAGGTCGGGCGGCAGCTGAATGACCGTATCGACGAAGTTGTTCTTGATGAGATATTCGCGGATCTTCTTCTCGGTGCCACCACGATAAAGCACGCCAGGGAATTCGACGATGGCGGCGGTGCCGTCAGTCGAGAGCCAGCTGAGCATGTGCATGGTGAAGGCAAGGTCAGCCTTGCTGACCGGAGCGAGGACGCCTGCAGGACTGAAGCGTGGATCGTTGATGTTGAGCGGATTGTTCTTGCCCTCCCATTTGGTGGAATAGGGCGGGTTCGACACGATCGCATCGAAGGGTTCGTCATCCCAATGTTTGGGATCGGTCAAGGTATCGGCATAGGCGATATCGAACCGATTGAAGTTGATGTCGTGCAAGAACATGTTGATGCGGGCCAGATTGTAGGTAGTGAGGTTTTTCTCCTGGCCGTAGAACCCGTTCTTCACGTTGTCCCTGCCAAGGATCTTAGCGAACTTCAACAGCAATCCACCTGATCCACAGCACGGGTCGTACACCTTGTTGACGAAGTCCTTATCGGCAATGACGATGCGAGCAAGCAGCTCGCCGACTTCCTGCGGCGTGAAGAACTCGCCGCCGGACTTGCCTCCGTTTGAGGCGTACATGGTCATGAGATACTCGTAGGCATCGCCGAAAGCATCGATGGAGTTGTCCTGGAACGTGCCTCCGAAATCGAGACTGTCGACCTTCTCGATGAGCTTTCGCAGCTTCTTGTTTCGCTCGATGACCGTGCCGCCGAGCTTCGCGGAATTAACGTCCATGTCATCAAAGAGACCTTTGAGATCGTCTTCACTTTCTGTGCCGACGGCTGAACCTTCGATGTTCTTGAATACCTGCTCAAGGAGCTCGTTAAGATCCTTGCCATCCTCGGTCTTGCTCATACCATCCTTGTCGACGGTGTCGAGTATGTTGCAGAATAGTTCGCTTGGCAGAATGAAAAAGCCTTTCTCTTCCACCGTTGCCTTGCGCCCGTATTCGGCCTGATCGTCGGGCATCTGCGAATAGTCGAAGCCGAGATCGCCCTCCAGTTCGGCAAGGTAGCTGCTGAGGTTCTCGCTGATGAAGCGATAGAAAAGAGTGTTGAGGACATATTGCTTGAAATCCCAGCCATCAATGCTCCCGCGGAGATCTTCTGCGATGGCCCATATGGTCTTATGAAGTTCGGCTCTTTGCTGTTCTTTAGTTGTTGGCATGCTAACTCTCTTCCTTCACGAGCTCATCAATCATACACATGCGCGCAAAGGCACTGAAGCTAAGGCCTTTAAGATTGGCTGCTTCAGCGGCAGCCTCCTTCAAATTACTCGGTATACGAATAGTGATGGCTGTCTGTTCACCATCAACCAAATACTCATGCTGTTTTGTCTTGCTTGCCCCTGAATCAACTAGCTCAGTGAACTTCATGGATCCTCCCAGAAGATTCGTTTTGCAATACAAACGATTATAAGAGAGATGCAGTACAAAATATATTGCAGTGGCGAGTAGAGACTCGTTTTCAACGAGAAGGGGCTTGCTTCTTCGGCTTCCGCCGATATATATCAAGATAAAGCTTTCGACTCTTCACAAGGGTCTCCGAGTCTTGTTTGAGATCGGCAAGCCTTTTGCACACCTCATCGATACTTCCTGTTGCTTTCTTCATCATCCTGAACATCTCGGCGTCCAACTCCGAACCATGCCTAATCTTGAGCGCAATGGTATTGAGCGCATGCGTTGCCTGATTAAGCAGAATGCCCTGCTTCCTAAGTTGATAGTCCATGATTCCCTGCGCACGCGGATCTATGATGACGAACGAATCGGGATCGTCGTCAATTTTGTATTCGATTGGCAATCGAGTGAGCAGCCGGATGTAGTCACTGGTGTTAAGTCCCATCGCAGCCGCCTCCGACTTGAGCTTCTGGAAATCTGGCTCATCGAGTCGGCATGTGATCGTGTGAGTCTTCTCTTCCATCGTATCCTCCTTGTTTTCGGAGGGGCGCGGGGGATCCCCCGCCGAGGACGAAGATGCGAATACTCGCCGGTGGCAACACTCAACAGTTGCCGCGGCGATGCCACCTTCGTCCGAAGCGGACTTGCCGAGCCTCTCAGCAAGCAAGTTCCATAATGGAATGGCGAGCGGAAAACGCTCGGTATTACATTATGGGCTACTTGCTATTAATCGTCTCTAAGCCCCTCCTGACCTGAAATTGAAACCTGTGTCAAACTGCGCAATCGCGAGTCTTAGAGGGCGCGAGAGCGCTTTGGCGCCTTGTGCCACCGTTGCCACGTTTGCACCTGAAACTCTTTTGCATGTTGCGCTTCTTCCATGCCGACAAGGTGGCAACCGTGGCAACTTCCATCCCCTCATTTGCGCTCGATCGCAAAGGCGCGTTGCACGCCATAGCTTCCGACCCTGCGCTTGCTGTCGAGTGGCTTAAGGTTGCTGATCGAGCTTTGAAGAAGCGCTGAGACCTCCATCTGGTCGCGTCGCTTTTGCATCTCCCTGGGGATCCCGAGCGCCTCCTCCATTGCTTGCACCGTGCAGATGATGGAGCCCGTCTGAAGACTTCCGAGCCACTGCTCGATGATGCCTGTTCTTGGATCGTCAATGCCGGATAGGTCTTGCAGCTCTCGCGCTTGGGATGAAGCAGCAGAAGATAACGTGAGCTGCCAGCTTCGCCCGAGCGCTCCCTCCTTGTACCCCTGATACGCTTTCGCCCAAGCTTGCTGGAAATGCTGCATAGCGTCCTTCGAGAACAGATCCGCCTCGATTGCGCGCTCGCCACAGCGCACGGGCAGGAAGCGCCTGTTACCCGTGAGGTCGCTCAAGAATTCGCGAACATTGGTGGTGCCCACCATCACGAACCGGCGCGGACGAGACTCCACGTGGCGCGCATGGGGCATACGGTACTCATCAGCCTGACGCGTGATGAATGCTTTCACCGCCTCAAGGACGGCTCCTCTCATAGCGGCAAGTTCTGCAAGCTCCACGAACCACTTGCCCTGAACGAGCTCGGCAGCCTGTTTGGTACCGATACCGACAACCGAGTCCGTGTAGAGCGCTGCATCAAGAGCAAGCCTCCTCACGAAGGTCGACTTGCCAATGCCCTGGCTTCCGATGAGCACGGGCATATAGTCGAACTTGCAGCCCGCATCGAACGTTCGCGCGATGGCCGCTCCCATGAGCAGTCGTTCCACTTCGCGGGTGTACTCGCCATCCTCCGCGCCGAGAAATGCCGTCATGAGAGATCCGACTCGACAGCTTCCATCCCAATCGGGAAGGCTATCGAGCATGGATGCCACAGGGTTCACGCGCCGTTTGTCCGCCACGATTGAGAGCGCATGCTGGAAGTCGCGCTCGCTTGAACACCCGAAGGCCTCCTGGGCATACGCATAGCCGCAGGAGTCATCAACTGATGCCCAAGGGCGATGCCCACCTTTAATGCCGTCCTCCCAGGGGAGAGCGGAACAAACGCAGATGCGACCCGCGAACTCGTCGTAGCAGATTGCTTCTCCCAGGGCATCTTTCAACATCGCTTGGGCTATTTCTGAGATAAGCGGATCATGCCTGCGCATCTTTCGAGCCTTCCACGAACGTGATCAGCGCGGTCTTGGGCACATACCAGCGCTTGCCTATGCGCACGGCAGGAAGCTTCCCTCTTCCGCACAGGGAGCGTATCGTTGCCTCGCATTGACCGGTGATCTCGGAGAGATGCATGGGCGTGAGCAGATCGGGGTAATCTTCGAAGAGCATGCTTTGTACAGTGCTCGGTAGCGGAGAGTCGCTTAGATACATTATCTTGCAGGCAGGCTCTTCCAAGTTCATATCGAACATATTGTCACTTCCTTTCGTTTTTCCTACTTGACGTTTCGGCTAGCCTGTCGCTATTATGTTCTCAATAAATGACACGTTAAAGACGGTTTTTATAGGTATTGGAGAAAATGATGCGAGATTTCATACCTGAGAGAGATAAATTCAACGATACAGAAACCGACAGCACGTGGAGGTCGACGCTTCAGGATGTCGAGCGCTTCATTGCAAGCGACACTGTGGCGAAGATGCGGAAATTCCTTAAGGGCGCACCTCCTCTTTTCGGCATACAGACAAGGAGGCCCACGCCGGAAGAGCGCGATATAACCTCTGCCGAAGCCGCACGAGACCTGTTCGTCGCCGCCCTCTCGGCAAGGGAGGCATCGCGCAATGAGGGTGCGCAGATTACGGCAGAGACCCTGGACAAGTACCTACTACGAGTCACGAGCGCTTCTCCCGAACAACAAGAGCTCCTTCGCTCCCGAACCCGGCTCATCCAGCAAGCAGCTGATATCCTTGACGATGGTGAAGGCGACGAAGGCGTTCTGAAGCGCGAGATGGGCTTCACCGGCAATATGGGAGAGGATGCCGAAATCGTCGGGGTTGTTCTTGATTTGCTCGCGCCTGTTGGGGAGTATGCTCGTTTCCTCAAGCGCATGGTCGATGTCGACACGCAGGCTTGCGAGGCACGTGGTATAGCCAAGCATTGGGATGCCAGCTGGTGCATTGTTGAAGACACGGGCGAAATCATCGAGGTCGCCAGTGGTGACAAGGCCGACTACTTGAGACTCATATGCGCACTCGGATACTACGAGAAAAACGATGCCGGTTTCAGGGTCGCGCTTTCCAATTATTGCGACTGTCTGATAACGCTTCACATGGGAGACATGAGAACCATCTGTGTAGAGGGTCAAGAGGTCAGATCCATTGCAACGGGCATCGGCTCGCTTTGGTGGAGCGCGCTAGACGGAATGCGCATAGGACGTCTGGGGGCTTGCGAAGTTTGCGGCAAGCCCTTCATTGCCAACAACGAGCGTGGCAAGAGACGCAAGTACTGCTCTGAGGCCTGCAAGCAGTGGCGGAAAGTGCACCCCGGTGAGACCCGTATCATCAGAGATAAGCCATCTCCACCCGAATGGGTGAGTTTGGATAGATAGGCAATAGCGCGAAATGCCGGTTAGGAGGTGAAAGATAATGGCAAAAGGAGACGGAAGCATAAGCGTTGTGAAGGACAAGGATGGAAACGTCATTCGAAACCGTTGGCGCGTTAGTCTGAGTTTCGGCAGCAATCCATTCACGGGTAAGCCGAACCGTGTGACCCGTATCGTCAATGGCACGAAGGCCGATGCGCGACGTGTCCGAGACGAGCTGCGCATGCAGCACGACCAAGGTCTGCAGTTCGAGCAGAGCAAGCTCACGTTCAGCGAAATGGCGAGGCTTTGGACTTCCTCACGATATGCGACTGGATTTGCAAGCGAGACAACGATAAGGCTTGATGCGCAACGGTTGAGGCACGCTGAAACCCTCATCGGGAACATGCCGCTTCAAAGCATCACCGTTCCGATCTTGGAAAGCGCGTTTGCAAAAGTGCGCGAGGAGCGCAATCTGAGCAACACGACCATGCATGAGCTGCACGGCATCGTTAAGCGCGTTTTCGCCAAGGCAGTCGACTACGATTTCATCTTGCGCAACCCCTGCGACAAGATCAAGGCTCCTCGCAAAAGCGACCCGGATAGGAAATCGCTGCAGATCGAGGATGCCGCCAAGCTGATGGCCTTTGTGGACGAATACCAACAAGAGCTTCTCGATTCCTTCAGCGAGAAGGAAGAGCGGCAAGATAAGAGAGGCAATACACAGACTCGTACCTACATTAACGGCCTTGTGAAACTCTCTAGCATTATGGCTGTTCGCATTGCGCTTGCAACGGGGATGAGGCGTGGCGAGATACTGGGGCTCATGTGGAAAGACATTTCCTTTGGAGACGTTTGTGAGATCAGTATCAAGCGTTCCTATACGCCCGCATTGAAGCTCAAAGAGCCGAAAACCAAATCGGGCTATCGCACAATTGCGATTGACCGCAATACTGCTGCGCATCTACGCGCTTGGAAGCAACTCCAAGCAGAATGCTTGGATACCCTCGGGGAGGCTCTATGTCAAACCGAAAACACTCCGGTGTGCTGCTCGAACACAGGCGGCTTGTACAATCCGACTAACTTTTATAGTTGGTGGGACGGATTCAGAAAGCAAGCAGGATTCCCTAAGCTGCGATTCCATGAGCTGCGTCATACTCAAGCAACCCAGCTTCTTGCGAACGGCGTTGACGTGAAGACCGTTCAAACGCGCTTGGGTCATGCTAACGCTTCCATCACATTGAATTGGTACGCACATACGATACCGGAAAATGATCGCAAAGCGGCAGAATTGATCGGAGACCTGTTTTCCGGCGATTCGAAACATGATGCAGAAGACTGTCGAGATTCGGCAGGAGGAGCACTCATCTGCACCGCATCTGCACCGACCCCTCAAAACCCACCTGTCACAAAGCTAACAGGCCAGACGGATTAACCATCTGACCTGCGGTTTCTTGGTCGCGGGGGCTGGATTTGAACCAACGACCTCCGGGTTATGAGCGATTCAAACCCGATTTGCTGGCTTAGTCCCAGTCACCACATCCAACTGAATCCGCTGGCCAGAGACTGTTTTACTTTCTCATGCATATTCACGCAATGTCATGTTTTCCAGCTTTTTTGACGCGATTTGGTGGTCATTTGGTGGTCACTAAGGTGGTCATTTGGTGGTCACATTTTTCCGCCCAGAAATGTGGATAACGCAGGGAAAGGACATGACATGCAGTACAAGCCGAAAAGCCTGAGACGGCGCAGAAATACGGACAAATGGGAGGTCACGCTGACCCATATCGACCCTCTCACGGGAGACGAGGTTCCCACCTATCACACGGTCGAGGGAAAGACGAGGAAGCAGGCCGAGCAGGCAAGATGCGATCTGATAGTGGAGTTGGAGCTAAAGGGCTTCTCGGCGTCTACGGACATGACCACTCGTCAGTTCATTAACCTGTTCCTGGATTACAAGGTGCAGTCGAAAACCATCGAGGCATCCACAATACGCGGCTATCGGAGCGAAGCGAAGATGATGTGCAAGTATATCGGTGCTATAGAGCTGCGAGACCTCAACATACCGGCAGTCAATGCCTGGATGGCCAAGATGTCTGAGGACGGGTACTCGCCCAAGAGCATCTCAAAGTGCTTCATGCTCCTGAAGCAAGCCCTGAACTACGCTCTAGCCCAAGACCTTCTGACCAAGAACCCGTGCAACTTCTGCAAACCTCCGAAGCGCGTAAAGCCAAAGATCAACGCCCTCTCGCGTGAGAACAGAAGCCGCATGCTCGACCTCGCCCGCCGCGCACAACCCGCCGCTATGGCAGTCGCAATAGAGATAATCCTCACGACCGGCATGAGACGAGCCGAGGTATGCGCCCTTCGCTGGAGCGACTTCGATGTGGACAAGAGGACCATCACCGTCTCCCATGCCCTCGGAAATGGCGATGGCGGCTTCTACCTGAAGGAGCCCAAGGCGGGCAAGATGCGTTCCATTCCGCTTACGGCTCACACCTATGAGATGCTGAAGGGTATGCGCGACGACGTGAAATGGATGTGCGACAAGCTGAAAGTCAAGATCGCTGATGCCTACATCCTGGGAACGCTTGAGACCGAGAGCCGCCCCTACAACCCCACGCAGCTCGGCAAGGACTTCGCCGCGTTTTGCAAGATGAACGGCTTCGAGTGCACCTTGCACGATTTGCGTCACACCTTCGCCACATTCATGATCGCCGAGGGAGCGGATGTGCGCACGGTGTCAGCATACCTAGGGCACGCGAACGCATCCATGACGCTCGACATCTACGCCGATGTTGATCCAGAGGCCAAGATGCAGGCTGTTAAATATATTGAGGGCGCATTTGATGACACCTTGAGCGTCTTCCAGCGCGATGTGGAGCAGCGCCGCGCAGAAATCGAGCAGCAGCCTATTTCAGACCCGAGCAGAATCGGCAACCTTGCCCCTGAGTCGATACCGTTCTCAATCGAAGAGCTTCGGGCTATGCTCACAGTGCTTGAAAGAGCGTGCTAGCCATTGGACATAGCTGCTGGGACAATTTGTCCCAGCAGCTTATCATTTACAAATTAGATGTTCATGTAATATCCTTAGTATTATTTTCTAGGAGCAATTGTAAACAGGAATCATCATGATCGAAGGCTACATCGAAACCCATCCGGTGTTCACGCGTCAGGAGCTTATGGACAGCTGCGGCGATACCCAGAATAACGCGAATCTGCTCTATCGCGCAAAGAGAGCTGGCAAGGTTATCTCCATCGCAAGGGGCGTCTACGCATCCAACACGGGCCGCTATCGCGCGAATGAGGCGAGCCCGTATGCCGTGGCAGAGAAGCTCGGAACAGACGTTGTATTTGCCTACAACAGCGCGCTATCGTTGCTTGTCGGGACCCATGACGTAACATCGAGGGTGGTCTTCTACGCGAATTCAACCGAGAGGCGCATCAAGTGGGGCGGACATGAATACGTGGGTTATCCGAAGCCCGATGGGGTCTCCACCAAAGAGCGCAGGCTGCCCGATGGCACATCGGTGAGGTTCACCGACAAGGAGCAGACCATCCTGGACTGCCTTACAAGGCCAGATAGATGCGGAGGATCGGAAGCCCTCCTAAGAAGCCTCTCTGCGATTGAGTTCGTTGATGCCGCCAGGTTGGCAAACGAGGCGATGAATCATTCGAAGAGCCTGGCGGCAAAGCTAGGATGGCTGCTCGACGCGAAGAAAGGCGAATGGTCCGTCTCCGAAAGCGTACTTGAGCGTCTCCGGGAAGAGATTTCAGGAAGGGGCCCCTTCTACTTCACGAGAAGTCATGATGTCGTGACCGATTCATGGTACGGGAAATGGCGACTCTATCTTCCTGCATCTGTAGCGGAATGCGAGAGGTGGTTGGAAGGATGAGCGATTTGATCTTCGATGCGGATTCGGCTGACAAGGCTGCCCGAACACTTGAGTTTCGTGAGAGTTTCCGTTCGCATCCAGACGCGAATGGAAAGGTGTGCCTCCATGGCGGCACGGCGCTCAACCTGTTCGTGCTGACGCCCGAAAGGCTCTCGCTTGACGCAGATATCAACTACATCGGCGAATGCGCGGCTGATGAGATGGCTCCGGTAAGGGATGCGCTCGAGAATGCCGTCATGGCTGTTGCGAGAGAACTCGGATATACCCCGCGCACTGGAAGAGGCGGGCATGCGGGACGCACCTTCAAGCTGATGTACGTTTCTTCCATTACGGGGTCAACGGATTTCATCAAAGCTGACCTCGACTATATAAACAGGGTGCCGATATTATCACCCGTCATGGCGAAGTCAAAGCTCGAAAGCCCTGTTGTGAAATTCCCCATCAACGCCCCCGCCGAAATTGCTGCCGGGAAATTAAAGGCAATATGCGAGCGAGTCGTGCCACGCGACCTATACGATATCGGCCGCATAGCGAAGACGCAAAGCGATTGGTCAACGGGCAACGATGCTTCAGACCATGCTCTCATGATCTTCTACTTCGCGCTCTCCTCCTCATTTCCCAAGCCGCAAGACATTCTATCCAGGTTCGACGGAAGAGAGCGAGATATCGAGATGATTCTCTGGCCGGTTCTCCCCGTAGATGAGAGGCCAACGCTGGACGAGATGAGAAGCGCTGCGCTACCGTTCCTCTCCTGGGCAACAGCACCCCAAAACGAACAAGAGGCCGAGTTTCTCGCATCGCTCTCTACTGGCGATTATCGCCCCGAGCTGCTCTTCGACTCGAACAGCGATGCTCTTCGAAACGCCATTGCTTCTCCGGCCATGAAGTGGAAGCTTCAGAATCTGCAAGTTGGCATCGAAAAGGGATTGGTTGAGCCGATTAGGTTCGATTAACCTCGCCGGGTTCCATGTTCGAAGGCGGAAGGACTCCCGATGACGTGCTCACGGAGAGCATCCCGAGCCTGCGCAGAAACCCGGTGCTCGCCGACCTCTTCCAGCGCATGCACTTCATGGAGAGGCGCGGCAGCGGCCTTCGCAAGATTTGCCAGGCCACCATGAACGAAGACAACTACGAAAAGCGCTTCATGCCCAGATTCGAGGAGAGGACCGGCTTCTTCTTCGTCACGCTTTGGAACATGAACATCGGTGTTGCCCCCCCCAGACGCCCAGCAAGGCCGTGATGAGAAACGCCTGGAAGACAGCTTGCCCGACAACGCAACCCAGCAAGTCGCCCAACAAGTGTCAAGCCTCTTGAATGCCCTAGGCGATCAGGAGCTCAGCGGCAGGGAGCTCATGGACGCCATGCGGCTCGCCGACAGGAACAATTTCACTAAGAACTACTTGAACCCCGCCCTGGAGGCAGGTCTCATCGAGAGAACCATCCCCGACAAGCCCCGAAGCAGCAAGCAGAAGTACAGGCGATCGTCGCATAGCTAGTCTTCTGGCGTTCGTTTCAAGTCAGCAACCTGCCGCCGTCTTCAAGTGAGGCTGGCGTCGCTTCTCATTGCGCTCATCCAAGCACCTCCAGATACTTCTGCAGCTCATCGCGCACGCCCACCGCCTCGCACATCTTCGCGAGCCTGGGCAGGTCGCGGTCGTCCTTCCTGAAATAGCCGACCATGGCGTCCCTCACGAGCTGCGGGTTGACCGTGCCCTTCGCCCTCTCCCTGATGATGTCGGCTATGGAGCGCTCCGCATCGTAGACGGGGACCATAACGCCCATGGGGTCTTTCGCGGTGGTCTTGCCGAGCCCGTAGAGCCCCTCGCCCTCGCGATGGATCCTCATGTCCGGATAGGTTCGCCTCAGCTCCTGCGGATTATATCCCCGAGGGACACTGACGCTCAGGTTGCCGGGCGCGCGGTCTGAGAGCCCCAGCAGATACAGTGCCGTGCCGTGCGATAGAATGCACTTCGGCCAGCGCATCGTGACAGCCGCGAACTCGTCGTCGAACATGTCAAGCGAGCAGTAGACGCCGCGTGTGAGCCTGTCAATCTTTCCGCTGTTCAGGGCGTACTCGATCACGCCGGGCGCAAACCCAGCCTCCTTGAGCTGCGCGGACGTTGCCACGCCTCCAAGCTCCTCGATATGCTCCGCTATAGATTCGGTCACTGGCCCTCCTAGATTTTCAGACACATATTTTACAGCTTTTGTGTCTAGTAATCTACTGATAGCCGCCTGCGCATCTCCCGCGACCTGCCCTGGCGAAGACCCCTTCTCCTTCTGGCTAGAAGAGTTGCCGAGAACCTGCCCGGTGCAAGGGCCGCGAAAAACTTTTGCCCGATGCGATCATCTTTGCAAGCGGCAAAACTCTTAGGCCCTCCGGGTTTTCGCATTTCCCCCTTGCGCCTTGGCCAGAACCCCGGCACCTCTCCGCCCGAAAGGCGAAGGCATGAGGCCTCGCCGCAGACATAGGAGGTCGCAAACCATGGGAAATCGAGCAGTCATCACAACGGTAGACCGCAAGATCGGACTATACGTGCACTGGAACGGAGGGCGCGACACGATCCAGCCGCTCCTCAAGTACTGCGAGCTGAAGGGCTTCCGCCCGCCCAGCTCCGACTCGTACGGCTGGGCCCGGCTGTGCCAGGTGCTCGGCAACTTCTTCGGCGGCACGCTCAGCGTCGGCATCGGCCCGTACACGACCGACCGACGGATGGATCCGGGCGACAACGGCATCTACGTCATCGACGGCTGGAGAATCGTCGAGCGGCTCACGACCGACTACGACGAGGACTTCAACGCGGTCGGCATGATCCCCTATCCCGAGTCCCAAGAGCAATCCGAATACGGCTTCGACAAGATGCTCAAGGCCTTCGACGAGTGCATGCCCGAAGAGGAGCGCCTCGGAGCGTACCTGGACTCCGTCGAAATCCCCGTGTCTGAGCTGAAGCTCGGCGACATGGTCTGGATGCGCGGCGGGGGCAACAAGCTCGAGGCGTATCCGGTCGTGGGCTTCGGCACCGGCATGGTGAACGGGTCTGACTGCAAGGGCGTCGCTTACGTCCAGCGCTACGACCACGACGGCGACTATTCGTGGAACCCGAACAACTACCCGCACGGCGAGACGTGCCAGATCGTCCCTCGCAAGTAGATCGCCCCGAGCGCCGCCGGCTCGACATGGCTGGCGGCGCTTCTCCCAAATCGTCATCGTCATGAAAGGAGCTTCGATGCCCCGCTCAAAGAACACCTTCACTCCGCAAGACGCTAATCTGCGCCGGATCACGGAGGCCTTTTCGCGCCTGAAAGCGACAGGAAGGGACGATCGCGACATCTGGTCCGCCTTCGTCACGACGACTGCAGCACCCATGGCCATGGCGGCTGGCTGCGCGCCCAGCTCGCTCATCAAGGACGCCAAAAGGCAATTCAGAAGATACGATAGGCTCACCGGCGAGTTCGACGAGATGCTCTCCGCTCTCACCGACGCGCTTGAGGCGGATTCCGACCGCGATGCCATGGGCTACGTATACAACGCCCTCGGCCTTCCGATGAGCTCCCACTCGCAGTTCTTCACGCCCTATGACATCTCCAGGATGATCGCGCGGATGACGCTTGCCGACAGCGCACATGCCAAGAAAGGGGGCTACGTCTCGATATGCGACCCCTGCGCTGGCTCGGGCGGGATGCTCGTGGCCGCGTTCAACGTCCTTCGCGACCAGGGGATGAACCCTCAGACGGAAGCCTGGTTCGAAGCGCAGGACATCTCGCAGGACACGGCGCTCATGTGCTACGTGCAGATGTCGCTCCTGGGGATGGCAGGCCGCGTCATCGTGGGCGACTCCCTCGAAGGAAAGCGCAGCATGGAGCTTCTCACGATCGGGGCCGTGGCGCATCCTGTGTGGGCAGCCCGGCGCCTCCCTGCCTGAGCGTCTCAAGGCCCGCCCTCGCTTTGCATGCCGCCTCCGACCTCTGCTCTTGCGTCCTTTCGCGTGCCATGCCGCCCGCATCATCGCAGGTGCCCCGGCATGCGCCCAAGCGCCGCGAAAACTTTTCACGGCGCTGCGAACCCGAGACGCCACCCTGAAAACTCAAGCCCCTCCGGGTTTCGCTTTCCCCCTTGTGCGCATGCGGCCACCTGCGCACTTCGAGCGTGCAAAGCAAGCAACAGAAAGGACGCGAATATGGGTTACAGAAGCGAAGTCAGAATAGCGACCACCCGCGAGGGCTACGACCGGATATGCGCACGCGTGGACGCCTTGAGCTCCGGGGGCGACTCCTATCCGCTCGTCGGCACGAAGCGGGAGCCGGAGTTCTTCGAGGAGCAGAATGGCTCCGTGGTGTTCGGCTGGGACTCGATCAAGTGGTACGACGGCATGCTCGCGGACGTGACGAACGTCTCCGATGCTCTCTCCGAGATCGCAGACGCCGGCATCCCTTACGAGTTCTGCCGAATCGGAGAGTCGTGGGACGACATCGAGTTCAGCACCGCCAACGAGAACGACTCGCTCGCGCTGCATGTCGAGCCGTCGGTCGCCATAGAGATCATCCCCAACTGAGAGGAGCCTGTCATGGACAGCACGACGATCGCGAGCATCATCACCGAAGGCGGGCTCACACGATGCATATCGGCAACGACCACGATGACGCCGGGAGTGCCACGCCTCCGCATAAGCGGGGTGACAGACCGAGCCGCGGACGAGATCAAGGCCCTGCTGCTAGCCGCAATGAAGAAACGCGGCGTACGACTGCCGCGACGCGCCATCATCGTCGATCTCGTCTTCGATGTGCCCTTCGAGGCAACAAGCGAGCTCGGCTTCGCTGCAATTGTTTCTATCGCTGAGACAATTTGTCCCAGCTGCAACTTCTAGACAGGCTCGACTTCCAGCTTGATTGACGAGCGGTCTGCCAGCTCTTGGTAGCCGGGCCCCAGCCAGAGAGGAAGCTCCTCTTGTCTCACGACGAGCGGCATCCGGTGATGGATCGGTGTCATGTCCTCGTTCGCCTCCGTCGTCACCATCGAGAAGCTCTCGCCCCTCCATATCCCGCCGATCAATATGACGTTTTGCCCAGGAACGCGGAACTCGTACTGGCGCTTGACGGGCTTGCCTGTCCTCTGCGACACGACCGTCTCGTCCCTGTGCGTCTCGTAAAACGACGCGACCGGGATGATGCATCGGCGATGCTCCATGGAATCGCGCCACGTCGACTTTATCGCGCTCTCGATGCGGGTGTTGAAGACCACGCCCGGCTTCCACGATTCCTCGAATCCCCACGTGAAGTCTCGTGCGGAGAGGCTTCCCTCGCGAAGCGAAGTCACGCCCAATGCCGTATCGAACTCTGGCACGATCAGCGACGCAGCGGACTTGGGATATGCCTGGAGCCTGCGCGCGGGCCAGTCGGGTTCGAAGTCGAACGGCGTTCCAACCTCTATTTCCCTGATTACCTCAAGGACTTCATCGAAGGTGAATATGACGCATCTTCCGCACATTGCCCTAACCTCGCTTCAGCAGATATGTCCTTCTGCAACCTTCTCCTCCACGAACCAGCGCGGGTCCTCGTGGTATAGGAAGGTCTCCTTGCCGTTGATGATAACGGTGTAGCAGATCCCGTCGCCCCCTACGCGCTTGGAGGAGCGGCGGCAGACTGAGACCACCTTCTCGATCGGGTACGTCTCCCCGTTCCACCACTGAACCGACATGGGGCGCGTCCTGCCGTCCTCGTCAATTCGGGCAGTCACGCAGACGTAGCGCTTCACCCTTCCGTCTATTCCCTGAACCATGGCCACCGCCTACCTCAAGAACCCTACGGGATGGACGGTGTTGTCGCGCTTGATGTCCAGGCCGGACATCACCTCGTCCGTAAGCTCCACGGCGCGGTGCACGCACTTGTTCCCGAAGCGGCGGCGCAGCTCGTCTATCGCGAGGTCGAGATTCTCCAACTTGTACGCCTTCTCGACGTCGCCGAATATGTCGTGCTGTGTAGGCTCCAGCATCGAGGAGAGGTTCGTGGTCCTCACGTGGATCGCGCGGATGGCATGCTCCTCGTCGAGCGGCTGGTTGGCGCAGATGAGGTCCATGGCGATGTTTGCCACGTCCGAGGTCAGGCACGTGGGCACGCGCAGGGTCGTCTGCCTGGTGTAGCCGGTCAGGTCCGATGCGCGTCTTACTCCTATGGATATGGCCCTGCACCTGAGATGCGACTCCCTCAGGCGCTGGGAGACCGATTCGGACAGGAGCCACACGAGCGCTTTCACGTCTGCCTCGCAAACGAGGTCGTGCGGTGCCGTGAGCCCGTTGCCGATGCCCTTCACCGCGTAGTCAACGTCAGCCTTGGCCGGATCCATGACCCTCACGGGGCTCGGGTCCTCTCCGCGCGCGAACGAGCGCAGCATCCTGCCTATCTTGCCGAACCTCCTGTCGAGGAAGTAGTCCCCGGCGTGCGCCAGGTCCCCGATCGTCTCGTATCCCGCCGACCGGAGCTTTCGGGCGGTCGCGGGGCCGACGTACACCATCTCGGACGCCGGCATCGGCCATGCGACTTCCTCGAAGTTGTCCCTCGTGATCGCGATGATGCCGTCACCGGGGTCGGTGTCGCTCCCGAGCTTCGCGAACACCTTGTTCCAGGAGACGCCGACCGACACCGCGAGGCCCAGCTCGCCCTTCACGCGCTCCGAGATCTCGCGGGCTATGAGCATGGGGCTGCCCCCGAACAGCGAGAGCGACCCCGTCACGTCTATCCAGGACTCGTCGAGCCCGAACGGCTCCACCTGGTTCGTGTACTCGTAGCAGATCATGCGCGCCAGCGTTGAATAGCGCTTGTATGCGGAGTAATCGGGAGGGACCACGATGAGATCCGGGCACTTCTGCCTGGCCTGCCATATCGCCTCTGCGGTCTTCACCCCGCATGCCTTGGCCTCCCGCGACTTCGCGAGGATGATGCCGTTGCGGCGCTCCGGGTCCCCGGCCACGGCCACCGGCTTGTTCCTTATCTTTGGGTCGAGGTGCTGGGCCACAGACGCGTAGAAGGCGTTCATGTCGATATGCATTATGACGCGCTCGCGCAACGGGGCACCTCCTCAGTATGGGAACATCTGTTCTACTGTAAGGTTTCTAATGATGGCCCCGTTGAGCGAATCCGTCAATCGAACAGACTGTGGTTTTTTCGGATCTGACGGAAATTCCCAGACTTCGGATGACGCGCAATGCATGGGCAGAATCAGTGCACGAGCGCTCTAGGGTGGATTCGTTCCCGCTCTTCATTCGCAGGCTCTGTCTTGCCTGACCGCCCTTTCAGCGCACCTAGCAACCCGCATGCTCGCAGGCGCACGCGCATCCGCGCAAGGGCCGCGAAAACTTTTTCTCGGTGATACCTCTTTCGCGAGACCGGAGAAAAACTCCAGCCCTGCCGGGTTTCGCTTCCTCCCTTGCCGCGTCCGCACGTCACCTGCGCTCCCGGGCGTGCAAGGCACGCAAAAGAAAGGGGCGATCCAAATGCCAAGAACTGCCACGAGAACCAGAGCGAGGCGAGCCAACCCTCCCCAGAGCGAGGCTCTGCTGAGCTTCTGCAGGCATTGCGAGACCATCTTCGAGCCCGCGAGCTCTCCGATCCAAGACGTCTGCCCGAGCTGCGCCGAAACGAGATACGCCCAATGCGATCATTGCGACAGCTACCACCTCACCGAGGAGATGCTCACCACCTCCGAGCCGCACGCCCTCTGCCGAAGCTGCGCCGACGAACTCACTTACACATGCGGCTTCTGCGGCCAACTCCACGAGACCGAGCTCCATCCGCCAGCGACCGCGCACAACGGACGCGCCGTCTGCGACGAGTGCCTCCCTAGCTTCTCGCGATGCGACTGCTGCGGGCAGCTGTTCCGCACGAGCGACACGCGCCAGACCGAGAGCGGGCGCTACTGCTGGTCCTGCTCCTCCTACGACAACGGGCAGTCCATCCAGTCCTACTACTTCAAGCCCGCACCGATATTCCGCGACGCGCCCGATTCGGAGCCGACCGGCCTCTACCTGGGCGTGGAGCTCGAGATGGACCTGGGCGATGCGGAGGCAGCGGCGACGCGCATAGGGTCGATGTACGGGCGCGACTTCCTCTACTTCAAGCACGACGGAAGCCTCGACGAGGGCTGTGAGCTCGTGACGCATCCCATGAGCCCCGAGTACATGATGTCGGATGCGGGAAAGAAGATGTGGCGCGACATCTGCGAGGCAGCGCTCGCAGAGGGGATGCGAAGCCACGACACCTCGACCTGCGGGCTGCACGTCCATGTGAGTCGCGACTTCTTCGGCAAGACCGGGATGGCGCAAGAGCTCACCGAGCTCAAGCTCATCGAGACGGTCGATCGGCTCTTCGAGCCCATCATCTACTTCTCCCGCAGGAAGCGCGAGCAGATCAACCGCTGGGCCCCGCGCTGCAACGCGCCCAAGTCCGACGGCGGCTGGATGACGAAGGCGAAGTCGGTGAGCCGGTACGCGAAGGGCGACCGCTACCACGCGGTGAACATCGCCAACGAGCACACCATCGAGTTCCGGATGTTCCGCGGCACGCTCAAGGCCGACACGATACTCGCGACGCTCCAGTTCGTAAGCGGGCTTTGCCACCTGGTCAAGGCGTCCAATCCAAGCCAGATGGATCGCCTTGGCTGGTACGAGCTCTGCGATGCGGTCATGGGGATGTGCCCGACCGATACCGCCGAACTTCACGACTACCTGATCGAACGCGAGCTCATCTGCATGGAAGGAGAATAGAAATGTGCATCATAGTCTACAAGCCGAAAGGCGCAAGCCTCCCCAGCAAGGATACGCTTCGAACCTGCTGGGAGAACAACCCGCATGGCGCAGGCATCATGTGGGCGGACGGCAGCAACGTACGCATCCAGAAGGGATTCATGTCGTGGGACGCCTTCGACCGAGCGCTCGATGAGGTCACGTCGAAGCTCGACGTCGCCGCAACTCCGATGGCGCTTCACTTCCGCATCGCTACGCACGGCGCGGTCAAGCCCGGGTGCTGCCACCCCTTCGCCGTGAAGGACAGCTACGAGCGCATGCGTCAGACGCACATCAGCGCAGATGTCGGGTTCATGCACAACGGCACGCTCTCCGGCCTCGAAACAGACGACAGCACCTCCGACAGCATGGCTTTCGCGAGATCGGTGCTCGTTCCTCTGAAGAGGATGTGTGCGGATTTCCTCTCCGACAAGCATGCGGTGCGCGTGATCGAGAGCTCGACGCAGGGGTCGCGCTTCCTGCTCATGGCGAAGGACGGGCGCGTGCGCACGTTCGGGCGCTGGGTCGAAGATGACGGCATCCTCTACTCCAACGAGAACTACCTTCCGCACTACGCCTACGAGCCCACGCTTTTCGGAGAGACCGCCTTCGATGCCTGGATGGCGTTCGGCGGGTTTGACGGCGACATGTCCCGCTACTCGATGTTCGAGCCCTGCAAGGATTGCCCGATGCTGCTCGAATGCGCGGAGTACCTGCCCATCTGCACCGACGAGACGCAGGCTTCGGAGATGGTGGCGAGCTATGCATGAGACAGCCTCATGCCCACTGGGACATTTGTCCCAGTGGATCGTTCGGCTAAATACGAACTCTCCAGACGCCCGTCTTATCAGACCCCTCTCTCGAAATCATCCCGGACTCTCTCAGCTTCCGAATGTTCCTCTGAGCAGAGCGCTCCGTGATGCCGCATTCTTCGGCGATGCCGGATGCAGTGACCGAGGGGTCTCGCATGATGATGTCGAGCACCTGCTTCTGACGAACAGTAAGCGACAGGGGCTTCTTTACCTCGTCATTTACTACGACATTTGCCCCGACATTTACTACGACATCGCCTTTGTCGCCTGTCGGGGTATCTATCACCAGGCTTTGCCCGAAGGCGTCATTCCGGTGGAAGATGAGCTTTGTCCCGCTGGGAACCTCGACGTATTCCACCTTGATGCCCGCCTCATCGCACTCGTCCTTGATGCGCTTGATGCCGGTTCCCTGCGACTCGATGTCGCCAGATTTGTAAAGCGTCTGGGTGAGAAGCTTGTTCCGAGAGACGGACGAGGCGTCCTTTCCGGACAGGTGCGCTTCGGGGTCTTGCCCCTCTATGAACCAGCCGGGGCTTATGATCTCTACCGCATCGTTGAATAGCTCAACCATGACGGCGCCGCCGTACTCCCAATCGCGGTGGGCGTAGGCGTTCATCAAAGCCTCATGCAGCGCCTTCGTCGGTATCTCGGGATAGACGTCGCTCGCCCCCGGTCCAGAAGTGTCCACGCGGCTGCGGGTGTTGGAGATGACGAACATCTCGGCGCTTCTCACCAGTTCAAACAGCGTTCCGCTCTCATGCTGGAGGCCGATTATCTCGGTCCTGGCATGCGAGGCGAAGACCCCCATCTTGAGGTCGTCAATCGGAGACGGGCAGAAGAGCGCCGCCCCGGCATTGAGCAGATGATCGCCCTCCATCAGCCCGAGCCTGCTCAGCGCGTCTCTCACGCCTGCATACTCGAACCTGATGCGTCCCTTCTCGCGACCGCGCTCGACGAAGCGCTGGAGCGTGGGTTCGTCAACGTCTTTAGTCGTCTTCGCTGAGACGCGGCTGTCCCAGGGGTTCAGCCTGCTCTCGGAATCTCTGAAGCTCAGCCGCAGTTCGCGGGGAGACATGAGCACATCCTCGTCGGCAACTCGCATGCGGAACTTGCCGTTGCAGGCGTAGGGGCCGTCGTTGCCGGAAAAGGCCACCTTCACGTAATCCTTGCCATCAGGCGTCTTCTCGTGGGCGACTATCGGGTAGATGGCGGGATCTATCGAGTTGCCGATCGCCTGGCTGATCTTGCGCAGGGTGGTTTCCGACACGTCCTGCCCGCGCACTTCGCCATCGGGGCCCACGCCGAAATACAGCGTGCCCTCGCCGTGCTTGTTCAGGATCGAGGCGATCGACTCCATGCCTTCCTTCAGCTCGGAAGTGGACTTCTTGAACTCGGTGTATTCGTCCTCATGCCCCAAGTTCACTGTCTCTCACCTGCCTCATCCTCGTCTATCCCGCCGAAATCACCGCGCCAGAGGGCGTACTCGACCTGCGATATGTCGCCGCCCCTGAGGGCCTTGCGCTGCTCGTTCCACTTCTCCAACGCCATGACCATCTTCGGCGCATGCGGCGCGTTCGGATCCACGGCTATGACGATGCCGTTCTTCGTCTCCACAGGCTCTATGCCGAAGCCCGCCTCCTCCATCGTGAGGAGCGCGTCCAGCACGTCGGTGACCGTTTCGAGCTCGCGGTCCTTGAGCGATTCCGGCAGGATCCCGAGCGCGGCTGCGATGTCTGCGATCGTTGCCTTGTCAGGCGTGCGGTCACCCTTCTCGTAGTTCGCGATGGCGCTCTTCGTCTTGCCTATGGCATCGGCGAGCTGCTGCTGGGTCATCCCCGCCGTCTTCCTTGCCTTGCGTATCCGCTCGCCCGTGCCCAAGACCGCATCCTTTCGCCTCGTTTTTCTGTCTGTTCCTATTATCGCGCATTGTTCACAGTTTCGTAAATCCACATTCACAGACGGCGCCTGCTTGGGCCGCAATGCCCTCAATCCGCTCGTTCACACCCCTGAATCGGCTATCCCTCTCTTTCCGCCCCTCGGAAGCGCAGTGCCGCACAGGACCCCGCATCCACGCAAGGGCCGCGATCTTTTCCTAAAACTTTCTTGGGAGCGAAGCCTCATACAAGCCCCCAAGAAACTTTGACGAAAAGAGCGCCCGACCTCCAAGGCAGTCGGGCTTCGCCTTCCTCCCTTGCGCGGATGTGGGAACCCGTGCGCCTCGCGCATCGCAAGGCGCGTCCAAAGGAGGACGCAAGATAAGAGGAGGTCGCAAAATGAGCAATCTGAAGGACAGGGCACTGCGAGCAGCAGAGCGCTTCGTGGGACATCGCGGATACGATATCGTAAGCACAGCCTACAAGCTCCAGGACGGCGGGCAGATTGACATCGTGGCCGAGGATGGGGACGCGCTCGTGTTCATCGACGTGAACGCACGCCGCGATACCAACGAGGGCTTCCCGAGCGATAGCATAACCGAGCGCACGCGCGAGAGGCGCGAGAAGGCCGCCATGCAATGGTTCAGAAGCGAGGGGACGGGCTATCGCGACCGCCCGATTCGCTTCGACAACATATCGCTTCTGGTGCTGGGTGCCGACCGCGCCCTCATAAAGCACACCATAAACGCAATGGGCTGCGCTTCATGCGCTCCGGCCGAGTACGAGCCCGAGCCCGCGTTGGAACCCGAATTGGCCTGTGCGACCGCATAGCGGCCTTCCGGTCGCATACGGCATGGAGCCTCCCTGGGCTAACTGGGGAGGCTCATTTCAATCCCATAAATTCACAATATCGTGAACTTATGGTGTATAATGGAGATGTATTACAAATACGGCATGCGAGTCGCTTCCACACTTTCAGGCAAGCATGCCCCAAGCAAAGGATGCGCAATGAGAACCATAGCCATCAGCAACTACAAGGGCGGCGTGGGCAAGACCACGACCGCAGTGAACCTAGCGCACGTGTATGCGTCTCAGGGTTCGCGGGTGCTGCTCGTTGACCTCGACCCGCAGGCATCCGCCACCGACTTCTTCGGGCTCTACGACAAGGCGCAGGAGACGGGCAGAGGGACTATCGGGCTTCTCTACGGGAAGGCGACAGTCGCGGACTCCGTGTTCACGGACGAAGAGAGCGGCATACACGTCATCCCCTCCATCATCGACCTCATAGACCAGAACGAGCTTTTGCTCCACGAGCAGACCTTGAAGTTCGCGCTCGAGGATGCGGCGGGCGACTTCGACGTCGCCATCATCGACTGCTCTCCGGTCATGAAGCGGCTCGCCTTCAATGCCTACATCGCAGCGGCAGATAACGGGCTCGTCATCATCCCCGTGAAGCTGGACTCGTCCGTGATGCGCGGCACCGCCCTTTCCGTGAATGCCATGAGTTCAATCACGTCCGCCATGCATCTCCCCATGCCGAAATGGAGGATCCTTCGCACATGCGTCCCGGGACAGAAGACCATCAACGACCAGATAGGAACCGAGGTGCTCGACGGATACTTCCCCGAGAACCAGCTCCAGACCGTGATCCATGCGTCGTCCAAGGTCTGCGAGGGCACGTGGGTCTGGAAGCCGGTCGTCAGCTTCAAGCCTAAGAGCCGCCCTGCACGCGATTACGCCGCTCTCGCCGAGGAGGTGCGCCATGTCCTCGGCTAAAGACATAGCGAAGGGATTCACCATATCGGGGCTTTTGGACGATGCATCGCGCACGCGCAAGAGCTACCCCGTATTCGAGATAGACCTGGCCGCTATCGAAGACCACCCGGGAAACTCCGTCTACTCGATGGACGAAACCGCCATCGCGAAGCTGGCAGAATCCATCCGAGAGCGGGGGCTCACGGACTTGCCGCTCGTGCGCAAGTTGGAAAGCGGAGCCTACCAGATGGTATCGGGCCACAGGCGAAAAGCGGCATACACCCTCCTTGCCGCAGCCGACCCCGCATTCGAGAAGTTGCCATGCCGCGTGATCGAGGGCGTCACCGATGAAGAGTCGGTCATGCTGCTCCATGCCGCCAACTACTTCACGCGCAGCCTCACGCTGACCGAACGCGCCGCAGCAACGCGAGCGCTTGGAGTCGAGGTGGAGCGCAGGCGCGCCAAAGACGACACGCTCACAGGCGTGCGCACCGAGGATGTGAAGGCCGCCATACTTCAGGAGCAAACGGGTCGCAAGGTGAGCGGAAAGACCATCAAGCGCCAAGAGGCCCTGGCAGAGCTCGTGGAAACGAGGCTGATTCCCGCCTGGCGCGCGAAAGCGGATGCAAGCCTCCTTTCGGCATCGAGCATCGAGACGATCGCCACGCTTCCCGAAGAGGCGCAAGTGGAGCTCTACGATGGGCTTCCCGAAGACGCCACGAGCAAGACGTCCGTCTCGAAGTACGTCGAAGACGCCCTTGCAACCGACAGCGCGAAGGCCGAAGAGCTTGAGCGGGAACGCGAGCTCGCAATGCTTCTCCGAGAGACGGTCCATCCGCACACCGACACCCGCCTTCGGATGGCGCTGGCATCGCTCAAGAGCTATCTGGAAAACCCGCCTGAAGGGACGCAAGAGCCGGACCTGAGAGCATCTGCGATCCTACGCTGTCTAAGCGACCATCTTCCGAAACCCGCATCCAAAGCCTCGAAGAAAACCGCGAGTCGCCTTAGACACGCTTAGTAGCAAGTATCCCATTTCGTAATACGGCGTTTTACGCCGTATTAGAAACGGTACTTGTGCCCGAGAACCCGTCTGCCGACGCAGGCTCGCTTCGAGACGAAGGCATCCTCGGGCAGCAACGGCTCGAAGCTGGCTCTCGGCGAAGCCGACAGCTCCAGCTCCAAGCCTTGCGGGGGATGCCCCGCGCCCCTGCAAAGCACTCGACCATACCCAGGAGTAACACCCATGCCGAACACTACCAAGCTCATAAGCTGCCGCCTGACCGAGAGCGACTCCGAGGCGCTTCGCAGCCATGCAGAGAGCCTCGAGCTCAACCAGTCTGACTACATACGGCACCTCATCCGCATCCCCGTTGACGGTGACGGACTAGCGACAGGAGAGGCGCTCATATCGCTTGACACCAAGACTTTCGGGAGGATCTACAGCGAGCTCGTGAGGTGGGGCCGCCACTACAACCAGGCAGTGCGAGCCATGAACACGATCGCACTTCACTTGAGGCGAGGTAAGATCGACGAGGAGCTTTTCGCCGAGCAGATCGAGCGGGCGAACGACAAGCTCGATGCCACGGAGAGCGGGCGCGCAGCCGTTCTCAAGGAGCTCGAGCGCCTTGAGACGTTGACGCTCATAGGCGGATGATCGAATGCCCTACCTGAAGCAGATAGCAGCACACACGAACTGCCAGGCCATACAAAGGTACCTCGAGAAGAAAGACCGCGCCCTGGCGAAGGACTTCTTCAACCTGTCCGTTGACGAACGCGACGGCTACGGCGACGAGGACAAGGATATCCGCTGGGCAGACGAGATGGATGCGACCAGAAGGGCATTCGGCAACGACACGCCCTTCGGCGCCATGCGAGCACGCACCTACAAGCACTTCATCATATCGCCCGACCCAGAGGATGGCATCGACCTCGAAGCGCTGCGCGAGCTCGCGAAGGCATGGGCGCTAGAGCACTTCGCCGACTTCCAGGTCGCGATCGTCTACCACGATGACAACGCATCGCGCATCCCCCATGCGCACATCGTCGTGAACAACACGAACCTTGAAACCGGTAAGCGCATGCACCATGACGACCCCAAAGAGCTCAACCGCAGCCTTCAGAAGATGGCGAAAGAACGTGAGCTGCTCTTCTTCTCCGAAGTGCCTGAGCCAGCCGAGGGATTGGAGCGGCTTGCCGTCAAAGAGCGCGGGAGAGAAGCGCGCCCTAAGACCATGCAGCAGGTCCACATCGGGAGGGTCGAGCGGGAGCTTGCCGAGGCAGGCTCCTACTCCTGGGTGGCAGACATCCGCAACCGCGTGTCGGTCGCCAAGTCGCTCGCCCGAAACGAGGGTGAGTTCGCGCAACTGCTGGGAATGCTCGGCGTGGACATCGCGGATAACTCACGCAGCGCCCGACGCGACGACTGGGTCTTTTCTCTGTCGGATGCCCCCACAAGGCGCGTGTCGGGCGAAAGGCTGGGGCTTCTGTTCGCGAAGGAGACCATACAGCGCCAACTCGCACGATCGGGATCGTATCATCCCGACGCGAAGTCATCGCGCGAGCTGCTTCGCAATGCCCGCAACGCCATCCTCGTGAACGACCTTGACGACCTGAGAGACCTGTCACGGGCGCTCCGCGTATGCGCCTACCACAACGCCTCAACGTTGCGTGATTGCGACAAACGGCTAGCCGCGCTTCAAAGGCGCGCTGAGACGAACTCGGGCAGACAGCGCAACTCACTGGAGGCGCGAATCACCGAGCTTGAGTTCGCGAGGGATTACATGGCCACGCGCAACCTCCTACCCGAACGCATCGAGACGCGAAGGGCTGAGTCCGCCCAGAATCGCATCGATACGCGCCCTGCGCAGCACGAGCGCAACTCCATCGAAGAGCAGACAGAGCAAGCACGACGGATCGAACGCCATCAGAGGACGGCAACGGAGAGGAATGAACGATGAGAATACAGGTGAGATACGAGAGCAACCGGCTCGATGTGTTCGATACCGCCTCCTTCACCAAGCCAGAGCCATTCGATGGAGCGAACATGCTTACCAACTTCGAGGTGCGCGTGGACGAGCTTGGAAACACTGGGCTCTGGCTCGTAGCTCACCAATACGAAGTGACCGAAGCTTACGCTAAGGCGGCAGACGAAGGCGAAACGCCGATAGCCAGGCGAAAGCGCGGATGGAAGTTCCTGCTCGCCGAGGCGGGAGAGCTTCCAGGGGTCGAGTCGGTCGTAATCGACGGACAGACCACGCTCATGCGCATTGCGGGAGAGCTTGCCGACATGGTTCGCTTCGAGCAGATGTGCGAGCTCTGGCTGCCCATGTCTGCAGGAAAGAGCATAGCGACAAGAGTCGTCCTGCTCTTCGATGCCCTCTGCGCGGCCTTCCCCGAGCATGCCGCCGATGCAAGCACCATCGCCCGGATGTGCGGCTTCAGCACACGAGCCATTGACGAGCTTCGTGAGCGCATAGCGCCAAACATGCCAAACACGGAAGAAGACGAAGAGGGCTGGTTATCCGAATTCTACGAAGCAACCGACCACGAGGAGATTTAGGAGTACAGACATGAAGACCATGACCACGACCCAGAAGAAAAGAACGGCCATTCTCGCCGCGATAGTGCTGACGGCGCTCATCGCAGTCATGCTAGCTTCAGTGAGCTGCTCGACGGAAAGCGATGACGGGATCGAGCTTACGGATGCAGTTCTCAGCGAACAGATAGCGGAGGAAATCGTTACAGATGTCAATCTCGATGGCGAAGTCGAAGCAGATGTGCTGGAGCAGAAGAACGTCGAAAGCTTCGAGGCAGCCTCCGCCAACCCCGAGACTGCGTCAACTGCGGCCGGCCAAAGCCAAGCCCCTCGACAGGACATTCAACGGCTGACAGACAGCGACTCTAACGCCCCTGCCTCGGCAAGCAGCGGAAGCCCCTCTGACTCTGCACCCTCTAAGCACTGGGTGGAGGATACGCAACAGGTTTGGGTTGAGGATCGAGCGGCTTGGACGGAACAAGTGCCGATCTATTCCGCCAGGGAAGTCTCGATCTGCAATGTCTGCGGACATGACATCACCGGCAACACGTCAACGCATGCAAAGGCACACATGATGGCTGGCGAGGGTTCCGGTCACCACAGCGAAGCAAGGCAGACCGTTTCCGGGTACAACACCACCAATCATCCTGCAGAGGGGCATTACGAGACAAAGGTCGTAGGCGGTCATTGGGAATAGCCAAATCAGCGAAGAAGAAAGCTGGATGGAAGGATTCGACTATGAAGATACTGATTAAGGCAACGGGAGCCTTCGCGAGATTCCTTATTCGCGCTGCGTTCAGGTTCATGTAGGAGTTCATATCAGGCTAAACAAAGAGCGAGAGAGTGCGTGGAGCCTGCATCGGCAGCGTCACCATTGCGATTATGGTCGTTTTAGCCGTGCTCGCATCATGCTCTTCAGCAGAATTCGTAAGTGATTTCGATTCAGGAAAAGCCCTGACAATGTTAGCTACGCAAGAAGTAGACAGTGCGCTCATTTCAGCATGCTCTCATCAATCGTCGTATCCTCGGGGACATTTACACCCGCCATCCGACCGATTGCTCTATCGATATCCTGCGGAGATATGCCAGTGCCAGGCCGCTTGAAGGTCAGCATCTCGCGTGTGATCACGGCTCCGGCTGGAATATTCACCGCCGACACGATCGAGCGTCTTGCATTCAATCTCGCCGCTGCTTCAGTTTCGGAGAATCCCAGCTCGGGACTTTCTAGCAGTGTCTCAACAAATGCCACGCCCTCGATTATCTTCCTCGCATCATCTGGATCCATGGCATGATAATGATCGTTAACGGGCAATGTCTTATCCAGCGTGAAGTGCTTTTCGACCACATGTGCTCCCAACGCATAAGCGCTTTTGATCACGTCTGCACATATGTCCGGCCTGCAATGGTCGGAGTATCCAATTATGAGATCAGGGAATTCCTTACTAAGCGAGGTGATGCGCCGCAAGTTTTGCATCCGGGTAGGGCGTGGGATATTCCAACACACAATGGCATAGCACAAGTGGCTGGTCATTCACGCGCCTGATGACCTCTAATGCCGCCCGCATCTCATCAAGCTCGGCAGCCCCCACAGACACAATCATCTGCTTTCCCTTCTTCGCCTGGTACTCGATAAAGGGGTGATTGGTCAGATCGCTCGAAGATACCTTGTAAACGTTCATCATGGACTCGAGATAGTCGGCACTCGCAAAGTCAAAGGCGGTGGAGCAAAAGTCAATGCCAATCTTTTCGCAGCACTCCGCAATCTCGCGATACTCGGTCTCCCCAAAGGAATCGAACTTCTTGAATAACTCGCGTTGGCTGGTGATGGGCTCCTCCCTCGTGTCCCAATACGAGGGGGACTCAGCAGCAGCCAAGGTCTCGGCCTTATATGTCTGGAACTTCACAGCGTGGATGCCAGCATCGGCCGCCTCGCGACACATAAGCTTGGCCGCATCCATGTTCGAGATACCACGCTGCACCGCAATATCATAGTAGTTCACGCCTATCTCGGCGATGAGCGTGAATTCGCCACTTTTGATCCTGTCCACAAGCTTGCTCATAGCGTCTCTCCTAGGATTATCCTCTTTACCTTGTTGATCCCAGACTTGAGATCGTTGTCCAACATGAGCTTGTGCATCTCCTTGCGGATAGATACGGCTCCGGCAAGCCACTCAAACGTTGAAAGAATATCTTCGTCGGAAACCTCGGATCCCAGACCCAGGTTGATAAAACCGTTGTCCATCTGCGCGAACCGGTGCAGCTGCTCCCGCTCATTCTGAGCCATCACTATGGTGGGCACTCCCATGCTCGCAAGCTCAAAGGTCGTTCGTCCCTGAGACGAAATGCCATATCCGCTTTGCGCATGTGATCACTCACACGCACGCTATCTCGGGTCACCTCGATACCATACTCAGGAGAAGCGCCCTTTACCTCACCGTCTTAGCCCGACCCAAGCACAAAGTCAAATTGCGCATGCACGCCTTCTGCGTTGTAATTCTTTTCATTATGGGGTATGGGGCGTGCTCTTTCTAAGAAATCTCTATCCATCTTGCC